>WNGA01001740.1_pt1 | contig 33269 bp, 31 predicted proteins | sample 5400061 | NCBI WGS metagenome assembly WNGA01 (sample SAMN13153366, study PRJNA577476) | soil metagenome | isolation source: 100 cm soil or saprolite under grassland replicate 2 | place: USA:California | collected 2016-06-15 | reverse complement strand
GCCGAGTCGCGTTGTCCCCGATAGTCGCGCAGCGGGCGCAGCCCGGCTACGCCGATCGCGACGTTGGTCTGGCCGGTTCGCCAGGGCCGACCGAATGTGTCCGAGATGATCACCGCCACCTCAGCCTCGGTCCGCTCTCCGATACCGCGACGGATCCGCTCGGCTGAGGCATCCGGATCGAGCGGCAGCAGCGAGACGACGCCTCGTGATCCCAGGTTCGATCCGTCCACGCCGGCGTTGGCGCAGACGAAGCCGTGGCTGGTCTCCGAGATCAGCACGCCACGCTCCATGCGAACGATTCGCGCGCTCTCGCGTAGCGCGACCTCGATCTGGCGTGGGTCGCGCTTGCTGATCTCGGACAACTGGCGAGCGGTATCCGATGGCTCGACCGTCGCCAGATCGACGAGCCGCCCCTCGGCTTTGGAGACGATCTTCTGGGTGACGACCAGGACGTCCCCGCTCTGGAACCGCTCACCCTGCCGCTCAAAGGCCTCGACGAGCAGCGCCGCCGGCTCGTCGCCTGGCCGCACCTCCCCTACGCCCCGCACGCCGATGAGCCGAATCTCAACCACGAGGGGAGTATAGGCGAGGAATGAGTAGTGAGTAGTGAGTGGTGAGTAGTGAGTAGCGGATTGGGGGTGGCAGGGAATGGTGGAGGAACGGCCAGTATAATGCGCTTCGCCGCGTGGGGCGTCTTGGCGAGCCGTGTGTGATGTCACGCCAACCTGATTGTCATTCTGAGCGCAGCGAAGAATCCGTGCCCGGAACAAGTGCGCTGCGCGGGCCGCGGATCCTTCGCTTCGCTCAGCATGACAAGAAGAATGCTCACTCCTCATTCCTCATCCCTCTCGCCGTCTTTCTCCTGGCCGCGGGGGTGCTGGTCCAGCGCACTGGCCAGGTTGGCTACAACACCGACGAGGGGCAGTTCATCGCTACCGCTCAGTACTTCGAGATCGCCTTCCTGGACCACAGCTTCGGCGGGCCGGCCTGGGACGAGACGTACTGGACGCTGACCCAACCGCCCCTGACGCGCTACGTGCTTGGCGCGGCGATCTGGGTGAGCGGCAATCCGATCCCCCGCCTGAACCCGGACCACCGGATCGAGGAGGTGCGCGGTCCGGACCGCGAGCGTTTCTGGGACCCGCGCACGTTCACGGACGAACGTCGGTTGGCCGAGGAGCGGCGAATCGAGCGACCGCGGGCCGAGGTGCTGGCCGCGGCGAGGCTGCCCATGGCTCTCTTCGGGGCGGGCGCGGTGGTGCTGCTCTTTCTGCTGGGGCGGGCCCTAGGTGGCACACTCGCCGGACTCGTGGCCGCGTTCGGCCTGCTGGTGGCGCCGCTCTCCCTGACGCTGCTGCCGCGTGCGCATGCCGAATCGCCGCTCGTCTTCTTCACTCTGTTGGGGCTCTACCTCGGCGTGCGGACAACGGACCGTGTCGAGGCACGGCATGCGGTGCCTCGACCGTGGCCCTTGGCCACCGGCCTGGCCACCGGCCTCGCCGCGGCGACCAAGCTCCCGGGCGTGCTCGGGCTCGCGGCGCTGGGTGGGTTCGCGGTGTGTGCCGGGCTCGTGCGAATCTGGTCGCGCCAGCAGGTGGCGAGTGACACCTCGCGCTGGAGCGGGCTGGCCGCCGTGGTTGGGCTCTTGGTCTTCGTCGGGGTCAACCCGTTCCTGTGGCCGAACCCCGTCGCCCGACTCCAGGCCATGCTCGAGTTCCGCCAGCAGGAGCTGGTCGGCCAGCGGGCCCTCAATGTCGAGCAGGCAACTCCCGAGGATCTGCCGGTCCGGGTCGGGCTGCTGCTGGAGCGGACATTCGTTGGCGAGGCGCCTCTCTTCAGGCGGACCGGACTTCCCCTCGACGCGCCGCTGGCGGTCACTGGCGCGGCGGTGCTAGCCTGGCGCGCGATCAGGGCCCGCCGGAGGGGTGGACTGGTCGGCGGGGAGGCGCTCTTCCTCGCCTGGACGGCCACTTTCCTGGCGGGCACGGCGCCCAACCTGGGGCTCGACTGGCAGCGCTACTACCTGCCGACCGTGGCGCTCGGGCTCGTCCTCGTAGGGGTTGGGGCTGAGGCGCTGTTGGGCGCGGCCCGGCGGATGGTCCGCGGCAGCTCACGCGCCGCCAACACGAGGCCGACGACGCCGGCGCCGATAACCACCGCGAGCAGCGGGTCGGCCGGGTAGCGGTAACGCGGCAGCGCGCCCGACAGGAACGCCGTCGACAGGAGCAGCCAGAGGGCCATCAGGGCCGGCAGCAGCGCCGCTCGCCAGCCGGGGACGAGCATTGCTCCGAGCAGCCCGCACCCCAGCAGCGCGAGCGACAGGGTGGCGTAGCGATATGGCTGGTACAGGCCGGTGATCGCCTGGGCGTTGCGGAACTCGTTCGACTCGGCCTCGCTGGGCGGCTGGGCCAGCTGGCGAATCCGCTCGTCCCACCAATCGCCGTACTTGTCCTGGGGATTGGGATAGCGCCGCAGGCCGCCACTCTTCCCCTGGCCGCCCAGCCACTGCTCGGTCCCCACCAGCAGCTCGCCGAACAGGCCAAACGACGTCTGGACGTACCGCCCAGGCTGGCGCGCGAACAGCTCCAGCGCGACGTCCCGCAAGACACCGTCCGCCTGAGCCTCGCTCACGCCGAAGCGCTGCTGGAGCAGCACCGCGATGTCGCTGGGAAGCTCCTCGTCCACGGCGTGCTGGTATGCCAGCCGGCGCGCCGCCTGGCGGAGCGGGTCGGCAACGTCGGCCGGCCGGCCGATCTCGCGCCCGATCAAGATTGGGCTTTCGCGGGTACCGCGCCAGAACAGCGCCTCCCCGAGCCCGGATGAGCCGAAGCTGCCGGACTCCAGATACGTGAGCGCGATCCACGGTAGGGCGATCAGGGCGAAGCCGGCAAGTCCCGCGCCACACAAGCGCGCCGCGACGCCAAACTTCCTGTGCCAGACGAGCGATACCGCCGGGACGACGGGCAGCAGCAGCTCCGCTGCCGGGCGGCACAGCGTGGCCAGTCCGAGCAGCAGCCCACCGAGGGCGTAGAAGGGCCAGCTAGCGCGGCGCATGCCCACCACCAGCGCCAGCGATGCCGCCACGAGCAGGGTCGTGAACAGGGTCTCGGCCATGACGTAGCGCTCATAGATCATCAGCGGCCCGTTGACGGCAACCAACAGAGCGGCGACGAGCCCGGCCGCGCGATTGAGCGCCACGCGCCCCAGGTGATAGGTCAAGACCACCGTGACTAGTCCGAGCGCGTGCTGGGCCAGGGCGAGCCCGTGCAGGTCCTCTCCGAGCCCGCCGATTGCCGCGCCGATAAAGGCCGGATAGAGGGGCGGACGCTTCAGGATCGGGCTGAAGCCGAGCCCACGCGCCAGCTCGTAGCCGGGCACGAGATAGGTCTGGCTGTCCCCGCCGACGAAGAATGGTGGCGCACGGAACGCCAGCCCCAGCCGCAAGGCGCCGCCGACGAGCAGCAGCAGCGAGACGGCCGCGAGGTCTGGATGGCGCCGCAGCCAACGGAGTGAACCACCAAGACACCAAGACACCAAGTCTTGGTTTCGCGCTTGGTGCCCTGGTGTCTTGGTGGTTTCGACCTCGAGCGCTGCGGCCACGACGCGGAAGTATGCTACATGATGCTGGTGAAAGAGTTTGTACGCGGATCACCTGGGAGGCGAGAGAAGGTGAAGAGCATCCTGATCAGGCTCGCGACCGCGGTTGCCTTGCTGCTGTCGGGCTGTCTTGGCGGCCGGGCGGTGGCCAGGTACCAGGCCGAAAACGAGAGTCCGCCGGCCCAGCCGGCGCAATGGAGCTTCGACTCCGACCCGGCCGATGGGCTGCCCCAGGGCGCGGTTGTCTTCAGCGGTACCTGGGCCGTGCGCGCGGAGCCGGATGCGCCCAGCCCGCCGAACGCGCTGTGTCAGACCGGGCGGGCCGAGTTCCCAGCCCTGTCCCTTGGTGACGCGGTGTACACCGATCTGATGATGTGGACTCGCTTCAGGCCCATCTCGGGCCGAACTGACCAGGCGGCCGGTCTGATCTTCAGGGTCCAGGACAAGGACGACTACTACATCCTGCGGGCTAACGCGCTGGAGAACAACGTCAACTTCTACAAGTACGCTGGTGGGCGGCGCAGCACCCTCAAGGAGGGCCACACGGCGGTCCTTTCCGGGCAGTGGCAGGAGCTGCGCGTCGAGGCCAGCGGAAACCAGCTGCGCGGCTTCCTCAACGGCGAGCTGGTGGTCGAGACCAGCGACGAGACGTACCAGGCAGGCCAGATCGGCCTGTGGACGAAGGCCGACTCGGTCACGTGTTTCGACGACGTTACGGTCGGCTCGGCGTGACTGGTCCCGGCTCGCGGGCTCGCAGTATAATGCATCTAACAAGTGTTAGATGCATTATTCCGAGATGCTCTGGCTGCTCCTGATTTACACCCTCCCCGCGCACCCTTCGCGTAAGCGCGCCCTCGTCTGGCGGAAGCTGAAGAAGCTGGGCGTGGTCTACCTGCGCGACGGCGTTTGCGCCTTGCCAGACCGCGTTGAGGCCGCCCGCGAGCTGCGCGTCGTCGCCACCAGCATCGAACAGCTCGGTGGGCGGGCGACTCTGGTCGAGGCGGCCCGACTGGACTCGCGGCGAGCCGCCGAGATCGTGGCCGAGTCGCGCGCCGCGAGGGCGGCCGAATACGCTGAGCTGGCCCGCGAGGCCGAGCGTTTCCTCGACTATGTGCGGGCTGAAGGCGAGCACCGCGAGCTCGGGCCGAGCGAGCGTCAGGCGCTGCAGACCGACCTCGACAAGCTCAAGCTCTGGGCTCAGCAGATCGAGGCAAGGGACCATTTCGGGACGCCGCGGGGTCGCCAAGTGCCGGAGCTGTTCGCGCGCTGCGATGAGCTGTTCGCTCGCCCAGCGGCAGCCGCCCTCCCCCAGGAGGTGCGCCGGTGAAGTGGGTCACTCGCCGCAACGCGCACGTCGATCGAACCTCGTGCCCCTGGCTGATTCGTCGCCACATCGACCCGCACGCCGCGTTCGCCTTCGTCGGGCCGGGCGTCGACCCGGTCAAACTGGAGGGCCACACCTTCGACATGCGCGGCGCGGAGTACAGCCACGAGGATGGCAGGTGCACCTTCGAGGTGATGCTGGAGCGCCACCGGCTCAGCTCCGATCCGGCCCTGGTCGAGATGGGACGAATCATTCGCGACGCCGATGTGCCTCCGAGCCGCACCCGCCGCCCCGAGGCTGCCGGCCTCGATGCCCTGACCCGCGGCCTCCAGCTGTCGGTGCCCGACGACCACGAGAAGCTGCGTCTGACGGCGCCCCTGTACGACGCGCTCTACGCCTACTGCCGGGCCAAGGTCGCCGAGCGCCCGCCGAGCCAGGCAACACCCCGCCCGCGACTGCGCTACAGCCGGCGGGTCGCCGCCCATCTTCAGGAGGACCGTTGACGCCGACCCGCCAGGCCGCCTCCTCTCGGCGATCCCCACCGCTGGTGGGCTCAGCCGACCAATGCGACCGGGTTCGACGTCGACGCGCCGCTCATCGGTCTGAGCTGGGCCGACGCGGGCAGCGGGGTGCTGGCGTTCGCCTGCAGCGCGCTGGCGCCCGGACTCGTGGCGGAGCGGCGCGAGCCGGCCGGTCGAGTGGTTGGCGCGGCTGCCATTGCAGGCCTGGCGGCGATGCTGGTGGACCTTTTCGTGCTGTGATTGAAGTCCTAGAGGAGGGGTCCTGATGAAATGGGTGACGCGGGAGCGACCGAAGGTGGACCGGGTCGCCTGCCCATGGTTGATCAAGCGCTTCGTCGATCCCGTTGCTGAGATCTTGTACGCGCCCGCCGACCAGGTTCTGGCCGTAGCCGAGCGGGAGGGCGCGATCCCGTTCGACGTGCCGGGCGTCGAGCTAGGACATCACGGCTCAGAGTGCAGCTTCGACGCGATCATCAAGAAGTACGGACTGACCGATCCGGCGCTCCAGCGTCTGGCGACGATCGTGCGGGGCGCCGACACGGCCGCCAAGGACCTGGCGCCAGAGTCGCGCGGCCTGGAGGCCATCGCCGAGGGTTTCCGGCTGGCCTGCGCGGACGACCAGGAGCAGCTCGAACGAGAGCTGCCCGTCTACGACGCCCTGTACGCCTACTGCCAGCGATACTCGTGAGCTGCCGACGAGTGCTTGTCAAGCGTCCCGGCCCACCCTGTCCTGGCACGGCGGCGCGGTGACTCGCTTCCTGTGGGCGATGCGCCCTTACTTCAGGCAGGTAGCCGGCCAGCTTCTGGTGGGCTCGATCGCCGGGGTCGTGATGAACACGACGATCGTGCTGCCGGCGATCGCGCTCGGGCGCGCGATCGACACTGCACTGGCGCTGGAGCGGGGCGAGGTCGACGCGGCGGCGGTCGCCTGGGCGGCGCTGGGGTTCATCGGCGCGACCGCCATCCCCGAGGTGGCGCGGATCTTCAAACGCTGGTGGCTGGTAACGGCCAACGCGCGCATCCGCGCGAACGTGCGCGCGGACGCCCTCCGCGGTGTGCTGGCCTGGCCAATGGAACGGCTTCACAAGACGCCAGTCGGCGACGTGATGGCGCGGATCATTGGCGACGTGGAGGTGCTCGGCGTCGGCGTGCGAGAGTTCACGATCGAGATCTGGGACACCGTCCTGTTCTCGCTGTCGCTGATCGTGGCGATGCTGTTCTACGACGCCGGCCTGACCGCGCTCGCGCTCCTGCCAGTCCCGGCCGCGATGGTCCTGGCCCACGCGGCCGGGCGCTGGGTGGGCCGCCGAACGACGGCCGCCCGCGAGGCCAACGCTGCCCTGACGGCCGCGCTGCAGGAGCAGCTAGCCGGTATTCGGGTGCTGCGTCTGTTTGGCCGCACCAGCGCGGCCGTCGAGCAAATTGAGCGCCTCTCCCGTCGGCAGGCTGACGCCAACCTGGCTACCTCCCGACTGAAGGGCGGCCTCCAGCCGGTTTATACGTCGATGATGACCGCGGGCGTGGTGCTGCTGGTCTGGCAGGGTGGCCAGCGGGTCGTCGACGGGGCCATGACGGTCGGCGCGTTCGTGGCGTACCTCGAGCTGTTCCTGCGCTTCGTCAACCGCGGCTTTCGAGTGCCGCAGCTCGTGAACTCGGTCCAGAGCGGCGCCGCGGCGTACGCCCGCCTGCGACCGCTGCTGGCCCCGCCGCTCGTAGTCCAGGCCGAGCCGCCACGCGCCTCGTTCCGGCCTGGCCACGTGGCTGGACTAGACAGGCACCCAGAGCGTCTTTTAGTTGGAGGGGGGTCGGTGCCCTCACCCCAACCTCGCGCAGCGCACTTGTTCCGCGCAGCGCACTTGTTCTCTCCGAGAGGGAGAGGAGGACGGGGCCCGATCGCCGTTTCGCTCCAACACGTGGCCCTTCGCTATCCGGGCGCGAGCGTTCTAGCTCTCGACGACGTCTCGCTCGATGTGCCGGCCGGGGCGCTGGTTGGGGTGACCGGCGCGGTCGGGTCCGGCAAGAGCGCCCTGGCTCGGGCCGCGCTCGGGCTGTACCCGTTGGAAGCAGGTCAGGTTCTGTTCGACGGCCGGCCTATCGAGGAGATTCCGCCCGCTGAGCGGGCGGCTCGAACTGGGTACCTGCCCCAGGACGCGTATCTCTTCTCGGGGACCGTGCGTGACAACGTGCGGCTGTTCGAGGGCGATGGTTCCGCGACCCCCCCACCCCCCTGGTCCTCTGCCCCAAGCTTGGGGGAGGGGGTTGGGGGAGGGGGCGTGGGCAACCCGGCGGACACGGTCCAATACTCGATCCGGCTTGCGGCGCTGGCGGAAGACCTGCGCGCCTTTCCGGCTGATCTAGAGACCGAGATCGGCGAGCTTGGGATTCGCGTTTCCGGTGGCCAGCGCCAGCGGATCGCCCTGGCGCGAGCGCTGGCAGCCGCCCCGCATGGGACGCCTGGCCTGATAGTGCTGGACGACCCATTCTCCGCGGTCGACCTGGACACCGAAGCCAGGATCGTGGCTGGCCTGCGCGAGGCGTTCGGGCCCTCGGCCCCGCCAGGGCGGCGCGCGACGCTGCTGCTCTGCTCGCATCGATTGGCGGCTTTTCCTCAGGCTGACCTGGTGGTGGTGCTGGGCGATGGCCAGATCGTCGAGCAAGGCACCCACGAGCGGCTGATGGAGGCCGACGGGCTGTACGCACGCATCTTCCGCGCCCAGCGTCTGGCAGCGCGGACGGTCGCGTCACCCGCTACCAGCCCAGCTCTGGAGGCCGTCAGGTGACCGGCGTCGGGCGGGCGGCGCCCCCGCCAGCCGGAGCCCTCCGCCAGATCGGATCGATCCTGCGGCCGTGGCGCTGGCTGTTGGCGCTGGTCGGCGGGATGGTGCTGCTGGCGGCGCTGCTCGAGCTGGTGCCTCCGCTGCTCGTGAGACGGATCGTGGACGAGCACCTTGCACCAGGCCGGGCGGACGGCCTGCTGGCGCTGGCCGCGCTTTACCTGGCAGCGACGATGGCGGCGGAAGGGACCGCCGCGTTCGCGACCTACCTGACCGCCGTCGCCGCGCAGGGCGCCTTGCACACGTTGCGGGTCCGCCTCTTCGGCCATCTTCAACGACTTCCGATCAGCTATTACGACCAGACCTCGCTCGGCGACGTTATCAGTCGCTGCACGGCGGACGTGGAGACGATCGACACCCTGTTCACCTCGGGTGTGGCAAAGGCAGTCGCCGATCTGCTCAGGCTGGCGACAGTCTCGGTTGCGATGGTCGCCTTGAGTCCGCCGCTGGCCCTGGTCGCCACGCTGGTCGCGCCGCCGCTGGCGGTCCTCACCCGGCGCTTCCAGATTCGCGTCAGGGCGGCCGAGCGAGACAACCGAGCGGCGGTCGGTCTGCTCAACTCGCATCTGCAGGAAGACCTGGGCGGGGTGGAGGTGATTCGCGCTTTTCACCGCCAGGCGGCCTTCGTCCACCGCTTCCGACTGGCGCTCCGCCAGACGCTGGCGGCTTTCAACCGGGCTACATTCTACGCGGCGCTGTATCAGCCGAGCGTGGCGATCCTGGCCGCGGCGGCCACCGCGCTGCTGCTGTGGGCCGGCACGGGCGACCTGTTCGCCTCCTGGGACATCTCGCTCGGCACGTTGACGGCGTTTGTGCTGCTGTTCCAGCGCTTCTTCAAACCGATCACTGCGCTCGGCGACGAGTGGCAGACCGTCCAGAGCGCGCTCTCGGGCGCCGAGCGCATCTTCCAGGTACTGACTGAGCCCGCCGACCAGGCCGGCGATGGCTTGGACGGTGGCCAGGCGCGGCATCCCGCAGCCGTCCGGCCACCAGAGGCAGCCTCGTCTGCCCCGGCGATCGAGCTGCGCGGGGTGACGTTCGGCTACCTGCCCGGCCGGCCGGTGCTACACGACGTGTCGCTAGCGGTCAGGCCGAGCGAGCACGTCGCACTCGTCGGCCGGACCGGGGCGGGCAAGAGCAGCGCCATCCACTTGCTGGGCGGCCTGTACGCAGCCTGGTCGGGCAGCGTACGGGTGGCAGGCGTGGACCCGCGCACGCTGGACGCGTCCCAACGGCGTCGGGCGATCGGGGCGGTGCCGCAAATGGTCCACCTGTTCAGTGGCAGCGTGGCGGACAACTTGACACTGTACGATGCTTCTATCGAAGGCGATGCTCTCGAGCGGGCCGCCACGGTGACCGGCGCCGACACGTTCGTCCACGCGCTGCCCAGAGCCTACGACACCCCGCTGAGCGGGGCCGGGCGAGGGAGCGGCGTGCAGCTCTCGGCCGGGCAGCTCCAGCTGCTGGCGCTGACCCGCGCGCTCGTCTGTGAACCGGCCGTGCTCTTGCTCGACGAGGCGACCGCGGCCATCGACAGCGCCAGCGACGCCGCCTTTCGGGCGGCGCTGCGCTCGGGGGCGTTGGGGCGCGGTTGCGCCGTGCTGACGGTAGCCCACCGTCTGTCCACCGCTCGAGAGGCCGATCGGGTAGTAGTCCTCGAGGCCGGCCGGATCGTCGAGGAAGGACCGCCCGATGCGCTGGTCCGGCGAGGCGGGCGCTTCGCCGCGCTGGTCGAACTTGAGGAGGCGGGCTGGGAGTGGCGGACCGACGGAGACGTCGCTGACCCATGAGCGCGGAGCGGGCCGGCGACGAATCAGAGCGCCCCGAAACGTCGAGCCGAGCCGAGAGCCAGGCCGGGCTGTGGCCGCTGGCCGGCTACTTCTTGAAACTCGGCACGGTCGGCTTCGGCGGACCGCCCGCGCTGGTTGGCTTCATGCATCGCGACCTGGTCGAGCGGCGCGCCTGGGTCGACGAGGAGACTTACAAACTGGCCTTAGCGCTAGCTCAGATCATGCCCGGTCCGCTCGCCGCTCAGACGGCCATCGCGATCGGGTACTTTCAGGCCGGAATCGTCGGTGCCACGCTGGTCGGACTGACCTTCGTCCTGCCGTCGTTCCTGATGGTGGTGGCCATCTCGGCGCTGTATGTGGCGTATGGCGGGTTGTGGTGGATGCAGGCCGCGTTCTACGGGATCGGGGCGGCGGTCATCGCCATCATCGCCATCGCCGCGTACAAGCTCGCCCGCTCGACGAACAAACGCGACCCGCTGTTGTGGGCGGTCTTCGCCGGGCTGGCGTTCGTCACGGTCTGGGCCCAGGCCGAGCTGGCCGAATTCTTCATCCTGGCGGGTCTGGCGGTCCTGCTGGCCAGGGCGCCCCCGGCCTGGCTCAAGGCGCGGCTGGCCTTCATGATGGCCGCTCTACCGGCCGCGAGCGATCTGGCGCTGCCGCTGCTGCAGATTGCACCGGCCCCAGGCGGGTCCACGACCGAGGTGCTGATCCAGATCCTGTTGTTCTTCGCCAAGGCTGGCGCCTTCGTCTTTGGCAGCGGGCTGGCGATCGTGCCCTTTCTCTACCAGGGCGTGGTCCAGCAGTTCGGTTGGTTGAACGAGCACCAGTTCGTCGACGCGGTGGCCGTGGCGATGATCACGCCAGGCCCGGTCGTGATCACCGTGGCCTTCATCGGGTACCTGGTCGCTGGCCTGGGCGGGGCGACGATGGCGGCCATCGGAATCTTCCTGCCCGTGTACATCCTGACCATCGTGCCGGCTCCATGGTTCAAGCGCCACCGCGACAACGCCCAGCTCAGAGCGTTCGTGGCCGGCGCGACCGCGGCCGCGACCGGCGCGATCGCCGGCGCGGTCGTGGTGCTGGGTCAGCGCGCAATCTACGACCTACCGACCGGCGCCATCGCTCTGGCTAGCCTGGGCTTGCTCTGGCGCTTCAAGCTGACCGAGCCGGTCCTGGTGCTGGCGGCCGGCGCGGCCGGCTTGGTGCTGTGGCCCCTCCGGTAGGGGCGTGATTCATCACGCCCGTCGTCGCTTCCCTTCAAGTCCCCCCTTCCCTTTAGGGAAGGGGGCTAGGGGGTTAGGTAGTGCGCGGAGCGGCCCGCACGATGCTGTAGCCGCTGCTGGCTGGGGCGCCAGGCGCGCCGTCGGAGGCGATCTCGGCTAACCGATACGCCCGCTCGGCCGCCGGCACGCTGCCGCGCGCCAGGACGAGCAGCCCGCCAGTGTCCGCCAAACCGCCACTCAGACGGCCGTCCGAGCCCACCTCCACGACCGCGTACCGGATTCCCCGCAGCTCCAGCCAGGAGGTGAACACTCGCTGCAGCCGTCCCTCGGTGAGCGACCAGTCACGAAAGGTGGCCCGGTCGACCGCCACCACCTCGCCCGGGCGATAGCTCGACTCGAGCGCCTCGAGCGACGCCAGGAGCCGCGCGTTGGTTCGCCCGTCGCGGGCAGCGTCCGCGTAGAAGCTGGTCAGTGAGACCAGCGAGGTGATCCCCAGCACCGCCACCCCTGCCCACAGGCCGTGACGAGGCGCGGACCCGACTCCAAACGCCATCACTGCGCACGTCGCGACCGCGGCCAGGATGAGCGGGGTGAGCGGCGCGAGGTAGCGGGCGTTGCTGACCAGCGGCACGTATTGGCCGTTGAACAGCGGGAGGACCAGCAGGCCGGACGTGCAGACCAGGGCCGGCAGCGGCTGCCCGCGGCGCCATGCCCACCCCAGACCGACTACCGCCAGGATCAGCGCCAGGACGAGGACCGGATGCCAGGCCGGTGGCGGTGGCGTATCGCGATCGTTGAGCAGTCCCGCCAGCGCGGCGCCGAGCGCGTACACCAGCCGCCCGAGGCGCGCGAGGTAGGTGGCGAGATCGAGCTGCTCGCCCCGATTGTAGAACGTCTGCCAGCGCTGGGCCTCGGCCAGAGAGCTGAGCCAGCCAGCCCGAACGTTGTAGGCGATCGTGGGCGCCTGGGCGAGCACGAACGCGCCAGCCCCGGCGTACGGCCATGCCGTCCGCAGCCAGGCTCGCCCGCGCCAGAGGCCGAAGGCGAGGAGGCCCGGCAGCAGCGCCAGCACCGAGGGATGGGTCTGCAGCGCGAGGCCGAAGGCGAGCCCGGCCAGGACCAAACCTGAGGGCGAACCTACCCCCCGCGAAGCGCACTTGTTCCGCGAAGCGCACTTCTTGGCTGCCCCCTCTCCCAAGTTTGGGAGAGGGGGTTGGGGGTGAGGGCGCCGGACCAGCAGCCAGCAGCCCAGCGTGGTGAACAGCGGCGTGATGCAGTTGGACCAGGCCACGTGGCTGTTGACAACCACATGCTCGGCATTCACCGCGACCAGCAGGGCGGCCGCGAGGCCAGCCCAGCGACCCCGCCCGACGTTGGCAGCCAACTCTCGGGCCAGGAGATACGACGCGCCCACGGTCAGCGAGCCCACCCCGAGGACGAGCAGCCGTGGAAGCCAGGGGCTGGGACCAAGGACCCAGAGCAGCGCGGCCAGCAGGTAGTTGAAGACCGGCCCGATGTACGGGTCGTCGTTGGTGAGCGGCAGCGCGTGGTCGCGGACGATCCTCAAGGCGACGAGCGCCTCGTCACCCTCGTCCGTGAAGATCGGGATGGTCCAGAGGGCTGGCCAGCGGACGAGCGCCGCGCAGGCCACGAGGCATGCAGCCGCGGCAAGATCGGCCAGGGCCCAGCGGCGCGCGATCGCTGCTCCGAAGCGTTGGAGGGCCGCGGCCGGACCAGCGCTCGCGCCAGGAGGCTCGCCGCGCGGTCTGGGGAACGCGAGGCTCACGGCGCCAAGCGGTAGATCGCGTGGTGGTCCGAGAAGTAGAGCGCTCCGTCTGGACCTGTCCGAACGTAAAGCCGGCACGGTTGGGCGACCACTTCCGGATTCCCGGACCGGCCGTAGTCGGGTGGCTCCAGGCGCAGACGCCACAGGGAGCCGGTGTTCCAGTCGCAGAAGAACAGGTCATTCTGGAACTCTGGCATCAACGAGCCGGTGTAGAACGCCAGCCCGGTTGGGCCGAGACGCTCGAGCCCGGATTCCCAGACCGGGTCCACGTAAACGGTGTCGTTCTTCGTCGAGCGACCGGCAACCTCAGGCCAGCCATAGTTCCCACGCGCGACCACTCGATTGACCTCGTCGTGGCCCTGCGGGCCGTTGTCGGTCACGTACGGTAAGCCGGTCAGGGGGTGGAAGTCGAGCCCGAACGGGCTCCGAAAGCCGGTCGCGTAGGCTGCCTGGCCCGGGAACGGGTTGTCGGCGGGAATCGAGCCGTCGGGATTGAGCCGCAACAACTTGCCATGTGGGTTCTCCAGCTTCAACGCGGCCGTCCGCTGGGCCACGTCGCCCATTGCCACGTAAAGCTTGCCATCCGGGCCGAAACCGATCCGGCCGCCGTTGTGATCGCCGTTGACGTTTTCAGGGCTCGGCTTTCCGATCGGCAGGTTGTCCAGGATTACTTGCTGGTCAACACCGCGACCGCCCGATTCGGTCAGACGCACCAGTCGATTGCGGCGCGGGTCATTTGTCCCGGGCCGTGGCTCTGAGTAGAGCACGAAGAACTGATGGGTGCGCGAGAAATCCGGGTCGAGCGCGAGGCCCAGCGCGCCCTGCTCGAGACCCTTGGTAGTTGGCAACGTGATGATCGGCTCCGGGCGCAGCGCGCCGCCCTCGACCAGGCGGATTCGGCCGTCGAGCTCGGCCACGAACATCCGACCGTCCGGAGCGAACTCGAAAGCGACCGGCATCGCCAGGCCCTCGACATAGGTCTCCTGGTGAAGTTGCGGTCGCGGGACCGGCGTGGGCGGGGTTGGCACGGCCCGTGGGAAGTCTGGGTCGCGACTCGATTCGGTCGCGCTCGCTCCGCGCTGGGCTGCCGCGCTCCGGCCCGGCTTCTCAGTGGAGGCGCTCCGCCCCGGCGAGCAGGCCGCGGCGGCGATGATCGCGGCAAGAGCAAGGACGCCGAGGGCACGAGCCATGACTGGCTCGCGAAGTATAGACGAAAGTCGAGAGGAGCGAGTCGCGAGTAGCGAGCAGCGCTACTCGCTACTCGCTACTCGCTAGGCGATGTGCTTCTGAAGCTTGCCCAGAAGGGCCATCTTCGGCATGAAGCCGACAAGCGTCTCGACGGGCTGGCCCTCCTTGAACAGGATCAGGGTCGGGATTCCGCGAATCCCAAACTTCTGCATGGTGCTCGGGTTCTCATCGACATTGAGCTTGGCGATCTTCAGCCTGCTGTTCTGCTCCTCGGCGATCTGCTCGAGGACGGGCGCGATCAGCTTACAGGGCTGACACCACTCCGCCCAGAAGTCGACCAGCACCGGAGTAGTCGACTGAACCACCTCCGTCTCGAACGTCGAATCGGTCACGGCAACCGGATGTGCCATCTTCGTTTCAGCCTCCGGGGCGATTCGCCTAAGCGTCGCCCTCTATTCAGTATAACGTGCCCGGCGGCCGGGTATTCCGGGCGTCTCGGGAAACGCGCCGGCCGCGCGAAGCTGGTCGCGTAAGTTGGCTAGCCCTTCAGCGGCGGTGAGGACTGGCACGTCTGGAAAGGCGGCCCGGAACCGATCCATCTTGAGCCCCGCCCGCAGCGGGCGCGGGGCTAGCTGGTTCATGGTGGCCGTCGGGACGGGCTCGATCAAGGTCGAATCCAGTCCAAAGCTCTCAGCCGCCAGCGTGGCGAAGTCCGCTCGAGCCAGGACGCTCGCGCCTACGGTATGGTAGGTCCCGTTGGCGCGGCTCAGCGCCAGCGCCAGGACCATCTCAGCCAGGTTATCGGCCAGAGTCGGCGAGCCGATCTGGTCCTGCACCACTCGCACTCGCTCGCCAGCGCGCAGCTTGTCCAGGAGCCAGACAACGAAGTTAGGTCGAACGCCCGGGGCGTAGCCGTACAGGACGGTCGTCCGGGCCACTGACCAGCTTCCGCCGGCTCGCGCGACGGCAAGCTCGCCGGCTAGCTTCGTCTTGGCGTACCAGCCGAGCGGATTGGTCGCGTCGTCCTCCGAATAGGGTCCCGCCTGGCCGTCGAAGACGTACTCTGTCGACAGGAAGACCAGATTGACTCTTCGCGCCACGCAGGCCTGGGCCACGTTGGCCGTCCCAGCCGCGTTGATGGCCCAGGCTTCGTCGCGCCTGCGCTCGCAGCCGTCGACGTCCGTCATCGCCGCGGCGTGGATGACGCTATCTGGGCGAGCCGCCTCCAGCACTCTGCCGACCGAAGCGGCGTCGGCCACGTCGAGCCCCCAGAAGGGGAAGTGGCCAAGGTAGCTGTTCTTGCACTCCCCACGCGACGCGGCAAGCGGCTCGGCTCGCCCGGTCTGGACAAGCTGGTCGAGGAGTTTCGTGCCCAGCAGGCCGTTGCTGCCGGTTATCAACACTCGGGCCATCGGGGTCTTCCGTCGGGCTCTATAGAGGCCGTCGCAATGGTGGTCGTAGCGCGGGGGCTTGTCCCCCGCTTGGTTGGGCGGGGGACAAGCCCCGCGCTACCAGCCTTGTCGTCCGGGAGCCCTGGATTATAGGTCGCCACCCGAACGTCCCTTTTGCAAGCGTTTGCAACTAGCCGCTATGGTATCTGCGGAATAAAGTGGGCTGCTTGCCGCGTTCTGGTCGGGTGAAGCGATGGGGAAGCGAATCGAGATAGTTGACCGCCTCGACCAGCCGACACGGGCGGCCGTCGACGAGCTAGTCGAGGAGGCTACGTCATCCGACGGAGTGCCGCCGGTCGGCGAGCACAAGTACTTGAAGCTCCGCAGCGGCAGTCCCTCGGTTCGAGCGCTGCTGGCCTACGACGGCGAGCGTCTGGAAGGATACGCGCAGCTACTGGTGGCCGCACCCGAGGTGACCGCGGAGGTCATGGTCCGCCCCAGCGCCCGCCGCAGGGGCGTCGCCAGCAGGCTTGTGGCCGCCGCGCGCGACCTGGCCGCCGAGAGTGGCGCGGCCGAGCTGAAGCTCTGGGCGTACGGCGACCAGTCGGCGAGCGCCGCCATCGCGGCTCGGCGCGGGATGGTCGTCGCCAGGACGCTGCTGCAGCTCGAGCGTCGCCTGGAAGTGCTCCCGCCAGCGCCGAGCACCGATGGCTACACCATTCGCCCGTTCGACGTGGCGCATGACCGCGAGTCCTGGCTAGCCTTGCACAACGCGGTCTTTGCCGATCACCCGGAGAACGGCAAGTGGTCGCTGGAAGACCTCCAGGCGCGGCTGGACCAGGCCTGGTTCAAGAGCGAGGACTTCCTGGTGGCCGAGTCCGGCGGCCGCATGGTGGGCTTCAATTGGCTCAAGCAAGTGCCAGCCCCTCCCCCCCACAGCGCGGAGGGCGAGATCTACATCATCGGAGTCGGCAGCTTAGAGCGTGGCCGCGGCCTGGGGCGGATCCTGGCCCTCCTCGGGCTGTACCGCCTGCGCGAAAGCGGAATGGACGTGTGCACCCTGTACGTCGAGGATGACAATCGGCCGGCGCTCGGCCTGTACTACAGGCTCGGCTTCACCATTCGCCACGTGCACCGCTGCTATGCTGTACCAGTCGATAGTGCGCTCCCACGAAAACGAACTTTCATTCGCTCGGGGCGGGCCGAAGGCCCATGACTCCTCAGGATGACAATGAAGACTTAGGGTGACAGGGAGAATCATGATCCATCTGAGCTGGGAAGACATCGAAGAGCTGGTGGCCACGCTCGTCGCCCAGCTCCCGCGAGACTACGATCTGCTGCTGGTGATCACGCGAGGTGGGATGGTCCCTGCCTGCCTGATCAGCGAGCAGGCCGACATCCGAAACATCGTCGCGGCCGCGGTCATGTTCTACACCGGGGTCGGCGAGACACTGCCCGACCCGGTCTTCCTACAGTTCCCCTCCGACCCGCTGCTGCTGGGCAAGCGAATCCTGATCGTCGACGACGTCTGGGACACGGGCCGAACGATCGTGGCCGTCAAGCAGCGCGTCCTGGCGGCCGGAGGACATCCCGACCTGGCCGTCCTGCACTACAAGCCGACTCACTCCCTGTACGACGACGTCCCGGACTACTACGCGACGACGACGGACGCCTGGATCGTCTACCCCTGGGACCCCAGTCGGGCCCGGCCGACACCGGAGCCTTCGTTCAACGTTCAACGTTCAACGTCCTGAACTGCGACTAGCCCCACGGATAGACCTGGACTGGTCGCGGAACGTTGAACGTTGAACGCTGAACGAGACGGCCTGCCGGCTGTGCTAGGATAAAAGGGAGCAGCACAGCCAGGGGGCGAGCCGTGATCGTCGTGCACGTACTTGGCAGGCTGGCCCAGGGAACCGTGCGGGGAATGGTTCATCGCTGGCCAACCACGTTGCTCGCGCTGGGCCTGCTCGTCGGCGGGCCGTTGGCGCTCTGGTCGCGCGGCATGATCCCGGGAATGCCTCCACTCCCAGCCGTGCCGGGACTCGAGAGCGCTGGTAGCGGTGCGGTCTCCGACGTGCGCGAGATGACGATCGAGAGTCTTCGTCCGGCTCGCGGCGGCGAGCAGATCAATTTGATCCTCAAGGAGAAGACCGGTAACCGTCGGCTGGTGATCGTCGTGGGTCAAGCCGAAGCTCTAGCGATCGCCTCGGACTTGAACAAGGGCCGCCCCGAGCGGCCGATCACATCCTATGACCTCATGCGCTCGATCGTTCAGGAGTTTGGCGGCACGGTCAATCGGGTTGTCGTCAACAACGTTACCGAGACGACCTTCTACGCCAAGGTCGTGGTGAGCGCCTCGAACCGCCAGATCGAGGTCGACTCGAGCCCGAGCGACGCGATCGCCTTGGCTCTGCGGTCGAAGGCGCCGATCTTCGCCGAGGCCAACGTCCTCGACAAGGCGGGCGTCCTCAACCCGTAAGCGGGAGCGCGCTAGCTGGACTGATACGAGCCGACTACCTCTACGTTGGCCGCCCGCTGGCCGCGGCCGCGCGGATCAGTCTCGATTTGAAACTCGAGCTCCTGCCCCTCGTGGAGCGTGTCGAACATTCCATGCGCCATCGAGGAATGATGGAAGAAGATCTCAGATCCGTCCTCGGTGCGGATGAACCCGAATCCACGGTCACGGATCAACCGCACGACGGTACCCTTTGCCATACAGCGTTACCTCCAGCAGGACGACGATGGGCGTCCCAAAGCTCCCGGCAATGTTGCGCAAGGAACGTGCCAGCAACGCGTAGGGGCACCGCATGCCGTGCCCTCACACGCTATCAGAACGTCCGCCCCAGGGCCTGGTCCCAGGGCTGGGGCGCCGCTACGCGCACGATCTCATGCTCGCGGTCACGTACGTACAGGTACAGGTGGGCGAAGAACTCCACCTCTGGGAGCGGGTAGCTCGGGTTGATGCACAGGTACGGGTAGATCCAGGGTGGCCTGACCCCGTTGGCACAGCGCACCTCGATGCGGCGCCCGACCCGCAGGCGGTAGCTAACACCCGGGTAAATCCGTGACGGAAGCTCGAGGTAGCCGTCGCGGCGAAGCTGGGCCCACAGCTCGTCGCCGAGAGTGGTCCGCGCGACCTCTACCGCGCGCTGGCGGGCAGAACGGTAGTCGGCACGCGAGAAGTCTGGCCCGGCCGTCCGCTTCGGAAGGTGATTCCAGCGCTTGAGCCAGGGCCGCTCGAGCTCTGGCTCCTGATCGTATGGACAGGCTCCCGCGTGGCCCTCGAGCCAGCGCCAGAGAGCGCTGAGATCAACCACCGGCGATCGGCGCGATGATCTGGTACTCCTCCACATTCGGATCGAACGGCTCGGTGTCGATTACGTGGCGACCGTCTATCTTCTTGGAGACGACGCATCCTTTCTGGCGCGCCTCGTGGATGATCCGGTCGGCCTCGGCGATGAGGGCGCGCGCCTCCTGGGTGTCGGTGGTCTCCCACTCCAACACCTGGTGCCCACGGCGATTGGCGACGATGATCCGATGCATGGCCTCCTCCCGGCGCCGTTTGCTCCATCGTAGGCCGATCGGCGCTAGCGCGCAAGCGTTTCAAGGTTCTTGACACGCGGGACCCGGCCGGGCATTGTTGGACCACCCTCACTGCCGCGAGCGAGACGTTCGCGAACCACGAAGACACAAGGAGCGGCTAACAAAAGCGACTGCGTGTCTTGGTGCCTTGGTGGTAGTTCGGGATGGAGGACTCGCATGCTGGTCTGCTTTCTGGACCGTTTGGAGGACCGGATCAAGGAGTTTCCCGCCCAGTACTTGCCCGAGCATCAGATCCAGCTTGCCGACGGGGATCCGGGCAGGGTGTCGGCCGACGCGGAGGCGCTCATCACCTGGAGCGATCTGCTCGACCGGGCTCTCCTCGACAGGCTCGCCAGGCTCCGCTTCGTGCAGCGGATCGGGTTTTACCGCGGCGGCGGTGATCTGGCCGCGGCCGAAGAGCGGGGGGTGGCGACGGCGGTCTGGCCGCACGGGGTGCTCAACCGGGTCGCCATGCACACGCTGATGTTCATGGTCGCCCTCAGCCGCAAGCTTCTGCCCGGCCACGAGCTAACGATCGAGGGCGTGAACCGGATCAGCATGGAGCCCACTTTTGCCGACCATCGGCCGCTGGCGATGAACTGGCCGAGAGTCGAGGGCGTCGACACCCCGGCCAACAAGACGCTCGGGATCGTCGGCTTTGGTGAAGCCGGTGCTTGCCTGGCCCGCCTGGTCCGGCCGCTGGACATGGAAGTCCTGTACTACAAGCGGTCCCGACTGTCGCCCGCCCAGGAGGCGTTCTTCGGGATCGAGTACACGCCGCTGGATGACCTACTCCGCCAGTCCGACTTCGTGGCCACCTTCGTACCCTACAACAAGGAGAACGAGAAGAGCTTCGGAGCGCGCGAGTTTGGGCTCATGAAGCCGACGGCCTACTTTCTGAACACCGGTCGGGCTAACACGACCGACGAGGCGGCGCTGATCGACGCACTCCGGAGCGGCAGGATCGCGGGGGCCGGCCTCGACGTCTACTCCTACGAGCCGCTGCCAGCCGACAATCCGCTGCCGACTTTCAAGAACGTCGTCCTGACACCCCACAACGCTGGCGGCGTGGGTGGCCAGCACGACGTTTTCGCGCGGATCGCCGCCAACCTTCGGCGAATCGAAGCAGGCCGAGCACCGATCAGCTGGGGCATTCCTCCGCGGTGAAGCAACTCCCTCACCCCCAGCCTCGCCAAGCGCATTTGTTCCCTCTCCCAGGCGGGGGAGAGGAGGCCGCTCCCCTTCCCTCCTTGTGGGGGAAGGGGCCGGGGGATGGGGGCAGACGATAGCGCGGGCCGCGGTGCTCGGTAGGGCGGTCCTCAGCCTGGCGATCGTTGCGCTGATGGGCTGCTCGGCGCCGCCCCATTCCGCCCCCCAAGCCGGCCGAGAGCGCCCCGCCGAGCGCGCTAGCGACCGCGGCGGGCCCGAAGTCAGCCGAAGCTGCCAACCCGGCGCCCGCCTCGCCGGCCGCGAGCCCGGCCGTGCCGCCCAGTGCGGCTGGCTTCGATCGCGCGGACGAGGCGGCCGCCAGGGGTGAGCGAGCGGTCAACTGGTAGACGTCGACGCCACTGCGCCAGGCTCAGAGCGTCGCGGCCGCCTTCGAGCGCCGGTTCGGCCTCAAGGTGGAGGTCTTCCGCTCCGGCGGCGAACAGGTCGTTCAGCGCTTCGTGACCGAGGCGAGCGCCGGGCGCGTTGCCGCCGATGTACTGACGGCCTCGGACCCGTCCGCGTTCAACACGATGATCAAGAACAACCAGTTGGCTCGGTTCCGGCCCCAGTCCGTGGATCGGGTGCCGGACTCGGCCAGAGACGCGGCGGGCTACTGGGTGGCCCAGCGCCTCAACTTGGCCGGCATGGCATACCGCGACGACCTGGTCTCGCCCGTCGATGCGCCCAGAAAGTGGACCGACCTGGCTGACCCCAGGTACAAGGGCAAGCTGGTCCATGCCGACCCGGCCTTCACCGCGATCGCGCTCCAGATTGTGGGCACCCACGCGCGCCAGTACGGCTGGCAGTATTACGAGGCGCTCAAGCGCAACGACACGATGGTCGTCCCTGGTCACCAGCAGCTCGCGCAGGTCCTCCAGACCGGTGAGCGGTCGGTCGGAGCGGAGGCCGGCGACGTGGACATCTGGGACTATCACCGCCGCGGCATCAGGGTTACGATGGTGTACCCGGAGGACGGCGTGTTCGTGATCCCAGCCCCAACTGGCGTCATCCAGGGCGCGCCGCATCCGCAAGCGGCCAGGCTGCTGGCCGAATTCATGCTGTCGGACGAGGCGCAGGCGCTGTTCCCACAGGAAGCCTTCTACGCCGCTCGGTCCGACCTGCCGCCGCCGGCCGGCGGCCCCCGCCTCGACCAGCTCAGGTTGATCGCCGTGGACCTCGACTACATCGGCCAGCAGACACAACAAATCAAGCAGAAGTTCAGCGATATCTTCTCGTGAGGAACCAGGACTGAGGACTGAGGACTGAGGAATGAGCCGCACTTGCTCATTCCTCATCCCTCATCCCTCATTCCTCGTCGAGCGGCATGCATCTTGCGCACCGGAGGGATGGATTCCTCAGTAGGGAGGCACGAGTCGCAATGTCAAGAGATCCGATCCCTCCGGGCGAGCTGCCGCCGTCCGAACGCGGCGAGGATCCGGGCCGCCAGGAGCGCGACCTGGCGACGACACCCGCCCGACCCCTCACGAATGAGGAGAAGGAGGCGGCAAGGCGCGACCCGGGCCGGCGGCCGCGGACCTACGCTCCGGCTTCGGCGCGGGTACCGAAACCGCCCATGCCCGGCGACGAGAAATTCGTCAAGAGCGGCAAGCGTACGGACGACGAGTAAAACGGTCCGGCCCATCGCGCGGGCTTGACCACATTCGCCGCTTGGCCTAGCTTAGGACACAGGCACCGATTTGGGGCACCCTGCCCGGTCCGCAGCGCAGGCAGGTGACATGCGCCACACGCTCGTCGGTCGGCGGACGTTCATCGCGCGCCTGGCCGGCTCGAGCGTGGCGCTGGGCCTGGGGGCGGTCGTCGTCGGCGCGGCCACGCCAAACGCCCTGGCCCAGGAGGCGCCTGGCCTCGCCGAGCGGCGGCAGCCTGTGGCGGACGCGCCGATCCCCGTGCGCCTGGGCGAGGTGTCCCAGGCCGGGGCCGAGTTCCGGGCCGGACTGGCCGATGGGGTGCGCTTGCCGGTGGCGGGCGGCGACAGCTCGGGGCTGAGGCCAGAACGGCCGGGCGCCCGCTTCACCTCCGAGCCGCTCCAGATCGACTTTCCTTGCTCGCACGTTGGTGTCCACTGGCTGGCCGATGGCGGGCGGGGCCAGGGCGAGCAAGGCAAGCATAGCGTCCAGGTCGAGGTACGTGGAAGCCGCGATGGGGTGCGCTGGTCAGGCTGGCGGCGGGTGCGCGTCGAAGCTCACGGTCCCGACCGCGAGTCCGCGAGCTCGGGCCGGGAGACGTTCGGCGCGCTCGTGGGCGGGCATCTGGCCACCTGGCTCCAGTACCGCCTGACGTTTGCCGAGGCCGGGCCCGAACCGCCCTGGGTGGAGCGGGTCACGTTGACCTACCTCGACTCTCGCGCGCCGCCCGGCGCCGAGACGTCACCCAGGGGCTTTAGCTCGTTGGTCGCGCGGGCCGGGCTTGGCGCGTTTCTCGAGCGAGTCATCACGCGTGAGGAGTGGGGCGCCGACGAGTCGATCCGCTTCATTGACGGCAAGGACCAGTGGCCGCGGGCCTTCGTCTCCCCGAAGCTGCTGGTGGTCCACCACACCGCGGGCGACAACGAGTACGCCGACCCGGCCGCGGAGGTCCGCGCTATCTACACCTACCATACGGTCACAGAAGGCTTCGGCGACATCGGCTACCAACTGCTGATCGACAATCGCGGCCAGGCCTATGAGGGCCGTCTCGGAAGAGAAGTCGATCCGGACGGTGGGCCCGGCCGAGAGATCTTGAGTCGTGACGTCGTTGCGGGCCACGTGTTCGGCTACAACTACGGCTCGGTCGGGATCGCCCTGCTGGGCACGTTCATCGAGGCCGAGCCCACCGAGTCGGCGCTCCAGACGCTCGAGGAGGCGCTCGCGTTCGAGGCGGCCCGCCACCACCTCGGCCCGGCGAGCCAGATCGACTTCCTGCGAAGTCGCAAACGGAGCGGCGACGACGACCTCTGGCGGGACGGCCTGAACGCCGTCTCCGGCCACCGCGACTGCCTGGCCACGGAGTGCCCCGGCGACCGGCTCTACGCGCGCCTGCGCGAGCTCCGCGGGGGGGTGGCGGCCCGGCTGGGCTCACCCGGGCCGGAAGTCCGGATCGTGCGTGGACCAGAGGACCGCGATACCTGGCCTGGCGATCTGGTCTTCGGCTGGGAGGGCGACGCAGCCCTCGAGTTCAGCGCCCGGCTCGAGGGCTGGCGGCTGTCGGAGGAGCCGGACCTCATCGTCCCGCTGAGCGGCTATACCGAGGACGAGCGCGAGCTGTGGGGTCCGTGGTCGCCGCAGCGCGGCGTCAGCTTTGCGCTCCCACCCGACGCCCGTGGCCACTACACGCTCCACGTCCGGGCTCGAGGCGCGGGCGGGCGCGAGGGCCTGTACGCGGCGCGCTGGCCGCTGTTCGTGGACCGCCACACACTGGCCGACAACGCCGACCCACGCCGCACCATCAGGAGTGGGGCCTGGCGACGCAGCAGCGATGTCCTCGGCTTCAACGGGTCGGATTACGAGCAGGCCGAGCCGGCGGGCGCGCCGGCCAGCTTCGTCTGGAGCTTGAGCGTCCCCGAGGGCGGCACGTATCGCGTGCTGGCCTGCTGGACCGAGGGCGACTTTCGCGCCTCCGACGCCCACTTTACGGTCTCCCTGGGCAGCCGCCAGATCGCTGAGGCCACGGTAGACCAGCGCGGGCGCGGCGGGGCCTGGGTCGAGCTAGCCCGGGTCCCGCTGTCGGCCGACGCCGAATGCCGCGTCGAGTTGACCAACGACGCCGACGGGGTCGTAGTAGCCGACGCCATCCGAGTGGTGATGCTGTAGGGGCGCTGCTTGCTGCGCCCTGACATACGGCCCTATGTCTGTCGCCGGAACGTGACCAGCTTGGCCCTCAGGCTCAGATCGTCCACCACCCAGCCGACCTGCTCCCAGGGCCGCGCTCGCTCGACCCGGCCCCACGGTGTCTTGCCGCGCCACCACTCCTCGTGAGCGTACGCCGAACGTGGCAGCGGAATGGCTTGTTGCGCGCTCGCGCCGAGCAGCCCTTCGATCTGCGCGAAGGTCATCGTCAGCCGCGTCTGGCCCCTTGGAAGCCCGGCGAGGTGTTCGCGAAGCGCATCGTACTTTGCCACGGGGCGGGAGTATAGCAACGAGGCTTGTGCACGGTGCACAAATGGCGGGCGGCGATTTCGGCCGGATTGTCCCTGGCCGCGGCCCGGGTCCCCCCGTAGCATAGCGCAGGCCAAGTGTCGGATTGGAGGGAGAGCGTAGCTCATGGCAGTTGCAGTCAGCACGGAGACGTCGCCCCGAGCGGTCATCGAGGATGCCCGTGAGACGGGCATCAAGATCGTCGACCTGAAGTTCATCGACCTGCCAGGGCTGTGGCAGCACTTCTCGATCCCACTGAATGGGCTGACCGAGGAGATCTTCGCCGAGGGCATCGGGTTTGACGGCTCCAGCATCCGCGGCTTCCAGAAGATCCACGAGAGCGACATGCTGCTGGTCCCCGACCCTACGTCGGCGTTCAGGGACCCGGTCCTGGAGGTGCCCACGCTCAGCCTCATCTGCGACGTCCGCGAGCCCCCGAGGGCCGAGCCATACAGCCGCGATCCCAGGTACGTCGCAAAAAAAGCTGAGGCCTACCTGAAGTCGAGCGGCATCGCGACGACCGCCTACTTCGGGCCCGAGATCGAGTTCTACATCTTCAACGAGATCCGCTTCGACCAGACCTCGAACAGCGGCTACTACTACATTGACTCGGAGGAGGGGATCTGGAACAGCGGCAGGCCGAGCAACGGGACCGCCAACCTCGGCTACCGGCCACGCTACAAAGAGGGCTACTTCCCGGTTCCGCCCACGGACAAGCTCCAGGACCTGCGCTCGAAGTTCGTGCTGGCGATGCAGGAAGTCGGAATCGAGGTGGAGGTCCAGCACCACGAGGTCGGCACCGCGGGGCAGGCCGAGATCGACATGAAGTACCGCACCTTGGTGCGTATGGCGGACCAGGTGCTGCTCTACAAGTACATCATCAGGAACATCTGCTACCGGAACGGCTACGTCGCCAATTTCATGCCCAAACCCCTGTTTGGGGACAACGGCTCGGGCATGCACACCCACCAGAGCCTCTGGAACGCCGATACCCCACTGTTCTTCGACAGGAACGGTTACGGGATGATCTCGGAGCTCGCGCGCTGGTATATCGGCGGTCTGCTGAAGCACTCGTCGAGCATCCTGGCATTCGCCGCCCCGACGACCAACTCGTACCGCCGCCTGGTGCCCGGCTACGAGGCCCCGATCAACCTGGTCTACTCGCAGCGCAACCGGTCGGCATGCGTGCGCATCCCGACGTACTCGGACAGCCCTGGCGCCCGCCGCCTGGAGTTCCGGTCGCCAGACCCGAGCTGCAATCCATACCTGGCATTCTCGGCGATGTTGATGGCCGGGCTAGACGGGATCAGGAAGAAGATCGAGCCGCCCGCGCCGATCGACGAGGACCTGTACGAGCTGGAGGACACCAGCCACATTCAGTCCACGCCGGGCAGCCTGGGCGAGGTGCTGGCGGCGCTCAAGGCCGACCACGACTACCTGCTGGAGGGCGGAGTCTTCACGCCCGACGTGATCGAGACCTGGATCTCATACAAGCAGGAGCGCGAGCTGGAGCAGGTCGCCCTTCGCCCCCACCCGTACGAGTTCTTCCTGTATTCGGACATTTAGAGCTCGGGCCCCGAGCCGAGAGCCTGTTTCGGCCGAATCGCTTCTAATCCAGGGGCGATTCGGTCTTTAAGCTCCGAACGTGGGCCTCGATTGACGTAGAATGGGATGGAAGCCGGATGAGGTCAAAGACCTGCCCGGCGGGTGGCGCGAGGAGATTCGCTATCGTCGCCCGATCGGTCGAGATAGGGGTCGGGCGCTCACGCGGAAGATCATCGACCCAAACGGTGTGACCCGCGAAGTGTGGCATGAAGCCTACGATGCCAATGGACATCTTGTGCACCAGCACCAGAAGCCAGTGAAGCGACAGCGAACCGGTCAATGAACAGCGTCACAGATACACGCGGCCCGGCCGACTTGACCGACATCGCGGATCGAGTCGTCGACCTCGTTCGGGGTTCTCTTATCCGCGAGGCGGAGGTGGTCATCGCGTTCCTGACGCTCTGGATTCTGGAGCGCGTCGAGTCGGGACGGATGTCCGGCGAACAAGCGGACGATGTCTTCACCACACTGGACATGCGCCTAACAGACGGGAGCAGACAGTACCCGCTGTGTGATGAGGCCCAGGAGCTGATCTTCGAGGGTGAGCATTTTCATCACTTCGGCGAGACCGAGGGTCCGACGCCAGGTCCGCGCCCCGATTACCTCCGTACACTCGCGTTCAAGATCCTCAAGACGCCCGAGCGCTAGCTCCGAGCGTCCCAGCGGACGATCACGTCACGCCCACGTTCGAGAAGGAACGCGACAGGGGTCAGGACGTCTCGACGTCCCACCCGCTGGAGGGCGGAGTCTTCACGCCCGACGTGATCGAGACCTGGATCTCATACAAGCAGGAGCGCGAGCTGGCGCAGGTCGCCCTTCGCCCCCACCCGTACGAGTTCTTCCTGTATTCGGACATTTAGAGCCGGATCCGTCGGCTATCGGCGCACGTCCGCCTTCGTACTATACTGAGTTGCGTTACGCATAGTTGCGTAACGCAAGTCTGCGTAACGGGGCGGTGCATGCAGAACCCTTTCAGGTATGGGGCCATTGCCACCGGAAACTATTTCGCCGATCGTGTCGTTGAGCTCACTGAGCTCGAGGCGGACATTCGGAACGGCCACAACGTCGTCATCATCTCCCCGCGACGGTACGGCAAGACCTCCCTGGTGTTTCGAGCCTTGGAGCACCTCAAGCAGGAGCGCATCCTCTTCGCCTACCTCGACCTGTTCCGCACGCCGACGAAGGACCGCTTCGCCGACCGGCTGGCCGATTCGATCTACAGCGGGCTCGTGGCGCCTTTCGAACGGGCCCGGCACCGGGCCCTCGAGATCTTTCGGAGCCTGCCGACCCAGCCGACGGTCACAATAAACCCGGACGGCACGCCGTCCTTCCAGTTCGGCGCCGCTCAGCACGCGCGGGACGTCGACCGCACGATCGAGAGCCTGCTAACGCTGCCTGGCATGATTGCCGCTCAGCGCGGGCGACGCATTGCTGTCATTCTGGACGAGTTTCAAGAGGTCGTCGCGATCGACCCGCACCTGCCGGCGCTGATGCGCGCGGTGTTCCAGCTCCAAGGCGGCGTGGCGCACGTCTTCATGGGCAGCAGGCGCCATCTCATGCAGCGCGTCTTCACCGACGAGAACCAGCCGCTGTATCGACTCGCCAAGCCGCTGTCGCTGCGTCCCATCGACGTCGACAACTTTGCGACGTTCATCCGAGCGCGATTCGCCTCTACCCGGAAGCAGGTTACCGACGACACCATCGATCGGGTCTTGGCGATCACCGAGGGCCACCCGAACGACACGCAGGAGCTGTGTTACTTCACCTGGGCGATCGCTCAGGCAGAGGGTAGCCCTCCAACGACGGGGATGGTTGATCGAGCCCTCAACCAGGTCGTAGAAGCGGAGGCTGCTCGCTACACCACGTTGTGGGAACAATTATCGGTCCACCAACGGCTCGTGTTAAGTGCCCTGGTCGTCGGCGGGGAAGGTGTTTTTTCGGAAGCATATCGTCGACAGCACAGGCTCGGCTCGGCGTCTTCGGTACAACGTTCTTTGGACCGTCTACTTGAGCGCGATCTGGTCGAGCTATTGCCCGAGCGTCGTTATCGGGTGCCGGACGTGTTTCTACGCGCCTGGATCACACGGCTGACTTCGTCGAACGGGCCGTGATCCCCGGGGCACCGGGCGCGGCTCGGGCGGTGCGTCGACGGCGCGCCGGCAGGGAGAACTGCACCACGGAGGGCCTTGTAGCGACACGTCGCCGTTGTCGCCCAACACCGCTGGAGCAGGTCGCGCTGCGCCCCCAACCGTACGAGTTCTTCTTGTATTCGGACATTTAGAGTCCCCGGCTGCCGGCTGTCCATCCCGAAGGGGCGGCTCAGGAACCGCCCCTTTGCATTCTCGCGGTGCCGTGACCAGTACGGCGTGTTCTCGGCGGCGGGCACGTTCCGTGGGAGCGCGTAACGCTAATGGCATCGGTCATGCGGCGGGGTGTTATGATCGCGCCAGGGAAAGGGCGGAGACTGCGCCATGGAGCAAATGATCACGCTCACTTTCGAGATGGAGCGCGAAGGGGATCAGTACGTCTCGACGTGTCGTGAACTGGACGTTTCCAGCTACGGCGACTCGGTTGAGGATGCGGCGAGGCGTCTCGACGATGCCGTCAGGCTCTACCTGGACGTTCTCGCGGAAGACGGCGAACTCGAGCGGGTCTTCCGCGAACGAGGCATCCACATCACAGAGCGCCGAGAAGCCAACTGTCGCGAAGACTTCCCTCCCGGCGTCTTCACCACCGTCAAACGCGTGCCAATCGGCGCCTCGTAAACCCGCGTGGCCGAATTGCCGCTGCTGCGGCCCCGCCAGGTTATAAAGATTCTGGAGGGCGAGGGATTTCGGTTGCGCGGCAGTCGCGGGACCGACCGGGTCTACAAGCGCCGGGCGGAGAGTGGGAGCCGTACGGTCACCGTCGCGACCCACGGTAAGCAGATCCCCCGCGGCACCCTTCGTTCGATCCTCAGGCAGGCTGGCTGGACCGTCGATGAGTTCCTGGTGCTCCTCGAGCGGTACCGCTGAGGAGCGCGTGGCTACCGCTCGCTGAACGCGCGTCAGCACCTCGCGCATGCCCACCTCCCGACCCGGTCGGGAGCGCCGCGCTGACCGGACCTTCCCCGCTGGAGGCGGGTCCAGCACCGCCAGGCGCCCACTTGGAGTAAAATCCGCCCCAAGCAGACAGGGGGATCACTGGTTGCAAGGGCAGGCACGATCCGGCTGGTTCGGTGAGCCAGAGTGGCGGTCGCGCAAGAAGCGCGTCGACCCGAGGCTCGGGGCGGCCGGCTGGGACGTCGTCCCATTCGATCCTGCGCGGCCACTTGTCAGCTGCACCCGGCACGCAATCGAGGAATATCCGACCAGCAACGGACCCGCCGATTATGCTCTTGTTGTCGACGGGCGCATCCTGGGCATCGTCGAGGCCAAGCGCCTCACCCTCGGGTCGCAGAACGTCCTTACCCAGGCGCAGCGCTATTCGCGAGGGGCCACCAGCAACCCGCTAAGCTTCGGCGAATTTCGCGTTCCCTTCCTGTACTCGACCAACGGCGAAGTTACGTGGTTCCACGACGTCCGGCACCCGCTGAACCGCTCGCGGCAGGTCGCCGCCTTCCACACTCCCGACGCCCTCGCGGAGATGCTCGGCCGTGATTTCGAGCACGACTGTCGTGCGCTCACCGACTTGCCGAACGACCACCCGAAGCTCCGCCCCTACCAGTTAGAGGCCAACGAGGCCATCGAGCGCGCGATCGCCGAGCGGAAACGCCGCATGCTCGTCGCGATGGCGACCGGGACCGGCAAGACCTTCGTCATGGTCAACCAGGCCTATCGGCTCATGAAGGCGGGCCTTGCCAAGCGGATCCTCTTTCTCGTCGATCGGCGCGCCCTCGCCGCCCAGGCCGTCCGCGCGTTCGCCTCGTTCGAGCCGGAGCCCGGCCTCAAGTTTCACAAGATCTACGAGCTCTATAGCCAGCGGCTCTTGCATGACGATGTGGGCGACGATGCCCCTTTCGACCCTACCGCACTGCCTTCCTCGTACCTGCTCGATCCCCAGCCCGGGCTCGCCTTCGTCTATGTCTCGACGATCCAACGCATCGCGTTCAACCTCTTCGGTCGCGAGGCTATCTTGGACTTCGGCGATGAGACGATCGACGAGGATGCCGATCGACTCGACATCCCGATCCATGCCTTCGACGTCGTCATCGCCGACGAGTGCCACCGCGGCTACACGTCCAAGGCGCTATCGGTCTGGCGCAAGACCCTCGACCACTTCGACGCCGTGAAGGTCGGTCTCACCGCCACGCCAGCACACCACACGACAGCTTATTTCAGGGACATCATCTACCGGTACGAGTATGAGCGTGCCGTGGGCGAGAGATACCTTGTCGACTACGACATCGTCACGCTCAAGTCGGACGTCCGGATGAACGGCGTCTTTCTTCGCGAGGGGGAGCACGTCGGGATCGTCGACACCTCGACGGGTACGGAGCAACTCGACTTCCTCGAAGACGAGCGCGCGTTCGACACGGCCGACGTCGAGCGAAGGGTCACCGCCCCCGACTCGAACCGGAAAATCCTCGAGGAGGTCAAGCGCTACGCCCTCCAGCACGAGGCCAGGTATGGCCGACTGCCCAAGACCCTCATTTTCGCCGTCAACGACCTCCCCCATACCTCCCACGCCGACAGCCTCGTCGACATCGCGCGCGACGTCTTCGGTCGAGGCGACGCCTTCGTCCAGAAGATCACCGGCCGCGTCGACCGTCCGCTGCAGCGCATCCGCGAGTTCCGAAACCGTCCGCAGCCCGTCGTCGCCGTCACCGTAGACCTGCTGACTACAGGCATCGACATCCCCGACCTCGAGTGCATCGTCCTCCTGCGGCCGGTCAAGTCGCGCATCCTCTTCGAGCAGATGCTCGGCCGTGGGACGCGGAGAGGCGAAAGGCTCCCCGACAAGTCGCACTTCACCGTATTCGACTGCTTCGATGGGACCCTCCTCGCCTACTTCAAGCAGGCCACGGCCATCACGGCCGAGCCACCCGAGCGGGAGTCCCGCACAATCGGGCAGGTCATCGAGGACATCTGGCAGAACCGCGACCGCGATTACAACGAACGCTGCCTGGTCAAGCGTCTGCAGCGGATCGACAAAGAGATGTCCGGCGAAGCTCGCGAGCAGTTCGCCGCTTATATCCAAGGTGGTGATTTAGCTCGCTTCGCCGCCGAGCTTCCCGCCCGGTTGCGCGGGGACTTCACCGCTACCATGGCCATCCTGCGCGACCCGCTCTTCCAAAATCTGCTTGTCGCGTACCCGCGTCCGTTGCGCGGCTTTGTCGTCGCTTACGAGACGACGGACACCGTCAGCTCCGTGTGGCTTATTCGGGAGGCCGGCGTGGAGTACAAACCGGAGGACTACCTCGCCGCATTCGCCCGCTGGGTGCGCGAAAACCCGGCCCAGGTCGAAGCGATCCGGATTCTGCTCGAGCATCCGCGCGACTGGGGCACCGATGCCCTGGTCGAGCTCCGGCAGAAGATCGCGGCCCCACCCCAGCCCTTCACGACCGACAACCTCCAGAAGGCCCACCGGCTCTGGCACCACAAAGCGCTGGTCGACATCATCTCGATGGTCAAGCACGCTGCCGACGAAACCGAGCCGCTCCTGACGGCCGAAGAGCGCGTGGCCCGTGCCTTTGATTCGCTGACTGCTGGCCGCTACTTCACTCGGGAGCAGAGCCTATGGCTCAGCCGAATCCGCGAGCACCTGGTTGAGAACCTGTCTATCGACCGTGGCGACTTCGACTCGATCCCGATCCTGTCCCATGCCGGCGGCTGGGGCCGGGCCAACCGTGTCTTCGACGGCCGTCTCGGCGAGCTCATCCGCGATATCAACGAGGTGATCGCGGCATGACGGACGTGGTTCAAAAGCTCTGGGGTTTCTGCCACACCCTCCGCCACGATGGCATCGACTACGGCGATTACATTGAGCAGATCACGTACCTGCTCTTTCTCAAGATGGCCGACGAACGCGCCGTCGAGCTCCCCGCCGGTTGCGAGTGGCCGACTTTGCGCACGGCGAGCGGGACCACCCTCACCGATCGCTACGTCGACGTCCTTCGGACGCTTGGCCGCCAGCCCCGGCTGCTCGGCGACATCTTCGCCGGCGCGCAGTCCCGTTTCAGCAACCCCGTTAATCTCAAGCGTCTTATCACCCTGATCGACGAGACCGAGTGGACGGCGCTCGACGTCGACGTCAAGGCCGAGGCCTTCGAGGGGCTGCTCGAGAAGGCTGCCAGCGAGGGCAAGAAGGGGGCAGGCCAGTACTTCACTCCCCGAATCCTCATTCGCTCGATCGTTCGCTGCGTCAAGCCGGACCCCCGCGCACATCGCGATTTCAGCGTCGGCGACCCGGCCTGCGGGACCGGTGGGTTCCTCGTCGGCGCCTACGAGTGGCTCATCGGCCAGACCAAGGGCGGTGCGATCGAGCGCGAGCTGGCCAGCCGAATCAGGCACTCCACGTACTTCGGACAGGACCTGGTCCAGCGTCCCCGGCGCCTCGGACTGATGAACCTGTACCTGCACGGCCTGGAGCCTGATATCACCCTCGGCGATTCGATCTACGAGGCGCCGTCCAGTCGCCGGTTCGACGTCGTCCTGACCAATCCTCCCTTCGGGACGAAAGGCGCCAACCAGGTCCCCGACCGCGACGACTTCACGATCGCCACGTCGAACAAGCAGCTCAACTTCCTGCAGCACGTGCTCACCATCCTCAAGCCCGGCGGCCGCGCCGCCATCGTCGTGCCCGACAACTGCCTGTTCGCCGACCAGGCTGGCGATGTGTTCGAGATCCTCACCCAGGACTGCCAGCTGCACACCGTCCTCCGCCTCCCACGGGGCACGTTCACTCCGTACAGCCCGGGCACCAACACGAACGTCGTCTTCTTCAGCAAGGGCTATCCGACGGAGGACGTCTGGGTGTACGACGGCCGCTCCAACGTCCCGGCCATCACGAAGAAGGACCGCCCGCTTACCCCGGCCCACTTCGCCGAGTTCGAGACCTGCTACGGCCACGACCCGAACGGCCGCGGCAGGCGCGACGCGGGCG
>WNGA01006740.1_pt1 | contig 33279 bp, 24 predicted proteins | sample 5400061 | NCBI WGS metagenome assembly WNGA01 (sample SAMN13153366, study PRJNA577476) | soil metagenome | isolation source: 100 cm soil or saprolite under grassland replicate 2 | place: USA:California | collected 2016-06-15 | reverse complement strand
ATAGCTTGGGCTGGGTTTACTATCAGAAGGGCGATTATCCCAAGGCCGTGGAGCAGCTCGAGCGTGCGGTTGAGATCACCGTCGATGATCCGACGATTATCGAACACTTGGGTGACGCTTACGAAAAGGCCGGCAAGCCGGATCGCGCACTGGTGCGCTATCGCGAAGCGTTGAAGAGGACCAAAGAAAACGACCAGATCAAGCGGATCCGCGATAAGATCCAGCGCCTGGAGAAAAAAGTTTGACCCCGCCCCTCAAGCGGCCATTGGCCGGCTCCTTTCAATCCTTCAACTTTATTATTCTGGCGGCAGTCGCATTCGGACTGACCGGTTGCGCGACGGTCTCGCCGCCGCAGCCCCAGCTGCCTGCACCAAAGTGGGAATCGAGCGAAATGATCAAGTCGCTCACCCAGCGACGCGAACAGTTTCGCTCGCTGCGCGCACTTGCACAGGTCGACTATGCCGGCCCGGACGGCAAACAGGGCTTTCAAGAAGCGGTGGTCATCCAACGGCCGGATCGCTTACGCCTGGAGACCCTGAGCTACCTCGGCGCGATTCTCATTGTCACCGCCAACGTTGGAGCTCGATGAAATTACCTCGCTCTTGGTTGGCTTGCCGCCCGTGGAGCCGTCGGCACCCTGGAAACAAGATGGAAACACTCTGATATTCTCGCCGGATGGGCGCAAGAAGGATGCACTCGCGTTCGAATCACAGCAGCCCGTACCGACAAAATGGGAACGTTTTAACGCTGGCGGCGCTGTCGAATTGAGCGCCCGGTTCTCGGATTATGTCTCGACTTCCGCGGGGCTCTTCCCGTCAAAGATTAGCATCGAGGCTCCGTTACAGAAAAAGAAACTCGAGATTCGCTATCAGGATCCCGAGCTCAACGGCAAGATCCCGTCCGAGCTTTTCACTCAACAAAAACCCGCCCATGCTCAGGAAGTGCCGATCGAGGCGATCGGCAGTTGAGCCATGCTTCCCCGCGGTTGGCCATGGATGCTTCCGCTGCTATTGCTGCTCGGCTGCGGCGATAAAACTGAAGTCAAGATATCCGACGAAGCGCCCGCAACCCAGGCAAAAGCACCGGGCAAACCGGTCACGGGTGATTGGCTGGTTCTGCACGAGCTTAGCGATCCCGAGCAACTCAACCCTTTGACCAGCAACGACGCCGGATCCGCCGATGTTCTGGGCTATGTTTTTGAAAGCCTGCTCACACGAGACCCGAAAACGCTGGAACTCATTCCCGCACTCGCCGAAGCCCGTCCCGAAATCTCCAGCGACAAGCGCGCCTATACGTTCAAGATCAGGCGCGATGCGCGTTTCCAGGACGGGCGTGCGCTCACCGGCGAAGACGTGCTCTTCAGCGCGAAAGCGATTAAATGCCCACTGGTGAATGCGCCTTTTCTGCGCGTGTATTTCGATTCTCTGATCGATGCACAATTGCTCGATCCGTACACGATCCGATTTGTCATCAAGGAGCCTTATTTCTTGAACGAAAGCGTTTTGGGCGGTATCACGATTATGCCGCGTCATTACTACGATCCTGAAAACCTACTCGGCAAAGTTACGATTACCGATCTTTTGCGGGATCCGACAAAACTAGGCGAACCTGTAAAGAAATTTGCGGACGATTTCAATAAGAATTATAACCGCAATCCGGTGGGGAGCGGTCCATATAAATTTAACCTGTGGAAAACCGGCCAGGAAGTCGAGTTGGTTCGAGACCCTCACTATTGGGGTAACGGGAAAACCGGAATCGATCAGCCTTACTTGGATCGGCTCAAATTTAGGATCGTCAACAATTACGATGCAGCGTTAATCCGGCTGAAAAGCGGTGAAATCGACTTTATGGAGCGGTTGGAGCCGGTCCAGCATATTCGTGGGACCAGCAGCGAGAGATTCAAAAGTCAATTTAAAAAGTATGAGTATCCCTCGCCGACCTATACCTACATCGGCTGGAACAACGATCATCCTATATTCTCCGACAAGCGGGTTCGCCGGGCGATGACTTATTTTACCGACCGCAAGCAGATGGTAAAAACGATTCTGTTCGGCCTGGGAGAAGTTGTCGAGGGTCCGATTTATTTTTTCCGCCCCGAGTACGACAGAAATCTGGCGAGTTTTCCTTTCGATCCGCAAAAGGGATTGGAGCTCTTAAACGAGGCAGGTTGGAGCGACACCGACGGCGATGGAGTTTTGGACAAGGTCATCGATGGCAAGAAAGTTCCGCTCCGCTTCGAAATCAAAGTCAACTCGGGCAACGCGACGCGAAAAAGCATCGCCCTCATCCTTCAAGACCAACTCAGGAAGTTTGGCATCCGGGCGAGCGTCCGCGAACTCGACTGGACGATCTTCTTAAACGACACGAAAAATCATCATTTCGACGCGATGATTGGCGGCTGGCAAATGCCCGTCAGTGAATCCGATGCTTTTCAAGTCTGGCATTCATCGCAGGCGGCGAACAAAGGTTCGAATCACATTAGTTACAAGAATAAGCGGGTGGATGAAATTCTGGAGCAGTATCGTCACGAATTCGATGAGGCCAAGCGAATCCAGCTCTACCGCGAGTTTCAGGAAATCCTCAGCGACGAGCAGCCGTATACGTTCTTATTTATGCAGAAATGGGTATCGCCGGTGCAGCGGCGTTTCGAAAACGTTCGGGTGTTACCGGCAGGGTTGCGGCCGATCGAGTGGTGGGTTGCCGCCGGCAACCGAAGATACACCAGCCCGATGATCGCCAATTGACGCGGACCAACGATGACGGCTTATCTTTTCCGGCGCCTGCTACTGCTCGTTCCAACCTTCATCGGCATCACACTCGTTGGCTTTTTGATCGTCCGCCTCGCTCCCGGCGATCCCGCCGAGCTCCGCGCCGCCGGAGGACTTGGCGCTGCGGGAGGCGCGGGGATCTCGCTCGAAAAGCGCGGGGCCGTGGACGAAGCGATGGCTCAATGGCGCGCTCAGTACGGTCTCGACAAGCCGCTCTACGTCCAGTATGCGGTCTGGATAAAGAATATCTTCACCCTCGACTTTGGTGACTCTTTCAAGGATAGCCAGTCGGTGTGGGGCAAGATCGCGGAGCGCTTGCCGGTAACCGTTAAATTGAACTTTTGGTCTATCGTGGTGGTTTATTTGGTCGCCATCCCGCTGGGAATTTATTCCGCGACCCATGCCAACTCTTTCGGCGATCAGGCGACCACGTTGCTTGCCTTCATTCTTTTTGCTGTTCCGTTGGTTTGGGCCGCGACGATGGCGCTTGTGTTTATTTGCGGCGGTGATTTCTACTACCTCTTTCCACCGGGCGGGCTTGAGTCTCTCGCGTTTTCCGATAATTGGTCCATCTGGAGGAAAATCACCGACCACGCGTGGCACCTGTTTCTGCCGGTCGTCTTGCTTTCCTACGACGGTTTGGCAGGTTTGTCACGATATATGCGCTCGAGCATGCTCGAGGTCTTGAGCCAGGATTACGTGCAGGTGGCGCGCGCCAAGGGTCTGCAAGAGAGATTGGTTATTTACAAGCACGTGCTGCGCAATTCGTTGATTCCTCAGGTGACGATCCTGGCGTCGATTTTACCCGGTCTTATCGGCGGCAGCGTGATCATTGAAACGATCTTTTCCATTCCCGGCTTGGGCCAGTTGGGTTTCGAGTCCGTTCTATCACGTGACTACCCGACCGTATTGGCATTGTTTACCGTGAGCTCCGTGCTCACGCTGATCGGCATCTTGATCTCAGACATTCTTCTCGCCGCGGTAGATCCAAGGATCGCCTTCGGCCAGCGACAACAATGAGTCCAACCGAGTCGTTCGACGCGTCTCTCAAATCTTCCGCGGCAGAGGCGCCATTGAGTGCAGTCGAGTCCGCCGGAGGGCTTTGGTCGGATGTCTGGAAAAGATTTAGACGCAACCCGATCGCCCATGCGGGTTTTTACGTGGTTTGCCTTCTCGCGTTTATGGCGCTTTTCGCGGATTTTCTTGCCAATGACAAACCGTATTATTTGAACTACCGAGGCAACACTTATTTTCCGATTTTTCGCAGTTACATCGTCGCGGCCAGGCTCGGACACTGGCCGGCGGAGCTTCTGAACGTGGATTTTAAAAAGCTTGAGGGCGCAACGGCGATTTTTCCGCCCAATCCTTATCGCCCGACCAACATCAATTTACTGGAACCGCTCGAGCCGCCGTCGGATAAACACTGGTTCGGCACGGATAAGTTGGGGCGAGACATCGCCGCGGGCATGATTCACGGCGCGCGAGTATCGCTGTCGATCGGATTTGTCGCCGTCGGTATCGCCGTCATCATCGGCGTTATTCTAGGGGCCATTGCCGGATACTTCGGCTCGTGGATCGATCTCGTCATCTCGCGTGTGTTTGAGATCATGTTGTCGATTCCGACTTTTTTCCTGTTGATCACCGTGGCGGCGCTTCTTCCGCCCAGCATTTTTCTCACTATGGCCATTATTGGCATGACTAGCTGGGTCAGCATTGCGCGCTTTACCCGGAACGAATTTTTGCGTATCAGAACCCTGGATTATGTGACTTCGGCGATCGCTCTTGGAGTTTCTGACCGCAAAGTTATGTTTAAACATATCCTGCCCAACGCACTCGCGCCGGTGATCGTTTCCGTTGTCCTCGGCATCGCCGGCGCGATTCTTATAGAATCGGCTCTAAGCTTTCTCGGCATCGGCGTGCCCGCCGAGCTGGTGACGTGGGGTTCCATCCTGCACGAGGCGAGTACTACGACGTTTGCCTGGTGGCTCGCGGTGTTTCCGGGATTTGCGATCTTCATTACGGTTCTTGCCTACTATCTCGTCGGCGAAGGATTGCGCGAGGTGCTCGATCCGCGCCTGCGGGGCTTGCGCTAGTCGCGCCATTTCTGTTAAGTCGGTTCCAGCTTAGCGACAAATTCTGGTTGGAGAATTGTCAATGAAGCGATTGAGCATTTTCGCCTTCATGCTGGCGCTGTTTGCGTCGACGACGCCGCTCGGCGCACAAATCAACAAGCCGATCTACATTTCGTTGCCTGGTCCGGGCAATGTGCAGCATCTCGCTTACGTCGTCGCCAAGGAGAAAAAATTCTACGACGAGATGGGCCTCACCAACGTGAGCATCGTGGTGCTGCGCGGCAACGCGATGAACGTTCAGGCGCTGGTGTCAGGCAGCGTGCATTATTCCTCCGCCTTCGGCCCGTCCATGCAAGCGATGTTTAAGGGCGAACAGATTCGCGTGCTCCTACAAATTTTTAACCAGATTCCGTTCGGCTTGATCACGCGGCCAGAGATCAAAAGGTTGGAAGATTTGAAAGGACAGAAAATTGCCGTGACCTTCGGGGGTTCGACCTATAGCGTGCTTCAGGCGCTGTTCGCCAAGCATGGTTACAACGAAAAATTTGCCGAATACCTCAACATTCCCGACAACGAGGGGAAGGCGATCGCGATCATGCAAGGCCGGGCCGCCGCGGCGCTGATGGCGCCGCCGACCGATCGACCACTGCTGAAGGCCGGCATGAAACGGCTGGTCTACCTTGGTGATGAATTCAAAAACGTTCCGTTCAGCGCCTTGCAGGCGATGGCCAAGCAAGTCCAGACGGAACCGGACATGACGGAAAGAATGGTGAAGGCGGTGATGAAAGCGCTGTATTGGATTCGCGCCAACCGCGAGGGCAGCATTGACATCATCATGAAGAACGGCAGGTTGGATCAACGCGACGTCGCCGCTTCACTGTACGACTTGATGCGTGACGCGTACATTCCGGCACTCAGCCCCGAAGGGCTCTACAAGCGCGCCGAGTTGGAATTCGCGGTGTTGAAGGAAAAACCGAATTTCAAACCGGAACAGTTCATCGACGAGCGGTTTTACAAGACGGCGCTGAAGGCGCTGGCAAGCGAACCGGGCGCGAAGTCTTAGGAGGAGAAAAGTTATGGCGGAAAAATCTCTCGACGCGATCAAAACCGATATTTTAAATCGCGCCGGGCGAGTCAATCCGTTCGAGCGGGTGAAAAAAGAAGACGTCGAACAGGTGGTCAAAAACCTCACCAGTCTCGATGCCGATCTTTGGGGCAGGGAGTGGGGCAAGTTCGGTTTGAAGTATGAAGCGTTCGCCGAAGAGCAAGATAAACAAGGGGAGAAAAAAGCGGCCGGCGAGACCTACTATCTGGCCTATGAATATTACCGCATCGGGCGCTATCCGGTGCCGAGCAGCTCGGAAAAAATGAATTGCTACAGGGGCGCGCTCAGAACTTTCCTAAAAGCCGGGCCGACGATGGAGCCGCCGCTGGAGCGGATCGAGATTCCCTTCGAAGGAAAGAAGGTCGTCGGTTACCTGCAGCTGCCCAAAGGCGTCAATCGTCCTCCAGTGGTGATGCACTGGGGCGGCGTCAACGGTTGGAAAGAAGATCGCCGGACTAATAACGACGTCTTGCTTAATATGGGTCTCGCTTGTTTCACCATGGACATGCCGGGCGCCGGTGAAAATCCGTGTCTCGGTAACGATCCGCACGCCGAACGAACTTTTTCCGCGGCGATGGATTATCTCGAAACCCGCGGCGACATCGACGGCCAACGGATCGCCTGCATGGGCGGCAGCTTCGGCGGCTACTGGGCGGCGAAGCTCGCCCATACCGAACCAAAGCGGCTGCGCGGCGCGGTGAACTGGGGCGCGGGAGTGCATCGAACGTTTCAAGAAGAATGGCTCAGGCCGGCTTTGACGTTAACGGCGTCGCAATATCTCATGGGGCCGGCGAGCCTGCTCGACGCGCGCTCGTACATATTCAGAGTCAAAACACTCGAAGAAACGCTTGAGATCGCTCCCACTTTATCTTTGGTGACACAGGAGTTGATCGACCAGCCCTGTGCACCGCTGCTCTGCATCAACGGCAAGGAAGATGACCAGCACCCGATCAGCGATCTCTACCTGCTCGCCGAGCACGGCAGTCCGAAGGATCTGCGCATCATCCCCGGTGCCGGCCACATGGGAAGGAAGAGGGGTCAGTCCAACGATGAAGTGGTTGACATCGTCACTAAGTGGCTTAAAGAGAAACTCTCATAATCACGACCGGAGAACGAAGACTGGAGATCGCCACATGGCACGCATTGCTACTATTGATAAGAAAGAAGACTTGGCCGTGGAAGATCAGAAAGTCTATGAATCGATCGCTGCAAGCCGCGGCGTCGTCGGCGGACCGTGGCTGGCGCTGCTGCACAGCCCCCAGATGGCGCAGCGCACCATGCATCTCGGCAGTTACGTTCGGTTTGAATCGGGCTTGGATCATAAAGTCGTTGAGTTCACGGCGTTGGTGGCGGCGCGGGAGCTCGAATGCAAACACGAGTGGGCGGCACACATCAATCATGGTCAAAAGACCGGCATACCTCTGGAAACCATTCGCGCCGTCTATGAGAAAAAGGGCGCGGAGAATTTTTCCACTGAAGAGGCGCAGATCGTCAGCTTCGTGCGCGAGATGATCCACTCCCATCGGGTGAGCGAGCCGACGTTCCAGGCGATCTATGGCCGCTTCGGCGAAAAGGGCATGGTCGAGCTCACCGCGACCATCGGCTATTATGCGATGTTGGCCTGCACGCTGAACACTTTCGATGTCTACACGGCGACTCCGCCGGAAGATCTCAAAATTTGATATTGGCGCATGGACTAGGCTCTGGCACACAAAGCCTCTCGGAAAGGAACAAAACACGTGAAGCTCAAAGGACAAGTAGCGCTCATCACCGGCGCGGGTAGAAACATCGGCAAGGCGATGGCGAAACTGTTTGCAACGGAGGGTGCTAAAATCGCAGTGGCCGAAATGCACGAAGGGCGCGGCCAAAGCGTAGTCGACGAGATCAACAAATCGGGGCAGGAAGCGATGTTGGTTCTGTGCGACGTCGCAAAATCAGCAGACGTGAAGGAGATGGTTAAAAAAGTCGCCGCCAGGTTCGGTGGTATCGATATTCTCGTCAATAACGCCGCGTTAACGGATCACGCCAATCTTTTTGACAGCACCGAAGAGGAATTCGACAAGGTCATCGCGGTCAGTCTGAAGGGTCCGTACCTGGTGACCAAGTACGTCGCCGAGCAAATGGTGCAACAGGGACGGGGCGGAAAAATAGTCAACTTCGGTTCGACGTCCGGAATGATCGGGCGTCATGACGGTATCGCCTACGCGGCGGCCAAAGCCGGCGTAATCAACATGACCCGCGCCATGGCGGTGCAGCTTGCTCCTTACAAGATTCACGTCAACTGCGTCGTACCTAACCGGTCCGGCTCGCCGGTGGGTTACGACGATGACGTTGCCGGCAGCCGGACGTTTCAAAATCTCGCTGGACGTTTGGGAACAGCGGACGATCAGGCGAAGGCCGCCTTGTTTTTAGTCAGCGACGATTCTGAATTTATTTATGGCCATCCGCTGGTCGTCGACGGCGGCGTGATGGCGACGGCGAATTTTCCGAGGGAGCAATTTCAGAAATAGCGGTGACGCTAAGCCGTTCAAAAAGTTCAAACCGTTGAACTGCTCTGTACGAGACACGGGTCGAACCTGAGCATGTACGCTTAAAGCGCGCTTACCGATAGAGCGGTAGCGCCGCGATGCGACGCTCGATGTCGGCCATCATCTTCTTGTATTCAGGACCCTCAACGCCGCCGAATCGACGCTTGAACTCTGCCTCCGGCATGAACTCCGGCAAATCTTCCGTCACTGGCATGAGATCTCTCTCGCTTACTCGCGCACGCAACCGTTGCTGCAGCTTTCGTGCTGAAACGGAGTTTGCGGCGTATTCGCCAAAGCGCGTGCCGGCGCGGTCGGCGGCGATATCATTGAACGAAAAACCACTGCCACCACGGGAGTCGTCGATTTCCTTGTAGATGCCGACGGCGTCGGAGAGTGGCCCGCCGGCTTTGGCCGACAGTGCCGCCGAGACTATGAAGTGCTTGGGAAAATCATCGCGCTGATTGAGCAACACGCCATGCTTTGCCGGGCTCGGCCAGTTTTTGGCGTCCGGCAGGATCGTCTCAATGCCTAGTCCATTGATATAGAGCGTGAGCAGCAAAATCGCCGTGCGATTTTCCGCGATGGCATTATTATCGGTCGAGCGCTCTGCCGCGAGGGTAAACAGCGGCACGAGCAATTCCGTCAGTGATATGTTTTTCGCTTTCAGCGAGCGACTCACCGCAACCAGGCGCTCTTGGTAAATGTGCAGACGCTCGCGCTCTTCGGTGGGCAGCAGAACAGTTCGAAGTCTATCCGGCAAATCGGCCTGCCACTGATAAGTCAGCGCTATTCTCGACTCATTCACCGAGACCTTCTTGATGACGTTGCTAAACGATCGGAGGTCTGCGTCGCCGAATGCCAGCATGAAAAGACGTGGGATCAGCCAATGTGCCGCCCAAGCCGGTATCGATATCTTGCCCACCCGCAGAACCGCAAATCGCGGCAACGCGCCATCTTCCAGCAACGTCGCTTCGAAATTTAAATAGATCGGCAAGGGAATTATTGGGAGTCTTAGACTGGCGCCGATGTCGGCGGCGCCACGTTTCAATTGCACCCGAGCGCCTCCCGCGGCATACTGACGCGCCAAATAATTGACGGCAAGGTCGAGGTCGTTTTGACTCACGGAAATCGTGCGGCGCGCCCCGGGCTTCAATTTGCGCGGGTCATTCTGATCGAGGATGCGTTTGGCTCGCTCGATATTTGAAGGTGTGATTTCCGCGGCGCGATTGATGTTCGGCGCTGAATCGACAGCTAGGTAAACCACTCCGGCGAGAGCCAGCGGCAGCGCGAGGATCAGAAATAGAATCAGCTTGAACAAGCCACGCATCGCGTAATCTGAGAAGGTTACGCGATCTTAGTCGTGATTGCGACCCTGGGTGCGGAATTGCGGATCGAATTTAACTCAGCTCATTCTTCAGCCAATTCACAATCGTTGGAAAAGTCTGTGGCGTCTGGCCCATGTGGCCGCCGGGGAAGACGCGGGCGGATTTGGGCGTGCCATACTCCAGAAGAATGTACAGATCATCGATTGGCGTTTGCAGATCGTTTTTGCCATTAACGATCAGCATCGGGCAGGAAGGTTTATCCAACCAACCTTGATCTTTGAGCGAGAGCGCCGACCACGGTTTCATCAGCTCATCAAGATTGTTGACACCAAAGAGCCGGCAACGGGCGATGTCGTGATCCATCAGATAACTTTCCGCGTTGGTCGACTCGCGCAGCCAATCTTCCTGGAAGAAATAGTGCACGCCGCCGCCCCAAACAACGGACGCACGCAAACGCTGCACTTCAACGTAAGCCATCTTGGCGGCCCAGTAGCCGCCGAAGCTCCGGCCCATGATGGCGATTCGTTTCGGGTCCACATCGAGACGCTTTTCCAAGTAATCGATAACGGCGCTGAACACTGAGTCCGCGGTCGGCGATGCTTTGACCGGAGATTCGCCGACGCCGGGCATGTCGATTGAGCAGCTCGCCATGCCGGCTCTGTTGAGCCCTTCGTCGTATTCGTAACTTTCCGCTTTGAAAGAATCGATGCCACCGAAGTTGATGACGATGGAATGTTTTTGCCCGTCCCGAGGAACACGCACGTAAATCGGGATTTTCTTGTCGCCGAATAAAACCTCGACACGTTCCAGCGGCGGTTCAAAATATTTACCAGCCTTCTCGTAGACTTCGAGACTCTTACGGAAACATTCCATTTTCCCCGGCGTATGTGGCGTGGGATAACGGCCGGTGGCATAGTAAGCGTAGGCCTGGACATAGGCTTGACGGGCCTCTTTGAATTTGCCTGCCTGCTCGAGCTTCGCGGCTTGTTCTTCGTAAGGTATTGCGACCCGCGACCATTCTTTGGCCCAGAGCTCGGGATCCTTGCTCGTCAGACTCGCCAATACCGACTCGACGTCTTCCCGCTTGGCGAGGCGAAAAGTATTGCGCTTGCCGGTGCGCTCGCGAACCATCGCTTTTATTTCATCCAAATTTTTTATCCGGCCCATGGATCTCTCCTCTGTCGGTCAATCACCTTTTGTCTTTAACTGTTTGAACGATTTGAACAGTTCCATGCGTTCAAGCCGTTCAAAGCGTTTTCGTTGAAGCCTTGTTGAACCGTCGTCTACTCTACCTTGACATTAACTTCAAGCTAAAAGTAATATCGGTAGTGGTTCATTTTCAATCCACCATGACTCTTAAAATCGAGAAAGATTCCTCGCCTTGCTCGGAATGACAACTACATAAGCCATGTGTCATCTCGAACAAAGTGAGAGATCTTTCGCAAACTGAACCACTACCGTAATATCCGCCAGCTTTTGGATTTCGTTCATCGAATCAGGAGGCAATCATGAAGCGCGCGGGGCTATTTCTTCTCGTTGGCGTGCTGATTCTCACCGGATGTGTCTCGGCAACCTCGGCGCAGACACCAAAACGGGGCGGCACGCTGACGATCGGTTTCAAAGAAGAGCCGGATCGCCTCGATGCGCGTTATCCCGGCCGGCGATTTCTCTTGTTCCCGGAAGTTTACGAGAGTCTGGCCGTCTTCGGTAAAAACATGAGCGACATTCGTCCTGCGTTGGCGGAAAAATGGGAACAGCCCAATCCGACCACTTATATTTTTCATCTGCGCAAGGGAGTGAAATTCCACAATGGTCGGGAGCTGACCGCTGATGATGTAAAAACCAACATCGAATGGCGCAGCACGGAAGCGCCCAAAGATTGGCCGCGCATGCGCAATCTCGAGGCGATGAGCAAAATCAAAAACGTCGAAATCCTCGATCGTTATAAAATAAAAATCACCATCGACGAGCCCGGGCCGATGATGGTCACGGCGTTTACCGGCGGTGACACGGGGTTACCGGGCATCATTCCACCTGAGGCGGCGGGCAAGTTCATGCTCGGCAAAAGTGGCACGATTCCAATTGGCACGGGGCCTTTCAAGTTCAAAGAATGGGTATCGGGCAGCCACATTACTCTCGAACGCTTCGATGATTATTGGGGGCCGAAGGCGCTGGTGGACCGCATCGTGTTCAAGTTTATCTTCGACGACGATGCGCGGTTGATCGCTTTGCAGCGCGGTGACATCGATCTCGCCGAGCAGATCACTGGCGCGGGATTGCCGATCGTGCGGAAGGACCAAAATCTGCAATTGTTCTCCGCGCTCCGTACTTTTCGCGATATCAAATTGTATTACAACAACAAGAATTGGCCGATGAGCGATCGGCGATTTCGCGAGGCATTGACCAAGGTCGTCAACTTCGACAAGAACGTCGAAGTGTTGCGTGGCGAAGCCGTGCGAGCCAAGAGCTTCATGGCGGGTTCGCTGTGGGCCAACGATCCGTCGATCGGAAAACTGTTTCCGGAATACGACGTGGGGAAGGGTAAACAGTTGATTAAAGAAGTCGAGAAATCCGCGGGCAAATCCATACCTGAATTGGTTTACGTCAGCCCCAATCGCGATGTTTACGTCAAGATCGCCAATCTCCACTACGCGGCTTACACGGCGGCAGGCTTGAAGATCAATCTCAAAATGGTCGATCCCAATCAGTGGCTGCGCGACCGCGACTCGGGCAACTACGATATTACCCTCGCCGGCGGCGGCGGACCCGGAATGGACCCGCTGTACCAAGCGCGCATGTTCGGATCGACCAAAGACGTCGGCCTCATCGAGCGGGACGGCTTTAATATTCCGCGTTACGTCAACAAAGAGTACGACTCGCTCATCCGTAAGGCGCAATCCACCGAAGACCGCAAAGCGCGCGCGAAGTTGTATCAGGCCGCCGACAAGATTCTTATGACCGACCTGCCGGCCGCGCCCTACTATCACGAAGTCTACTTCCACGGCGCCAATAAGAAAGTAAAAGGCATCATCATGATGGAGAGCGGCGATCCTCACCTACACACGCCGGCGGGACAAGTCTGGTTGGATAAATAACTTCTTAAATGCTCGCGTATCTGATCCATAGGCTGGCGCAGCTGATTCCGGTGCTGATCGGTTGTTCGCTACTGGTCTTCTTCGCTCTACAATTCCTTCCCGGCGACGCCGCCCAGGCGTTTTTGGGCGAGCGGGAGTTCAATCAGGAAGATTATCAAGCGATGCGCGAGTATCTCGGGCTCGATGAGCCGCTCTACGTCCAGTACTACAAGTATCTGAAGAACGTACTGCAAGGCGATTTCGGCCGCTCGGTGCGCACGCACGAGGAGGTTTTGCCGGCGATCCTCGAGAGGATTCCAGCAAGCCTTATTTTGGCCGCGGCATCTTTAATCGTCGCGCTGGTGATCGGCATTCCCACCGGTATTCTATCCGCGGTGAAACCTTATTCGCGCTTGGATCAGGGCAGCATGATCGGCGCGCTGCTCGGCGTGTCGGTGCCCAATTTCTGGTTGGCGCTGATGTTGATTCTGGTCTTCTCGCTTTATTTGGATTGGCTTCCCGCCTCGGGCCGCGGTTCGCCGCCGGATGTGAAGCATTTAGTTTTGCCGGCCATCGTTCTGGGCAGCGCCTATGCCGCGACGATTTGCCGTTTGACGCGCTCGTGCATGCTCGAAGTATTAGGTAATGACTTCGTGCGCACGGCGCGCGCCAAGGGTTTGCTAGAATTTCTCGTCATCAACAAACACGCCTTGCGCAACGCGCTGATCCCGGTGGTCACGGAAATCGGCATTTCCATCGTCGGGCTCATCGAAGGGAGCACGGTGATCGAAGTCGTCTTCGCCTGGCCGGGCATCGCGCGCATGGCCTTTCAAGCGGCGCAGTATCGTGACTATCCCATGCTGCAGGGCTGCGTTTTGATCGTCGCGTTTCTGTTTGTCTTGGTGAATTTGGTGGTCGACACGCTCTATTACTATTTGGACCCGCGAATCAAATTTGCCGGAGCGGCCAATGAAGGCTGAAGCGACGATCGATATCGCCGTATTCGAACGCGGCAGCGAGAACCTGTGGCGGACCTGCTATCGCAAGTTTCTTCATAATGGGCTCGGCATGTTCGGCGCCGTGATTAGCCTGGCGATCGGCTTGATCGCTCTGGTCGCGCCGCTCATCGCGCCCTACGACCCGATTCAAGTGGAGCCCGACAAGATTTTCGAGCTAAGAAGCTGGAGCCATTGGTTGGGCACGGATGAATTGGGCCGCGATCTCTTGTCGCGCTTGATTTACGGCGCGCGCATATCATTTTTTGTCGGTCTAGTTGCCGTGATATTTAAAACTGTCATCGGTACCACCATCGGCTTGATCACCGGCTACTTCGAGGGTTTTATCGATCATCTGCTCATGCGCTGCCTGGACGTGCTCTATGCGTTTCCGCGGACGTTACTGGCGCTGTTGATCCTTGCCATTGTCGGACCGAGTATTCCGGCGCTGATTTTCGTCATCGGTTTGGGCGGGATCCCGCAGTTTGCACGGATCGTGCGCGGTGCCGTGCTTTCAGCCAAACAGAACGAGTACGTCGTTGCGGCCCGTTCATTGGGCTCGACCAGCACGCGTATTCTGTGGCGTTATCTGTTACCCAACGTACTGGCGCCGATCTTGATTCTCTCGAGCTTGAGCTTGGCGCGGGCGATTACGGCCGAGGCGAGTTTGAGCTTTCTCGGTCTTGGCGTCGATCCGACGCTGCCGACTTGGGGCGGCATGTTGCGCGCCGGCGGACCGTATTTGCGCTTGCATCCACATGTAGCGATCTTTCCGGGACTGCTCATCATGTTGGCAGTGCTGGGATTTAATGCTATGGGAGATGCTATTCGCGACATTCTCGACCCGCGCATGTTGAGCCGGGTCCGTGGAGGCCGAACGACTTAAGAAAATTGCGCGGTCGCTCCCATCATGCCTGATTTACTCCAGGTCAAAGATCTTCAAACTTCCTTTTTCACGCCAGAGGGAGAAGTGCGTGCCATCGACGGTGTCAGCTTCGAAATTGGCGAGGGGAAGACGCTCGGCCTGGTCGGCGAATCGGGCTGCGGCAAGAGCGTGACCTCGCTGTCGATCATGCGCTTGATCCCGTCGCCGCCGGGAAAAATCGTCGGGGGCGAGATTTTTTACCGCGGGCGCGACCTCTTGAGGCTCAACAACGAGGCAATGCGCAGAATCCGCGGCAACGAGATCTCGATGATCTTTCAGGAACCGATGACTTCGCTCAATCCGGTATTCACCGTCGGTAACCAGATCGGCGAAGCGATCAAGCTGCATCAGGGATTGGGCAAAAGGGAAACCCGACAGAAAACCATTGACATGCTGCGGCTGGTCAAGATCGCTGATCCGGAGTCGCGCGTCGACTCCTACCCGCACCAGTTGAGCGGCGGCATGCGCCAGCGGGTCATGATCGCCATGGCGCTGTCGTGCAATCCGAGTTTATTGATCGCCGACGAGCCGACTACGGCTTTGGATGTGACGATTCAGGCACAGATTCTCGAATTGATAAAAGAGCTGCAGCAGAAAATCGGCGGCATGGCGCTGTTGCTGATCACCCATGATTTGGGTGTGGTCTCCGAGCAGGCGGACAACGTGGCGATTATGTATGCGGGCAAAATCGTCGAGCGCTCGAGCACCCGGGCGATCTTTAACCGGCCGTTTCATCCCTATACTGTGGGTTTACTCAATTCCCTTCCGGGGATCGGAGGGCTAAAGAAAAAACGGCTCGATGCGATTCCGGGCATGGTGCCGAGTCCGCTCCACTTGCCGAGTGGCTGCCGGTTTCGCGATCGTTGCCCAAGAGCTCAGGAAATTTGCGCACAGACCGAGCCGCCACTGGAAGAGAAAGAGCCGGGACATACGGTGGCTTGTTATTTTCCCCATACCGAAACGCGGGAGCAATCGAGGACCGAGGAGGGGATAGGAGGATAGAGGATAGAGGAGAGGATCGCGATCGTCCATCCATCCTCAATCTTCGCTCCTCGAACTGTTTCAGACGATATGAGCCTGCTAGAAATCTGCAACCTGAAAAAATACTTCCCGGTCGGCGAGGGATTGTTCTCGCGCAGCAAAGCAATGGTCAAAGCGGTCGATGACGTCAGTCTGGCCGTTCACGAGGGCGAGACGTTGGGCCTGGTCGGCGAGTCGGGCTGCGGCAAATCGACTTTGGGCCGAACGATTCTCCGGCTCATCGAACCGACCAGCGGCGAGGTGATCTTTCAAGGCAAGAATTTATTGTCACTGTCGCAGCGCGGCCTGCGCGATATGCGGCGCGAGATGCAGATCATTTTTCAAGACCCCTATGCGTCGCTCAACCCGCGCATGCGGGTCGGCGACATCGTCGGCGAGGGATTGGAGATTCACAAGCTCGCCAAAGGCAAAGCCAAACGCGAACGGGTCATGGAGCTGCTCCATCAAGTCGGATTGCGCGAAGATCACTACGACCGATATCCGCATGAATTTAGCGGTGGGCAGCGCCAGCGCATCGGTATCGCCCGGGCCTTGGCGGTCAGTCCGAAATTCATCATATTAGCCACCGCGTGGCGATCATGTATCTAGGTAAAATTGTCGAGATCGCCAACAGCGAGACGATTTATCGGGACGCGAAACACCCTTACACGCGCGCGCTGCTCTCCGCCGTGCCGATGCCCGACATCAGCAAAAAAAAGGAACGGGTGGTGCTCCAGGGCGACGTGCCGAGTCCAGTCAATCCGCCGTCGGGATGCACTTTTCATCCGCGCTGTGCCTACCGCGAAGCGATCTGTGACCAAACCGAGCCGCCATTGGATTTTAGCGCCGACGGTCACGGCGTGAGTTGCCATGTATTCGGGCCGATTAAACGAGCGTAGTCTTAGTTGCCGAAGATTTTCGGGTCGGGCTGCGTGCTGACCAATCTCACTTCATCCATCCCGCAGGAAGGGTGACCTTATATTATGAAGATTTTGCATAAGCTGCTGCTGAAAACTGCATGGCTCTGGTCTGCCGGTTGCGTCGTTTGTCTCTTGCTCATTGATCCGCCGGCGCTTTTCGCCGGCGCCGCTAGTGAGATGCCGCTGGCTTCCACCGTCCCGACCGCAGGGCAACGCAGAGCCGCTGCTGTGCGCGTCGCGAAAGCCCGTCTTCCTGTTTATTTCATCGAGAATCGCGGGCAGGTCGACGCGCGGGTTGCTTACTATGTGCACGGCGCCAACAAGATTTTTTATTTTGGCTCCGAAGGCGTGACGATGGCACTGAGTAGAGCTTTACCAAAGCAATCGCCGCAACCGGCCCTAGCGCGGGTCAATGCAAGCAATGACGCGCTCGGCGAAAGTTCGGTTTCCCGAGTCATTATCAAGTTGGACTTCGTCGGTGCTAATCCGGCGGTCAAGCCGGTCGGGGAAGAGTTATCGACGGCGCGCTTCAGCTATTTCAAAGGTCGCCGAGAGGATTGGGCAACCGGACTCAAGACCTATAATCGGCTCGCCTATCGCGATTTGTGGCCCGGTATCGATCTCGTGTACAGCGGTTCGGTCGATCGGCTTAAATACCTGTTTGTCGTCAAACCTGGTGCCGATCCGACGCAGATAAGACTACGTTATCGTGGAGCTGAATCGGTTTCCGTAGATTTGGAGGGCAGGCTCCTGGTGCAAACGGCTCTGGAAGACTTCCATGACGACAAGCCGATCGCGTACCAAGAACTCAATGGCAGGGCTGTCGACGTAGCCACCAACTATACTCTCAGTTCACAAGCCAATGCCGGTTACCTGTTTGGCTTCAATGTGGGCACTTATGATCCTTCCAAAGCGCTGGTGATCGATCCCGTGATTTTGGTCTACTCGGGGTTTCTCGGAGGTTCGGGGGATGATCGCGGCAACGCCATCGCCGTTGATTCCGACGGCAGCGCTTACGTTACCGGTGAGACCAACTCGACGCAATTAAATTTTCCTACGGTCGTGGGGCCCGACGTGAGCCAAAACGGCGGACTGGACGCATTCGTAGCGAAGGTGGATCCGACTGGGAACCACTTATTGTATGCCGGTTTCATCGGCGGATCGGGCGACGATCGAGGCAACGCGATTGCCGTGGACTCTCTCGGCAACGCTTATATCACCGGTGAAACCAATTCCACTCAAACGACCTTTCCGGTGACTGCCGGGCCCGATCTAACCCACAATGGTTTGTCCGATGCTTTCGTCGCTAAAGTTAACGCTTCAGGCACGAGTCTCGTGTACGCCGGCTATATCGGTGGTTTCGGCAATGATCGCGGCACGGGAATCGCCGTCGACGGCTCGAATCGAGCTTACGTTACCGGCGAGACCGATTCGATTGGCGGATCATTTCCCGATGGTAATGGTTTCGGTGCGCTCGGCGGGCTCGCCACCTTCGACAACACTCAGAACGGTGGTCTCGACGCATTCGTCGCACGCGTGGCGGCGGATGGCGCGTCGCTCGAATACGCGGGATTCATTGGCGGACTTGGCACTGACAGAGGGACCGGTATCGCTGTGGATGGCTCGAATCGAGCCTACGTCACGGGCGAGACCGATTCGACTGACGCGTCATTTCCCGATGGTAACGGTTTCGGCGGACTCGGCGGGCTCGCCACCTTCGACAATACTCAGAACGGTGGTCTGGACGCATTTGTCGCGCGCGTGGCGGCCAACGGCCAAGCTCTGGAATATGCCGGTTACCTCGGTGGTGTCGGTGACGACAGAGGAAACGGCATCGCAGTGGACGGGGCTAATAACGCCTACGTGACCGGTGAAACCAACTCCAGCGAAGCATCATTTCCAGACGGGAACGGGCTTGCTGGACTGCCAGGGCCGGCGCAAATCCAGAGGGGTGGTGTCGATGCTTTCGTGGCGAAAATTAATTCCGCGGGCAGCGCGCTGATTTACGCCGGCTTCATCGGCGGATCGTCAGACGATCGCGGCAACGCCATCGCGCTCACGCCGGGCTGTGCGGTGAACTGCGAAGCCTTTATTGCCGGGGAAACCAGTTCGACCCAGGCGAGCTTCCCGGTCTCTGTGGGACCTGACCTGAGCCAGAATGGTGGCGTCGACGCCTTTGTCGCGAAGGTTAACGGCGATGGGAGCCTCGGCTTTGCCGGTTATGTCGGCGGGAGCGGTGACGATCGGGGCAAGGGCATCGCACTGGATGGAATCGGCGCCGTTTACCTTACCGGCGAGACCAACTCCAATCAGGGGAATTTTCCAATCAAGGGCGAGCTCGATAGAATACAAAATCTCGGCTTCGATGTCTTCGTCGCAAAGTTTTGCGTGACCACTTGCGCGGACGTTAGCGTGACTAAGAGCGATACACCCGATCCCGTGACCGTTGGTACAAACGTGACGTATACGATGACGATAACCAACAACGGCCCCGATATCGCGACTGATGTCGAATTGACCGATACGTTGCCCGGCGCCGTAGCTTTGGTTTCGGCAACACCTAGCGCGGGCAGTTGCACGGGTACGAGTATCATTGTCTGCGACCTGGGAAGCTTGGCCAATGGGGCGAGCGCGACGGTGATCATCGTCGTAGGCACGACTGCCATCGGAACTTTGACAAATACCGCGAGTGTATCCCTGGCAGAAACGGACACCAATCCGAGCAACAACGTTGAGCGAGCGCAGACCGCGGTCACATTGGCCGATCTAGCAGTCAAAGCTATCAGCACCGTAACCGCGGCAATTCCCGGCTCTGCCATTGTCGTGAATGATACCACGCTCAACAACGGAAAGGTCGCCGCGGGCGCCTCGACGACGAGATTTTTTCTGTCCACGGACTCGAAATTTGCTGCCGGCGATGTGTCGTTGGGAAGCCGGGCAATTCCGGCGCTGTCGCCCAAGCAGAGCAGTGCGGGATCAACCACGGTGACGATCCCGTTGGCCACGGCGCTCGGCCGGCATTTCATCGTCGGCGTCGCCGACGCGGATAGTGGGGTAGCCGAAACTAAGGAAAACAACGCAAAGGCGCGGGCTCTAAATGTGACTCAGCCCGACTTGTTCGTTCAGGCGCTGCGCGGGCCATCGACGGCCGCCGCGGGCGCCAACGTCGTTATCGATGAGACGACCAGCAATAAAGCAGCGGTACCCGCGGGTGGATCCACCACGGGTTACTATCTTTCCATCGACGCAATTTTTGACGGTGCCGATGTGCTGCTTGGCAGCCGAAGCGTTGGCGCACTAGCAGCGAAAGGGAAGAGCGCCGGATCGACGACCGTTACGATTCCATTGGGTACGACCCCCGGTAAGTACTTTTTACTCGCCGTATCTGACGCGGCGGGCGCGGTTGCGGAGGTCGACGAAAGCAATAACGTCCGATCCAGATCGATTACTATTACTCCGTAACTCAGTTTGTAGTTAGATCGGCGGCGGTGGCGCCAAAGCGCTAGGCAACGCATGGCCCGAATGTCCTCCAGTCGTAAATCACCCACGGATCGTTGCGGCGGTCGGCATGGTCGCTGCGCGCTCCGGCTTTGCTTCGACGGGCCCCGTGAGCTGTCCCGGGAGTTGAATTAGCCGGCAGCGATGATACATTTATCCTAGTTTTAACAGCGGAAACTCCAAAGATTTTTTGAAGGCCTCTCGGGAGCGATTCCGGGGGGTTTTTATTTACTAGGAGCTGAGAATATGGCAGACGCAAGCGTGCCGATGACCAGCAAAGGCTACCAATTTCTGGTGGAAGAGTTGAAACGCCTAAAAACGGTCGAGCGTCCGAAGAACATTCGTGAAATTGAAGAAGCCCGCGGCCACGGCGACCTCTCGGAAAATGCCGAATTTCATGCCGCCAAGGAGCGCCAATCGATGCTCGACTTGCAGATCCGTGAAATCGAGGACAAGGTCGCGCGGGCGCAGGTCATCGACGTATCCAAACTTTCTGGAGACAAGGTCGTCTTCGGCGCGACGGTCTCGTTGGCGGATGGTGCGACGGGCGACAAGGTGGTATACCAAATCGTCGGCGATCATGAGGCGGAACCGAAGAACGGCAAGATTTCCATAAGCTCTCCCATCGCACGCGCCTTGATCGGCAAAAGCGAGGGAGACGAAGTTCAGGTCCACACCCCCACCGGCGTCCGTACTTTTGATATTCTCAGCGTTGAATACGTCGATTAGATCGCTGCCAGTGGGGCGGGCCTTTATGGACAGGAACCATGGCCCTTTCAGCCGCAAAGGCTGCGCGAGTTTATCTCCCGCCACGGCGATTCAATCGGCAGCGGCCCTTCGCTAACCCTAAACCAACACGCAACCGATGGGCGCGGATATTCTCGGCGCTCATGCTTTTCTCTGCCATTGTCATCGCTATTCTTGCCCCGTCCTTTGTCCGCGCAGAGATTGTCATTGATCCCGAGGTCGGTTTTCATGGCGTATTTCAACTTGGACGACCGTTTCCCTTGGAGATTGCGCTCAATAACACGGGTCGCCCAGTCGAAGGGACTCTCGAGGTCCGAGTATGGAAAGGCGGCGCAACCAAGGGTGGAACTCCCTATCGGGTCAATTATCGGCGCGAGGTTTTTCTCGCCGCACAAGCGCGCAAAACCGTTCAACTGACTGTCGATCCTGATTTCATCAGCCGTCCACTGACCATCACATTTTCCAGCGCTGAGGGTAGGACTTCGCGGGAGCTCGATTTGCGCCGCTATTTCTCCCCGGCGCCGGTGTTGTTGCTAATGAGTGAAAGCAGCGGGCTGCCGCCGATCTCGTTAGCCGCTTCGGCGCAAAGCCGATTGGTGTCGCTTTCGCCGGGCGAATTGTCTGCGGATCCCCGAGCACTGCTCGGCGTGTCCCATCTGATTCTCTACGACCAGTCCCTGCGCGATCTGTCGCGCTCTCAGCTGCTTGCGCTGGATACCTGGCTCACGGCTGGGGGCAGGATGGTGATTATTGGCAGTCTCAATTATGCGCTGTACCAGGAGGCGGCCATCAGTCGTTTTCTACCCGTGCGCGTGACCGGCGCCAAGCGGATCTCATTCGTGCCGCATGCCGACAAGGATGAACGGTCGGTAAATCTCGCCGGCGTTTGGGCACAGACGTCGCGCGTCGTGCACGGCAAGGCGTTGGCTGAAAGTGACGGAATCCCGGTACTCGTGGAAACGAGCCGGGGGCGCGGCCGCATCCTCTATCTGGCCCTCGACGTCGGCCGGCCGCCGTTGTCACAGTGGAGTGGCTTGCCGCGATTTTTGCAAACTCTTATTGCACCGATCGGCACCGACGAGCCGGCGCTTCGCACCGAGTGGAACGATTCAGTATTTGCCCAATTGATTGTCAGCCCGTCGTTTCTATCGACCTACGTGCCTTCCGGCTCACTATTGATCGCCATGGCTGGCTATCTCCTTGGCATCGGCGTACTCGCATGGCTATGGCAACGCAAACGGCTGGCGCCGCGAATTTTGTTGATCGGGTTCGTGATGTTCGTTACGGCCGGTACGGCGCTGGGCTACGTCCATTTTAGCCACGGCGGCAATATTCCCGACGGCGTGCTTCTGTCATCAACCGTGCTCGAGAGCAGCGGCGACGGCTTCGTTGAGGCGCAGGCGAATCTGGCGCTGTTTTCGACGCAGCTGCGCAACTATGACCTGCAGATGGAGCGCGGTTGGATCGATCTCACGCCGGTCTCTAGCCGGACGCAAGAAACAATGGACGAAGCCGTGGTCATCCAGGACGGCGGCGGCACGAGCCATTACCGGATGCCGCTACGAGAATGGGACTACCGGCTCTTCCGCATGCGCCATGTCGACCGATTCCCGATGCGCGCCGAGTTAGAGGCCCAGGGCGACAAACTGGCGCTGCAAGTCGATAACCAAAGCGCCAAAGACCTCACCAACTGTTGGCTCTTGGTGCCGGGAAAACGATTCGATCTAGGAGCGATTCCGCGCGGCGCCAGTTGGCGCAAGATTTTTCCGCTCACCGGCGCCAACGGGCAAAACGAGTCGGCGGTTCAGCGTGCCGACACGTTGAACTTTCGCGAAGTGACGTTTCCGGACAAGACCCGCGATATTTTGTTTCACTCGTCATTTTTTCCGCGCGACGCCGACGCCAGATGGGCCGGCGGCGCGGCGGTATTCTTCGGCTGGGTAAAAGACCCGGAGCCGCGCGTGCGGGTGGAGGATTCGCGCATTCAAGCGCAAGGCTACGCGATTTTCCGCGCGATCATTCCTTTGACCAGCGGGGAAGACGAATGAGAAACAATCCGGTCTGGCACGAGAGCATCGAAGTGTACTTCGGCGAAGGCCATGGGTTCGCCGTCTACTTCTACCTCTTAATCATTCTCGCCCCGGTGGAGTTCCTGTCGTTGTACGTGCCGTCCTTGGACGCCCAGACGTGGAGCGGTTCGGCAAGTCTTTTTAAGGTGTCGTCGGTGACCGCTTTGCTGCTGGTGGTCTATTTTGCTTTGCGGGTGGCCAATCAAGAATTCGCCCCCTGGCGCTTTCGTCCGCTCAAGCATTGGCGTCGCGACCAAGGCCAGCCGCTCGCCGCGATCAGCCGGGCGCAACTTTATTTTCTTGTGGTGCATATTGGTTTCTCCGTGCTTCTTTGCGCGCCGTTCTTGGTCTGGGCCGGGGCAATCGCCCGGACACCGTTATCGAGTATCGCCGTGACGTTTTTGCTTTTGCCGTTTTACGCTTTGAGCTATGGCGTCTGGGGACTGGCCACATTGGCGCTCTGGGAGCGCCGGATTGAAAGCCGGCAAGTTTTTATTCGGAGCTTTTTTATTTGCCTGGTGATTCTTTCGGCGTTGTTCTATTTGCCGCTAAATCCAGTGGCTTTTGTGCTGGCCTTTTTGGGCCGGCAAGAGGTGCCGCCGCTCGTCCTGTTCGGCGCCCGATGGCCGGGGCTCTACGTTCACGTAGTTTATCATTTATTGCTCGGCGGCGCCGGTTACGCCTTGCACCGCTGGGCGCTTAAACGGGAGCCGCTATTTTGAGCACTGAGATAGAAATACTCAAAAGCAAATTCGCCGAGCTGATCGGCTGGGAGCGGCGCAAGCGGCACGAGCAAATTTTCGCCGCGGTCTTTTGCATTTCGTGGACGCTGGCAATCCTGCTCCTGCCGCTGCATGTCTATCTAGCCAACGGCGCGCTGCGGTGGCTGGTGCCGGCGGCGCTATTTGTCGGGCTCGCGCCAGTGGCGTTTTATCAACGGCGCTGGCAGCGCCAAGACGCAACGCGGACACTAGTTCGGTTAGATAAAACGCTCCGGCTTGACGAACGCGCCATCACCGCCTGGGAAATATCGACCCGCGCGGAAGCCGGTGGCGCCGCGTTGTTGGTGCTGAAACAAGCTGAGGAGAGATTACGCTCAGTCGAGCCGAGAAGACTATTTCCGCGGCGCTGGGGTTGGCCGGCCTATCTGGCGCTGCCACTTCTGGGACTCTGGTTTATGCTGCTTTGGCTCGGTGTCGACCGGCAGTTTTTTGACAAGGACAGGACTTCACCGCCGCAGACACTGGCGCACAAACTCCGCGAGTTTTCCCGCGAGCTCCAGGAAAAAGCCAAGAACGAAGGCTTGCGCGAGAGCCTGAGAATGGGTCAGGAGCTGGAAAAAGTCGCGCAGAAAGGCGTCGACGCGAAAGCTGCCGAAGAGCAAGTCAAAAAGGAAGCCGGCGGCGTCGCCAAAAAGTTCGAGGCCGTGACAAAGTCAGGGGCGGACAAAGATTCCTTTTCGGCCGCCGAAAGCCAGCAAAGTCTCAAAGACCTGAAGGCAGAATTGGAAGCGGCGCGAGATTTCACGCAGCTTCCCGACGCCAGCAAACAGGTACAAGATTTGGCGCCGCAGTGGATGGAACGACTGGCGACGCTGCCACAACTCCAGCGCCAACTGGCGCGCGAGCCGCGCGCCGGTCAGGGGCTCACGCAGAATGAGCTCAAGTCATTTCTCGATAAGATGGATAAACAGGTCACCGGCGAGTTGGATCGACGAGCGCTTTTGGATGCCCAGCAATTTCTCGAGCAGATGATGAAACAAGGCCAGGGTGATAAGGGTCAGAACCAAGTGCGCAGCGAAGAAAAAGACGAGGAAGAATCACCTGCCGACGGCGTAAAGGATAAGAACCAAAGCAACCGGCCCGGCAAGGAGCCGGGAAAACAAGACGAAGGATACCGTTCACTGCCGGAACATCGCGCCGGCGCTTCGACCCAAGTCAAAGGCTTGCTGGGCGAGGGCGAAAGCAGCGGAATCGTGTTCAAAGGCAAACCGACACCTGGCAAGAGCGGACTTTCGCAAGCCGACGTGGTTGCTTCTTACCGTCGCCAGGCGGAGCAGGAACTGAATTCCGAGCGTGTGCCGGAAGGCTTGAAGGAAACGATTAAGAATTATTTTATGTCGCTGGGAACGACTGAAACGAAAAAATGAGCCAAGGCGGGTTGGAGTGATGGAGTGTTGAGTATTGGAGTTTTGGGGGGATTAACCCATCATTCCATCACTCTAATACTCCATAACTCCAGTCATCGGGGGCATCATGGAATCTGTCGAGGAAATTGAACAGCGCATCGGCATCGCCCGACGTACATTCGACGAGTTGCGCGCTGAGATGGCGCGTGTGATCGTCGGTCACCAAGAGTTAATCGACCAGGTGTTCATCGCGCTGGTGTGCGGGGGACATTGCCTGCTCGAAGGCGTGCCAGGCCTGGGTAAAACTCTGATGGTGCGCAGCCTCGGCGAAATTCTGAATCTCAGCTTTTCGCGCATTCAGTTCACGCCCGACCTCATGCCGGCGGATATTACCGGCACCAATATGCTCACCGACGACCCGGCGGGACGCAAAGTCTTCGAATTTCAGCGTGGGCCGGTGTTTGCGCATATCGTGTTGGCCGATGAGATCAACCGCGCCACGCCAAAGACGCAGTCGGCGCTGTTGGAAGCGATGCAGGAACAGAGCGTCACCGTTGGCGGCAAGGTTCATCGCTTGGAAAATCCCTTCATGGTGCTGGCCACACAGAATCCGATCGAGATGGAAGGAACCTATCCGCTGCCCGAGGCGCAGGTGGACCGCTTCTTTTTCAAGCTGCTACTGCAGTTTCCGAGCCGTGAAGAGTTGGCGCGCATCGCCGATCTAACCACGGCCGCGCCGCCTGCCGCGCCGCGCGAAGTCCTGGACGCCCCGGGTATCCTGCAAATGCGCCAGTGGGTCAGGGAAGTCCCCCTTGCCGAGGTGGTGAAGGACTACGTGGTGCGTTTGGTGATGAGCACGCACCCGCAGCAGAAGCAGGGCAACGGCTCCGGCGGATTGGCGCAAAGATTTGTCCTCTATGGTTCGAGCCCGCGCGGGCTGCAGAGCATGATCCTGGCGGCGAAGGCGCGCGCGCTTTTGGCCGGCAGGCCGAATGTGTCCTTCGAAGACATTCGCACATCATTACTGCCGAGCTTGCGCCATCGGTTGATCCTCAATTTGGAAGCAGACGCCGAGGGCATTAATGCGGAAAAGATCTTGCATGAAATCGTCACGCAGGTGCCGGAGGTCGCGTAGAAAATTATGAGTGTCGAGTCCCGAGTGTCGAGTTTCGGAAAAAGCTCCACACGTATCGCTGAAGTCGTCTCAAGTATTCTTCGTCGTGCCAAGCGAAAGATCCGTAGTTTCGCTCGGGCCAACAAAAATAGTGACGGGAAGAGAGAAGAAGTTGTCTTGTCGACACGCGACAATCAGCACGCGACACTCGACACTCAATCCTTGGCACCCGAAACCTTCTTCGACACTGAGTTTCTCCGCAAGCTCGAACGGCTCCATCTGATCGCCAAGCGACTGAGTTGGGCAGGAGCCAGAGGCGAGCATACGGCTTCGCGCAAGGGTTTCAGTTTGGAATTTTCCGACTACCGGCGCTATCAACACGGCGACGACCTGCGCTACGTCGACTGGAATATTTACCGACGCCTCGAGCGGCTGCTGTTGAAAGTATTCACCGCCGAGGAGGAAATGAATATTTATCTCCTGGTCGACGCGAGCCGGTCGATGGCCGAGGGAACACCGGCGAAGATCGACTATGCCAAAAAAGTCGCCGCAGCGCTCGGCTATATCGGCTTGAAAAATCTCGATCGGGTCGGTGGCGCGTCGTTTTCGGAGCGTCTGCACGCGCCGTTGACCCTCGGACGGGGTAGGAAACAGATTCTCAGCCTGTTCAGCTTTCTCACCAAACTTTCCTGTGCCCACGAGACCAACCTGCGGGCGGCGATTCACGCTTTCACGAATCTCTTTCCTCATCCCGGCTTCGTGGTCATTGTCAGCGACCTGTTCGATCCTGCTGGCTGGCGCGCGGCCTTGGAAGAGCTTTCGGCGAAACGTTACCAGCTGTTGGTCATTCACATCGTCGATGAACAAGAGCTTCACCCCAAGCCCTGGGGCGATGTCGCATTAGTCGACGTCGAAGGCGGACGCGAGCGGAAATTCTTTCTCGACGAGGATTTGGTGCGACAGTTTCAGGCGGAATTGACGGGATACTTCAAGGAAATAGAAACGGTGTGCGCTAACCGGCAGATTGATTATCTGCGCACGTCGACGCAGGTCCCATTCGACGATTTTGTCTTGCGGACGTTGCGTCAGGCGAGCAGTGTGGCGTGATTTATGCTCTGGCGACTGCCAACCGCGCTCATGCTCCTGGCTGGGGCGCTCCCGCTCATTCTGTTTCTCCACAGTCTTAAACCCAGAGGGTTGAAGATCGGCACGACGGCGCTGTTTCTATGGGAGCGCGTACTTAGAGAACGGCCGTTGGGTACTCGCCTGGGCTGGCTTCTACGCAAGAATCTTCTCCTCATCCTCCAACTGCTCGCGGCAACGGCTTTGATCGTGGCCCTGGCCGATCCATCATTGCGTCACTTCGGTGCGCTCTCGGGCGATATCGTCGTGGTCGTCGACCTTAGCGCCAGCATGAAAGCCAAAGGCAAAAGCGGCTCTCGATTCGACGCCGCGCGCAGGGAATTTCTGTCGTTGGTGAATGAGCTAACATCAGAGCAAAAAATGATGGTCATCGGCGGCGGCGCGCAGCCGCGACTGTTGGCGCCCTTTACCGCCGATAAACGCAGGCTGCGCGAACTCGGAAGAAACTTACAAGCCACGGACGCGCCCGGACGCGTGAAAGAAGCGATTCTCTTTGCCCATGCGTTTCTCAAGCGCAGCAGTCCGGATCGCGTCGTAGTGATTAGCGACGGCGCTTTCGCGGGCGCCGAAGAGTACGCCAAAGCGACGACGCATTTCCGATTCATCAAAGTTGACGGCGGCAACGACAATGTCGGCATCGTCGGCTTCGAAGTGCGGCGCCATCCCGAGCATCCGTCGTCGGTGGAAATCATGGTGCACGTGAGAAACTACACGAACAGGGCGATGCGCATCCCATTGGTGCTCTCGTTGGGTGAACGAACTTTGATTCGCGAAGAAATCGAAATCGGCGCCGATGACCGGCGGGTGCTGATCTATCCCTACGATGGCAGCTTGAGCGGGGCGCTGATTGCCAGATTGGAAATCGCGGACGACTTTGCCACCGACAATCAAGCTTATTTAGCCGTCAACGATGCGCCCCCAGTGCGGATACTTTATATCGGTCCGGGAAATCCCTATCTGAGTAACCTGTTGCGATTCTTCGCAAATGTGCAGGTGACCGCGCAGCCGCGCTGGGGAGAGGATTTGGCGCAGTCACGCGATCAATTCGATGTGGTTATTTTCGATCGTGTGATCCCGCCGGCGCTCAAGCAAGGCAACTTTATCCTCATTAACACCGTTGCGCCGAATCTACCGCTGGAGATTCACGGTAAAGTTCAAAATCCGCGAATCCTTTCGCCGATTGCAAAACACCCGATCACCGAAGGCATCAGTCTGGGAGACCTGAGGATCCACGAGGCCCTGCGCGTGTCGGTCAAAGGTGAAGGAATCGTACTGGCTCGCGCGCAGGACAACCCGCTCCTCTACGCTTGGGAGAAGGGCAAGCTCCGCGTGCTGTTTATCGGTTTCGACCTCATGGCGTCGGATCTGCCGCTCAGGGTTGCGTTTCCGGTCTTGTTGCACAACGCGCTCGGCTGGCTGCAGCCCCAGCGCGTTGAATTTCCCGGTCAGAGCGCCCAGGCCGGCACGCCGTTCGCGCTTCGTTTGCCGGTTAGCGACGACGCGATCGAAATTGTCCTGCCCTCGGGGAACAAAGAGAATTTCACCGTGGCTTCGAGCCCGCTGATGTTCGCCGACACTTGGCAGACGGGGTTTTACACTTTCCGAAGCGCCAGCCGAGAAGGTCGCTTCGCGATCAATCTTCTCGATGAAACCGAGTCACAAATTCTGCCGAGGGTTAACTTCAACGCAGCTATTAAGGGCGGACCCGAGTCTACCAGCGTTGCTGAAAGCGGATTTTCCCTCTGGCCGGTGCTTCTGGGTATCGTCCTTATTTTGCTCGCACTCGAACTGCTCCTCGCTTTTCGACAAGGAATGCCAACGTACCCGATCATGATTCGCAGCGTTGCATTGGCCGCACTGGTGGTGGCCCTGGTGAATCCGCGAATCTTCAAGTCGACCAACGCATTGGATGTCATCCTTGGCGTGGATCTGTCGCGTAGCGTCGGCCAAGAAGGGCGCGAGAAGGCGCAGGAGGTTCTCCAAGCCGCCAAGCGGTTTCAAAGACCCGAGACACGCACCGGGCTACTGACTTTTGCCCGCACGCCGGAGTGGGATTCTTTGCCGCGGGAGCAGGTTCCGATGAGCGACTTCAGCGCGCGCTTGGATCGTGACGAGACTGATATCCAGGCGGCGCTCCAAGCAGCGGTCGCGCAGGTCGGCGAAGGCCGCCAGGGGAAAATTCTCCTGATCTCCGACGGCAACGAAAACCGTAACGAAACCGCTCGCGTGATTCCGCTATTGCGCGCGCAAGAGGTTTCGGTCTGGACGTTGCCCGTCAGTCTGTCGCGCGGGCGCAATGAAATCTACCTGAGTGATCTTGTCTTGCCGCGCCAAGTGGATAGCGCCGAGGGATTTGAAATTCGCGGAGCGATTGAAAGTTTGCGCGAGGCGTCGGCGCGCATTCGCTTGCTGCGCGATGGGTCGTTGCATGCTGAGCAGGAAATTCATTTAAAAGCAGGCACCAATCCGGTCATTTTTCGCGACAGCCTGAGAGCGCGCGGCAACCATACTTACGAACTGCTCATCGAGTCGCCCGACGACACGCTGGCAGAGAACAATTTGTTGCAGGGCGTGGTCGAAGTGAAGGGGCCGCCGCGGGTACTCTTGCTGTCGGCGCACAAGGAAAGCCAGCGTGTGATCTCCCGCGTCTTGCAAGTGCAGGGCTACGCAGTCGTGGAATCGGCGGCGGACGCTCATCCGCTCTCTTTATCCGAGCTTTCGGCGTACGATCTCTTGGTGCTCGACAACGTTCCCGCCTTTCAACTCACGCACGCCAAGATGGAGACCATCGAGAAATATGTCCGCGACCTCGGTGGCGGCTTGCTCGTGATCGGCGGGTCGCAAAGTTACGGCGCGGGAGGTTATTTTCGCACGCCGCTCGAGCGCATTATTCCCGTCGATATGCGGCCGCCGGCGCGTCTCGAGATGCCCCATGTGGCGCTGCTTTTCGTCATCGACAAGTCCGGCAGCATGGGCGCCGGCTCGGAAGGCAGCACCAAGCTCGATCTCGCCAAAGCCGCGGCGATCGCCGCCGCCGACATTATGAATCCGACGGACCAGGTCGGCGTCCTGGCTTTCGATGCCAATTGGGATTGGGCTTTGCCTTTTCGCCAAGTCGGCAAAGGCGAGTGGATTTCCGAACGGCTCGCTGGACTTCAATCCGATGGCGGCACCGACCTCTACAAGGCGATGGTCGAAGCGCACCGCGTCATCGCCACCAAGCAGGCGGCGATCAAACATGTCATCGTGCTCTCAGATGGACTTACCGACAAGGCGGACTTTCAGGCACTCGTGACCCGGATGGCGCATGAGGGGATCACGGTTTCGACGGTTTCCGTCGGCAACGATGCCAACGTTCAGCTGATGGCGGACATCGCCAAAAATGGCAAAGGGCGAGGCTACGTGGCTCTCGATCCGCAGACGATTCCGCAAATATTTACCACCGAAACGCTGCTGATTTCGCGTGATCTGCTCATTGAAAAGCCGGTCACACCCACGATTGTGACACCGATCGGGCCGCTGAAAGGCATTCCCCAGAACAATTTGCCGGCACTGCGCGGCTATGTGCTGACCTATCCCAAGCCGCGCGCGGAGCTGCTCATGCGCGCCGACAAGGATCCGCTGCTGGTCTCATGGCGCTACGGCCTTGGACGGGTGTTGGCGTTCACGTCGGACCTGAGCGGGCGCTGGGGCAAAGACTGGGTGGCTTGGCAAGGTTTTCCCCAGTGGGCGAGCCAGCTCGCGCGCGATGCCATGCGCAAAATTCTCGAAACTCGAATGCGCACGGATTTTCATACCGACGGTGAATCGATCAGAGTCGTCACGGATCTGAGTTCCCATGACGGCAAGTTTTTAAATCATCTGAAGCTCAAGGCTAACGTCACCGCGCCCAATCGAACCAGTCAAGAACAAATCCTTCAGCAAACCGCGCCGGGTCGCTATGAGGGAAAGTTTACGCCGTCACAGCGCGGCGTCCACTTCGTCACCCTATTTGCCGAAGGCAGCGGCGGCGAAGCGCCGTTGCCCATCGCCACGGTTCCCTATATTGCGCCTTATCCCAATGAATATCGCCAACTCAAACCCAACCTCGCGTTGCTCAGCCGTCTGGCCGAGGAGACCGGCGGTGAAATGCTTGATTCGACAAAATTTGCCGACGGTCTCAAACGTCTCTACACTCCGACGCCTGGTAAAGGCCGGCAAGGCCAGGAAACCTGGTGGCCGTTGGCGGGCGCGGGGCTTTTTTTGTTTCTTGCAGATTTGGTTCTGAGAAGTTGGCCATCGCGCAAGGTTTCTATTTGATCCCCCGTTGCCTGCTTGTCGCTTCATCAGGTAAACTCGATAAAATTTTGCAGCGAATTGTCGAACTCTGTTGGAGGCTGTATCCGTGAAAACGTTCATTCTGACTTTCTCGTCATATCTATTGCTGTCGATTCTGCCGGGTCACTCACCTGCGTATGCGCAAAAACTTCAGCAGGTGCGCGTGGCGCTTTCCACACCGACGCCGCACATGGCGCCGCTTTACGTCGCCAGGGATAAAAAGCTTTTCGAGAAATATGGTCTTGATGTCCAGCTGATCTTGGTCAACAGCGGGTCGCTGGTGGCGCAGATGTTTGCCGCCGGCGAACTGCAAATGACTGCCAACGCGCCGGCGTCGCTGGTCAACTTGGCGGCTTCCGGTGAAAAGATGAGCTTCTTTCTCGGCTTGAGTAATACATCTCCATTCACGGTGGTCACGCAACCCAACATTCGTCGCGCTCAGGATCTCAAGGGCAAAAGAATCGGCACCGCGCGGTTCGGCGGCTCGTCGCACATTTCGGCACTGATCGCGTTGGAGCATCTGGGTCTCGATCTGAAACGCGACTAAGGTGATCGACGGTTTTACCCGCGCGACGATCGAAGCCTATGGCTACATCTTCAAGAAAGAAAATAAGCAAGCCGTGAAAGAAGTTCTCGCCCGCAATCTCCGGTTGCCCAATCTGGACGCCGCCGAGGATTTTTATCTCGAAGCCCAGGAAGAGCTCGACCGCAAGCCGTACCCGACGCTCGACGGCTTCAAGGTCGTCATCAAATACGTCGCCGAGCAAAACCCCAAGGCCGCCGCCGTGAAGGTCGAAGAGATCGTCGACAACAGCTGGCTCAAAAAGCTCGACAGCGAAGGATTTTTTGAGAAAGTGTACGGTGGTAAGTGAAAAACGCTTGGCAATGATTTACAGCGCGATAGATTATTTTGTGGTCTAGTCGAATCGTATTTGACTGAGGTGACTCAATAGACTCCGCGCCACTTGGTACTCCGTTGCTGCCTGGATCTGTTATCTCACCGCCGTGAACAGCAATCGACCGGTGTACTTCCTTTTCGGTTTCGCTTCTGCGCTGGAAGAAAAAATTTTGCAACAAGAATTTTTATGTACATAATCCCGTTCACTTGTGCTATATGTCATCGTCAATTTGGTGAACTTCACGGCGGGAAGTGCGCACGGTGCGGTAAGATCGTTTGCAAATGGCATTTCATCAAAGGATGGCTGAAAGGCCAGAGCCGGATTTGTTCAAAATGTTTACACTCTGCAGATGAAGTCAGATCGGATTCAAAACGTTTAGATAAAGATTAATTTCAATTGAGTCGTTTGGCGAAATTCTTTCGACGATTCAACTTCGGGTTTTCACTACTGCCAAAGTTTTTGGCATTCCATTCTCTTTTTCAGTTTCTCGGTCTGCCATTTTTTCGGATGGCTTTATGGCGGAACTCAATCGTTCCGTCGGCCATGAGTTTCAGCGTCTCACGAAGTAAAAGCGAATGGCCTGGGTGCTGGCTAATGAATCGCGCCCGGTTGCGGTGATGTGTTTTGCACCT
>WNGA01002770.1_pt1 | contig 33284 bp, 37 predicted proteins | sample 5400061 | NCBI WGS metagenome assembly WNGA01 (sample SAMN13153366, study PRJNA577476) | soil metagenome | isolation source: 100 cm soil or saprolite under grassland replicate 2 | place: USA:California | collected 2016-06-15 | reverse complement strand
GCGATATCGACGCCGGTGGCAGCCGGCGTCATCGAGATTGAGTTTGCGACTGGCACGCGGATGCGGATCTCTGGCCCTGCCGATGCTTCGACGGTGAGGGCGATGGTGACGGCGCTGGCGCAGGCCAAGCGACGGCGGCGATGATACCGGCCCCGAGCGGCGCGCAGGTATGGCTGGCGACCGGCCACACCGACATGCGCAAGGGTTTTGATGGCTTGGCTCTTCTGGTTCAGGAGACGCTCAAGCGCGATCCGCACGGCGGGCATCTGTTCGTGTTCCGTGGCCGTCGCGGCGGTCTGATCAAGGTTCTGTGGCACGACGGCCAGGGGCTGTGCCTGTTTGCCAAGCGGCTGGAGCGCGGGCGCTTCATCTGGCCCTCGCCGGCGGATGGGACGGTGACGATCACGTCGGCGCAGCTGGGATATCTTCTCGAAGGGATCGATTGGCGCATGCCGCAGCGGACATGGCGGCCGCAAGCGGCTGGATAAGTGCGCGACTGATTGACTCATGTTGCACATTGAGCGCGCGTGGCGAATGCGATTGTGCTTACCATCGTGGCGTGGCGACCAATCCTGATTCTCTTCCGACCGAGCTGGCAGCAGCGCATTCAATCATCATCGAGATGCGCAGCGCGCTGCTGGCCGCCGAGGCGCGGGCGAGCGCCTTGGAGAGCGAGGCGAAGTTCCGCGCGCTGCTGATCGAGCAGCTGAAGCTCACGATCGCCAAGCTGCGGCACGAGCGCTTCGGGCAATCTTCGGAGCGAAGCGCCCGTCTCGAGCAACTCGAGCTTCAGCTTGCCGATTTGGAAGAGGATGCCTCCGCGGCCGAGGCGGCGGCGCAAACGGCGGCCTCGGCGGCGGCGAGCCAGAAGATCAAGGTTGAAGCCTTCGAGCGTCGCAAGCCGGCACGTCGTCCTCTGCCCGATCATCTCCCGCGCGAGCGCATCGTCTATCCGGCACCTTCGGCATGTCCGTGCTGCGGCGGCGCTTTGCACAAGCTCGGCGAGGACGTGACCGAGACGCTGGAACTCATTCCGCGCCAATGGAAGGTGATCCAGCACGTGCGCGAGAAGTTCTCCTGCCGCTCGTGCGAGAGCATCACCCAGCCTCCCGCGCCCTCGCATCCGATCGCGCGCGGGCGCGCCGGGCCGCAAACACGGTCAAGCATTATTTCAGTTAAACATATGCCATTGAAAACAAAGGCGGATCGAGTCTAACGCGACCAATATTTGACTGTGGACTCAATGGGTTATATAATTCCTTCGCTGCTTTGGGGGCTGATAAGGACCCCACGGCAGGATTTGGACCTGCGACCTCCGGGTTAGCTTCCCGGTGCTCTACCACTGAGCTACGTGGGGCCAAGTTGGGAACCGGGCACCGCTCATGCGATGTCCGGCCCCGGGTGCGGAGTGGTTAGCTGCTCATGTACCCCATCTCCCTTTCGAGCCCCTGGCAGGGGGCTGCTACACTTCGACGATCCAACCGGGGCAGAAATGCCCCGGTTTTCATTCTTTCAGGCCGCCTTGCGGTCTCTAACCGGGATGTAAAACCACACATTTCCATCGTTCCTGATCGCGTTGTCGTCGTCGCGAAGCCGCGCTAACATCACCGACAAGCTCGCCGAGTTGATCTCCCGGTTAAGGTGGTCCTTGATCCAAGCCTCGATGCCGGCCTTTTGGAGGCCATGCGGGTAAACCGCCTTTAATGCCCGCGATACGGCCTCTTTGATGGTAGTAATCCCTTCAGGAGCGTCTTCGGCTTCAGGTTCTTTGCTCCCAGATGTAGCGATCTGCGGCTGTTGTTCATGCTGTACTTGGATGCGCTGCATAACCTTGCGCGCAACCTGAATTTCCTCAAGTTCCCTCCGAGCCTTAGCGGTATCGTCGACAAGCCTGCCAATCACGGCTTTCAACCGGGCTTCCTCATCGTCAAGCGCCTTTGCGGCAAGTAGCGTGGTCACAGCGGAGGTCACAGGTCGTTCCCCGGGGTTGTTGGGAACAACGTTAGCCGAGTTGTTGTGGTTGTGCAAGAGGGAGGTTAACGAGGGGGTTATTACCGGTCGCGCCAGCGGTCCCGAGCAGCCTTTTGCGCGATTTCTCGGCGCTTTTCGGGGCTGAGCTTGGCGGCACGGGCCTTACCGCCGCGTTCGGCGGGGCGGCGCTCACCTCGAGGTCCTCGGGGCATGTGACCTCATGATCGAGAAGCGCCGCCTCCTCGGCGGGAACCGAGGCCCTCGAGACCTTTGCGCTATTTGTGGCGTACCCAAGTTGCCTTAGGAGAGGCCCATCAAGCTGGAAAGGGGCTCGCGGTGTCGCGCCGTTTCTCCACATCCGAGAATAGGCCGTTCTTCTATCCACGCAACTTTTCCCAGCCAAAAAACGGCGCTGCCACAATTGAACTGAGACACCACCGGAACACGAGGCTGCGCCCATGCGTTCCTTCTCCGACCTTTTCTTTTTAAGTGGAGGACGTCATGAGCGATCCCTATCGTGACCCGCTGCTCGATCCCATGCGCCGGCCCGCCGGCGACCCGGATGCCATTGAAACCAGCCGCGGGATGATCTGGGGCGGGCTCGCCTTCGTCACCCTGCTCATCGTCGGCATGCTTGCCTACAGCGCGAGCGACCGCACGAATACCGCCTCGAATCCTCCGGCGCAGACCACGACCGGCGCCGCTCCCTCGGAGGCTCCGCCGGCTCCGGTAGCGCCGCGCCAGTAACCTGCTGCGCGAACTTACAAGCCGCACGGCCTTGAGCCTCCTCGCGCAAGGCGGTGCGATCTAAACCCGACACGAATCAAGTCTGGTAATGACGATAGTCCAGTCGGGTAGCGACGAAGTTTCTGCGCTGGCGACCGGACAAGTCGCCGCGGCAATGCACCATGGAACAGGTGAAGCAGAAAACGGCGGACCTGACGAAGCTGTTGCAGTGACAATGAGGGAGAAAGAGTCCGGCCGTTTACATGACTCGTCGGCAGGCGGAACTTTCGATCCATCGAAACCGTTCTTGTGGAAATGCAGGGCCAAGACCCCCGCTTCGCAGGGCGAGCGCGACGGGAGCGACTGAGGTTTGCATATGGAGCCCGATCTTCTCATCGAGCACGCCGTCCGCCGGGCGCAGGCGCTCGTATGGGAGCACCTGCCCCCGACCGATCGTCGTTTCGATGAGGCCACCATCGAGGCTCTGCGGCGGCTTGTCCGGACCTACGAGGTTGAGGCGGCGCTTGCGAGGAAGGACACCTTCCTTGCCTTTGTCCTGCGCGCCGTTCAGCGCGTCGTCGGCGACGACCTGCGTACCGAGCGGGAAAAGATCGATGCGCTCTGGTCGTTCCTCGACGACCCCGAGCTCAAGAAGGTGCTGCGCATTCCGAAGAACGCGCGGACCCGCGTCCGGTCCCGCCGCGGGTTGTGAATGCGCGCACACGGGGCTGCGGGTAGCGGGTAGTAGCGGGTAGGTTGGGTTAGCGCGGCCGCAGCCGTGTGGGTCGGATCGATGACTTCGAACCGCGCGTAACCCAACATTCCCAACGTTAGCCGAAGTGTTGGGTTACGCGCGGAATAGCGTCCACCCCAAGAAGCAATCGCGCACGGGCCGCCGCTAACCCAACCTACAGAGCGGCACCGCCTGGAACTCCGGGATTTGCCGGCGCGTTAAAGCCGGCGAGGCGGCGGGAAGCCGCGCGCTGTAACCCGGAGAACGCGATGGCACCGAAGCCTGGGCGAAGGCGCCGACCTGCGCCCGACCTTGTTCCCGACTCGCTTCCGGGCAGGGACGAGCCGGATGTCTTGCCGGATGATCCGGCTGGAAGAGAGGATCCGGATGTGGTCCCCGACTCGCTCCCGCCGCGCGAGAAGCAGCGCCCGCTCGAAGGCGGATCGCCCGATGGAGGATCCCCGCGTGCACAACGGGCCACGTAACCTCGGAAGAAGGAATTGTTAGTCGCATGAGCCCGATACGGAACGACGCAAGGGAACAAGGAATACGAAGGACAAGCACATGGCACGGCGATATTCAAAATCAGCATCGCGCGACGTCGAAAGCGCGATGCGCAGGAGGAAGCGCGGCACGCTCAAGCGCGGCAAAGGCGGCAAGGGCGGTAAGGTGAAAAGCCGCAAGCAGGCGATCGCCATTGGACTTTCGGAAGCCCGCAAGAAGGGCAAGAAGGTTCCAAAGCGAAAGTCCAAAAAGTAGCCGGGATCCCGGCGGCACAGCGTCCTGGTGAAACTAAGAACATCGGTCGCTCGGTTGGGAGGTCCCTTCTCATGTGTGCGGATGACAGCGACCCTCGGCACCACACGCAGAAAATGCGGCGGCGGGGGCATTTCGTAGGGTGGGCAAATCAAAGGCGCGCTGATGTGGCCTACGAGCGGTGGGCAAAATCGCCGGCGCGCCGTCCCTCGCCGCTGTGGCGGCTCGCCCACCACGGGCCGTCCAGCAGGCGATTTTGCCCACCCTACGGGACGGCTTTTCAGCATTACGAACAAAAGAACGAGGAGCCAATCAACCGGCTTCGCATAACCCGACGCTTCGGCTTTGAACGTTGTCAAGCGTGCTGTGCGAACGCATAGAGGAACCGCGCCGCCTTCTGCCGCGTTGAAGTTGGTGCGGGAGCCGACGAAGGGAGGAGACACCGACAACCCGCCGGGAGGCATCCCGATGACTTCGCTGTTCCAGGGTTCCCCGCAGGATTCGCGGATTTTCGCCGCGCCCGCCGCGCCCAGCCGTTCCTGGCCCAAGGTCGTCGCAGCTTTCGCAGCCGGCGCTGCCTGCACCTTCGTGGTGGTCATGCTCTTTGCGCAAGCGCCCAGGGTTTCGCGGCCTCCGCCGGCAGCCAAGGTTGCCCAGCGCGCGGACTCATCCAATGTCCCGCAGCCGGCAACATCATCGCTAGCCGCGACCGCGGAGGCGGCGAAACGCGCTGCCCCGGCCGATGCATCGAAGCAGCCGGCCGCTGTGCCGGCGCAAAATTCGTCGCGCGCGGCTGAGGTGCCCGTACCGGCTCCCACGGCGACGCCCCACGGTGCGGCCACGGCAACCAATGAAGTTCCGTGCGAACGGCAGACCTGGCCGTATGTGAATCATGAGTGTGCGGATGCCGGCTCGGATCGGGCGACGCGCGCGGTGCGCGTGATCCCGACCGATCGATCGGCGCCGTCGACGGTCGTCACGGCTAAGCCGCAACCGACGCCGCGGACGACCGACGGCATGGCGGAGAATGAAGCGAGCGTCGCACTGCGACGGCCGACAACGGACGGCTGGTCGCAGGATCGGACGCGAGGCGTGCCGGAAACGGCGGACGGGCCTGGGCCGGCCGACGAGACCGGGTCGGCGCGGGTTGAAGTGCCCATGCCTCCCCCTAAACCTGAAGCGCTGACGCAAGCAGCGGCGGAGCCGGCGAGCGGAAGCTCGGAGGTCGTCAGGCGGGACCCTCCGACCGCAGCCCCGGGGCGAGATTCACGCAGCACCCGATCGTGGAACGATCGGCAATACGGGCAGCCGAGCCACAACCGGAGAGAAACGGGGAAGCCCGGCAGCGAGACCAGGCGCGCGAAAGAGGAGACGCGGCGTGAGACCGTACGCGGCGCGGAGTCGGCGCCGCGGATGCGAAGCGGGCCGGTCGCCGAAGATGACGACGTGCCGGCAAGTTCCCCGCGGCCGCGCGATGGGCGTCGCATCATCGTGGAGCCCATGGAGGAGGAGAGGGGGACCGAGGTCCACGAGCAGGCTCCCAAGACGCCGTTCTTCTTCAATGCCGGGGCGCTCGGCCACTGACTGCGCTGCACTACGCGTCGTCATTCTCGGTGCGGGACGTGCGGGGGAGGGAACCGGCGCACGCGATCGTGGGTTTGACCCCTAACCGGCATCACAGGAGGCAGCCATGGCCAGATGCGAAACGTGCGGCAACGATTACGACAAGTCGTTTCAGGTGAAGATGAACGGTTCTACCCACGTCTTCGACAGTTTCGAGTGTGCGATCCATGCGCTTGCGCCGACTTGCGCCCATTGCGGCATCCGCATCGTCGGCCATGGGCTGGAGAAGGGCGACGAAATCTTTTGCTGCGCCCACTGCGCCCAGCACGAGGGTGTGACCGAGCTGCGCGACCACGCCTGATTGATAGAACTCCGCGCTCGAACGGGCGCTGCCGGCGTTTTCAGGGATTTAACGTTTCCGCGCGAGCGGACGAGAGGATTCCCGGCGCTGAAGTTTCCTTGGAATGGAACCCATCCATGCCTTTCCCATTATCCCCGTGCGCCCGCGCGCGGCCAAGCAACACCTGGAGGAGGAACCGATGGGGCTGTTTTTCAAGGACATCAAGAGCCTGGAGGACCTGTTTGTGCACGGGCTGGAGGACCTCTACTACGCGGAAAACCAGATCGTGAAGTCGCTGCCGAAAATGATCGAGAACGCGCACGATGCCGAGCTCAAGCGCGGCCTGCAGCAGCATCTGCGTGAGACCGAGAACCAGATCAAGCGGCTGCAACAGGTATTCAAGCTCAATGACCGCCAGGCAAGCGGTACCAAGTGTCCCGCAATCGACGGTATTCTGCGAGAAGGCAACGACCTGATGGGCGAGATCGAAGGCGACGACGTGTTGAACGTCGGGATCGTCGCCGCCGCCCAGGCGGTCGAACACTATGAAATCACCCGCTATGGCGCGCTGATTGCCTGGGCCAGGGAGCTTGGCCGCAACAGCTCCGTCCCGCTTCTTCAGGCAAACCTCAAGGAGGAGAAGGCGGCCGACCAGAAACTCACCGCGATCGCCGAGCAGCGGGTCAATCCCAAGTCGGAAGGGCGCAAGAAAGCGGCGTCCGCGCCGCGACCGCGGAAATCGGCGAGGGCCCGGCGATCCAAGGCAACGATGCCGCTGCGCTCCGGCGCGCGCAACCGGAAACCCGCGCCGCGACGGAAAGCCACCCGCCGCTCGCGAGCCTGAAGCATGTTCCGATCGAATTGATTCAGCGTTCGCAAACTCGGATTCGTCACCCCCGGGCGAGCCGCCATTGCGGCTCGCCCGGCAATGACGCCAGAGAGTGCGTCGATCTCATCGGAGTCCGCTCTAGAGCGCATTCCCGCCGGCCGAACGGGCGGCCCGCGGTTGGGCGACAGACCAAGTTCGTTGCTTCCTGTCCCGTTCCTTCTCCGTCGGAAGGAACCTTCGGCGCTCGCAAAACGTTTTGTGGTCGCGCGAGGTCAGCGGCACTAACGAGGCGGCCATGCACCAGATCATCTATCTCGTCGGCCTGATCGTCGTGATCTTAGCCATCCTGTCCTTCTTCGGTCTTCGTTGAGCCGACGAGGCGAGGTAGACCATGGCCGAGGTATTGACTCAGGGGCCGATTCCACCATCCGCCCCGGCAGAGGGTCCCGTCCCGATACCGGGTGGGCCGCTCTCCTACATCCACTGGGGTCCGGTCATAGCCGGCGCAATCACCGCGGCCGTGGTGTTTGCCACGCTCATGGCATTCGCTTCGGCGGTGGGACTCGCCGTCGCATCGCCTTCGCCGACCTGGCGCGATACGTCGATCGCACTGATGCTGCTTTCCGGCATTTGGATCCTATTGGTCGCGCTCGGCAGCTTCGCTCTCGGCGGGTATCTGGCCGGGCGGGTCCGCTCGAGCTGGGCTACGAACGAGGCAGAGATCGAGTTCCGTGACGGCGCGCATGGCCTGCTGGTATGGGCGCTTGCGGTCCTGCTGGGCGCATTGCTGGCCTGGGCGACCGCGACCACCATTGCTTCCGTGAGCGCCGGCACGACCATGCAACGTCCGGCGCAAGGGGAGCCTGCCTTCCTCGCCTACGAGCTCGACCGCCTATTTCGCTCCGAGCGGCGCCCGGACACGGTCGATCCGGAGGCTCGTGCCGAAGCCGGTCGCATCCTCATGACCGGTCTTGGCCGGCGGGACATTGCCGGGGATGACCGGACCTATCTCGTGCGGTTGGTCGCGGTGCGCACCGGATTGGCCCCGGCCGACGCCGATCGGCGCGTCGGGCAGATCGTCGACGAGGCGCGCCGCGCCGCGCGGCGTGCACGAGCGAGCTCCGTCATCATCGGCTTCATCACCGCGGCTTCCCTGGTCGCCGGTGCCGCGGCGGCGTGGTTCGCCGCGGGTTTGGGAGGACAGCACCGCGACCGCGCTGTGTCGCCGCCGCTGCGTTGGAGCTGGCGGCGGACCGCATAGCGGCCGCGCACCTCCGCGTGCGGTACCCGCCGACGGAACCCGGGGACGAGACGTCCGTCGGTCGCGCAGATATTGCGAGAACGCCCTGAGATTCAAGACAATTCAGGACGCGCGTTTTCGGCACCCAGCCCTTGCGTGCCATTTCGACCCCCCAGTGGGTCAGGTCCAGCTCCGACGTCGAATGCGCGTCGGGGTTGATGCTCATCAGGCAGCCCAGTTCCAGCGCCCTTCGGTGCCAGCGCCAGTCGAGATCGAGCCGCCACGGGTTGGCATTGGTCTCCACCGCGACGCCGTGCTCGGAGCAGGCCTTGAGAACCCGCTCGATATCGACCTCGTAACCGGGCCGTCGCAGCAGCTGCCGTCCGGTCATGTGACCGAGGATGGTCGTATGGGGATCGGAGACGGCGCGAATGATGCGTTGCGTTTGCTCCTCGCGTCCCAGCCGAAATCGGCTGTGCACGCTGGCGACGACGAAATCGAAACGATCGAGTACCGCGGCCGGAGTCGAGGGAGCCGTCCGGGAGGATGTCGGACTCGATTCCCTCCTTGCGCATGGCCTCCGGCGCCGGGTGCGTGCCGGTCCTGTGCAGCTTGGCGACAATGTCCGCGATCGCCTGGCCGATGCCGGGGATTTCGCGCAGCCGATCCTGCGCGATGATGTCCTGCAGCGGTTGGCTGAGCGCGAGCAGGTTTTCGGCGGCCCGTGCGTAGGCGCGGGCGCGGTAGGGATTGCCGCCGCGCAAAGCGGTGCGCTGCCCGAACTCGGTCAGGAGCTTCGCGACTGCGGAGGCGTCGAGTTCAGTCATCTTCTGGCGGGCGTGCCGATGAACAGGAGGTCAACGCCCCGGGAGGCCGTTTGGTCTCCTCGACGCGAGGCCGGGAAGGGGCGGGCCGATCCCGCGTTGCGATCGAGGGGATGGCGATCTGGAGCATGTTTGACGCTGCATGTCATTGCCGGGCGAGCCGCCACAGCGGCGAGGGTTGTCCCGGCAATCTCGCTTAGGTCGGCACTGCTTTGCCATCCTAAGCGGGATGCGCGGGACAAGCCCGCGCATGACGAGTCAACGTGTGTCCGCGCATCTGAAGCCGAACGACTGAGCGTCGAAGCTTCAGGCCCGGTTGAGTTTCCGCTGGTCCGGCGCGAGGCTTTCTGCTCCGTCAGGCCCAACCGGCCGCGCCCATCCGAAGACGCTCCGGCCGCCGTATGAATGCGAGCGCTCTTCCTCGTCCCCGATCAGGTTTTCCACGGAAGGACCCGCGACATGGCGCTCGAGCCGCCGGGCCTGCTCATCCAGCCGCCGCAGCGCGCCCAGCTCTTCCTCCCGTCCGAGCTTCGCCCGCTCGACCGCGGACTTCAGCACGCGGATCGTCTCGTCGTAGACCCGAAGCGGCACCGGAAACGGGTGCCTGTCCTTGCCGCCGTGGGCGAACGAGAACCGTGCGGGGTCGGTGAAGCGGTAGGGCGCTCCGTGCACGACTTCCGCCACCATGGCAAGCGCGCGCACGGTCCGCGCTCCCACGCCGGGGATGAGCAGCAGGTCGGAGAAGTCGGACGGGCCGCGATCGGCCGCCGCGGCCAAATTGCCATGGAGCCGGCGCAGCACCACGTCGCTCGCGCGGACGTCGTGATGCGCGGGAAGGACGAGGTGCGGCAGCAGCGGCTGTGCCGGCGGCGCGACGGCTTTGGCTTCGCGCGCCGAGAGTGCCGACAGCTCCCGCGCAATTCCATCCGGTCCCAGGGAGGAAAGCACTTCAACCTGCATCCGGCGAGAGGCCTGCGCCCGGCGATCGGTCAAATTGACGATCTCGCCCTGCTCCGGGCCGTCGATGGCGGCGTGCGGCTCCTCGACGAAGCTCTTCAGTCCCTCGGAGAGCCAATGGTAGCGGCGCGCCTGCCTGCGCTCGCCGTTCATTCCCTGCTGGACGACGACCCAGCGCCCGTCGTCGGCAACGATGAAGCCGTGCAGATAGAGATCGAAGCCGTCCTGCACGGCGGCGCTGTCGACCTTGGCCACCAGGCGGCTCGCCGTCGCCAGCGCGGATCCATCGAACCCGACGCGTTCCCCGATGGAGACGAGCTCGTGCGGAGTCCGCCGGGAATGTTTCCCGCGCCCGCCGCAGACATGAATCCTCAGCTCCTTTTCCAGTGAAGCCAGTCCCCGCTTCAGCGCGCCGATCACGCTCGTGGTGATGCCGGAAGAATGCCAGTCCATCCCCATCACGGCTCCGAAGCATTGAAACCAGAACGGATGGGCGAGGCGGCGCAACAGCTCATCCCTCCCGTAATGGTGCACGATCGCTTCGCTCATCACCGTGCCCAACCGGGTCATTCGGTCCGCCAGCCACGGCGGCACTTGCCCGCCGTGCAACGGCAGGTCGGCACTTCCAGCTCTCCGGGCCATCAGTCGGAGTTCCCTTGAAACAACGGCGCAGATTCTGCGAGGGTCTGTAGCATGATTTCGATCGGCTCGGGCTGCGGGCGGCGAGACGCCGCAAGCAGCGAGATCATTGCAACCTACCGCGCACGGAATGAGCGGGCATGTTCCGGCGGGCCGGAGCTTTCGGAACCGGGTGTTGTGCCGCCGGTTAGGAGGATGACACGCAAGGGGCTTTCATGCCGAGCCGGCGATTCCCGATCGGAGAGACGGCAACGAGCTGGTCCAATCACAGCGGCATCTGGATCGGCACGTCGGGCTGGACCTATGACGGGTGGCGTGGTCCGTTCTATCCGGAAGGTTTGGCGAAGAAGGACTGGCTGAGGTATTACGCCACGAAGTTTTCCACGACCGAGATCAATGGATCATTCTATCGGACGCCGGCGCTCGATACCGTGCGCGCCTGGCGCAACCAAACTCCGGATGGCTTCCTGTTTTCCTGGAAGGCGTCGAAGTTCATCACTCATTGGAAACGTCTGACGGCGAAATGCGGGAATTCGATCGAGTTGATGGAGACGCGCTTGAACGCTCTCGGGCCGAAACTCGGCGCGGTCCTGTTTCAGCTTCCGCCGCATTTTTCCAAGAATCGGGCGCGCCTGGAATCGTTTCTCGAAATGCTGCCGCAGCGCCATCGCTATGCGTTCGAGTTCCGGCACAAAAGCTGGTACGAGGACGATATCTTCGGTATCCTGCGCCGGCATGACGTGGCGTTGTGTCTTTCCGACCATGGAGACGCCCCGGCGCCTTGGGAAACCACCGCGCGTCACGTCTATGTACGGGGCCATGGGCCTGGAGGACGGTACCGCGGCAGTTATCCGGCCAAAACGTTGCGGCGCTGGGCGGACGCCATCGCGGCGTGGAAGCGTGAGAAACGCGAGGTTCTCGTTTATTTCGACAACGACCAAAAAGCCGCGGCGCCGAAGGATGCGCAACGTCTGATCGCGATGATCGACCAATGAGGTTCCTGCGTCGGTGCTTCTATCAAGATGATTCATTGCAGGGCGCCGGGATTTTCCTTCTCCGCGGCGCGCGTCTCTTCCGCCGCTTCGGCACACGCCATCCACGCCTTAGCCATTTCGAGTAATTTATCCTTATGCGCCGGCATCGCACGCGCCAATCGTCTACACTCCTCGGCGTACATTCGAAATGTTTTCGAGTCGCTCATGACACGCACCGCGGTTGATGGAGCGTGAGGCCAACTTCGCGGCACAAAATTGGTTCCTCCTGCATGGCTTATCGGGAAGCCATGCGGAAACAAATCGGCATTTGGTGCGTTGTCGTTCTCGGTATGCGAGTCGGGTTCGGGGAACATGTTGTCAGCCGATCGCTACAAGCAGCTTGCCGTTGAGTGTGTCAACATCGCGCAGCAGACATCCAGCCCGCGCGATAAAGCCGTGTTGCTGCAGATGGCCGAAACGTGGCTTAAGCTCGCCGAGAAGGCTTCGAAGGCCGAGGGCACCTGACCGTCATGCCCGGCAAACGCATCCAGCTCGACGACGCGACCTGGCAGGCGCTCGACCTGCTCGCTCGCGACAGCATGAAGGACTTCCAGGAGCTCGCGGACGAAGCCTTCGCCGATCTGCTCAAGAAGCACCAGCGGCCGGTGACGCTGAAGGAAGCGTTGCGGCAAAGCGCGCGTCGCGCGCCCGCCAATGATCCCGGCACGAAGTCACGCCGGCGGCCGTAGTCGTCATTTAAATATTGGCCCCCCACCCGGCCGCCTTCGCTTCGCTGCGCTCCGCTTCGGCGGCCACCCTCCCCCTTCGGGGGAGGGATAAGAGCAGCGTGCGCGCTTGAGCGAGGCGATCTCGCGCAGCGGAGGCTGTGAGCGCGATGTGAAGCTGATTGCTCTCCGCTTGCTCCATCCCTCCCCCGAAGGGGGAGGGTGCCGTGCGAAGCGAGGCGGGTGGGGGGCTGCCTCAGAATGATTTATTCACCGCTCGCAAACTCAGAATTCGTCACCTCGGCGAGCTGCCGCAGCGGCTGGCTTCGCCTCGATTCCCGCCCGCGCTTTTCGCGCATGCTGCGCCAAAACCGCTCACGACCTTGTGACGGCCGAAGGCGCGATGTTTCGTTGACACAGGCACTTTTTGCAAGATCGCGCGTTGTATTCGCGGCGTGAGGATTGCCGGTGGCATGAGACGGGCGAGGGTTCATCTCGAATCACACAGGATGAGGAGGCCTGAGCTGTCATGACCGTGCAGCCGATGCGTCGCCGCGAACCGCCTTGCGTCGATCGATCGATGACGCAGGCGACGCAGCTTCCGCTGGATGCCGGCGCGCAAGAGACCGCGAAGGCGATCGTGCGGCGTCTGCAGGCCGCGCTCGTACCTTCGGTCTTGCCGGTCGGGCCGCCCGAGGACGTGGTCGTCGAGACGCTCAAGTCGTTGATCGCCGATACGCGCGTCCAGGCGGTCCTGCCCGGCCGGCCGGGCGATCCCGTCGCGGCCGTCATCCGCAGGGTCCAGGACATCCTGGCGCGGCAGGATTCGAACGAGGAGGTCATCGACGAATTGTGGGAGGTCCTCGACGACCCGCGGCTGGAACGGCGTTTGGCGAACGGCGGCAAATCGGAGGAACCGGAAGCCCTGATCAGGCGCATGTATCAAGGCCCTTATGGGAAGTACGTCGCTCAAAGCTGGCCGCGTCGCGACCGTCGGCTGCGGCGACGATCTCGCGCCGAGGCCGCCCGCGCGATCGACCTGCTCCGGCGGCGCACGCCGCCGCCGCGACTCGCGTGGCGCTGACATGTAAATCCTGCTCTGCAGCTTCGTCATGGCGGGATTGCCGCTTGCCACGTAACGCCATGGCCGACGACGCGGACATCCAGGATCAGCTCAAGCTCGCGCTCGACGAGACGCGCATGTCGATCATGGGCGTGCAGATCCTGATCGGTTTCCAGCTTGATGCCGTCGTTCAAGAGGGATTCGCGCTCCTCCCGACGAGCTCGCGGACCTGCGTCGGCTTGGCGCTCGTCCTCATGGCGCTCGCGGCCGGCGTGCTGATCGCGCCGGCGGCGCAGCATCGGCTGGTCGAACAAGGCGAGGCGACCTCCCGCATCGTCGCCGTGACGACGCGCCTGGTGGCGATTGCCTTGTTCCTCTTCGCCGTCGGCTTCGGCCTCGACATGTACGTCGCCATGGAGCGGATCGCCGGCGCCCCGGCGGCGCTGAGTTTCGCCATTGCAACTTTCATGGCCGCGTTGCTGTTCTGGTATGGATCGGCGCGGCTCACTCGCGCCGGCAAGGTCCGGGCCATGACGGATACGGTCAAGCCGACCCCGCTCACCAGGAAACTCGACTACATGCTGACGGAAGCGCGCGTCCTGCTTCCGGGCGTCCAGGCCCTGCTTGGATTTCAGCTGATTGCCGTGCTGACGAAGCCGTTCGAGCAGTTGCCGGTCGCGTTCAAGATCGTCCACGCCGGCGGGCTGGTCATGTTGGCGGTCGCGATCGTGTTGCTGCTCGCTCCCGCGGCCTTGCATCGTCTCGGCTTCGGCGGCGAGGACGCGCAGGCTGTCCACAAGATCGGCTCGATCATGGTGACGGCGGCCTCGGTGCCGCTCGCTCTCGCGATCGCCGGCGAAGTCGCCGTCGCGATCGGGGCCATCGCGGGCCGATTGGACGTCGGCGCGGCCGTCGCGGTGTTCGTGCTGCTCGTTCTCTGCGTCCTCTGGTACGCGTGGCCGCTGGTCATCCGCGCGCAGCTCGGACGCGATTTCCCAAGGCGCGCCTGAACCCATGGCGCAGGCGAGACGTCCATGTCGGATCGCCGACATTGCGGTTTTGCGAAACGACTGGAACGGCGGTGAAAGGGAACCGATCCGACCGGAAGAAGTTTATTCAATCGAACAACAGACAGCGCCCGGAGGCACGACTCTTCAGCTGCGTGTGACTTGAAAGCCACAGAAGCGACGACCGGCTTGAACGCGATCCGAGCGCCGCAACTGAGGATGCCGCGCCCGCTACCGTATCGTTTTCCCAGCGAGCAGGGAGACGAGCAGCGGGTTCTCTTCGCAAAGGAGACTCGCGATGAATTTCGTACTGAAGTTGTTCCTCCTGTTTGCGCTGTTTTCCTTTCGCGAGGCGGCCGCGCAGGACGGCCATCTGGGCCACGGCCACGGCAAGTGGCACCAGAGCTTTTACCAGACCCTGGTACGCCCTGATACGAAGACTTCGTGCTGCAATCTGACCGATTGTCGTCCCACCTCGGGGAGGCAGGTCGATGACCACTACGAGGTGAAGATCAACGGCGCCTGGATATCGGTTCCGGCCGACAAGATCCTCAAGAGGTCGGCCCCCGATCTTGGCTTTCACGTCTGTGCCCCATTCAATTTCAGCGGCCAGTCGCAGCAGATCTACTGCGTCGTCGTCCCGCCGGAAATCTAGACGCCGAGGTGGACGGGCAAACCGAAAACGTCGTGGACCGCGAATGAAAGCGATCCGCGCCACTACAAATTTTCAAACGGGCGGTTGAAGCGGCCGCGCGCGTGACGTGAACCGTCGGCTCCGTGTCCACGGCAGGCTGCCGAGTGGGCCAGGGCGAAGCCCAACCAAGGGCATGAGACGGGCCGAGAAATTCGGACGGCGCCCAGAAAGGCGGCGGCATGGCACGACCAGACACGGGGCCCGGACGCGCCAGCAACGTAGCGCGGCTCATGGATGCGGACCTGAGACGTGTTTTGGGCCTGCGGCGGCGCAGGTGTGCGCCCGCAGGCAAACTCGACGCTTTCGCTGTCAAGACTCGCCGCGCATCGAGATCGCGGTACGCTGCTTGAACCGGAGGCTCACGCTGGTGATCACGGCGTCGATAACGAACCAGGTGACGAGAAACGCGAGGCATTCGAGGGTGAAGCTATGAAACTTGTAGAACAGTTCGGCGATCACGAACGACAGGAGCAAGGCCGGCGCTTGAGTTGCGAGAAGATTGCGCAGCGGGACGCTGCGGAACAGCGTGTACATGGTCGCCCTCCGTTTTGCAGCATCGCAGGCCCGCGGCAGCGGGTCGGCAAAGGACTGCTGTGATTCACCGTTCCTCACTCATGACCCTCGCCTCTTGCCCGGCACGGGCGGGTCGTAAGCATCGGTCTCGGTCGTGGTGAGAATGCGGTAACGCTTTCCTTTCGGCGAGATGAAGGTCTTTTCCGCGATCACCGATTCGGGGTTCGGCAGGCCGGGAGCGGTTTTCGCTCGCCGCTGCGCGGGCGAACGCTTGCGCTTGGCCGATACGCGATCGCCCGGTTGGTCCTTGCGGCCCACTTGGTTCCCTTACGGCTCGAACACGATCTTGGTGATCGGATGTATTTCCCAGATCGTCGGAATGTCCTTGTGCAGGCTCTGCGGGCCGGGTCCCTGGCCGTTGGCGTGGCTCATGTCGAAGAACAGCGATCCCTCCACCTCGACCGGGATCGGAGGATCGTAGAAGTCGTAGGACATTCCCGGCAGATGTATCCCGGGCACTTGCGAGTGCGTGAAGAACGTCTTGTAGGTATTGCGCACGTTCTTCAGGCGCGCGAGCGACGTGCGGCCCTTCGGCGGCAGCCCTGAAACTTCGATATTGAAGTACACGTGCGGTTTCTTGGCCCGATCGCGTCCGATGATGACATGGTAGTCGTTATCGGCCTCGAGGCTTGCCGCGTAGATGAACGCGCGTACTCGCACGTTGCGTTGTTCCTCCTTTACGCGTCCCGAGGCTGCGTCGGTGCCGATCTTCGGCTTGTGCTTCTTCATGGCGGTTTTCGACGGCAGGGTCGCTATCAGATCGCTGATGTCGCCAAACACTTCGAATTTTCCGCTGCCGATCGAGAGCTTCGCCGCCTTGCGCGCCGTTCCGCCGAAATCGTCGCCGACCGGCGCCGCTCTCGCCGCCGTCGGAGCGGCAACCGGCGGCGCTCCGATCGGCGGCACCGCCGAGCGCGGCATCGGCGGGTCGTAAGGATCGACCTCGTTGGTCCGCAGGATCGTGTACGCGGGTGCCGCTGCGGCGGCGGCCGCCCCCGGAGCCCCGGCGCGAACCCTGGCGAGCGCGCGGGCGGTCCGCTTCGGGATCAGTACTTTCTTCTCGACGACCGAACGGGCTGCGGGCAGGCCCGGTACTCGCTTCGAAGGTGATTTTGCCATCCGCTGCCCCCGGGTTTGCTCTCGTGCGGCGCGCCACCACTCGCGGCATCAACAACTTAAGCACGAGCGCGGCTTTCGATGCAAGGGACCAAACGCAATTTTGCCGCGCGTCGGCCTCACCTCGAACCGCGCGTAACCCGACGCCTCGCAACGTCTAACGCCGAACTGTCGGGTTACCCGCGGATTAGTCCAGCCAGAACCACGGCGCACCGGCTGCGCTCAGCCAACCCATGAGCTGTTGTGATTATGCGCTCATCTGGCCGGAAGCTCGAGCCGGGCCAGCAAACCGGATGGCGAACGGTCATGCAGGCTCAAATGTCCACCGTGCGCCTCGGCGACAACGCGCGTGATCGAGAGGCCGAGTCCGAAACCGTCCCTATTGTTCATATTGCGGGCCGCATCGCCGCGGACGAAGGGCTGGACCATCTTGTCCTTGTCGCAATCGGGAATTCCCGGGCCGTTATCCTCGACCTCGATCAGCACGGTCTGATCGGTCGCGTTCAATGTCACGACCACTTCGGTACCGAATCGAATCGCGTTGCCGACCAGGTTCGATACCGCCCGGTAGAGATCGTCGGGACGAAGCTTCGCCGGCAGGTGGTCCGGGCCCTCGTATCTGACCTTGTTGCCGAGATCGCCGAACTCGTCGCAGACCGTCTGCAACAGCGCCGCAAGATCGACCGTCGTGCTCGTGTCGGGGGTTTCTCCGTCGCGCAGAAAGGAGAGCGCGGATTGAACCAGGCCGTTGAGCTGCTCGAGATCCCGCATCATCTGCTCGCGAACGGTTTCGTCCTCGATGAACTCCGCGCGCAGGCGCAGGCGGGTGATGGGAGTGCGCAAATCATGGCCCACGGCCGCAAGCATGGCGGTGCGCTCTTGCATGAGACGCTGGATCCGGTCGCGCATGAGATTGAAGGCCCGCGCCGCCTTTCGCACCTCTTCGGGGCCGTGCTCGGACAGCGCCGCGTGATCCGATCGTAAACCGAAGGCCGCAGCCGCGTCGGCGAAAGCCGCCAGCGGGGCGGTCAACGCGCGCATCGCCCACAGCGACAGAAGGCCCAGGCTTATCCCGATGAAAAGCAGCGTTGCCAACACCGGCGGCGTCAGCGGCGTGAGGTGTCGCCTTTCCGCCGGCAGAGTGGCCGAGATAAGGGTCCCGTCCGATAGCGCCACGGCGACCTTCATGGTGGCAGGTTGCCCATCCTCGGAAGAAAGCGGCTCGGCCAACACCCGGTAATCGGGTCCCAGCTCGCGTCGCACCAGCGACAAGGCTCTGTTTTTGCCGAGCCGCCTGCTGGCGGCGGGCGGCCGATCGGTACCGATCGTGACGGTCGGGAAAGCGCGTTGGATGATATCGGTCACCATCGACCGTTCATTCGCGCCCTTCGTGGCATCCAACATGCGAACGGCGGTCACGAATTCCCCCGCCATGCGCGGCGCTTCCCGCGGTTCGCGCGAGATCACGTACAGAGTTGCCGTCATGATCAGGTAGACCAGGGCGGTGGAGGCAACGATCACCATCGCCAATTGACTGGCGATGCGGCGGGGAAGCAGGTTGCGGACCTTCATGAGCGGGAGACTTCCGGCGTGAACATGTATCCTCCGGATCGGACCGTCATGATCAATTCGGGATCGCGCGGGTCGCGCTCGATCTTCTGGCGAAGCCTGCTCACCAGCACGTCGATGCTGCGGTCGAAGGGCGCGGCCGACCGGCCGCGCGTCAGATCGAGAAGTTGATCGCGCGACAGGACCCGGCCCGGGCGTTTGCAGAACGTCTGCAGCAGGTCGAACTCGGCGCCGGTGAGCGGGACCCGCGCGCCGCCCGGGTTCTTCAGCTGCCGCACGCGCAGATCGAACTCCCAGCCGGCGAACGCCACCACCGATGGATTCTCGTGTCGCGGTCCCGCGACCGCCGTTCGTCGCAGGACGGCCTTGATGCGCGCGAGAAGCTCGCGCGGGCTGAACGGCTTGGCAAGATAATCGTCCGCGCCCATTTCCAGCCCCAGAATCCGGTCGATCTCCTCGCTTTTGGCCGTAACCATCACGATCGGAATGTCGGACGCGGCGCGCAGACGCCGGCATAGGCTCAGACCGTCCTCTCCCGGCAGCATGATATCGAGGACGATCAGGTCGATACGGCTGTGCGTGACGACGTGATCGAGTTCCTGCCCGTTGGCGGCAAACGACACGCGGCATTCGTTCGAGCGCAGGTAACGGCCGATCAAGGAGCTGATTTCGCGGTCGTCTTCAACGACCAGGATATGCGGGGACCCAGTCATGGAAAAGCTATGCAAGGTTCCGCTCCGGTGCGCCAGGAAATATTGTTTCTACTCTTTTCTGCCTTCGCGCCGGAAACATTCGATTACAAAAACCCCGACCGGCCGGGGAATTCGACACGAACGAGCGAGAAAGCGGACACAATGAGACGCCACCATCCCGGCCGTCACCAAGGCAGGGATGAAGATGAGTCCGGCTTCTCTATTCCCCATCGTCGCAGCGGCGAACTGGATTTTCGGTTCGCTTCTTCTCGCTGCGGCGGGCCTGAGCGGTTGGCAGCCCCCGCAACGTGCCAATCGCTCAGCGCTCTTTTCGCGCGCCATCCGAAACCGGCGAACAAGTCGTTCGTCACGAAATGCGGCAAGCGCTTCACCTTGTCCAGTTGACGATGTCCGGTTGACGATTGAGCCGGCAAATATGTCGGAACGGAGGTTTCCATGCACCTGATGAAATTGCTCGGCATCGCCTGCGTATCGCTGGCTGCCGTTGCGGTGCCGGTCAAAGCAGCCGACCTGCCGCCACGCACGCCGTCGGTGACCGGCCCGGTGTCCGCGCCGGCCCTATTCAGCTGGACCGGATTCTATATCGGCGCCCACGGCGGCGGAGCATGGGGGACCTCGGCATGGAGCGACCCGTTCAGCGCCTTGGCCGATTCGGTTTCGTCCACCGGGTTCCTGGCCGGCGGCCAGGCCGGTTTCAATTATCAGATGGGAAACGTCGTGTTCGGCATCGAAGGCGATGCGAGCTGGACCAATCTCAACGGCAGCAGCACCGATGTGGCGGGAGACGTCCACAACACGCAGGTCGATTGGACCTCCACGATCGCCGGCAGGCTCGGGTGGGCGCTCGACCGTTGGCTCGTCTACGGCAAAGGCGGTGTCGCGTTCGCGCACGACAACAGCACGCTGACCGATCCGTTCGGAAATACCGCCACCGGCGTAACGACGCGGGTCGGCTGGATCGCCGGCGCCGGAACGGAATATGCGCTGGGGCAGAACTGGTCTGCGCGCGTTGAATACAACTTTCTCGGCTTTCCGGCGCAGAACGTTGCCCTGACCGGTCCCGTCCTGGGGACCGGAACAGCGAACATCGATCTGACCGTGCAGCAGGTGAAGGCCGGCCTGAACTTCCATTTCTAGCCCGGATGCCCCCCCGCCACATCGTCGATGGGTGGAGTTTCAAGCGAAACCCATCGCGATGGGCGGAACTCCCGCAAGCAGAAAGCGCGCCGAGCGGCCGCGGCCGTCCGCGCTAGCTAGTGCCCCGCTTCCGAAGTTCGTGATACATTGCGGTACTCTCTGACACGAACTTCGGAAGCAAAAGGGGCACTAGCAAGCATATGATTCTAGTGCCGCTTTTCGATTTGAAGTTCCCAAAATGAGTTTGCCGCAGCCCGTGTAGGAACTTCAAATCGGCGGCACTAGAGCCCCAGCGCATGACTGAGCAAACGCTGCATGCGAGGCGCGGCAATGCCGGCAATTCCTCTGTCCCTTTGAACGATGAGCGGGCGTTCCGAGCAATGCAGCAAATGGCCGAATGCATTCCCGCGCCGCCCGAAGCGGGGCCGATACCGCCGAAGTTCGAGCTTCGAGCCCTGACGACGCCATCGTGTGCGGAGCTGCAGGAGGCGACGACGATGCTCGCCTGCGCGTTCGATGAATATCCTTTGTTCCTATTGGCTTTCCCGAAGGCCGCGTCGCGGCGCAATGTGTTGCGGACGTTATTCACGACCGTCCTCAAGGACGCCATTCGCTTCGGCGGAGTGGAGGTTGCGTGCGGCGAGACGATCGTCGGCCTGCTGATCTGGTTTCCTCCCGGCTGCTATCCTATGTCCGCGTCCCGAATCCTGCGTTTGTTGCCGCATTACGCGCGCCTTGTCGCGGCCGGTCCCGTGGGCCTCATGAAGCTTTTTCGCGCGCAGACGACGCTCAACCGGTTCCGCCCCATTAAGCCGCACTGTTACGGCTACTTTCTCGGTGGACGGAAGGGTGTCGGCACCGTTCTTGCCAAGCGTCTGTTGAACAAAGCCGACCACAAGGGTTGGCCGATCTACCTGGAAACGCAGGAGCGCAGGTGCGCCAATTTGTATGCTCGTCTCGGCTTTGAGACGTTGCAGGCCGGGGTCGAGACATTGCCAGGCGGGCCGTTGACCTGGACGATGTGGCGAGAGCCGCGGATAAGCACGCAAGGATGAACGCCCCGCCTTGGCTGGGAGACCGGCGTAGCGCCGGATACTTGAGGCGACGTGAATCCGCCAACAAGTCCCCACCTGGTCTGACCAAGTCGGAGGCGGCGCCGCGACATTCGAACGTCAGTGAGGCTGCGTAAGCACCAGGACGATCTTTTTCGTGGTTGGATCAACAAGGATAACTTCATCGTATAGAACCGTGTACAGGTAGCGCCGGATCGAAGCGACCGCAATGTCGGATGGAATTTCATACAGATCCACATCGGCGGGAACATGCATCCCGACGCTGGCGTTGAACGACGCGGGCGGCGGCTTTGCTACCGTGGTCTTGGCGAGATTGGTGTAGATCGACGTCTCTTGCTGCGGCGTCATCTCGATGGGCTGAGCGACAATTGTCGTTGGGCCGACGAGCAGCCCGGAGCCGACCCAAGCGCCGACCAAGCCGAGTTTCATTCGACGGTCCCCAAGTGCGGTGGATTTGAAGTTCCTATCAGATGTGCGGCAAGGTCCGTATAGGAACTTCAAATCCAAAACCGCACTAGAAACATATACTTGCTAGTGCTCCTTTGATTCCGAAGTTCGCACGAGAGGGTGCCGCGAAGTGATGCGAACTTCGGAATCGGAGCACTAGCGCCCTCCGGAATTCGCCCGGGTCAATCCGGCTTCGCTCCGGAGAACTTGACCACCTTGCCCCACTTCTCGGTTTCCTCGGCGACGAGCTTGCCGAAGTCGGCCGGCGAGCCCGCCAGCACGGTGGCGCCGAGGTCGGCAAGCCGCGCCTTCGCCTTGGGGTCGGCGAGGATCGCATTGATCTCCTTGTTGAGCCTGTCGATGATCTCGTCGGATGTTCCCTTCGGCGCGCCGATGCCGTACCAGGCGCTCGCCTCGTAGCCCGGCACGAAATCGGCCACGGTGGGCAAGTCGGGCAGCACGTCCGATCGCGCCGCGGTGGTCACCGCCAGCGGCCGCAGCTTGTCCGCCCTGATGAACTCGATCGAGGTCGGCACGTTGTCGAACATTACCTGGACCTGACCGCTGATTATGTCGGTCAGCGCGGGCGCGCCGCCGCGATACGGCACGTGAACCATGTTGACGCCGGTCATCATCTTGAACAGCTCGCCCGACACATGGATCGTCGATCCATTGCCGGAAGACGCCATGTTGAGCTTGCCCGGATTGGCCTTGGCGTAGGCGATGAATTCCGGAATCGTGTTGGCGGGAACCGATGGGTTCACCACCATGACGTTGGGAAAGCGGATGAGACCCGCGACCGGCGCGACGTCGCGGATGAAATTATAGTTGAGCTTGTCGTAGAGCGTCGCATTGATCGCGTTCGCCGGAGCGACCAGCAGAAGCGTGTAGCCGTCCGGCGCCGCACGCACGACCGCCTCGGTGGCGATATTGGTGCCCGCGCCCGGCCGGCTTTCGATGACGAATTGCTGGCCGAGCCGCTCCGAGAGCCATTGACCCATGAGACGCGCGGTGATGTCGGCCGAGCCGCCGGGCGGGTAGCCGATGATCAGCCGCACCGGCCGCGCCGGATAGGTTTGCGCCCTTGCGGTGCGCGATGCGGCGGCGAGCGCGGCAGCGCCCGCTGACATGCGCAGAAATCGACGGCGGGACGGTTTCGTCATGCGTTCAGCTCTCAAATATCGAGACGCGGACCCGCGTTCGTCAATTTTCTTCGTACCGGTCCGACGATCGTTGCGTGGAATCCTCATTCCATATCTAGCATAGTTTGGAGATAAGGTGCTGCATAGCGATCCTCGGCACCGGCAATCGTCACGCGAGCGTGCGAAACATGATGGAAACGCCCCACGTCCTGAGGCAGGAAATCAAGGCGCTGGTGTTCGACCAGTACGGTACCCTTGTCGACATGCAGAAGGGGCTCACCGAGGCGGTCGCGCCGTTCCTGAAGCAAAAGGGGTGGGACGGCAATCCGCACAGTTTCGTCACATGGTGGCGCCGCACGCATTTCGAGAACTCGATGATCGACGCGCTATGCGATCGCGGGCATACGCCGTACCGGCAGATCGGACATGGCGCCGTTTCGCACGTCATGGACCGCTGCGGTATCGGCCACACGGAGGACGAGGTGCACCGGCTCGTGAGCGAGATCGAGAAGTTGAAGCCGTTTCCCGACGTCGTGGCGGCGCTCCACAGGCTCGCATCCAAAGGGTACAAGCTGGCGATTCTATCGAACGGCGACCGCGACATGTTGAAGGCGGCCGGGCCGCACATCGGCTTTCCGTTCGATCACGTCGTTTCGGTCGAGGAGGCCGGCTATTTCAAGCCCCACTGGAAGACCTATGCGAAGGCCGAGGAAATCATCGGCATCGACCGGTCCCGCATCCTGTTCGTCGCCAATCACGCCTTCGACTGCATCGGCGCAAAGTCGTACGGCATGCGGGCCGCCTTCATCGACCGGCGCAAGCGGCCGTTCGGCCGGACGCCGCATCAACCCGATCTCATTGTGGCCGATTTCGCCGAGCTGGCCGCCACGCTGGCGTGACGCCGTCGACCTTCATGGTCTGCGTGATCCGATCAAGACGACCACCGAATCCGCATTGGGGATATGTTGCGGGTTTTGCTGGCCGTCCAAATCGATGTGGATTTCACGAAATGCCGCCTGCAGCGGAACGGCGTGCCGCGGCGGGTGCTGCGGGTCCCTTACCAATATCCAGGTGCCGGGGAGATTCAAGGCGGCCGGGCTTTGCTCCAATGCCGGATCAAAACCGGCGACTTTCAGGGCGTCCCTGATTTGCAGGGCAAACGACCAGGGTTCGTCGTCGAGCCCGTGGAGGACCGTGACGGGTCCCCTTGGGGCGTTTTTCAACGCCTCCACAAGAGTGGCTTGTTGCTCCGGGGTAATGACGCGCCACTTCAGCTTGGCCAATTGCAATCGGAGTTGGGCGGCGTCCTTTTCCAGCGCCTTGGAACGTTCGATGGCCGCCCCCGCCCGGTTGGCGATCTCCGCGGTGATCTGGTCGTTGATGTTGCGGCTGCTGCGCGCCGCGACGATTTCGCCGGCAAGCCCGACGATCAGCAGCAGGGCCCCGATTTGTCCCAGCGGCCCTTGCCATTTTGGGAATTTTGCCAACCCGGACCACGGTATGAGCCATTCGAACTGCGTCATCGACACCAAAAGCACGCCGAGAAGAACCAGAAGCAGCGAGATATCGCCGAGCCTGTCCCAGCCCGAGAGCGACGCCTTCAATGCTGCGATGTCATCCATCAAGATCGGTCACGCCTGCTGCGCTCGGTGGCTCTCGGGGTCCGCTTCCATCGACTTTGTTATGGCACGTTTCGTCGTTCGCGGCGGTGTGCGCTAGTGCTCCGATTCCGAAGTTCGCATCACTTCGCGGCACCTCTCGTGCGAACTTCGGAATCAAAGGAGCACTAGCAAGTATATGTTTCTAGTGCGGTTTTGGATTTGAAGTTCCTATACGGACCTTGCCGCACGATCTGATAGGAACTTCAAATCCACCGCACTGTTCGGCGGAACGCGTCCATCGAGCGGAGCCGACCCTACCGAGCCGGCGCGTTTTCCTCAACGTTGTCACTGGCGATTGCCCTGCGTTACTGTTGCGGCAAGATCGAGACGCTCTGACCGGTATTCCCGCCGAACAATGAGAGGGTCATGACCGCCGGATCATTCGATTTCGCGCCGCTGCTGCCGGCCGGGTTGCCGGCGCCGGCGGTCAAGTGGCGGGGTGCGCCGAGATACAATTTCACCGGCGGCAACAACGACGCCGATCAGGTTCCGGTCGACGGCCTGATTGCGGCGGCGGAGGCCGTGCTTCGGCGCGAGGGCCGCACGCTCGCGACCTACGGCCTGGCAAGCGGCCCGCAAGGCTACCGGCCGCTGCGGGAATTCCTCGCGACGAAGCTCAACCGCGACGCCGGCATGTCCTGCACCTTCGACGATATCCTGATCGTGTCGGGTTCGTTGCAGGCGCTCGATCTTGTCAACGGCGCGCTGCTTGCGCGCGGCGATACCGTCATCATCGAGCAGGAGACCTATCAGGGCGCGCTGACGCGGCTTGCGCGCCTGGGCGTCGATGCGGTGGGGATTCCGCTCGACCGCGACGGCATGCGCATGGATGCGCTGGCGGCGGCGCTCGCGGCGCTCGCGCGCCGCAACATCCGGCCGAAATACATCTACACGATACCGACCGTGCAGAATCCGACCGGCACGATCATGCCGGAGGATCGCCGGATCGAGCTCCTGAAGCTGTCGGAGCAATACGGCGTGCCGATATTCGAGGACGATTGCTACGCCGATCTGATCTGGGACGGCGTGCGGCCGCCGGCGCTTTACGCCATGAGCAAGACCGGCGGCGTGATCCATATCGGCTCGTTTTCAAAGTCGATCGCGCCGGCCTTGCGGGTCGGGTTCATCGTCGCCGGGTGGGAGATTCTCTCGCGCATGCTCGCGCTGAAGACCGACGCGGGCTCGGGCGCGCTCGAGCAGATGGTACTGGCCGAATTCTGCGCGCCTCATTTCAACGAGCACGTCCCGACGCTCCGGCGCGGCCTGCGCGGCAAGCTGGAAGCGCTGATGGCGGCGGTCGACGAGCAATTCGGCACCTCGGCCGAGTTCGACGATCCGAAAGGTGGCATCTTTCTTTGGGTCAAGCTGCCCGACCCGGTGGACACCGTGAAGCTCTACCCGGCCGCGCTTGCGGCCGGCGTTGCGATCAACCCGGGGCCGGAATGGTCGACGAACGCAGCCCACAGCCGGAGCCGGATGCGGCTTTGTTTCGCCAGCCCATCGAAGGACGAGATCCGCGACGGCGTCGCCGCGCTCGCCGAAGTGTGCCGCACGGAATTCGGCGTCCCGGCGCGAATTGCGAACGTGGCGCAACGTACCAGGGCCTGACGCTACGTCATCTTCACGGGCGGCGTAAGCGCTGCTGCCAAGGAAGCAGAGGCAGGCAGAGCCTTGCTGAATTTTTTGACGACGCCGGCGTCGCTTGCCGTATTGAAAGCAAGAGGCTTGGAGGCGGTCACTCCGTGACGGCTCATGATCTTCGGATTGAACCCCGCCGACAGCGGCCTCCGCCCCGCAAGTTGGAGGCTACAACACGAGCGCACTCTCGAAGAAACCTCGTCGGCGGGCATCTCCAGCGTCGGGCGGCTCAACCGTATGCCCGATACGCTTTTCGCCGCCCGACGCTGTATCTGCCTCGCCGAAAGAGCAACGCAGGCCGCATGGAGTGTGAGAAATGCGGGCTAGCCCCAGCGCTTTACTAATCCGTCAGCGCCGGTGTCCCAAGGGCAGACCAAGCTTGATGGCTTGTTGCCGTAATGCCCCTGCTGTCCTCTTCATCAATTTGGAAATCGTGCTCACCGGCGTCTTGGCGCGAGAGTGTTTCTTCAACTCCCGCTTATCGGACGTGGACCACGGCTTGGCATTCCTGCGTCCATCGATCTTCTTGCGCACCTTCTTCGCCATAGCTCTCTCCAGCCTCGATGATTGAGAGTAGAAGGTAGCACCTACTTGGAACCGCGTCCAAGACAAATAATAGTGTCGGCCGCGCTATCCCTGAAAATAATAACGGCATGGATCGACGCGCGGGACGGCGAAAAACTACCGCAGCGTTTGGGAAGATTTCAGGTCGTCAACGCGTCGCGCGCTGCGGTGGGTGCCGCGCCCCCATGTGCGCGAGATACAAGATCACCAGCTCGATCTCGCGGTCGGTCATCTGGTCCGCCGGAAAGCCGGGCATTCGCTCCTCGGGCCAGCTGCGGACCGATTTCGGGTCGCGGATCAGCGCATGCAGCCCGGCGCGCGTGAAGTACTCGGTCGGGTTCATGGGCTGGTTCAGGTCGGGGCCGATCGTGCCTGCGCCGGCGCCGTTGAGGGTATGGCAGGGCAGGCATTGGGTGACGAAGAGGGCCTGGCCGGCGCGAACCGGATGCGTGGCGGGCAACGCCGGGTCGACGCCGAGCGCGGGCCAGCGCGCCGCCGGCGACGGCTGGCTCGCGAGCTTCGCCACCTGATACGGCCACTGCTCGCTGCGAATCGTCGCCGCCGACGCCCCGGTCCACAAGATATAGAACGGCCCGGCGCTCGCGGTCTTTCCGGGAAGCGGCGGCCATGGATTGCCGGCGGGCTCGATGGCGAGCCAGGCAATCGGCTTGGCGGGATCCGTATTGGTGATGAGATCGAGCGGCAACTGCGCGGCGAACCCGTCGAGTGCGACCGTCTCGATCACGCTGTCCGCGGGCGGATTGAGCCCGGCCAGCAGCGCGGCCAGGGGGACTGCGCGATAGCGCATGGCCTTGCGGTACGCAACGTCGTCGGCAATCTCGACCCCGGCAACATCCGGCCGGGCCAGAAGCGCGTCCCGCCCAAATTGACGGGTCTCGCCGCCGATCACGACGTCGAGCACCGGATCGGCCGACACGCCGTTCGACATGAGCAACAGGCCGGACAGGGCGATGATGGAAAAATTCTTCATGATCACTCCCCGGACACGCCGGCCGCCTTGATCGGACCCGCCCATTTCTCAATCTCGCTCGCGACGAACGTCTGCAGGAATTCCGGCGAGCGTCGGTCGGGCGCGACCAGATCGGCGCCGACCTCCTTCAGCCGCGTCTCCACGGCGGGCGTGGTCATTGCCGCGACCGCCGCCTCATTGAGCCTGCGGACGATTGCGGCCGGCGTGCCCTTGGGCAGGAAGAACGCCAGCCAGTTGTCGGCGACGAAATCCTTGAGGCCTTGCTCGTGCGCGGTTGCGAGGTTGGCAAACGTCGGCGAGCGGCTCCTGGTCAACATCGCGATCGCCTTCGCGGTCCGGCCTTCGATATGCGGGATCGCGGCCGCGGCGTTGAGGCAATGGTAGTCGATCCGGCCGGCGATCAAGTCCTGCAGGGCCGGCGCGCTGCCGCGATACGGAACGTGCGTGACGTTCACGCCGATCGCCGCGTTGAGCAGCGCGCAGGAAAGGTGCGTCGGGGCGCCCGTTCCGGCCGAGCCGTACTGCATCTTCGCCTGGTTCGCCTTCGCATAGGCGATGAATTCCTGCAGGTTGTCGGCGGGCAGGCTCGTGCGCGCGACCATCACCATGGGCAGGTCGACGAGCAGGCCGACGGGTGCGAAATCGGTCGCCGCATTGTACAACGGGTTTTTGTAGAGCGTCTGGTTCTGGGCGTGCGTACCGACGTTGCCGAGCACGAACTGGTAACCGTCGGGCGGCGCCTTTGCCACGCGCGCCGCGCCGCTCATCCCGCCCGCCCCGCCGACGTTTTCGATGACGACTTGCTGGCCCAGGATCTCGGAAAGGCGGGGGGCGAGGATGCGCGCAATGATGTCGTTGGTGCCGCCGGCCGCGTAGGTCACGACCATGGTGACCGGCCGGGTCGGCCAGGTCTGCGCCTGTGCGGAACAAGACGCCGAGATCGACGCGATCGCGGATATCGCAGCTGGACCGATAAAGCCGCGGAACATCATTTGCGCCTGAAATGACGCGAATGATAAGGAGACATGCGACGAGCCGTTCATTCGTAGTACTGTCGCAGCTCGCAACGCCGTTGCGGGACGTCGAAACCCAGCGCACTCGATTTGCGTTATCCTCCGTGGGCGCGCATGCCGGAGTGAAAACGGGCCATCCCTGTGACCAGGCGCAAGAGGATCAGACGGTTTGTAAAGCCCGTCATCGCTGTCCTGGCCATCGCCTACTTCCTCATCGACGCGCTGTTTTTATCAATCATAAGACCTCTTGCGTCCCGGCTTGCGAAGTTGCCGGTGTTTGCGCAAGTCGGCGCATGGGTCGCCTCGCTCGGGCCCTACCCGACATTGGCCCTCTTCATCCTTCCGGTCGTAATTTTGGAGCCGGTAAAACCCGTCGGCGCTTACCTGATGGCCTCGGGCCACGTCCTTGAGGGCGTGCTTCTCATCGTTGTCGGTGAAATTCTCAAGATCACGCTTGTGGAACGGCTATTCCATTTCAGCCGCGACAAGCTCTTGTCGATTTCCTGGTTTGCACGGGGCTACGATGTTGTAACGCACCAGTTGGAATGGGTTAAGAGCCTGCCTGCATGGAAGGCCGTGACGGTGCGCCTCCGAGACATAAAACATCGGGTGCGGCGTCTGTTATCGACGCTGAAACGACAAAGGTCTTGACCGGCCGGAAGATCACTGAGTGCGATTGGTTCCGGCCACCGGCGGGCTAAATCTCTGCGACAGCAAATCCCCCCTGGAAATTGGCCGCTTTACCGGCATAAAGTCACTGACGGCACGCGCGTGGAAATCCGGCTCGTCCGGCGAGAACGCGACGGAGATACGCTATGCAAACGACCCAGAGTCGACGCAGCTTCCTGGCCACGTTGTCATCGGCCGGCGCCGCCGGGCTCATCGGCGCCCCGCCTTCATTTGCTCAAGAAGCGCCGCCGGAAACAACCACCATCCGGCTCGCCAGGAGTCGCAGCATTTGCATTGCGCCGCAATACATCGCCGAGGAGCTGTTGCGGGCGGAGGGTTTTACCGATGTCCGCTATGTGGAGTCCGATGCGGGCATCAGGCAATCGAAAGCGATCGCGAGCGGCGAGATCGACTTCACTTTGCACTTCTCGCCGCCCCTTCTCATCCCGATCGATGCCGGCGAGAAGATCACGATCATCGCCGGTATACACGTAGGCTGTTTCGAGCTGCTTGCGACTGAACGCATCCGCAGCATCGCGGGCCTCAAGGGCAGGACGGTGGGCGTGCCGGACTTGGGCACATCCCCGCACGTGTTCGTGTCGACGCTTGCTGCGCATGTCGGGCTCAACCCTGCCAAGGATATCAACTGGGTCACCAGCCCATCCGTCTCGCCAATGGCCCTTTTCGCCGATGGCAAGATCGACGCGTGGCTCGGCTTTCCGCCTGAAACGCAGGAACTGCGCGCCCGCAAGATCGGCCATGTGGTCGTCAACAGCTCGGTCGACCGCCCATGGTCCCAGTACTATTGCTGCATGCTGGCGGGAAACCGGGACTTCGTCCGCAAAAATCCGATTGCGACCAAGCGCGCGCTGCGCGCCATCCTCAAGGCGACCGACCTCTGCACAAGCGATCCGGTGCGAGTGGCGCAGCGCATGGTCGAGAGCGGTTTCACCACCCAGTACGACTATGCGCTCCAGACGCTGAAAGAAGTCCCGTACAATAAGTGGCGTGAATACGACCCCGAGGATACAATCCGTTTCTTCGCGCTGCGGCTGCGCGAAGCGGGCCTGATCAAATCGAGCCCCAACAAGATCATTGCCGAGGCCGTGGACTGGCGGTTCCTCAACGAGCTCAAGCGCGAGCTGAAGGGCTGAGCGGCGGCCTTCGTCCAAAGCAGGCATGAAGGAAAAACGGAGATTCGTCATGCAGACGATCCAGAGCCGCCGCCGCTTCCTGACGACGCTGTCCTCTGCCGGAGCGGCAGGACTGCTCGCGCCGCGCGTGCCAACGGCCCATGCGGAGCCGCCGCCGGAGACGACCAAGATCAGGCTGTCCCAGATCGCCGGGATCTGCGTGGCGCCGCAATACGTGGCCGAAGAATTGCTCAAGAGCGAAGGTTTTACCGACATCGAGTACGTCAGCTACATCGCCAATCCATACCCGGCCTTCGCCGCCGGCACGATCGACCTCACCATGGCCTTCGTCGCTCCGTTCATCGTTCAGGCGGACGCGGACGTGCCGGTTGCGATCCTCGGCGGCGTGCATGCCGGGTGCTTCGAGCTGTTCGGGACCGAGCGCGTCAAGGCGATTCGCGACCTCAAGGGCAAGACGGTCGCCGTGCCCGAGCTGGGATCGGCCCACCATACCTTCGTCGCCAGCATGGTTGCCCATGTCGGCCTCGACCCGAATAAAGACATCAACTTCGTCACCCATCCGGTTGACGCATCGGCGCAGCTGCTCGCTGAGAAAAAGGTCGACGCCTTGATGGGCTTTCCCCCGGTGCCGCAAGAGCTGCGCGAGAAGAAGATCGGGCACGTGATCGTCAACAGCGGCATCGACCGGCCGTGGTCACAATATTTCTGTTGCGTGCCGGTGACGACGCGGGAGTTCATTCGCAAGTATCCGGTGGCGACCAAGCGGGCACTGCGGGCGATCGTCAAGGCTGCGGACTTCTGTACGTCCGAGCCCGAGCGCGCCGCCCGCATCGTGGCGGATCGGGGCTATCGGTACGACTACTCGCTCCAGACCATGCGAGAGATCGCCTACGCGAAATGGCGGGAATTCGACCCCGAGGACGCCGTGCGGTTCTACGCGCTTCGGCTGCGCGAAGCCGGAATGATCAAGTCGAGCCCCAATAAGATCATCGCGCAGAATACCGACTGGCGTTTCTTCAACGAGCTCAAGCGCGAGCTGAAGGGTTAAAGCATGCGGGCGGCGCTCGTCATTGCGACCGTCGTGCTGGCGTCGCTGATTGCGGCGCAGCCGCACCAGGCCCGTCATCCCGCGGAACAGGCGCTGCCGGAGATCGCGCCGGCACCCGAGTTTACCCTGACCTCGCAGGACGGCGCGCAGGTCGGCCTCGCCGACTTCCGCGGCAAGGTCGTCGCCGTGACCTTCGTCTATACCTCGTGCACGAGCACCTGCAACGTTCTCACCCCGACGATGTCGTTCGTCCAGGATATGCTCGGACGAGATTTCGGCACCAGGATCGCATTCGTCTCGATCACGGTCGACCCGGAGCGCGACACGCCGGACGTGTTGAAGCAATATGCCGAGACGTTCGGCGCGGACCTCAAAGGCTGGGCGTTCCTCACCGGCGCCCCGGCCGCCATTCGCGAGGTGACGCGCCGTTACGGCGTGTTCGCGTCGAAGAGCGCGAGCGGCGACGTGGACCATACGTTCCTCACGTCGATCGTCGATGCGCGCGGGATCCTCCGCGTGCAATATCTCGGCACGCGTTTCGATCCCGAGGAATTCCGGCACGATCTGCTGAGCCTCCTGACAGAGCCATGAGGCGGATCATGCGCCCGTTCGTCGCCCTGGTTGCGCGGGTGCCGGCTCGCGTCCAGGTCAAGCTGCTTGCCGCGTTCCTCACCATCGCGATGCTCCTGATCATGGTGGGGGCGGTCGGACTGCACGTGCTCAGCGGGGTCAACCAGCGCGCCGAGGAGCTGGTCAAGCTGCAGCGCAAGATCGAGGCCTACCGGCAGGTTCAGCACGATACGACGACCCAGCTCTACAGCGTTGCCTCCGCGTTGCTCGCTTCCGACGACCCGACGCTGTCGAGCACGCTGCGCCAGCTCAACCAGTTCGGCTACGACGTCGATCGGCTGCAGTTCGTGGCAAAGGACGAGGTCGAGCTGCTCGGCCGGTTCCGTGAGGACTATGAACGGTTCACCAACATCGTGACCCAGGTCGTCGAGTTGATCCGCGCCGGCCGCGCCGCGGAGGCGCGGGAGACGCAAGCCGCGCAGGCCGCGCCCTTGGCCGACCGGCTCGAGCGCCTGACCAACCAGCTGGTCAACAAGGCCGAGGCCGACATGGTCGCCGGCATCGAAGCGAGCACGCAGGCCTACGCCGACTCGCAGTGGATCGTCATTGCGTTCGCGCTCGGCAGCATCGTGCTCGCCCTCGGCCTCGGATACGCCATCTCATGGTCGCTGGTCGGTCCGGTCACGGAGATCGAAACGCGGCTCAACCAGGTTGCCGCGGGCGACTTCGCCCAGCGCGTCCACGTCGTCAATCGCGACGAGCTGGGATCGTTGGCCGCCAACGTCAACCGGATGTGCGAGGAGCTGGGGCGGCTTTACCGGCAGCTCGCCGAAGCGAGCCAGCACAAGTCGCAATTCCTCGCCAACATGAGCCACGAGCTGCGCACGCCGCTCAACGCGATCATCGGCGTCACCGAGATGTTGCGGGAGGATGCGCAGGATCTCAAGCGAGACGCCGACATCGAGCCGCTCGATCGCGTGCTGGGCGCGGGCCGGCACCTGCTCGCGCTGATCAACGACATTCTCGACCTCTCCAAGATCGAAGCCGGACGGATGGAGCTTCACCTGGAGTCTTTTTCCATCGCGCCGCTGATCGACGACGTGGTCAAGACCGTCGAGCCGCTTGTGGCGAAGAACGCCAACCGTGTCGTGGTTCAAAGCGGCGC
>WNGA01001823.1_pt1 | contig 33291 bp, 30 predicted proteins | sample 5400061 | NCBI WGS metagenome assembly WNGA01 (sample SAMN13153366, study PRJNA577476) | soil metagenome | isolation source: 100 cm soil or saprolite under grassland replicate 2 | place: USA:California | collected 2016-06-15 | reverse complement strand
AATCCCGAGAAACGCTGCCGGCGTCGTCGCCTTTCTCACCGCCGCCTCGGCGACGGACATCGTCGACCCGCAACCGGTGGTCTCGAACAATGCGCCCGCGGTTCTTTCGGTCGGGACCACGGACATCACATTCGCCGCACAAGATGCAAGCGGCAATGTCGCCTTCAGGTCGTCGGCGATCGTCGTCCTCCCGGAGCCGCCGGCCGGTACGCCGCCGCTGCCGATTCCGCCGCCGCCGACAATCCCCGCCGACGTCACGAACGTGAGGGTCACACCGCTCGACGGGGCTGTGCGCATCCAATGGAACGCAGGCGGACGAGAGGTGATGGTGACCCGCTCGACGAGCGCGACCCGCTCTCTCAGCGCCGTCGGCGATGAGACAGTGGTCTACAAGGGCACGGCGTCGAGCTATACCGACCGCGGCCTCACGAACGGCGTGGAGTATCGCTACGTGGTTCAGGCGGTCGACGCCGCCGGGAACCATTCGGCCGGTGTCGCCGCCGTCATCGTCCCCCGACGGAATTTGCTCAAGTCACCCAAGGACGGCGCACGCCTGAAGAAGGCACCGAAGCTGCTCTGGGCGCTCGATCCCGAGGCGCCTGAACGGCAAGAAGATCCTCAGCGTCTGGCCCGTGCGACCTGCATACCTCCTCAAGAAGAGCTGGAAGTTCGAGGGCCGGAAGTACATGCTCAAGCCCGGCGTCTACACCTGGTTCGTGTGGCCCGGTTACGGCGCCCGCTCGGCCGTCGACTACGGCGAGCTGATGGGCTCCCGGACGTTCCGGATCGTCCGCTAGTACTAGGCGCGGGCGCCGGACATCGCCATCCAGCGGAGCGTGGCCGCGAGACTCACGATCGGCAGGAAGGCGAGCGGGGCAGCGATTGCCAGGGTCAGCATCAGTCGCCCCCCGTCCCGATGATCATCCCGAGGCCCGCGAGGACGAGGGCTGCGGTGACGAGCAAGATGATGAACAGTCGCTTCTTCATGTCGTAAGTCTCGTCTACTAGACGCGCGAAGTCGTTACGGTTTTCCCTACCTCCTAGGGCGGCCTGCCTGTGAAAGCTCGACCTTGCCCTCGGCCTTCTCGATCTTCTCGACGAGGACCCTGATCGGGTCTCCCAGGCGGTAGGTGCCTCCCCCCCGCCGGCCGGCCATCGCCGTGCCCAGCTCGTTGAGCTCGAAGTAGTCGCCGGCCAGGCGCCTCGCGGGCAGGTAGCCCTCGAAGACGTCTCCGAACCGGATGAACAGGCCCGAGGGGATGATCCCGACGATCTCGCCCTCGAACGGGTCGTCCCAGCCGCGCTCGTACAGCGTCGCCTCGAGGAGCCAGGACAGGCAGAGGTCGTCGGCGAGATGCTCGACCTGGGCGGCTTCCCGCTCTCGGGCCGAGGTGTGCTCGGCCAGGCCGTCGAGGTCCCCGGGCGGCGGATCGTCGGATAGGCCGAGCTCGCGCAGCAGCGCCCGGTGGACGACGAGATCCGGGTAGCGACGGATCGGCGAGGTGAAGTGGCAGTAGGCGGGGCTCGAGAGACCGGAGTGGCCGAGGTTTTCGGGGTGGTAGCGGGCCTGCTTGAGCGAACGGAGCACGAGGGAAGGGAAGGCTTCGCGGCCGCGACCCGAGCGTTCGACGTAGTCCATGACTCGCACGCTCACCTCCCCGGCGACCGCGGCGGCCGTCTCGGGCGAGAGCTGCTTCGGCGCGGGCGGCGTCGGGACGCCCAGATCGGCGAGCTTCTTCAGCAGGAGCTCGATCGCCTGCGGGTCCGGCCGTTCGTGGACGCGATAGAGCGCTGGGCGCCTGCGCCCGGAGAGCAGTTCGGCCACGGCCTCGTTCGCGGCGATCATGAGCTCCTCGATCAGGCGGTGGGCGGTCGGCTCGGTCTCCTTCCACGCGCGCGCCACGCCACCGTTGCTGTCGAACTCGAAATTGATCTCCGGCGTTTCGATGCGGAGCGCGCCTCGTGCGAACCGCCTATCACGCATCTCCGCCGTCAGACGGTCCGTGAGCTCGAGAGCCGCGACGACAGCGGGCTCGGCGCTCCGCCGCTCTGCTTCCGCATACGTGAGCCGCGCGCGGCTGCGGATGACCGAGCGGTAGAACTTCGGCTCGCCGTTCGGCGGCATCTCGACGGTGAGGCAGAGGCGGTCCTCGTTCGGGCGCAGGCTGCAGCGGTTCTCAGACAGCTCCGGCGGCAGCATCGGGGCAACCCGCCCCGGGACGTACGTCGAGAACGCGCGGTCGGCGGCGCCACGATCGAGTGGCACTCCCGTGGGCAGGTAGGCCGACACGTCCGCGATGTGAACCCACCAACGGAAACCGTCCCCGTCCTTCTGCACGGAAATCGCATCGTCGAAGTCCTTCGCGGTCTCGGGGTCGATCGTGAAGCAGAGCTGCTCGCGCAGATCGACTCGGTCTGACAGATCGGGTTCGGGCGCCTCGTAAGGCTCGAACTCGGTGCGCACACCCGAGTGCACGAGCAGGCCTTCGAGCACGACCTGGATGTCCTTCGCCTTGCCGAGCTTGCGCTCGACGCGCGCGCGACCGCGGCCCGTGCGGACGACGACGAGGTCTCCGGGCCGGATGTCGCCGCTGCCTTTCCGGTCAATCGTGACCGGAACGTTCGGAACGAAGTACGGCTCGCCGACGAACAGCTTGCCGCGCTTGTCGATCTCGACGACTAGGAGGTCGGTCAGTGCCCCTCCCGGTAATGCTGTCGAGTCTCTGGGTCGCGAGCACCAAGCCAGAGGCCGCACTCGTTCGCAGCCAAGGCTGGTTGCCTTGGCAAGAACGAGGGTGGAATCTGGCGCAGCGTGATCGCGGGCCAGAGGCCGACGTGCGTTGCCGGGAGGGGCACTAAACTTTGAGGAAGCGGCGGATGGTGAAGCCGGACCCGGCTGCGCCGAGCAGCAATCCGGTTCCGAGCAAAATCAGCGCATTCAGCGAGAACGCGATCGCGTTCACGTCGTCACCGGCCTTGAGCGGCCCGCTGTGGAGGAGCGAGGGCAGCGCGATCTCCTTGCCGATCACGAGCAGGATCACGGCGCCCAATGCACCGGCGATCCCACACAACAGTCCTTCGAGCATGAACGGGCCGCGCACGAACCAGTTCGTCGCGCCGACGAGCTTCATTACCTCGATCTCACGACGGCGCGAGAAGATCGATAGGCGGATCGTGTTCGCGATGAGCAATGTCGATGCCAACAGCAGGAGTAAGACCGCAATCACGAAGAAGATCTCGATCACGTGTGCCAGCTTGAGCACGCGACTCGTCGTCTTCTTGCCGTAGTCGACCTTGTCGATCCCGACCGATGGGCTCGCCTGGAAGAGTTGCGCCACCTTCGCGACGTCGTCTCCGCGCTTGGGAACGACGGTCAGCGCGTTCGGGAATGGATTGCTCGGGAGCGCGCTCACCTCCTCGGGATGCTTCTGCTTCATGAGGGCGAGCGCCTGTTCCTTCGAGACCGGAACGATCCTCTTCACCAGCGGGCTCGATGAGGCGATGTTCGCGACCGTGTTCATCTGCTTGACGGTCGCTTCCTTGGCGCAGGTGTCGTCCGTGCAGTAGTAGACGTGCACGACGAGCTCGCGCTTGACGTGGTTGCTCCAGGAGACGACCCACGTGCCGAAGGCGATGAAGAGACCTAGCAGGAACATCCCGATCAGCACGGTCACGGTTGCGGCGAGCGTCGTGGATAGGTTCGCGCCCAGCGAGCGCACGGACTCCGAGAAGAGGAGCTTGACGCGTCCTATGACTCGTAGCCCCCTCGGCGCTCGTCGCGCGCGAGCCGGCCGTCCTCCAGCGCGATCACGCGTCGGCGCATCTTGTCGACCATCTCGCGGTCGTGCGTCACCATCAGGATCGTCGTCCCCGCGCGGTTGATGCGGTAGAGGAGCTGCATGATCCCGACCGAGGTGTCGGGGTCGAGGTTCCCGGTCGGCTCGTCGCAGACGAGCAGCGGCGGATGGTTGACGAATGCGCGCGCGATCGAGACGCGCTGCTGCTCGCCGCCGGAAAGCTCATCCGGGAGGGAGTTCATCTTGTGCGAGAGACCGACCATGTTCATGACCTCGGGCACCTTGCGCCGGATGTTGTTGGCGCTCTCGCCCTGCACCTTGAGCGCGTAGGCGACGTTCTCGGCCGCGCTGCGGGTCGGAAGAAGCTTGAAGTCCTGGAACACACAGCCGACGTTGCGGCGCAGCTGCGGCACGTTCGAGCGCCGCAGCCGGGTCAGGTCGCGGCCGCCGACGAAGATCCGCCCCCGGGTCGGCTCGAGCTCCTTCAGCAGGAGCCGGATGATCGTCGACTTGCCGGAACCGGAGGCGCCGACGACAAAGACGAACTCGCCCTTGTCGATCACGAAAGAGACGTCGCGGAGAGCCGTCACGTCAGGGTCATAGACCTTCGTGACGGACTCGAAGACGATCATCGAGCCAGGGCCCGGGACCGTCGCCTCGGTGGGCTGCGGCTCTGGGAGCGTTGCCGCGGGAATCTCCTCTGTCTGAAGGGTTACGTCCGACACCGGGTTTTTCTGAGGGGGCGCGGGACCTGCGCGCGCACCGGCCTTGGAATCGCGGGCCAGTCTACCTGAGGGGTCAGACCACCTTTCCGGCTGCTCGGGCGAGCAAATAGGCGTGGATGAAGGGGTCCAGGTTCCCGTCGAGGACGCCCTGGGCGTTTCCCACCTCGTAGTCGGTCCGGTGATCCTTCACCAGCTGGTACGGCTGGAGGACGTAGCTTCGGATCGGGTTGCCGCCGAAGCCCATGCTCACCACCCCCCGTTCCCTGGCGAGCTCCTGCTCCCGCTCCTCCTCGGCGAGCTCGGCGAGGCGGGATTTCAGGATGCGCATCGCGGTCTGCTTGTTGGCCGTTTGGGAGCGCTCGTTCTGGCACTGGACGACGACGCCCGTCGGGAGGTGCGTGATCCGGACGGCGGAGTCGGTCTTGTTCACGTGCTGACCGCCCGCGCCCTGAGCGCGGTAGGTGTCGATTCGCAGATCGCCCTCGTCGATCTCGAGGTCCTCGTCTTGCGCGAGCAGCGGCGCGGGAATGACCTGCGCAAACGAGGTGTGGCGCCGATGCGCCTGGTCGAACGGGCTCAGGCGGACGAGGCGGTGCTTGCCGCGCTCCGCTCGGAGGATCCCGTACGCGTTTTCGCCCTCGACGGTGAACGTCGCCGATTTAAGACCGGCTTCCTCGCCCGGGCTCGCCTCGATGACCTCCGTCTTGAAGCCGCGGTCGTCGGCCCAGCGCTCGTACATGCGTAGCAGCATCTCGGTGAAGTCCTGAGCATCCGTGCCGCCGACGTCGGACTGCAGCGTGACGACCGCGTCGCCGGCGTCGTACTCGCCGCTGAAGAGCGCCTGCTCCTGCAGGCGCTCGAGCTCCTGCCTGAGCGGCGCGATCGACGAGGCGATCTCGTCCTCCATTCCGCCGTCCATCGAGAACAGTTCCTGCGCGTCTTCGTAGTCGCGCGTGAGCTGCTCGTAGCTCTCGAGCTTGCGCGTGACGCGGGAGTGTTCCGTAGAGATCTTGGCCGCGCGATCCTGGTCGTCCCAGAAGCCCGGCTCGCCCATGCGCTGCTCGAGCTCGGCGCGGCGGGCGGTCAGCGCGTCCGGGTCAAAGGTAATCACGGACCCAGGCGAGCTGGGTCCTGATCTCCTCGAGCTGCTGCTCGAGCGGCTGTGCGCTTTCTTCCGCCATGAGTCGATGTTAGCCAACGCCCGAAGACATGTCGGGGAAAGCCGCGCGAAGTCCGGCCCGGCTGCGCCGGGCCATGATGACTTCGCGCGGATTCGCCGTTAGCAACCAGCGCTGGGTGGCGGACGCCGGCAGAGCCGGCATCCGCGAGCACGGCTACCGATGTTGCGTGACCGAAGCTGAAGTGCCACGGCGCCTGACTACGTGACTCCACGAAAAGCGTCTGGGGACTCTATGCACCATGGCACTTTTTGAACTTCTTGCCGCTGCCGCACCAGCACGGTTCGTTGCGGCCGATGTTTTCCTGCTCGGACTTCACGATCGGGCGCGGCGCGCCTGCGGTCGACGTGCTCCCGCCGCCCGACATCGCAAGCGTCGCAGTGGCGCCTCCTGCGCCGCCACCCGCGGCGGCAATCGCCTCCGCGCCCGCGAGTGACTCGTGTGCGTACTGCAGCCCGCCGCCGTTGACGCCCGACGCTTGCTGCGCCTGCTGCAGCCCGTCGGCCTCCTCCGGCGCTAGCTGAGCGTGGAACAGCGTCAGCACGACCTCCTCCCGGATCTGCGCGCCGAGCTCCTCGAACATGATGTGACCTTCGTGGCGATACTCCACGAGCGGATCTTTCTGGGCCATCGCGCGGAGATGGACGCCCTCGCGCAGGTAATCCATCGAGTCGAGATGCTCGCGCCAGCGCTGATCGACAACCTGAAGGATCACGAAGCGCTCCAACTCGCGCATCAGGTCGGCCGTCAGCTCCTCTTCTTTCGCCGTGTACGAGTCGCGTGCGTCCTCCTGGAATTCCTCCACGAGCGAGTCCCGCGTGACCTCGCCGAGATCCTCGCGCAACTCGTCGACCGTGACCTCCGTGTCGTAGAGCGCCGCCATCTGCTTCACGAGGCCTTCGAGATCCCACTCCTCCGCGTAGTCCTCCTGCGTGAACTGCGCGACCGTGCGTGCGATGACCTCGTCGATCCACTCGCGCACCTGCTCCGACATGTCCTGGCCCTCGAGGACGGCGCGGCGCTGCTCGTAGATGACCATGCGCTGTGAATTCATCACGTCGTCGTACTTGAGGACGTTCTTGCGCGCGACGAAGTTCTGCTCCTCGACCTTCTTCTGCGCACCCTCGATCTGACTGGAGAGGATCTTCGCCTCCATGGGCTGATCGTCGGGAATCTTGAAGCGCTCCATGATCCGCTTGATGCGGTCGCCTGCGAAGAGACGGACGAGATCGTCCTCGCCGGACAGGTAGAAGCGCGATTCGCCGGGGTCGCCTTGACGGCCGGAGCGGCCGCGCAACTGGTTGTCGATCCGCCGCGCCTCGTGACGCTCCGTGGCTAGGACGTACAGCCCACCGGCCTTGACGACACCCTCGCCCAGCTTGATGTCGACACCGCGGCCGGCCATGTTCGTCGCGATCGTGACCGCGCCCTTCTGCCCGGCGTCCTTGATTGTCTCGGCCTCGCGCGCATGCTCCTTCGCGTTGAGGACGTTGTGCGGAATCCCCTGTCGCGTCAGGAGCTGGCTCAGGTACTCCGACGTCTCCACGGCGATCGTGCCGACGAGGACCGGCTGCCCCTTCTCGTGACGCTCCTTGATGTCCCGCATGACCGCCTGGAACTTCCCCTCCACCGACTTGAAGATGAGGTCGTTCTTGTCCTCGCGCATCACGTCCACGTTGGTCGGGATCTCGACAACGTGCAGGTTGTAGATCTCGACGAACTCCTTCTCCTCCGTCTTTGCGGTACCGGTCATGCCGGCGAGCTTCTCGTAGAGGCGGAAGTAGTTCTGCAGCGTGATCGTCGCGAGCGTGACGTTCTCCTCCTGGATCTTCACGCCCTCCTTCGCCTCGATCGCCTGGTGCAAGCCTTCCGACCAGCGCCGTCCTTCCATGATCCGGCCCGTGAACTCGTCGACGATCTTCACCTCGCCGTCCTGGATGACGTAGTCGACGTCGCGCTTGTACAGCGACTCGGCCTTCAGCGCTTGAATCAGATGGTTGACGAGCTGCGAGTGGCGCGGGTCGTAGAGGTTCTCGAGCCGTAGCGCGCGCTCAGCGGCTGCGATCGACGCATGGCCCGGCGCGACAGTCTTGTGCTTCTCGTCGTACTCGTAGTCCGCATCCGGGTTCCCGCCCTTGAGGAGCGGATCGTGCGCCACGCCCTTCAGCGAGCGAGCGATGCGCGCGAAGTCGTGGTAGATCTGCGCTGCCGCTTCCGGCTCGCCCGAGATGATCAGCGGAGTGCGCGCTTCGTCGATCAGGATGGAGTCGACCTCGTCCACGATGGCGTACGAATGGCTCCGTTGCACAACCCCGTCGAGGCTCACCGCCATGTTGTCGCGCAGATAGTCGAAGCCGAACTCGGAGTTCGTTCCGTAGGTGACGTCGGCCTCATAGGCGACCTTGCGCTCAGCGAACGGCATCATGTTCTCGATGAAGCTGACGGTCATGCCGAGGCGTTCGAACACGCCGCGGTTCCACTCCGCGTCACGTTGGGCGAGGTAGTCGTTGACCGTGACGAGGTGGACGCCCTTGCCTTCCAGCGCGTTCAGGTAGAGCGCGAGGCTGGCGACGAACGTCTTGCCTTCACCGGTCTTCATCTCCGCCACGTCACCCTCGTGGAGCACGATGCCGCCCATCAGCTGGACGTCGAACATGCGCTGGTCGGACTCCCGGAGACGTGCCTCACGAACCGCGGCGAAGGCCTCGAACAGGAGCTCCTCGAGTGTCTCTCCGTTCTCAAGGCGCTGCCTGAATTCCACGGTCTTGTCCTGGAGCTGCTCGTCGGAAAGCTCGCGGAACTCGGGCTCGATCGAGGTGATGTAGGCCGCCTGCTCGGCCAGCCGCTTCATACGGCGGCCCTCGCCGATGCGGAGGACCTTCTCGAAAGAGCCGAGCTGTGAGGACATGGAACCTAGGGTAGCTTGCCCCACCTAGAGCGGATCGACACGAACCTCCCAGAGGGTGCCGTCCAGGCGGCTTGCACGTATCACCGCGTCGCCGTCGGCGAGCTGCTCGAGCTCCGGCAGGGTCCCGAAAGAGCGGTTGCCGTCGACCACGAGGGTCTTGTCGTCGCCTCTCAGGGCGAGCTCGACCTCGTCGCCGCCCGGCTCGGGCAGCTCGATGACGCGGAGCCGGTGGGCCGCAACCGCCCACGTGCTCTCGCCGCGCCGGACCGCGGTCGCGCGATACGGGCGCGCGATCTCGTGCTCGATCGCATCGGCAAGCGCCGTCAGGTCGCCGTCGCCTTCCTCGATCAGGAGCGAGCCGTCGGCGAGCCCGACGAACCGCGCAGAGTCTCCCGCCGCATCCGGCGCCTCGGTTGTGGCGACCGCGTCGTATTGCCGCTCACGCGGAATGCCGTGGATGCCGGTCTCCGGAATGACTCCGGTGAACAACGGCACGGTGGATCGCTCCACGAGACCGCCCTCCTCGGCAAGCCGCTGGTGCAGCGGCTTGCGCCGGAAGAGTCCCATTACCCCGCCGGCTCGCTAAGGCACCGCTTGCGGTGCCGCCTAGAGGAGGTGCGGGCTCCGCCCGCGCCTCCGTCTGAAACGCTGACCGAAGTGGTTCGGACGCTCACGGCCGAATTAGCCCTGCGGCTCGCTAAGGCACCGCTCGCGGTGCCGCGTAGAGGAGGTGCGGGCTCCGCCCGCGCCTCCGTCTGAAACGCTGATCGAAGTCGTTCGGCGATCACAGCTGAATTAACCCTGAGGCTCGATCAGGCCGTAGCCGCCGTTCTTGCGGCGATAGATGACGTTGATCTCTCCGGAGTCGTCGCTGCGAAAGACGAAGAAGTCGTGCCCGATGAGCTCGAGCTGCAGCACGGCCTCCTCCGGGCTCATCGGCTTCACCGAGAACTGCTTCACCTTGACGATCTCTTCGCCGGCCTCTTCTTCGTCGGGGATGCTCATCGGACCTCCGGGGCTGCCGTTTTCGCGTGGACGCCAGTCTTTTCGCTGCTTGCCGCGGGCATGGTCGATCTGGCGGGTCAGCTTCTCCGTCAGCTGGTCGATCGATGCCTTCATGTCGGTCGACGCCTCGGTGACGCGCAGCGTCGGCCCCTTTGTCCGCACCGTCACTTCCGCCACCTGGTTGTCGGCGATCGAAGGATTCTTCTCGACACGGAGCTCGAGCTCGACTTCCGCCAGCTCGTGCAGCTGGCGGTCGAGCTTTTGCATCTTCTCCTCGGCATACCGGCGGATCGTGTCGCTGACCTCGTGGTTCTTTCCCTTCACCTGAAGTCGCATGCGCCTCCTCGTGAGCCGGAGATCTCACCCTAGCGAATGCGAATCGTGCGGGCGAACGTCACAACCTCGACGTTGCGCGCGCCTCCTTTTCGGAGTGCAGACGCGGCCGCATTGGCCGTTGCACCGGTCGTATAGACGTCGTCGATGAGCGCAACGCGGGCTGGAATGCGGCCGTTCGGGAAGAAGGCGCCCGCGACGTTCCGGCGCCGCTCGTGTTGCGTCAGCCCACGCTGGCGCGGAGACCCTCTTGCTCTCGTCAGGAGTGGCCGGAGGGGGAGGTCCCACTCTGTCGCAAGCTCGCCCGCCAGCCGCTCGGCCGCGTGGTATCCGCGTTTCAGCCTGCGGTCCGGATCGCCCGGGACGAAGACGACGCAGGCGGCGTCCGGCCGCGCCACGGACTCCCGGACGACCGCCGCAGCCCAGCCGGCGAGCCGGCGTAGACCGCGCTCCTTCCAGGCGACCACGACTGGGCGTAACCGGTCGTCGTACGCCAGCACGGCCCGGGCATGCGCGAAGGCGAGCCGTCGCCCGGCGCACTCACCGCAGCGATGCACAGGCCAGGCTGTCGGTGCGCCGCAACGCGTGCAGAGCGGCGGCTCGATGCGGCGCAGCGCCGCGGTGCAGCCGTCGCAGACCTGCGCCCCCGGGAGAGAGCAGACGAGGCAGCGCTGAGGCAGAAGCAGATCGAGCACGTCACCACGCTAGGGCAGCGTGTGTGACGTGTCTGTGTCAGCTTGGCGAATACTCCGCGCGGTCGGGGAGGCCGCGCCGGCGACGCATCCGGTTGTCCGCCTCGAGCAGCTGGTTCGCGTCGCCGATGTCGAACCACTGGCCCTCGAAGCGATACGCATAGACGGGCTCGCGCTTGTGCAGCCAGGCGACGTAGTTCCCGGGCTGGTCGGGAGCGTTTCCCTCCTCGAGGTACTGCTCGATCAATCGAACGTGGTCGCGCTCGTAGAGATAGGTCGCGGTGGCGCAGAGTGTCGTCGGCGGATTCTCCGGCTTCTCGACGAAGTTCGTGACGCGGTCGTTCTCGTCGACGTCCACGATGCCGTACCTCTTCGCCAGCTCCCGATCCTTGACGTCCAGGACCGCTATGCAGCTGCCGTCACGCTCGCGCCAGTAGCGTTCGTACTCCGCGAGGGAGTAGTCGAACAGATTGTCGCCGGCGACCACGAGCAGGTCGTCGTCGAGGCCGACGAACCGAATGTCGCCGATTGCACCAAGGCGGTCTTCGTTCGACGTCGTCCCGTCGTTGTGGATCTGTACGCCCTTGTCCTGGGCCCAGCGAGCAAAGTCCTCCGCGAAGCGTGCGTTCGTGACCAGGTGCACCTCGTCGGCGCTCGTCTCCTCGATCCGATCGAGGATCCAGTCCACCATCGGCCGGCCTCCGACCGGCAGCAGCTGCTTCGGGATCGAATCCGTGAGCGGACGTAACCGGGTTGCATAGCCCGCGGCGAGGATGAGCGCCTTCATACGAGTGCCGCGAGGGAATGCACGTACGGGGCGCGGTGGACGCCGTGCTCGGTGACGATCGCCGTGATCAGGTCCGCAGGCGTGACGTCGAACGCGGGATTGCGTGCTGCGAACCTCGAAGTGATCTCGGCCGCGGGACGCTCCTCGATCGGAATCCCGGCGCCGCTAGGCGTCGCCAGATCGACGGTCGATGTCGGTGCGACGACGTAGAGCGGAATGCCGTGGTGGGCGGCCAGGACCGCGAGCGAGTACGTGCCGATCTTGTTCGCAGTGTCACCGTTCGCCGCGATCCGGTCTGCACCCGTGACGACGCAATCGACCTCGCCCGCGGCCATCAGCGAGGCCGCCGCCGAGTCGGCGATCACCGCGTGCGGGATGCCCGCGGTCTCCAGCTCCCACGCGGTCAGGCGCGACCCCTGCAGCAACGGACGGGTCTCGTCGACCCAGACGCGTTCGAGCAGGCCGCGCTCCCAGGCCGTCCGTAGTGCTCCGACCGCGCTGCCGTAACCGCCCGTCGCCAGCCCGCCGGCATTGCAGTGCGTCAGCGCACGGGTGCCCTGACCGAAGAGCTCGGCCGCATGCGAAGCCATCGCGCGACAGCGCTCGACTTCCTCTTCGTGGAGAGCCCGGGCGTGCGCGGGAGAGGGGTCGTCACGCATCTGCTCGAGCGCCCACACCAGGTTGACCGCAGTGGGACGCGAAGCGGCGAGCAGCGCGGCGGCTTCGTCGAGGTCATCTCCACGCGCTGCAGCCAGCGCGAACGCGTAGGCCGCGGCGACGCCGATCGAAGGCGCGCCGCGAATCGCCAGCTCGCGAATCGCGTCGACGACTTCCGCCACCGAGCGGCACTCCAACTCGACCTCTTCGTCCGGTAGGCGCCGCTGGTCGAGGAGGACGACCTTCGGGCCGTCCTCCTCGTACCGAACGATGTCGTCTGCTTCTAGCGCTCGCTTCACGAGCGCTTCAGACGGACGCGCCGGCTAAGCCGCCACGTCCTTTTTGGTCGGCATCGCAAGCGACGCCTAAGTTCCTTCGTCCCACGAGGCCAAGTAGTTCTCCTGCTCCTCCGTGAGCGTGTCGATGTCGACGCCCATCGTCTCGAGCTTCAGGCGGGCGATCTCCTTGTCGATCTCCACCGGCACGGGATAGACCTTCCGCTCGAGCTCGGCGGCGTTCTGGATCGCGTACTCGGCCGAGAGCGCCTGGTTCGCGAAGGACATGTCCATGACGAGGGCCGGGTGGCCTTCCGCAGCGGACAGGTTCACGAGGCGGCCGTCCGCGATCAGGTAGAGGCGCTGGCCTCCGGCCATCGTGAACTCCTCCACGAAGGCCCGTGCCTCCCGTGTTTCCGTCGCCAGCGACCTGAGCCCCGGTATGTCGATCTCGACGTTGAAGTGGCCCGTGTTCGCGAGGATGGCGCCGTCCTTCATCTTCTGGATGTGCTCCTTGCGGATGACCGACTTGTCGCCGGTCGCCGTGCAGAAGATGTCACCGATCGACGCGGCCTTCTCCATCGTGAGCACTTCGTAGCCGTCCATGCTCGCTTCGAGGGCGCGCATCGGGTCGACCTCCGTGATGATCACGTGCGAGCCCATCCCACGGGCGCGCGACGCAACGCCGCGACCGACCCAGCCATAGCCGGCCACCACGAAACGCTTACCTGCGAGCAGCACGTTCGTCGCGCGGATGATTCCGTCGATCGTCGACTGACCGGTGCCGTAGCGGTTGTCGAACAGGTGCTTCGTCTGCGCGTCGTTGACGGCGATGACGGGGAAGCCGAGCGCACCGTCACGTTCGAGCGCCTTGAGCCGGATGACCCCGGTGGTCGTCTCCTCGGTGCCCGCGATGATGTCGCCGAGCTGCTCGCGCCGCGCAGAGTGCAGGACACCGATCACGTCGGCACCGTCGTCCATGGTCAGCTGCGGCTTGTGGTCGACAGCCGCCTCGATATGCGCGTAGTACGTGTCGTTGTCCTCGCCCTTGATCGCGAAGACCGCGATGTCGTACTCGTCGACGAGCGCGGCGGCAACGTCGTCCTGCGTCGAGAGCGGGTTCGAGGCGCAGAGCACCACGTCGGCGCCGCCCGCCTTCAGCGTGCGGGCAAGGTTCGCGGTCTCGGTCGTCACGTGGAGACACGCGGAAATGCGATAGCCGGCGAGCGGCTGCTCGTTCTCGAAGCGCTCGCGGATCGCGGCGAGCACGGGCATCTGGCGGTCGGCCCACTGGATGCGGCGCACGCCCTCGGGCGCAAGCGCAAGGTCTTTCACGTCATGCCGTTTCGTCGTAGCCATTCAGTCCTTTCAGATTTAGGCGGCGAGCAGGCGCTCGTGCTTGCGCTGCTCCCAGTCGAGGGCGGACAGCAGCGTGCCTGCCAGCCAGGTCTCCACCGCGGCCCGCAGCTCGGGCTCGCGTTCGAGCCTAGCTGCGAAAGCGACGTCCGTGAGCTCCACGTCGTGGCGACGGCGGAGCTCCCGCAGGGAGCGCAGCTGATTGAGCTCGAGGAGCCCGTACAGGCGATAGCCGGCCCCGCTCCGGCGGGGGACAACGAGCCCCGCGCCTTCGAGGTAGCGCAGCATCCGAGGCGACCAGCCCGTCTGGGCGGCGGCCTCGCCGACGGTCGTTCCGTTCATGCACGCAACCTTAACACAAGTCTGTCAATGCTCTCCACGGAAGCGCCGGCCTCGAGGAGGTACTTCCGCGGCCCGCCGTAGCGCGCATCGATCTCCTCGAGGATTCCGACCATCGTCCTGCCGGCGGGAGCGAAGATCCGACGCAGTCGCACCCGGTCGGCCTCGGTTGCTGCGTCATTCAGCCACATTTCGAGCTTCGGAGCCCAGTTCGCGTCGCTCTCCCCATGATCGGAGGCGATCAACTCCGGATCGACGCCAACCATTTGCAGAATCAGCGCGACCACCAAGCCCGTGCGGTCTCGCCCGCCCTGGCAATGGATGACGACGGGGCCGTTCGCGTCACCGACCGCGGCGATCGCTTCGGCGAATCGCCGTCCGAAGTGCTCGATCAGCGCGAGGTAACCCTCTCGCATCGACGGCCAACCGTCCTTGAGCGCGGCCAGCTCCCATGGTGTGACCGGGACACGGAGCACGGGGATCGGAGCAGCGTCGGGCGGGTCCTGGGCGACTTCCTCGTCCGCACGGAGGTCGATCGCACGCTCGACGCCGTAGTCCGCGAGCGCTCTCCACCCGTCTTCGGTCAGGCCGCGGATCGAATCGGCGCGGACTACAACGCCGAAACGGGTCGCCCGGCCGTCTTCCATTGCAAGACCGCCGAGGTCGCGCACGTTGATGCAGCCGTCCCAGGCGAGCACACGCTCGCCGTCACGGTTCAGACGTTCCCTCCCGTCCATACCGATCTTCGAGCCGGACGACGTCGTCCAGCTCGGGCGTCGAGACCTCCAGGATGGTCGTGTCCTCGAGCGCGGTGACGCGATGAACCGTGCCCGGGTGGAAATGGAACGAGGCGCCGGGCCCGATCACCTCTTCGCTCAGTACGGCATCCCCGGCCGAGCCGAGCTCGAGCCTGGCACGGCCCGACTGGACGAGCCAGGACTCGTCCTTCACGCGGTGGAACTGCAGGCTGAGGGATTCGCCGGCATTCACGAAGAGCACCTTGCCGACGTACTGCTCGGTCTCTGCCCAGATGAGCTCGTAGCCCCAAGGCTTGTCGACCTTGCGCGGCTCGAAGGCCCATGCGTCCAGACCTCCGAGATTGGGCGAGTCCACGCTCATCGGACGACTCTATGCCGTCATGAGCGGAGCGGAGGACGTGTTCGGTGCCAGGCACAAGACCTGTCTGGCGGGGCGGTGATCCGAACGGCAAGGGTCTGACCCCGGCCTTTTCGGTCAGCTGCGACCTCGGGCGAGGGTCGGCCGCAGCTCCGGATGAGCCGCGTAGTGCTCTTCCGCCCGCTGCAGGTCCTTGGGCGTATTGACCGTGATCCAGAGGCCTTCGTGCCTGAAGCCGAACAGCTTTCCCTCGGCCGACAACTCGGGGAAGGTCGACTGCTCGTGGTCGCCGCGCTCCGGGAGGCGGGCCAGTGCTTCGTCGTCGAGCACGTAGACGCCGGCGTTCACCCAGTGCGGCAGGTGCGGCGCCTCGCGGAAACCCGTCACGCGGTCCTCGTCCCCAAGCTCGACCACGCCGAACTGCGACCGGAGCGGAGCGACGACGATCGTGGCGGCGCCGCCGTGCTCCTCATGCGCCTCCAGGAAGGCGCGCAGATCGACGTCGTGCAGTTCGTCCCCGTTGAACGCATAGAGCGGGCCCGATTCCTCTCGGTGCTCCGCTGCGAAGCGCAAGCCTCCCCCGCGTCCGAGCGGCTCGCGCTCCGCGACGGCGATGATCGCCGCCCCCAACCCAGAGAGTTTCGCCTCGAACAGCGCCGCCTGGCCCGCGCCACAACTGACGATCACGCGGTCTACCCCTGCGCGCACGAGCTGCGACACCTGGTACTCCGCGAGGGGATGTCCCGCGATCGGGACGAGAGCCTTCGGGTTTCCACGCGCCGCCTCGCCGAGCCGCGACGCCTGCCCGCCCGCGAGGATGATCGCTTCCACTAGTGCCCCTGCCGGTGATGCTGCCGAGTTTCTGGGTCGCGAGCACCAAGCCAGAAGCCGGCGGGCATTTCTGGCAGGGGCACTAGCTGGAGATCCTCGTCTGAGGCTCTCTCGTCTCCGGAAGCGCCTCGAACGGCGAACTCGGCCGGCCGATGCCCTCGTAGGCAAAGCCGGCGGCACGGGTCTCGGCCGGGTCGAGCAGGTTCCGCCCGTCGAGGATGAGAGGCCGTGCCATCGCGTCGTGCACGTCCTTCGACGCGAGGCCGCGCAGCTCGTCCCACTCGGTCACGATCACCGCAGCGTCCGCACCCCGCACGGCGTCGAGCACGGAGTCGACGAGGACGGCGCCCTTCATCAATTCGCCGGGCCTCGCGACCGGATCCCAGGCACGCACCTCTGCGCCCTCGGCCAACAAGCGTGACGCGAGCACGAGTGACGGCGCCTCCCGCATGTCGTCCGTGCCTGCCTTGAACGCGAGCCCGAGGAGCGCGATCTTCTTGCCGCGCAGCTTGCCGAGATGCTTCTGCAATTTCTGCACGACGCGCCGCTTCTGCAACTCGTTGACCTCGATCACCGCCGCGAGCAGCTGGAAGTGATAGCCGGAGTTCGACGCGAGCTGCTTGAGCGCGAGCGAGTCTTTCGGAAAGCAACTTCCACCGTAGCCAATGCCCGCACGCAGGAAGTGCGGGCCGAGCCGGTGGTCGAGACCGATGCCCTTTGCTACTTCCACCACGTCCGCGCCGACCGCCTCGCACACGTTCGCGATCTCGTTGATGAACGAGATGCGGGTCATCAGGAACGCATTCGCGGCGAGCTTGATCATCTCGGCCGACGCAACGTCGGTTCGCACCAGCGGCGCCTCGATCGCACCGTAAAGCGCTTCGACCGCCGCGCCGTCCTCCTCCTCGAACGCCCCGATCACAATTCGGTCCGGATTAAGGAAGTCACGCACCGCGTGCCCTTCGGCCAGGAACTCTGGATTGGACACATAGCCGACGTTCGTGAGCCCACGGCCCTCGAGCGCGGCGCGGACCTTCTCGCCGGTTCCCACCGGCACGGTGGACTTCATCACCAGAATCTGCCGCCGCTCAACTTGCGGGAGATCGTCGAGCGCCGACCACACGAACGACAGATCCGCGTCACCGGAGTACGTCGGCGGCGTCTGCACGCAGATGAACAACGCATCAGCGTGAGCAAGATCGCCCGCGTCGAGCGTGTACCGAATGCGATCGTGATTCCGCTCGAGCACCTCGGGCAGATCGGCCTCGTGGAACGGCATCTGACCGGCGCGCAGCGCCTCGATCCTCTCCGGCATCACGTCGCGCACGATCACCTCGTGCCCGAGCTCGGCAAAGCAGCCGCCGGTGACGAGCCCGACCCAGCCCGCGCCGAAGACGCCGATCGTTCGCGATTCCGCCATGACCGGGAAGCCTACTTGGGGAGCGGCGCGAGCCCTCGCGCGATTGCGATCATGGTTTCGTTGGACAGCTCGTCGAGAATCGAGTTCACGACCCAGTACGTCGCCCCGTCCTTGCGGAGCACGACCATATGTAGGTGCGCCCCGGAGTAGTAGAGGGCGTACTCACGGCCCTTGATCTTGTGCACGAAGCTCGGGTCGGCAAGCGCCGGCGCGTCGTTCCAGTTCGTCTCCTGAATTCCCCAGTACTCGTTAGAGCCGATGCGGAAAGTCAGGCGCACCGCGCGGTGACCCTTGCTGATGTTGTAGACCCGAATCGGCGCGTCGAACTCCAGCCGCGAGGAGCTCTCGATCAGGCGGGGCACCTGGAGCCGGAAACGCACGCGCTTACTGGCCTGCAGGAGCAGTGACCGGGTCAGCGCCGCGTTCGGCGTCACCCTCGGCGGCTGCCGGGTCGGGGTCTTGTCGACAGGCGCCGGCGCGATCGTCCCGTGGAAGTTCTGCCCGACCACGATCGTGGCCATCGCGCCGTTCGCGAGCGAGATGAACCTGGCGGGCAACCGCTTGACGTCCGCGTCGCCGAACAGGTTCGCGAGCTTCGCAGCGGCGGCCCTGGAGCGCGCTTGCTCGGTGTCGTAGTACACGGTGGTGCGGAAGTACTGGAAGTTCGGAGCGTTCTGCGGCTGCCCGGTCGGGGGCAGGACGATCTTGTAGCCGCGCTGCCCGAGCTCGTAGGCGGCATTGGCCGCCGACCCCGCAACGCCGTTGCCGTTCAACACCGTCGTGCTGATGTCGCGCGCACGCGGCGCCCGTGAGCGTGGCTTGATGCCGAACGTCACGTTCCGAGCCTTCTCGGGCGCGCTCACGTCCGGCTGGACGAAGTCGCGTACGGCGGCGGCGATGTTCTCGGGTGCTGCGGAGAGCTCGTTGGCACCGGTAAGGCCTTCGATCTTGGACTGGAAGACGTGGCCGGACGGGAGCCCGTGTGCGAAGTAGAGGTAATCCTTCAACGTGTTCGGATCGAGCGCCTTGCCACCGCCGCGACCGACGACGACGTTCTTCTCGACTGCGCTCATGATCTTGAGGACGGTGTCCAGGTCCAGCTGGGAAGAGATCTGGGACTTGAGCGCTTTCAGGAACAGCTGCTGCCTGGCGTTACGGTAGAGATCCGAGTCGAAGTGGCGGAAGCGCACATAGGCCAGTGCGTTCGTGGCGTTCAGGCGCTGATAACCCGGCAACAAACTGATCTTCGACACACCCGGACAAGTGTTCGCATCGCAGAGATAGCGGTGATCGACGTCGAGCCAGACGCCGCCGAGCTTGTTCACGAGATCCGTGAAACCGCGGAAGTTGACAGTGACGAAATAGTTGATCGGCAGACCGGTGAGCGCGCGCACGGTCTCGACGGCTCCGAGCGTCCCACACGCCGAGAACGCTGCGTTGATCCGGTCTCGTAGGTCCGGGTGGCCGGGACACTTGATCGTCGCGATCAGGTCGCGCGGGAACGAGAGCATGGAGAGAGAGTTCGTCCCCGGATCGGCCCGAACGAGAATCAGCGTGTCCGAGCGCCCGGTTAGCTCCGCTTCCTTGCCTTTCCTCCGGTCGGTGCCGATCACGAGCGCCACCGTCGGCTGTCCGGGAACCGCCAGGTCGAGGCGCTTGGCCGCGGCGCGATCGGCCTTCGTCTTCGGAGCGATCGCCTGGAGGAACTGGTGGGTCTTGAGGTACGCGGCGCCCGCCGCCCCACCCGCGACCACGAACGAAGCAAGCAGAACCCAGAGCACCACAGTCCGCACCGTCTGCCACGCGTCCCGGCGCGGCGGCTCGGGCTGGCGATAGCGCCGCATCGGCGTGTGGACGCCCGGCGGGTACACCGGACGGCCGTTGCCGTTGACGGTCGCACCGCGACCCATGCCTCTCTTGAGGGTGGTTTTCATACGGCCTGAAAACAGGACGACGCCCGTTCCGCGGGCGCCAGCCGGGTTCGAGGATAGCCGACCGACCGGCTAGCCGACATCTCTGACCGTCTCCTCCGCCAGCCAGCGCGCAACGGACAGCAGGCTCCCCTCCGGCTCGTGGGCCCGCCGCTGCTCGTCCGCCCCGGTCCCGCGCTCGAGCAGGCGCTCGATCTCGCCGAGCTCCGCCGTGCAACCGAGGTTCTCCGCGGCCGGGCCGGCCAGCTCGAGAAGCTCCCGGACGGCCTCGCGAGCCGCCCTGGGCCGGTCTCGCCGCAAATCGACGAGCTCCGCGTCGAGACCGTGTCGTGCGGCCCGCCACTTGTTCTCGGAGATCAAGGTGCGCGGTTGCACGGGCAGAGGCCGCTCCGTCAACGTTGCGGCGAGGCTCTGCGCGAGCGCAGCGATTCCCCTCACGTTCTCGACGCGCGTCTGCGCATCACAGACCCGTAGCTCGATCGTCCCGAGCTTGGGATGGGGCCGCACATCCCACCAGACATATGTGTAGTCAGGGAAGAAGCCGGCCTTTGTTCCGCGGCCGACGAGCCGTTCGAAGTCGGCGAACGAGCTCATGCTCGGCGGCAGGCCGCTGCGAGGCATGACGTCGAAGACCTGGCTGCGCGTCGAGGAGAGACCCGTGTCGTATCCCTGCCAATACGGCGAGTTCGCGGACAGCGCGAGCAGCTCGGGGACCCAGTTCCGTAATCCGGTGGCGACACGCACGGCAGTGTCCGGCTCCTGCATCCCGATGTGAACGTGCAACCCGAAGATCGCCACGCGCTCCGCGACCCAGCGGAGCTTTTCGACAACTCCCTGGTAGCGCGGCGAGTCGGTTATCTCCTGGTGCTCCCAGCGCGAGAACGGATGTGTCCCGGCGGAGGCGATCAGCGAGCCGTGCTTGGCGGCGGCGTCGCGCAGGCGGGCGCGGATGTCTCGCACCTCGTCGACGGCGTCCACCACGCGCTCGTGCACGCCCGTCGCGGCTTCCAGCACCGAGGTCATCAGCTCCGGGCGCACGCGCTCGTCCCCGGCTGCATCGGCTACCTCGTCGAAGCGCGGCACGAGCTCGTAGCTCTCGGCCGAGAGGAGCTGGAATTCCTCCTCGATGCCGAGACTGAAGGGCGGACTACTCCCGAACGCGTGCTCCATGCGTCTCAGCGGTTGAGCGCTTCCTCCCGCGAACGCGTCTCGTAGCCGAGGTTCGGCGTGAGCCACCGCTCCGTCTCTTCGAGCGTCGTTCCCTTGCGTGCGGCGTAGTCCTCGACCTGGTCGCGAGCCAGTCGGCCGACGGAGAAGTAGCGCGCGCTCGGATTCGCCAGATAGATGCCGCTCACCGCCGCGGCCGGCGTCATCGCGAACGACTCCGTCAATTCGAGCCCCACGCTGTCGGCGCCGAGCAGCTCGAAGAGCTTCCGCTTCTCGGTGTGGTCCGGGCAGGCGGGATAGCCGAACGCGGGACGGATTCCACGGAAGCGCTCCGCCAGCAGCTCCTCTCTGGGCAGTTCCTCATCCGGTGCGTACCACTCGCGCCGCGCTTGCAGGTGGAGGTACTCCGCAAACGCCTCCGCAAGGCGATCGGCGAGCGCCTTGACCATGATCGCCCGGTAGTCGTCGTTCTCGCCCTCATACCGTGACGCAAGCTCGTTCGCCCCGTGGATCGCGACGGCGAAGGCGCCGACGTGGTCGCCGTCGGGAGAGACGTAATCGGCGAGGGAGCGATTCGGCCGCGAGTCGCCGTATGCGGACTGCTGGCGCAGGAGGTTGAAACGGACGCCGTTCTCGAGGACGACGTCGTCGCCGTCCGAGCGCGCAGGCCAGTAACCGTAGACGCCACGGGCTTGCAGTGACGCGTCGCGCACGATCTCGTCCAGCAGCTCCTGCGCCTCGTCGTAGAGCTCCTTCGCCGCCGGCTCGTCGAGGATCGCCGGAAACTTGCCCTTCATCTCCCAGGCGTGGAAGAAGAACTGCCAGTCGATGTAGTCGCGCAGGGTCGTGAGCTCGGGCTCGACGGCCTTCGTCCCCGTGAACGGCGGCGCCTTCAGGTCGTCGAACGGCACGCGCTCCTTGTTTGCACGTGCCTCAGCGAGCGGGAGGAGCGGCTTCCGCTCCTTCTCGGCGTACTGCTCGCGCAGGCGCTCCTGAAGCTCACGGTTCTCCCCGTCGAGCTCGAGCTTGCGCCCCGGGTCGAGCAGGCTCGAGACGACGCGCACGACACGCGAAGCGTCGAGGACGTGGAGCGTCGGCTGTGCGTACTCCGGCGCGATCCTCACCGCCGTGTGCTGTTTCGACGTCGTTGCGCCTCCGATCAGGAGCGGCAGGTCGAGCTCGCGCCGTTCCATCTCCTTCGCGACGTTGACCATTTCGTCGAGCGACGGCGTGATCAGACCGGAGAGACCGACGACGTCGCAGTCTTCCTCGACGGCGGTTTCGAGGATGCGATCGGCCGGAACCATCACGCCGAGGTCGATCACCTCGTAGTTATTGCAGCCGAGCACGACCCCGACGATGTTCTTGCCGATGTCGTGGACGTCGCCCTTGACGGTGGCGAGGACGACCTTGCCCTGCGCGCGCGGAGCATGCAGCCCTGTGGCCTTCTCGGCCTCCATGTACGGCTCGAGGTACGCCACGGCCCGTTTCATCGCACGGGCGCTCTTCACGACCTGCGGCAGGAACATCTTCCCCGAGCCGAACAGGTCGCCGACGATCTGCATCCCGTTCATGAGTGGGCCTTCGATCACCTCGAGCGGTCGTTCGAAGTTCTTGCGCGCCTCCTCGGTGTCCTCCTCGATGAAGTCGACGATGCCGTGGACGAGCGCATGGGACAGGCGCTCCTCCACGGGAGCCTCACGCCAGGAGAGATCGCGCTCGCGCTTCGTTGCTTCGCCCTCGACGCGCGATGCGTACTCGACGAGCCGTTCGGTCGCGTCCTCGCGGCGGTTGAAGATGACGTCCTCGACGCGCTCCAGCAGCTCCGGCTCGATGTCCTGGTAGACCGCGAGCTGGCCGGCGTTGACGATGCCCATGTCGAGCCCGGCGGCGATGGCGTGGTAGAGGAACGCGGCATGCATGGCCTCCCGCACGGCATCGTTGCCGCGGAACGAGAAGCTCAGGTTCGAGATGCCGCCGGAGATCTTCACGCCCGGGCAGCGCGCCTTGATCTGCCGTGCTCCTTCGATGAAGGCCTTGGCGAACTCCGCGTGCTCCTCGATGCCGGTCGCGACGGCAAGGACGTTGGGGTCGAAGATGATGTCCTCCGCGTCCCACCCGTCGGCGATGAGCAGCTTGTAGGCGCGCTCGCAGATGTCCACCTTCCGCTCGACCGTGTCGGCCTGGCCCTGCTCGTCGAACGCCATCACGACGACGCTCGCGCCATAACGCTTGATCTGCCTCGCGTGCGCGAGGAACTCGTCCTCCCCCTCCTTGAGGCTGATCGAGTTGACGACCCCCTTACCCTGCAGACACTTGAGCCCGGCCTCCAGCACGGACCAGCGCGAGCTGTCGACCATGATCGGGATACGCGCGACGTCTGGTTCGGTCGCAAGCAAGTTGAGGAACGTCGTCATCGCTTCGACGGAGTCGAGGAGGTCGGCGTCCATGTTGACGTCGAGGATGTTTGCGCCGCCGCGGACCTGTTCGAGCGCGACCTCGACCGCCTCCTGGAACTGCCCGCCCTCGATCAGGCGCCGGAAGCGCGCCGAGCCCGTGACATTCGTGCGCTCGCCGACCATGACGAAGTTCGACTCGGGGAAGATGCGGAACGGCTCCAGCCCACTGAGCCGCGTCAGCCCCTCGCTCTCCGGGACACGCCTGGGGGTCTGACCCCTGGTCGTGGCCGTAATGGCCTTGACGTGTTCGGGCGTGGTGCCGCAGCAGCCGCCGACGATGTTCACCAGCCCGTCCTGGGCAAACGCGCGCAGCGCCTGGCTCGTGTCCTGAGGCTGCTCGTCATGCGTGCCCATCTCGTTCGGAAGGCCCGCATTCGGGTGGCACGCCACCCACGTCGGAGCGACGCGCGCGAGGTCTTCCACGAACGGACGCATCTGCGTCGCGCCGAGCGAGCAGTTGACGCCGACGATGAACGGCCGGGCGTGCTCGACCGAGAGCCAGAATGCATCGACGGTCTGGCCGGAGAGGTTGCGCCCGCTGCGGTCGATAGCGGTGAACGAGATCCAGAGCGGGAGCTCTGGCGCGACGTCGAGCGCCGCGGCGATCGCTGCTTTGGCGTTCAGCGTGTCGAAGATCGTCTCGATCAGCAGGAAGTCGACGCCGCCCTCCGCGAGGCCCCGAATCTGATCCGCGTAGGTGTCGTACACCTGGTCGAAGGTGTGGGTGCGGAACGCCGGGTCGTCGACGCGCGGCGACAGCGAGAGGGTCACGTTCAGCGGGCCGACGGAACCTGCGACGAAGCCGCCGACCTCGTCGGCCGCCTGTCGCGCGAGCCTGGCCCCCGCCACGTTCATCTCGTACGCGTGGCCCTCGAGCCCGTAGTCCGCCTGGCCGATCGTCGTGGCGGTGAATGTGTTCGTCGTGGCGATGTCGGCGCCGGCGGCGAAGTAGTCGCGGTGAATACGCAGGACGACGTCGGGTCGCGTTAGGTTGAGCAGGTCCGGGTCGCCCGCGAGGTCGTGAGGGTGGTCCTTGAACCGCTCGCCGCGGTAGGCCTCCTCACCCTTGAGCTCGCGCTGGATGAGCACGCCCCAGGAGCCGTCGAGCACCGCGATGCGATCGCGGAGAATGGCTTCGAGTCGTGTGCGCGCGTCCGTCAAACCGGTTCCCTTCTTTTGCCCACGGCGCCGCTTGCGGTGCCGCCGAAGGAGGTGGGGGCTTGCCCGTGCCTCCGTCCTAAAGAGAGCCGCACCTTGCGGAAGGCCCGGGGCTCTTTAGGCGTTTGGTAACCCGGTCGCCAAGCTGCCTTTCAAAGCTTTCCGGGTCAACGGAGGGTAGCAGGCACACCCGGTAGGATCGCTCCGTGCCGCCCGGGTTCCGAGGCCTTGCTTATCTTTTCAATCGCGATCCGCGACCACGGGGGCCCTTCCTCCGGACGGTCGCCGTCAAGGCCGAGCGCTGGCGGCGTCGCGACCGCTGGCGCCGCTCGCTGCGGCGACATCTCTCCTCGGTGGATCAGATCCCACTCGACCGGCCGATCTTCGTCCTCGGCATGCAGGGGGGCGGAACGACCCTCGTGGCTCGCTGTCTGCTGCGGCATCCCTCGGTCGTGAGCATGAGCGGCGCCTCGGACTACTGGGTCGCGACGGATGAGCTCGGCTTCGTCCGGAACCGGATGCGACGCTTGCCGTCGACGCTCTGGAGCTCGGCGCACCGGGACGATCTCGATCACCAAATCGTCGGCACCGAACACGCTTCCGTGTACGCCTCCGACCTACTGCTCCCGGAATACAGGAACACCGCCGAGGACGCGACGCCTGAAGACAGCGCTCGCTTCAAGCGAATCCTCAAGGAGCACGTCGCGGTCTACGCCCGTGATCCGCAGACGGCGCGCTTCCTCGACAAGACGCACACGTACACGATCAAGATCCCGTATCTCGACCGGCTGCTCGAGGGACACGAGCCCTTTTTCCTGCTCGTCGTGCGGAACCCGTACACGATGGTGTTCCGCGCCGTGCGCCGTAAGCCGCCGGCCTGGCGCCGTGACCTGTCTTACGAGGACCAGCTACGGCTCGTCGCGCAGCACTGGAGCAACTCGACGCGGCTCGCGCTCGAGGACGGCCCGCCGACGGGGCGTTTCCTGGCCCTACGCTTCGAGGACTTCCTGCATAAACCCGCCGAGGTCATTCAGGCGGTCTGCAAAGCGGTCGGGCTCTCCTACGACGACGACCTCGTGCCGCGCGCGGGCCATCGGATGCCCTTCGCGACTTTGCCCTGGGATCGCAAGTGGTTCCCTCTGCAGGGCGACGAGTGGCGCGACAAGGTCGGCGATGTCGAAGCGCAGATCGTCGAAGAGGAATGCGGGGAGGTCGCCGAGCAGCTCGGCTACGGGCGGCTCACCGACACCGCGGCGATTCACCCGGCCCTGCTGAGTCTCGCCAGCCTCGCGGCCGCCTCTCAGCTGGTTGCCTGAAGCAGCTCGTGGTTTCGCCGGTAACGTGGCCAGGGACCCGGCGAACGTTGCCGGTCAGACCACTAGTTCCGGCCGGAGACGGCGAGCTGGTTCTCGGCGTGCTTGATGCGCTGCTCGATCTGCCAACGATCGGCGTTGGACTCGCCGCGGTCGAGGAGCTCCAGCTCGCGCTGGGCGGTCTCCAGCTGCTCCCTGGCGCGTGCGTCGTCGATCTCGTTCGCCGCGACGGCGTCGTCGACGAGCGCGATCGCGCGGTCCTGCTCGACCTTGAAGAAGCCGGGGCCGGTTGCGAACTCGCGAGTCTCGTCGGCGTCGCGGTTCAGGTACACGCGGGTCGAGCCGGCCTTCAGCGTCGCGATCAGCGGTGCGTGACGAGCCAGGACGCCGATCTCACCCGCTGCGCCGGGGACGATGATCATCTCCACCTCGCCCTCGAACGCCGGGCCGTCCGGCGTCACGAGGGAAAGGTCGAACTTCCGGGACTCTTCAGCCACTAGGAAACGCCGGCGGGCTCGGGCTCTTCCTCGCGCGCGGCGTCAGCTAGCGGGCCCTCGCCGCTCTCCTCTTCGTCCTTCGCTTGCTCCTTTGGCGCTTCATCGCCCGAGAGCTTTCGTCCCTTCTCCACGGCCTGCTCGATCGTGCCGACCATGTAGAACGCCTGCTCGGGCAGCTCGTCGTGCTTGCCCTCGAGGATCTCCTGGAAGCCCTTGATCGTGTCCTCGAGCTTGACGTACTCGCCGGGCGTGCCGGTGAACTGCTCGGCGACGAAGTTCGGCTGGGACAGGAACCGCTGGATCTTCCGTGCGCGAGTCACGACGACCTTGTCCTCGTCGGAGAGCTCGTCGATGCCGAGGATGGCGATGATGTCCTGCAGGTCCTTGTACCGCTGCAGAATCTCCTGTACTCGGGTGGCGGTGCTGTAGTGCTCGTCGCCGATGATCCCCGGCTGCAGCGCGCGCGAGAACGAGTCGAGCGGATCGACCGCCGGGTAGATGCCCTGCTCGACGAGCGTTCGCGTCAGAACGACGGACGAGTCGAGGTGCGCGAAGGTGTTCGCGGGGGCCGGATCGGTCAGGTCGTCTGCGGGGACGTAGATGGCCTGCACGGATGTGACCGAGCCCGTCTGCGTCGAGGTGATGCGCTCCTGCAGCTGCCCCATCTCGGTCGCGAGCGTCGGTTGGTAACCGACCGCGCTCGGCATCCGGCCGAGCAGCGCCGATACCTCGGAGCCCGCCTGCGTAAAGCGGAAGATGTTGTCGATGAAGAGGAGCACGTTCTGACCCTGGTCGCGGAAGTACTCGGCCATCGTCAGTCCGGACAGACCGACGCGCAGCCGCGCACCGGGCGGCTCGTTCATCTGCCCGTAGACGAGCGCAACCTTCTCGAGCACGCCCGATTCCTCCATCTCGAGCAGGAGGTCGTTGCCCTCGCGTGTGCGTTCGCCGACGCCGGCAAAGACAGACACGCCGCCGTGCTCGCGCGCCACGTTGTGAATCAGCTCCTGGATCAGCACCGTCTTGCCGAGACCGGCGCCGCCGAACAGCCCGACCTTTCCGCCCTGGATGAACGGTGCGAGCAGATCGACCACCTTGAGACCGGTCTCGAAGACCTCGATCTTCGGTGAGAGCTCGGTGAACTTCGGCGGGTCGCGGTGAATCGACCAGCGCTCGGTGTCCGCGGGCGCGGCCGGCTTCTCGTCGACCGGCTCGCCGATGACATTCCAGATGCGGCCGAGCGTGACGTCCCCGACGGGAACCGAAATCGGCTGCCCCGTGTCGTGGACCTCCAGCCCGCGTGCCAGACCGTCCGTGGAGTCCATCGCCACCGCACGGAGGCGGTCGTCGCCGAGATGCTGCTGGACCTCTGCGATCAGCGTGCGTGCCTCCTGGTCGCCCAGCGCCGGGATCTCGATCCGCAATGCGGTGTAGATCTCGGGGAGACCCTCGGGGAACACGGCGTCGATCACAACACCCTTGATCTCGACGATTTGGCCGGACTTCTGGACGCTCTGTTCGGGCATGGGTCTCCTGCGACGTTGAGAGGACAAGGCGAGAGCCGACGGGGCTCCCGGCCCGGGAAGTCTAGTGCTCCTGCCAGTGATGCTGCCGAGTCTCTGGGTCGCGAGCACCAAGCCAGAGGCCACACTCAACCGCAGCAAGGCTGGTCTGCCTTGCTAAGGGCGAGGGTGGACTCTGGCGCCGCGTGATCGCGGGCCAGAGGCCGGCGTGCATTGCTGGTAGGAGCACCTTACCGAGCCGCGCCGGAAACGAGCGCGCTAAGCGGTCGCCTAAAGCGCGTAATGCACGTGCGCAGGGATGCTGGCAGTGGACGCTCGGTGCAGCATTCTGAGCTCGTACTCGGGCGACTGGAGATATGCGGCGGAGCCGTTGGCGGCCGAGGCGGACAAGGAGGTCAGGCCGCCCCCGTTCGGACTCGTGCCGACTGTGACACTCAGGAACACCGTCGCGGCAACCGCGGCAGCAGCCGCACCGAGCTGCATCGTGCGCGCCAGTCGCAAACGATGGCTGGGGAGCACGATCGGAAAGCCCAGTTCTTCGAGCGGCGTCGACCGGAGCAGGCGAGAGGTCTCCGCAAGGCTTGCCGCGTAGGCCCGACACCCACCGCAGACGGCCAGATGCGCATCCGCCGTAGCCCGCTCGACCTCGGAGACCTCGCCGTCGAGGGATGCCGAGATCACGCCGCGTATGCGCTCGCAATCGCTGAAGGAAGGCTGCCCCATGAGCACTCTCATTCCACTACTGACGGTAAGTGCTAGGAGAAGTTAGCGAAATCTTCGGCCGGCTTCCGGGCTCAGCGGCCGTTCTCTGGCCGTTGAGCGGGGGAAGGGGCGGAAGGGGAAACCGGGAGGTTTCCCGCTCTTTGAGGCGATCCCTAAAGAAGGGAGCGCGTGAGGGAAGACGCGCAGCGTCTCGTCCGCGAAGCGGACCGGTGGAGGGGGTCTGGGGGAACCGGGAGGTTCCCCCAGCCCGAACCTGTGGGTTACTCACGGGAGCGAGCCGCAGGCGAGCGACTCAGCTGAAGGTGACGAGCGCCTGGTTCATGCGCTTTGCGCCCGCCAGACACGGGCTGCGGCCTGCGGGGCCGATAAATGGGCAGCCCCGATCACGGAAGCGCCCGTTGGTCACGACGGTGAGACCGGTCCCGAGCCACTCGTAGCAGGCCGCCTGGGCCGCCTGTCGCAGCTTCCCGCATTTCTCGATCAGTGACACCCGGCGGGCGCCGCTGGAATCGGAGAGATTCTGGACGCTGATTCCGTACAGGCAACTGACGGTGTCCGCACCTCGCAGCCGTGCGCAGATGCTCATTTGCCTGAAGGGATCGGCGGACGTGATCAGTGACGCCGCCGAGACGCAGCCCACTCGCTGGATGCCGGCAAGCCCACGACACAGCGCGCGGACGCCGGCGGCGTTCTCGGGCAGGTGCTTCGGCGGAAGCTCGAGGAAGTAACGGAACCAACACGGCCTGACGAAATCGTGAATCTGCCTGCCGCAAAGAGAACGTGCCGATGCCGCCCCGCCACGTTGCCGTTTCGTCCCGTCTCTGCCGACTGCCGAGAACCAGTAGTCGTGGTAGGCACCCTGTGCGCAGTCGGGCGCCGCAGTCGCGGGCAACGTCCGGCAAGCCTTGAGGGCGAAGCCGAGCTGACTGTGGTAGAGGCGCATGTACGCGTGACCGAGTGAATGGATGCACGTGTACGAACGGAAGCGCGTTGGCGCACGACGGCAGATCTGCAGCGCCCCATCCGGCCCGAGGCGACCGATCTCGCCCCCGAGCGCCATCACGAGCCCCATGCCGAATCCGGCCGAGCACCCTGGATCGTTCGAGCGTGGCAGATTGCGCTGAAGGTTCGCCAGGGTCACGTGATGCCTGCGCGCGTACATTCGGCCGACGACGTGCATCATCATGTGGCAGTTCGACTGGACGTATCCGCCGGCCTCACGTACCCGTCGATCGATGCGCGGAAGCTCCATCGCCGGGTCGTTCGACTTCTCGATCAGGGTCAGCAGTCGGCGGATGTAGCAGTCCCGCATGCGTCCTTGCGGTGCGAAGATGCACGTCCGCATGAATCCGGAGTTGCCGTCGTAGACGGGCACCACGGGAACAGCCGCTCTACCCGTGCCCGCCTGGATTGCGAGAGCAGACACCGCAACCGCGGCGCCGGCAAGGATCGTGATCAACCGGTGCCGGCCGCGTCTCATCGATCGACCTACCCGGAGGCGGTCGGCCCCGTCACAGCAATCGGCGCGCCCGCGATGGACTCGGTGAGGTCGAGCGGCTTGACGATCTCGGCGAAGTGGCAGGCGCTCGGATGACCCTGCCCCCGATCTATCAGGGCCGGCTCCTCTTCGGCGCAGATCGGCTGGGCTTTCCAGCAGCGCGTCCGAAAGCGGCAGCCGGAGGGCGGGTTCGCAGGGCTCGGCACGTCGCCCTCGAGCACGATCCGCTTCCGGCGTCCCCGCTGAGAAGGCTCCTCGATCGGTACGGCCGACAGCAGTGCCTGTGTGTATGGGTGCGAGGGCCGTTCGTAGATGTCCTCCTTCGTCCCGATCTCGACGATCTTGCCGAGGTACATGACCGCGACGCGATCGGAGATGTGGCGAACGAGTGAGAGATCGTGCGCGATGAACAGGTAGGTGAGGCCGAAGTCGCGCTGCAACGACTCGAGCAGGTTCACGACCTGGGCGCGGATGGAGACGTCGAGCGCCGAGACGGGCTCGTCGAGCACGACCATCTGTGGATTGAGCGCGAGCGCCCTGGCGAATCCGATCCGCTGCCGCTGCCCGCCGGAGAACTCATGCGGAAACCGATTCGCATGCTCAGGGCTCAAACCCACGGTCCGCAGCAGCTCGTCGACGCGCGCCTTCCCCTCTTTGCCGCGGTAGAGGTTGTGGACGCGGAGCGGCTCCGCAACGATTTCGCGCACGGTCATACGAGGGTTGAGCGATGCGTACGGATCCTGAAAGACGATCTGGAGCTCGCGGCGCACGTCGCGCATGCGACGGCGGCTGAGCGGCGTGATGTCCTCGCCGTTGAAGACGATCCGCCCCGCCGTCGGCCGCAGCAGCTTGATCACGGTGCGTCCGAGCGTGGTCTTCCCGCAACCCGACTCGCCGACGAGGCCGAGTGTCTCGCCCGCTGTAAGTGAGAGGTCCACCCCGTCAACGGCATGCACCTGGCCCACGACCCGTTTCAAGATTCCGGCCGAGATCGGGAAGTACTTGACGAGCCCTTCGATGCGCAGGATCTCGTTGCCGATGCCGGCCCGGGCGTGAACCGTTTCGGTTGACTCGACGACGCTCACCGCGCCGCCTCCGCCGCGGCCTTCTCCTCGACGAGTTTCGAACGCCGGCCCTCGAGCTCGTCCGCGAAGTGGCACGCGGTCAGGTGAGTGGACTCGTCGATCGGCTTCAGCGGCGGCTCCTCCTCGCGGCAACGCAAGCGCCCCTGAGAGAGGAAGCAGCGCGGGTGAAATGGGCAGCCCGGCGGGCGGCTGATCAGGCTCGGCGGCTGGCCCGGAATCGGTCGCAGCCAGTCCTCGTCGACCCCGATACGCGGCAGGCTGTCCATCAGGCCGACGGTGTAGGGATGCCGGGGCGACTCGAAGATGGTGTGCACGTCGCCGTACTCGACGATCTTGCCGGCATACATGACGATCACCCGCTCCGCGAGCTCCGCGACGAGGCCGAGGTCGTGCGTGATCAGGATCGTCGCTGCATGCGTCTCGTCCTGCGCCTTCTTGAGCACCTCCAGGATTTGGGCCTGGATCGTGACGTCGAGCGCCGTCGTCGGCTCGTCGGCGATGAGGAGCTGCGGCGAGTTCGAGATCGCCATCGCGATCATGGCGCGCTGGCGCATCCCGCCCGAGAACTCGTGCGGGTACTGCTCGTAGCGCCGCTCCGGGTTGGGGACGCCTACCAGTCGCAGCAGACCGACAGCCTGCTCCTTGACCTCGTCGTCCTTCTTGTCCGGGTGATGAGTTCTGATCGCCTCGCCGATCTGGTAGCCCACCTTGAGGACCGGGTTCAGCGAGGTCATCGGATCCTGGAATACCATCGAGACCTCGGACCCCCGGACGTGCCGCAGCTCCTTCTTCGACATCTTCAGCAGGTCCTTGCCGTTGAAATACGCCTCGCCGCGAACGATCTTGCCCGGGGGCTGCGGGATGAGCCCGAGGATCGACATCGTGCTGACGCTCTTGCCCGAACCGGACTCGCCGACGATGCCGAGCGTCTCTCCGGGATATATGTCGTAGGTGATCCCGTCGACTGCCTGCACGATGCCGTCTTCGGTCGTGAACTGCACGGCGAGGTCCCTGATCGAGAGGATCGGTTCAGCAGCCGAGGGTCTCACCTCCCACGAATCTCACCAGTCTGTCGCTATGCACGAATCCGGCGCTGGGTCGGATCCAAAGCGTCTCGGAGGCCGTCGCCGATGAAGTTGATGCAGAGGACGATCAGGACGATTATGAGACCGGGGAAGGTGACGAGCCACCAGCTGGCGAGGCCCTGATCCTGTCCCTCGCCGATGAGCACGCCGAGCGCCGGCGTCGGCGGCTCGATGCCGAAGCCGAGGAACGAGAGCACCGACTCGAGCAGGATTGCGGTACCCGTCGTGAGCGTCGCGGCTACGAGGATCGGCCCGATCGTGTTCGGGATCATGTGCCTGAACATGATCCGAATGTCTCCGGATCCGGATGCTTTGGCGGCTTCCACGTACTCCTTCTCTCGCAGCGAGAGAAAGCTGCCTCGGACGATGCGGGCGATCGGAGTCCAGATGAAGAACGCTAAGAGCAGCGCCACTTGCGTGGGCCCGCTATGACCGAGGAACTTCGCCGCGGTCAACAAGACGGCGAGCAAGGGTAAGGTCAGGAACAGGTCGGTGATCCGCATGAGGACGTTGTCCGGCCAGCCGCCGAAATAGCCGGCGAGGCCGCCCACGATCGTGCCGAGGACCGTCGAGAGGAAGCCGACGAGGAGCGCGACGCGCGCCGACGTGCGGATGCCGAAGAGCGTACGGCTGAAGTAGTCGCGTCCAGCCTGGTCGGTGCCGAACAGGTGGTGTGCGCTCGGCGGCTGCGTCAATGAGTCGAGGTTGACGTCGGAGTAGGAGTACGGCGCGACGACGTTGGCGAAGGCGCCGGCCGCGAAGACGGTCAGCAGCACGACGAGGCTGGCCATCGCGAGCCGGTGCCGGAAGAAACGCCTCCTCGCGAACGCCCACTGGCTCCGTGCCTTCAGCTCGAGGCCCGTGTCGTACACGAGCTCGGTCGGCTGGGCCGGGACCGCTGACCCGATCGGTGCCCCGGCGCCGCCCGCTGCCGCGGCGGGATCGGGCCCGACGGCCAGCCCTGCTCCCCTCGGCTCTCGGTCAGTCATAGCGGATTCTCGGGTCGAGGACGCCGTAGACGATGTCGGCGATCAGGTTGAACACCACGATCATGACAGCAGTGACCATCAGCCATGCCATGACAGGGTACGGATCCGATGCTTGAAGGGAGTTGATGAAGTAGGTGCCCATGCCGTCCAGGGTGAAGATCTGCTCGGTCACGATTGCACCGCCGAAGATGCCGCCGAAGTCGAGTGCCACGACCGTGACCAGTGGGATGAGCGCGTTCCTGAAAACATGCTTCATGATCACCCGGCGTTCGATCAAGCCCTTGGCGCGCGCGGTTCGTACGTAGTCGGAGTTGATCACCTCGAGCATCGAGGCGCGCATGTAGCGGCTGTACGCGGCGATCGTCAGGACCACGAGCGTGAGCACCGGCAGCGCGAGATGCTGGATCCGGTCGAGCAGGAAGTGGAAACCGTGACCCGGGTCGA
>WNGA01005919.1_pt2 | contig 33308 bp, 30 predicted proteins | sample 5400061 | NCBI WGS metagenome assembly WNGA01 (sample SAMN13153366, study PRJNA577476) | soil metagenome | isolation source: 100 cm soil or saprolite under grassland replicate 2 | place: USA:California | collected 2016-06-15 | reverse complement strand
GCCGCCGAAGTGATCATCGGCCCGGACTACCCGTTCTGCATCATCGGCGAGCGGATCAACCCGACCGGCCGCAAGCTCTTCCAGGAACAGCTGCGCCGCGGGGACCTGTCCCGGATCGAGATCGATGTCGCCCAGCAGGCCGCCGGCGGCGCGATGGTCCTCGACGTCAACATGGGCGCCCCGCTCGCGGACGAGACCGAGCTGATGGTCGCGGCGATCACCCTGATCCAGGGCGCGTGCGACCTGCCGTTGTGCCTGGATTCCTCCATCGTCGAGGTGCTGGAGGCCGGCCTGGCCTGCTACCAGGGCAAGGCGCTGGTGAACTCGGTGACGGCCGAGGACGAGCGGCTTGACGCCATCCTCCCGCTGGTCAAGCGGCACGGGGCCGCGGTCATCGCGCTGCCGAATGACGAGGAGGAGATCCCGGCGGAGCCGGCCAGGCGGGCCGAGCTTGCCCGCAAGATCATCGACGTGGCGACCGGCAAGTACGGCATCCCCATCGAGGACATCGTCATCGACCCGCTGGCGATGCCGGTCGGCGCGGACACCTCGCTGGTGGCCACGACGCTGGAGACGATCGCGCTGCTGCACGAGGAGTTCGGCGTGAACATGACGCTCGGCGCGTCCAACGTGTCGTTCGGGATGCCGGACCGCGGGTCGATCGGCGCCGCCTTCCTGCCGATGGCGATCAGGGCGGGCCTGACCAGCGCGATCATGGATGCCCGCTCCCCGCAGCTTGTCCGCTCGGTCAAGGCCGCCGACCTGCTGCTCAACCGGGATCCGTGGGGGGCGGCGTGGATCGCCGCGCACCGCGCCCAGCAGGCAGCGGCGCTCCCGTGACGCAGACGACCGATGCGACCCTGGCCGACGATCAGGTCACGGCCGGCCCGGCGCGAGTTGACCTGCTCTTCGAGCCGGCCGGGACCCGGGTGCGGGTGCCGCCCGGGGTCACGCTCTTCGACGCGGCGAGCTGGAACGGCATCGCCATCGACTCGACCTGCGGCGGCCACGGCACCTGCAAGAAATGCAAGGTCCAGATCACCGGGGGCACCGTGCCCGCCACGCCGCTCGACGTGCGCGCGTTCTCCTCCGATGAGCTGCGCGACGGCTGGCGGCTGGCCTGCCGGGTGGTGACCGGCGCCGACCTGCGGGTAAACGTGCCGCCCCTGGTCACCCGGCCGAAGGCGGCCACCGTCGGCGTCGGCCGGCAGGTGATCCTGCGGCCGGCCGTGCAGAAGCGCTACCTGGAGCTCGACGAGCCTTCGCTGGCCGACCAGCTGACCGACCTGGAGCGGGTGCTGCGCGCCGTGGACGACCTGGAGCTGCGGGCGGACCTGCACGCGCTCCGGTCGATCGGGCGGGCGCTGCGCGCCGCCGACTACAAGGTCACCGCGGTGATCGCGGACGACGTGCTGATCGACGTGCAGGAGGGCGACACCACCGGCCGGGTGTACGGCATCGCCTTCGATCTCGGCACGACCACGGTGGTCGCCACGCTGCTCGACCTGTCCACCGGGACGCCGCTGGCGGTCGCGTCGATGCTCAGCAAGCAGCAGCCGTTCGGCGCGGACGTGATCACCAGGATCAGCTCGGTGATGATGGACCCGGCCGCGCTCGGGCGGCTCACCGGGCTGGCGCACGAGACGCTGAACGAGCTGGCCGCCGACGTGTGCGCGCAGGCCGGGGTGGATCCGGCCGACGTGCTGGAGGTGGCGATGGCCGGCAACGCCACGATGACCCACCTGGCGCTCGGCATCGACCCCGAGCCGCTCGGGGTCGCCCCGTTCATCATGTCGACCCGGCTGTTCCCCGAGGTGCTGGCGGCCGACATCGGCGTGGCCGTGCACCCGCGGGCCAGGGCCGTGGTGTTCCCGTCGTTCGGCGCCTATGTCGGCGGCGATATCACCGCCGGGCTGCTGGCCGCCGGCATGGACCGGGACGCGCGGACCAGGCTGTTCATCGACATCGGCACGAACTGCGAGATCGTGCTGGGTAACAGGGAGTGGCTGGTCGGCACCGCTGCCCCGGCCGGCCCGGCCTTCGAGGGGGCCGCGATCCGGTGCGGCATGCGGGCGGCCGACGGGGCGATCGAGGTGGTCTCGATGAGCCCCGGCGGGCTCGAGCTGAAGGTCATCGGCGATGCCCCGCCTGCCGGGCTGTGCGGCTCCGGCCTGGTGGACGCGGTCGCCGAGCTGGTCAGGCTGGGGCTGCTGGACCGGTCCGGGCGGCTGATCCACGAGCAGGACGCGGCCGCGATCGCCCCCGGGCTCGCGCCGCGGCTGACCCAGCTCGGCGCGGAACGCGTCTTCGTGCTGCACTGGCTCGGCGAGCCCGGCGACGCGGCCCACTCCATCTACCTGTCCCAGCGGGATGTCCGCGAGCTGCAGTTCGCCAAGGCGGCGATCGCGACCGGATGGAACATCCTGCTGGAGGAGACGGGCCTGGCGCCGCGGGACATCCAGCAGGTCCTGCTGGCCGGCTCGTTCGGCAGCTACCTGTCGCCCGGCAACGCGATCAGGCTCGGCCTGGTCCCGCGGCTGCCGGTGCCGCGCGTGGTCAGCGCGGGGAACGTGGCCGGCGAGGGGGCGAAGATGGCGCTGCTGAGCATGCGGGAGCGGTCCGGCGCGCTGGCGCTGCTCGAGGAGGTGAGATATGTCGAGCTCTCCGACCGCGCTGACTTCAACGACCGGTTCGTCGAGCAGCTGCAGTTCCCGGCCTGAGACGGCACCGGCTGACGGCCAGCCCGCCGTCGCCGTCATCGCCTGCGGCGCGCTCGGCGGGCACATCCGGGAGATCGCCGCCCGCCGCGGCTGGGCGCTCGAGCTGCGCTGCCTGCCGTCGCTGCTGCACAACCGCCCAGCGCAGATCGCGCCTGCCGCCGAAGAGCTGGCCTGCCATTTTCTGGAACGAGGTTTCCGGGTGGCACTCGGATACGCGGACTGCGGCAGCTACGGCGCGCTGGACTCGCTGTGCGAACGGCTCGGCATCCGCCGCCTGCCGGGGCTGCACTGCTATGACGTGTTGGGCGGCCAGCGCCGGCTCCGGGCGATGCTGGCGGCGGAGCCCGGCACGTACCTGCTGACCGACTTCCTGGTCCGCAGCTTCCGCCGGTCGGTGCTCACCGAGCTCGGCCTGGACCGGCATCCGGAGCTGTGGCCGGATTACTTCGGCCACTACACGCGGCTGGTCTGGCTGGCGCAGGACCGGGACAAGGCCCTGGACGCGGACGCGGCCGGGATCAGCGCGATGTTCGGCCTGCCGCTCACCGTGATCGACGTGGGCACCGCCGGCCTGGAGCGCGAGCTCGAGCTGCTCGTCGGCGCGACGGTACCGCGATGAGCGGCGGGCCTACCGGCGACGGGATGACCGGATCGCGCCAGTCCCTGGCCCGGCTGCTGGCGCGCCCCGGCCTGCCGAGCCGCTCCGGGCTGCTGCGCGCGGCACCGCTGCTGCGCTCCCCCAGGTATGAGGTGTTCCCGGCCGCCAGCATCGAGCAGGCCGTGCTGGACTGGGTGCCGCGGGAGCTCACCGTGACGGTGACCGCGTCCGCGGCCAAGGGCCTGGAGCCGACCATCGACCTGACCGAGCGGCTGGCGCAGCACGGCTACCATGCGGTGCCGCACCTGTCGGCCCGGCTGGTCAGGGACGGTGCCCACCTGGCCGAGATCGTCGCCAGGCTCACCGCCTGCGGGACCGGCGACGTCTTCGTCCCGGCCGGTGACGCCGACCCGCCGGCCGGGCCGTTTGCCAGCGCGCTCTCGCTGCTCGAGCGGCTGGCCGAGATGGGCAGGCCGTTCGCGCGGGTGGGGATCACCGGGTACCCGGAGAGCCACCCCAGGATCGGCGACGACGTCACGATCCAGGCGATGTGGGACAAGCGGCTGCATGCCAGCTACCTGGTCAGCAACCTCTGCTTCGACCCGGTCACGCTGCGGCAGTGGATCAGCCGGGTCCGGGCCAGGGGCGTCACCCTGCCGATGTTCGTCGGGCTGGCCGGCCCGGTCGAGCGGGCCAGGCTGCTGCGGATGGCGGCCAGGGCGGGCGTCGCGGAGTCGGCCAGGTTCCTGGCCGGGCACGCCGACTGGTTCCTGCGCCTGGGCGCGCCCGGCGGGTACAGCCCGGACCGGCTGCTCGAGCGGACCGGGACCGCGCTCGCGTCGCCCGCCGCCGCGGTCGAGGGACTGCACGTCTTCACGTTCAACCAGGTCCGGCAGACGGAGGAATGGCGCCGCTCGCTGCTCGCCCGGCTGCCGGCATCGACAAGCCCGCCCTGGCGTGCACACTGAGAGAGTCGCGGAAGTCGTCCTCGGGCTCCGCCAGGCGGGGGCACGTCGAAGGCCGCGGCATCGTGATGAGGGTGGAGAGATGTTCGAGAGGTTCACCGACCGGGCACGCAACGTCGTGGTGCTGGCTCAGGACGAGGCCAGGCTGCTCAACCACAACTACATCGGCACCGAGCACATCCTGCTCGGCCTCATCCACGAGGGCGAGGGAGTAGCCGCCAAGGCCCTTGACTTGCTCGGGATCAGCCTGGAGGCCGTGCGCCAGCAGGTAGAAGAGATCATCGGGCGGGGGCAGCAGGCCCCGTCCGGGCACATTCCGTTCACCCCGCGCGCCAAGAAGGTCCTTGAGCTCTCGCTGCGCGAGGCCCTGCAGCTCGGCCACAACTACATCGGCACCGAGCACATCCTGCTCGGCCTGATCCGCGAGGGCAAGGGCGTCGCCGCCCAGGTGCTCGTCGAGCTGGGCGGCAATCTCGACCGGGTCCGCCAGCAGGTCATCGCGCTGGAGCAGGAAAATCCGACGACGGAGGAACTGCCGCCGGCCGCGCGGAGGCGCACCGTCCGGACCCAGGCATCCGCCGCGGCCGAGGCATTCGCCCACACCGAGCGGGAGAACGCGGACCTGGCGGCGAAGCTGGACGAGATCCTGAGCCGTCTCGACTCGATCAGCAGCCGGCTGACCGCCATCGAGCGTGCGCTCAACCCCGGCACCGCGGCGGGCGACGACTGACCCTTGCCGCTGGATTCACCCGCCCGCAGCCATCCCTTCCACCCTGGGTTGGTAGCATACGCCGATGGCAGCAGGGGACGCCGGCGACGAGCAAGGCGCCGTCCCCGCCACGACTCCGGTGACCGAGTACCTCGCCGACCGGCTGTCCGGCGCAGGCACTCCAGGCCGGCAACGGCTTGCGGAGTACCTCCGCCAGCTCGGCGTCGTGGATCGCGCCATCTATGCCGCCGTGGCCGCCGCGCCGACGGCGGACCTGGATGGGCCCATCCGGGGGCTCTCCAACCTGGCCGACAACTCCCGGCTATGGCTGGCCATTGCGGCCGGGCTCGCTATCGGGGGCGGGCGGAACGGGAGGCGGGCCGCGGCGGCGGGCGCCGTCTCCATCGGCGTCACCTCGGCCCTGGTGAACCTGGGCGTCAAGCCCTTGTACGCCCGGCAGCGCCCCGATCGCGCCGGCGCGGGCGTCCCAGGCCAGCGCTACGTGCACATGCCTTCGTCGTCGTCCTTCCCGTCCGGGCACTCGGCCGCCGGCTTTGCCTTCGCGACGGCCGTGGGGCGCGAGCTGCCCTGGCTCGGATCCGGGCTGCGGTTCGCCGCGGCGGCAGTGGCCTACTCGCGCGTGCATACCGGCGTGCACTACCCAGGAGATACCGTGATCGGCTCGCTGATCGGCGCGGGAACCGGCCAGGCGGTCGCCGGGCTGATGGACCGCAGCGCGCGCAAGCCCGTCACCTGACCCAGCGCGCAGCGGCGCGCGCCTCAGCCCGAGCCGGCCCGGGCGCGCAGCGCGGTCACCAGCGCCGGGATCACCTGGTTCAGGTCGCCGATCACCGCGTAGTCGGCATGCGCGATGATCGGCGCGTCCGGGTCGGTGTTGACCGCCACGATGTGCTTGGCGCTCAGGCACCCGGCCATGTGCTGGATCGCCCCGCTGATCCCGCAGGCCAGGTAGAGCTCGGGCGAGATGCGGGTGCCGGTCTGGCCGACCTGCTGCTTGTGCGGCCGCCAGCCCTGGCTGGTGACCACCCGCGACACTCCGAGCACCCCGCCGAGCAGCCCGGCGAGTTCCTCTAGGGCGCCGAAGCCCTCCGGCCCGCCGACGCCGCGACCGCCGCCCACCACGACGCGGGCGGTGGCCAGCGACACGCCGCCGGCCCGCTCGGCCGACTCGGTGGCGCAGACCGCGACGTCATCGCCGGCCAGGTCCGGCCGCCAGGTGCGCACGGTGATCTCGGCAGGCTCGGCCGCCAGGCTCGCCGCGCCGGCGTCGGTGGCCACCGTGAGCAGCGCCGGCGCCGGTTCGAGCACCGCGTCTTCCAGCAGGCTGCCCGCCCACCGCTGCCGGACGAGCTGGTACGTGCCGCCGGGCACGCGCGCCGCCGAGACGCAGTTCGCCGCCATCGGCAGGCTGGTGATCGCGGCGAGATGCGCGAGGACCTCGTTGCCGTGGTCGGTGGCGGCGGCCACCACCGCCGTGGCCTGCCCCGGCTCGATCAGCCCGGCCAGCGATCGCGCCCAGGCCAGCGGGGCGTAGCCGGTCAGCAGGTCCGACTCGACCGCGTACGCGTCGGTCACCCCGGCCGCCGCCAGCGCCTGCCTGGCGGGCTCGGCCAGCGCGCCGAAGACGACCGCGGCCAGGCCGTCCTGGCTGGTGGCGGCGAGATCCCGGCCGAAAGCCAGCGCCCGCAGCGACGCGTCGGCCACCCCGTCGCCGTCCCGCTCGACCAGGCACAGCACCGTCACGGCAGCACCCCCAGCTCATCGAACAGCCGGACCAGCGCGGGAACCGCGTCCGCCCCGGTGCCGAGGATCTCCGCCCGCTTGCTCTCCCCGGCCGGCACCCGCAGCAGCTGCTTCCGCAGGCCCTCGTCGCGGTACTCGGGCTGGAACCGCTCGATCACGGCGCGCTTCGCGCGCAGCCTGCCGGGCAGCGACGGGTATCTGGGCAGGTTGATGCCCTCTTTCACGCTGACCACCGCCGGCAGCGCCAGGTCGAAGGCCTCCTCGCTGCCCCGGTACTCCCGGCGGGCAACGGCCCGCGCTCCGGCGCCGGAAACGTCCAGGTTCTTGATCCCGGTGACGCACGGCAGGCCCAGCGCGTGCGCGACCCGCACCGGGACCTGGTAGCCGCCGGTATCGGCTGCCTCGTTGCCGAACAGCAGCAGGTCGTAGCCGCCGTCCGGCCCGGCGGCCCGCCGCCGGGCCGCCGCCGCGATCGCGGCGGCGGTGGCGATCGGGCCCCATTCCCGGCCGTCGGTCTCCAGCAGCACGCCATTCCCCGCCCCGAGCGACAGCATGTCCCGCAGCTGATCGGCGGCCTCCGGCGGCCCCAGCGTCAGCACCGAGACGGTGCCGCCGAGCCGCTCGGTGAGCTGCACGGCCTCCTCCACCGCGCACTCCTCGTGCGGGCTGACCGTGAACCCGGACATGCGGGTGTCCACGTCCTGCCCGTCCGGGGTGACCACGACCTTGCCGCCGACCATGGGCACCCGCTTGACGCAGACCAGGATCTCCATCGCCCGGTCAGCTCCTGACCCTGGCGTTCTCCGGGTCGAACAGCGGGGTCGAGCCGGCCACCGCCACGGTGACGGGATACTGCTCGCCCATGTACTCCGCGGCCAGCGTGCTGCCCTCGCGCGCGCGGTCGGCCGGCAGGTAGGCCATCAGCAGGTGCTTGCCGACCGAAGGGCCGGACCCCGCGCTGGTCACGTAGGAATGCCGTCCCTTCGCGTCCACCAGCGGCTCGCCGGCCTCGGTCAAGATGGGCTCGCCGCCCAGCATGTAGCGCAGCGTCCCGGCGGCCGAGCGGTGGTCATCCACGGTCAGCGTGCACAGCACCGCGCACGGCGGCGTTTCCCGCTGCCGCAGGTAGGCATCCTTGCCGGTGAACGGCTGCGCCTTCACCCTCGGCCTGGTCATCCCGGCCTCGACCAGGTTGTAGTCGGCCTCGAGCTCGGCGCCGTAGGCGCGGTAGCCCTTCTCCAGCCGGCCGGTCGTGCCGTAGACCCCGATGCCGACGGGAACCAGGCCACGGCGCGGGACGCCGGCCGCCCAGATCGCGTCCCACACCCTGGCCCCCTGCTCGATCGGGACGTACAGCTCCCAGCCGAGCTCCCCGACGTAGGAGATCCGCGACGCCAGCACCGTGACGCCGGCGATCTCCACCTCCCGGCAGGTGGCGAACGGGAAGCCGGCCTGCGACAGGTCGGCCTCGGTCACCGCCTGCAGCACGGTCCGCGCGTTCGGCCCCCAGATCCCGTAGGTCGCCCAGGACGAGGTGAGGTCGGACAGCTGCGCCGAGCCGTCGCCGGGCAGCTGCCCGCGCAGCAACTCCTTGTCCATCATCCCGGTGGCCGCGCCGGTCACCACCCGGAACCAGTCCTGGCCCAGCCGCATGATCGTCAGGTCGGCCAGGAAGCCGCCGTTATCGTCCAGCAGCGAGGTGTAGACGACCCGCCCGGCCGCCACGTCAAGCTGGGCCACCGCGGCGGTCTGGACCGCGGTGAGCGCGCCGGGCCCGGTGATGTCGAGCACCACGAACGCGGACAGATCGATCAGCCCGCAGGCGTCCCGCATGGCCAGGTGCTCGGCGTTGATGATGGGCGACCACCAGCGTGATTCCCATTCCGCTTCGCGCGGCATCAGCCGCCCGGCATACCGTTCCAGCAGGTTCTCGTTGGACGCATACCAGTTCGGGCGCTCCCAGCCCGCGGTCTCGGCGAAGACCGCGCCCAGGTCCCGCTCGCGGTCGTAGGCCGGGCTCAGCCGTAGCGGCCGACCGGATTCCCACTGCTCGGCCGGGTGCACGATCCCGTACATCTTGTTGAAGCCCTCACGCGCCCTGGCGGTGACGTGCGCCACCGTGCGCTGGTGATCGTGGAACCGGCAGATGCCGGCCTCGTGGATGTCGATCTCGGGGACGCGGCCGGTCATCTGCTCGGCGATCGCGCGGGAGATGCCGGGGCCTTCCTTGATCCAGCTCGCGGCCACCGACCACAGCCCGCTGACCTCCGGCGTCTCGCCGAGTGCCGGGTGGCCGTCCGGCGTCATCGAGATCAGCCCGTTGATCGAGTAGCGGATGCCGACGCGCTCGTCGCCGAGCAGGTCGGGCATCAGCTCCAGTGCCTGCATCAGTTGCGGGTCAAAGTCGTCCTGGGTGAACGGCATCTCGGTCGGCGAGAGAACAGCCTCCTCGATGGACGGGATGTCGCCCGGGCCGACGATGATCGGCCGGTGCGCGTAGGAGCCGACCTCCATGTCGCCGCCGTGCTGCCGCTCGTACATGTTCGTGTCCACGTCGCGCACGATCGGGTAGGCGATCTCGCCGGCCGTGTCGGCGAACAGCGGAACCGGGCCGACGCTGATCATCTGGTGCACGATCGGGGTCAGCGGGATGCGCGCGCCGGCCATCCTGGCGATCCTCGGGCTCCACACCCCGCAGCAGATAACGCAGACGTCGGTGCCGATGTCGCCCCGGCTGGTCCGCACGGCGGTGACCCTGCGGCCTGCCCGGCCGCCCGGTGCCGTGTCGATGCCGACCACCTCGGTCCCGGCGAGCACCTGCAGCGCCCCGAGGCGCTGCGCCTCCTCCCGCATCAGGGTGCCGGCCCGCAGCGAGTCGACCACGCCGACGGTGGGGAAGTAAAGCCCGCCGAGTATGACGGACTCGTCCAGGTACGGCACCAGCTTCGCGACCTCGGCGGGCGACAGGTGCTGCGCGGGTATCCCCCACGCCCGGGCGGCGGAGCCGCGGCGGCGCAGTTCCTCCATCCGCTCCGCCGTGCGGGCCACCTCGATGCCGCCGCTCTCGGTGAACACGCCGAGCGCCTTGTACTGCTCGGTGCTGTCGCGGGTCAGCTCCATCATCATCTTCGAGTACTCGATCGGGAAGATGAAGTTCGACGCGTGGCCGGTGGAGCCGCCGGGGTTGGGCATCGGCCCCTTGTCGACGAGCACGACGTCACGCCAGCCCAGCCTGGCCAGGTGGCAGGCCAGCCCGTTGCCGACGATTCCCGCGCCCACGATGACGGCGCTAGCCCGGGTGGGGATGTCATTCATGCCGCTGGCTCCCGCCGTTTCGTCTCGTTCCGTTGCCTGCTGCAAGTCTGGCCCCGCCGGCCGGAATCCCGGGCGGCGGGGCCAGACGGTGCCCGCATCTAGGCGGCCTGCGCCTACTCGACCGGGATTTCCTTGTTGATCAGGCCAAGGTCGATGCCCTGGCGGTTGCGCACGATCCGCGCCGTCACGTAGACGACGATCGCCAGCACGTACATCGCGCCCATGTAGTACAGCGAGTCGCGGTTGTTCACGAAGTAGTTGTCGTTCGTGAACCACTCATACAGGTTGAAGCCGAGCAGCCCGATGGTGATGACCCCGGCCACCGGCACGATCTGCACGCCGAAGAGCTTGATCCGGCTGGCGGGCGACGCCCGCCACAGGTCGGGCTTGCGCCACGGCAGCACGACCACCGCGATCGCGCTGAACAGGTAGGTGACGGCGATCACCAGCGTGGCGTCCAGCGTGTAGCTCCGGAACGTCGTCGAGTAGGCATACACGGCGGCCAGGCCGACCGCCGGCAGCAGCATCAGGATCAGGGAGTAGAACGGAACCTTCCGCTTCTCCGAGACCTCGGCGGCCCGGTCGGGAAGCACCCGGTCGAAGGCAGCCGCGAAGATGACCCGGGTGGAGGACAGGAACAGGGTTCCGACCCAGCCGAAGAACCACAGGCTCAGCACCAGGATCAGGGCGACCTGGAACGCCGTATTGTGCACCAGCCAGCCCGCGAACATGAACGGATACGGCCAGATGCCGAACTGCGGCGTGAGGTTGTAGTCCAGTGAGTTGAGGTTCTGGTAGAAGTCCCAGCCGACCGTCTTGGCGATCAGCAGCAGGAAGATCACGGTGAACAGGACCGTCATCCACAGGCCGACGAACATGCCGGTGAACACCCGCTTGAAGTCGCTCGCGCCGCGGATCTCGCCGTACAGCGTGGCACCCCAGTTCGGCCACAGGATGAAAAACATCATGGCCGGCACGAGCAGCATCGTCGGCCCCAGCGGGCCGAAGCCCAGCGACGACGTGGTGTACCCGGCCTTGACCGCCGCGACGTTGGTGGCGTGATAGGCGTTGCTGACCCCGAACAGCTTGTGCGCCTCGAGGTTGAACGAGCTGATGAAGCTGGCGTGCGAGTTGAAGAGGAGCAGGACCACGACGGCGGCGAACCCGATCACGCCGCCGATGAAGCACCACTTCTGGATCCGCGCGTACCCGGACATTCCCAGCGAGACCAGCACGCCGGCCAGCGCGATCGTGATGAGCGTCACCACGAAGATCCCGTTGTTGGTGCCGAACCAGGCGGCGCCGCCCGCTGGCCAGGTCCATTTGAGGGTCGCCCACAGCGGCTCGAATAGCTGGACCGACAGGATGTTGCCGTAAATCGGCGCCCATAGCCAGAGGATGAACCACCACCCGGTCGCCGCCATCACGAACCCGAGCCCGCTGCCCAGGATCCGGCTTTGCCAGACGTAGTCACCGCCCGCGCGCGGGATCGTGACGATGAGCCCGGCATAGGCGATGACGAGGAAGGAGACCCACACCCCCGAGATGATCACCGCGGTAATCAGCTGGCCCTTGGGGAACGCGGGGCCGGCAAAGGTGAACTCGTAGATCCCGAGCGTGACGAAGTTGGTGGCCAGGCACGCGTAGATGATCGAGTCTCGGACGGACCAGCCCCTGACCAGGCCGGTCGCCTTGCGGAGGAATAGTGTCGGGGTCTCGCCGCCGACGGTCTCAGCCGCCATACTCGCCTCCCAAGTGGTGATTTATCAGGATCAGATCGTAGTCCCGCCGGCCCCTGAGATCACTGAAATCAGCACGGAGATCGGTGACGCCAGCCGCGCTTAGCCATTTACCAGAAGGTATTTGGTGACTTTCCCCTTCTTGGGGTTCAGCTCAAGCACGGCGCCCTGCAGGACTCCGTCACCGTAGACGCTGCCGGGATTGATGGCGAGCGTCCGCCCCATTCGCTTGATGCCGCGGCTCTCGTGAATGTGGCCGTGCACCGACAGCATCGGCTGATGCTTCAGGATCGCGTCCCGGACGGCGGTCGAGCCGACCGCCTTCATCACCGCTCCCCCGTGCGTCGGCCGCAGATTCTCGTCCAGGGCCGGGGCCTCGTCCAGGCCGGTGCCGTACGGCGGCGCGTGGAAATTGAAGATCGCCCGCTCCATGTCGGGGATCAGGCCGGCCACGGCCTCGATCTTCCTGGCCAGTTCCTCCTCCGGCGCCTCGCGGAAGGTGTCCCACGGGGTCGGGTTCGTCCACCCCATCGAGACCAGCTGGAACCCGCCGAGGTCGAGCATCTTGCCCTCGCCGAAGCTGACGCTGGGCGCCGCCTCGATGATGTCGTCGATTTCCCAGATGTCGTCGTTGCCGCCGTTGAGTATGCACGGGATGTCGCTGCGGGCCAGCTTCCCGTCGGCCATGTCCATCCACCGGTCCAGTGAGTGCACCATCTCGGTGGTGAACCTGCGGTCGATCGCGCCTTCTTCGCTGCTCAGCGCGGTGAGCTCGTCCGGCGTGACGATCGCCGGATAGGAGCCGGTGTTCCGGATCCGGGTCCGGACGTTGTCCAGTTCCTGCTGGGTCTCCATGCGCAGCGTCTCGCCGCGCAGCACGACCTGCCAGTACCCCGTGTGGGCGACGATCGGCACCATCACCTTGCCGGTGACGTCACCGCCCAGCACCACGATGTCCGCTTTGTAGAACGCGGCGGCGTTGAGGAACTTCCGCCAGCAGATCTCCGAGCCGTGAATATCGGTGGCGAAAAAGACTTTCATGCGAGTACCACGCCCTTACCGCGCTCCCTGTGCAACGGTGTAGCACCCGACGCAACCGGGCGTCAAGCATATGTGCTGGTCGAAACCGTCCTGAGACGTGTCAGTGGTCGACCTCTTCCGGCAGCTCGTACCAGCGGACGCGGTCGCCGATATTCGCCCGCAGCTTCCACTTGACTGTCTTGGGCGCCGACTGGGCTATTTCCAGCAGCCGCTGGCTCTGCGCCACCGGGTCGAACGGCGGGCTGGGCGGGGCGAGGCCCGGCTTCTCGGCGGCCAGGCCGGGCAGCTTCGTCAAGTTGATGGTCACCGTCCGCCACCAGCCCCAGTCCGCGCCGAGCAGCTTGGCGAAGCGCTCGGTGTCGATGACCGGCTCGCCGGCCGCCGGGGCGGCCGCGTGCCTGCCGCGGGGCTGGCTGCCGCCCACCGGCAGCGCGCCCAGGATCTGCAGGAGGTCCCGGACGTCCTTCTCGTTCAGCTCGACGATCTGCAGCTTGGACAGCAGGATGTCGATCACGTCGATGGTCAGCGGCAGCCGGCCGAAGGACGGCCGGAAGTCGAGCGTGTGGCACATCGTCAGCCGGTCGACCATCACGTCGATCGGCCGGCCCGACGGCGCGGTGAAGTACATCTGCCGGTCGCCGTTGAGGTTGTTGAACCTGCGGTCCCCGGTACAGCCGACCCGCTCCAGGTAGGCGGCCACATCCTTGCGCCCCTTGGACATGCAGGCGAAGTCGATGTCCTGGTCCCGGCGCAGCCGGGGCGGGAAGTCCGGGCAGACGACCCGGACCGCCAGCCCGCCGAGTAGCTTGAGCCCGAGGCCGGCGTCCTTGGCGCCGCGGGCGAGCATCAGCGCCTCGGGCAGCGGATCGTGCTGGTCGCCTGGTGTCAGGTCGCCTGGATGGTCAGTGCCCACGACTGCTCCTCTGCCGGCTGGCCGCGCACGGCGATATCGGGCGCCACGACACATTATCGCCCGGCGCGGCGGTGGCGCTTCCGCCGCGCCAGGTCGTGGTTGACGCGGATCAAGGGGATCGTCATCCTAGTTGCGTGACCGAGCACGACGTTGCTGCCGGCGCAACCTACCAGTCGGCGGAGCGAGCCCTTGCCCTGCTCACCAGCTTCGACGAGACCCGGCACGAGATCGGCGTCACGGAGATAGCCGAGTCGCTCGGGGTGCACAAGTCGACCGCGTCGCGGCTGGCGGCCGCGCTGGAGCGGGCCGGCTTCCTCAGCCGGGCCGGCCAGCGCTACCGGCTCGGCGTCGAGCTCATCAGGCTGGGCACGCTGGCGCTGCGCGGCTTCGACGTGGTCGCGGCCATGCAGCCCGCGATGGAGAAGCTCTCCCGGCAGACCAGCGAGACGGTCAACCTGGCCGTCCCCGACGGAGCCGACATCCTGAACGTCGCCGAGCTGCCGAGCACGTACATCCTGAGCTGCTCGGGCGGCTGGACCGGCCGCCGGACGAAGCCGCATGCCGTCGCCAACGGCAAGGTGCTGCTCGCCTACGGCGCCATCCCGCTGCCCCGCCAGCTTGACCGGTACACCGAGCACACGATCACCACGCAGGCCGGGCTGCGGGACGAGCTCGCCGCGGTCCGCCGGGATGGCTACGCGACGGCGGTCGCGGAGCTGGAGGACGGCCTTGTCGCGGTCGCGGCGCCGGTGTTCGACGGCACCGGGGCGTGCGTGGCGGCGCTGTCCGTTTCCGGTCCCGCGTACCGGATGCCGCCCGAGCGCCTGGCCGAGCTGGGCAAGCTCTGCGCGGAGTCGTGAGCCAGCCAGCGGCGCGGACACAGGAACCCGGACACAGGGAACGGAGAGGCGGGTACCGTGCGGGAGCACTTGCTGTACATCAACGGCGCCTGGCGCGGCGGCCGGGCCGGGCCGGCGGCGGCGGTCAGCCCTTCGTCCGGCGAGACGTTCGCGTCGGTGGCGACCGGCACCCCGGCCGACATCGACGACGCCGTCGCGGCGGCGCAGGCCGCCTGGCCGGACTGGGCCGCCGCCTCCCCCTTCGACCGGGCCGCCTGCTGCCAGCGGGTCATCGCCGGGATCACCGGGCGCCGCGAGGAACTGGCCCGCGCCCTGACCGAGGACCAGGGCAAGCCGCTGGCCGCCGAGGCCTACGACGAGGTCGACGAGCTTGCCGAGTATTTCCGGATGGCCGGCGAGGACGCCAAGCGCCGCGAGGGCGGGCTGCCGGCCTCCACGTCGGCGGGCCGGCGGATCCTCGCCACCCGGGTGCCGCTCGGCGTCGTCGCGGTGGTCAGCCCGTGGAACTGGCCGTACACGATGGGCGCCGAGCTGTTCGCGCCGGCGATGGCGGCGGGTAACGCCGTCGTCTGGGTCCCGGCCCCGACCACGTCGGCCTGCTGCGCGGTGCTCGCCGACGTGCTGGCCGGGGCGGGCCTGCCGGCCGGCGTGTTCAACTTCGTGCCCGGGCCGGGGCCGGTCGTCGGCGACGCCCTCGTCGCCCATCCCGGCGTCGCGGGCGTCGGCTTCGTCGGCTCGGTCGAGACCGGCGGCCTGGTCGCGGCCCGCGCGGCCGGGAAGGCCCAGCTGCTCGAGCTCGGCGGCAACGGCCCGATGGTGCTCCTGGAGGACGCTGACCTGGCCCTGGCCGCCGAGGCTGCGCTGGAGGCCGCCTACCTCTGCGCCGGGCAGAGCTGCACGGCCGGCGAGCGGTTCCTGGTGCACGCCGCGGTGCGCGATGAGTTCGTCGAGCGGGTGGTGGCCGCCACCAAGGAGAAGGTCAGGCTGGGCGACCCGTTCCGGCCGGAGACCACGATGGGGCCGCTGAACAACGAGGCCACCGCGGCGAAGTTCGACCGGCACATCGCCGGCGCGCTGGCCGGCGGCGCCCGGGTGTGCTGCGGCGGCCGGCGGGCGCCCGGGTTCGCGACGGCGCTGTACGCCGAGCCGACCGTGCTGGACAGGGTCACTCCCGGCATGGCGATCGAGCGGGAGGAGACCTTCGGGCCGGTGGTGCCGGTGGTCGAGGTGACATCGGCCGCCCAGGCGCTCGAGCTGACCAACGCCTCGCCGTACGGCCTGACCGCCGCGGTGTTCACCGAGGACCTGGAGCGCGGGCTGGCTTTCGCCGAGCGGGCCAGGGCCGGCTGGGTCAACATCAACGCCTCGACCAACCTGTGGGAGTCGCACCTGCCGTTCGGCGGCCGGTCCGGCAGCGTCAGCGGCCGGGGCCGGGTCGGCGGCCGCTATCCGATGGACACCTTCACCGAGCCCAAGACCGTGGTCTATCCCGCGCCCAGATATGGCGACGGCGCCCGGTGAGGCAGCAGGGGCAGCCGGCTGGCGTATCGACATCGACGAGAACGGCGACGCGGCCGGCCTATCGTGACAGCCTGTAGGACATGACGCATGACGGCATGACGCTTCCTGGCGGGCCACAGCCCGGCTATCTGGACATGCCGCTCGGGCAGTTCCTCACGGCACTGGCCAGCGGCACGCCAGCACCCGGCGGCGGGGCGGCGGCGGCACTGTCGGTCGCGCTGGGCGCCAGCCTGTGCGCGATGACGGCACGGCTGTCGGCCCGGCGGCTGGACAATGCGGTGACAAGCCAGCTGACAACCGACGGGGAACGGATCCTCCGCACGGCCGCTTCGCTCATGCAGGCCGATGGCGAGGCTTACAGCCGGGTGATCTCCGCGATGCGGAAGTCCACCGGGGCCGATCCGGCCGACCGCGAGCGTGCGATCGCGGCGGCGCTGTCCGACGCCGCTGACGTGCCGATGCAGATCGTCGAGCTAGCCGCGGAGGCGGCCGGGCTCGCCTCGCGGCTGGCCGCCGACGGCAACCCGGCGCTGCGCGGCGACGCCATCGCCGCCACCATGCTGGCCGAGGCCGCCGCGCGCTCGGCCGCGACGATGGTCAGCATCAACCTGGCGGGGACACCGGACGACGAGCGGCACGCCCGCGCGGACTCGCTGGTCGCTGACGCGGGCCGCTCGGCCGGGGACGCCACCCGGGCTCAGCCAGCCGCCATACAGGCGCCGAATTCGATGGAACCGTCCGCGGACAGCGACCGTCGAAGGTCGTGAATCCCGGATCGGCCACCTAGCAAGGGGGCCGATCGCGGGATTCACCACCCTCCGTCGCCGGAGCGGATGAGCGAGATACGGCACCGGATTGCCGCCGGGCCGCCCACCGTGACCGCCTAGGACGCGGGCGGCGCGTTCACCGGGCCAGTCCGGTCAGCCGGATGGCTACCGACGGGCGGCGATCTGGTGCTGGCGGAGCTCGCGCATGACCCGGCGGCGCTCGGCGCCGGCCAGCTTGTCGATGTAGAGCTCGCCATGCAGGTGGTCGGTCTCGTGCTGCAGGCAGCGGGCCAGCTCGCCGGTTCCTGTGACGATGACCGGCTGCTGGTGAAGATCGACGCCGTCCGCGACCGCGTGCCAGCTGCGGATCCGGTCCGCGCTGACGCCGGGGATGGACAGGCACGCCTCGGGGCCTTCGTAGCTGCCCGTCGCCTCGACGATCCGCGGGTTGATCAGGTAGCCGAGCTGGCCGTCGACGTTGTAAGCGAACGCCGCAAGGCCAGAGCCGATCTGGGTGGCGGCGAGCCCGGCGCGGCCGGGTAGCTGCGCGTGCGCAGGACCGGATCGCCCAGCAGCCGCAGCGGCCGGACGGTCACCGGGGCCCACCAAGGCGCACATCCAGTAGCTTAAAGCAGCCCGCGCAGGCTGCCCGGCTTGCGGAGACTGCGTCAGGATCCGATGAAGGGAGCGCACGTGGATCAGCTCAGCCTCGGAGTCGTATCACGGTCGCGGAAGGAGCACGAGCGCAGGCTGGCGATCCACCCGCTGCATATCGAGCGGATCGATGCTGACCTGCGCGAGCGCCTGTACCTCGAGCGCGGTTACGGCGATCAGTTCGGGATGCCCGACGAGCAGCTGGCGCCCATGGTCGCCGGCCTGCGGACCCGTGATCAGCTCATCGCCGGCTGCGATGTCATCCTGCTGCCCAAGCCGCTGCCCGAGGATCTGGCCGGCCTGCGGGAAGGGCAGGTCCTGTGGGGCTGGCCGCACTGCGTGCAGGACGAGGAGATCACCCAGCTGGGCATCGACCGGCGGCTGACGCTGATCGCCTTCGAGGCGATGAACCACTGGTCCGCCGACGGCTCTTTCAGCCTGCACGTCTTCCACAAGAACAACGAGCTGGCCGGGTACTGCTCGGTGCTGCACGCCATGGAGCTCATCGGGGCGACGGGCGAGTACGGCCGCCGCCTGCGGGCGGCCGTCATCGGCTTCGGGGCGACCGGCCGGGGAGCGGTGACGGCGCTGAACGCCCATGGCGTGACGGACGTCGATGTGCTGACCCACCGGGCGGCCAGCGCGGTTGGCTCGCCCATCCACTCGGCGCGCATCGTGCACTTCGATCGCGACCCGGGCGACCCTGGCCGCTGCCGTGCGCTGCGCGAGAGCGGCTGGGTGCCGCTGGCGGACTTCCTGGCCGAGCACGACATCGTGGTCAACTGCGTGCTGCAGGACACCGACGCGCCGCTGATGTTCGTGACCGCCGGCGACCTGGGCTCGTTGGCCGGCAGCCTGCTGGTTGACGTGTCCTGCGATGAGGGCATGGGCTTCAGCTGGGCGCGCCCGACCTCGTTCGCCGAGCCGATGCTCATGCTGGGCAGCAACGTGCGTTACTACGCCGTCGACCACAGCCCGTCGTACCTGTGGGACTCAGCAACCTGGGAGATCAGCGAGGCCCTGCTCCCGCACCTGCGCGCCGTGCTCGGCGGCCCCGGGGCGTGGGAAGGGCACGAGACGATCCGGCGGGCCATCGAGATCCGCGCCGGGGTCATCCAGAACCCCCGCATCCTGTCCTTCCAGCACCGCTCCCCGGACTACCCGCACCCCGGGAAGGCTAGGCACTGATGACCTGAAGGGTGGCGAGGGTCGGGTCCGCTGCGTAGGCGATGCGGCCGCCGTCGGCGAGCACTTCCCGCAGCGCGTCCAGCGCCTCGGCGGTGATCAGCTCGCCGGGAGCGAGCACAGGGACGCCGGGCGGATACGGCGCGATCAGCTCCGCGCTGACCCTGCCCACCGCGCGGGCGGCGCTGACGGTCTCGTTCGCCGCGAAGAACGCCTCCCTCGGCGCCAGCACCGTCTCCGGCACGACGGTCCAGGCCGCGGCGGCCACCGGGATCCGCGGGCGGCCCCGGTGCCGCTCGACCGATGCGATCAGCAGCTCGGTGAACGCCCCGACGGTGTCGGCGTCATCGGCCAGCGTCACGATCGGGATCACGGTGTCGCGGTCGGCCAGTTCGACCGGCATCCCGGCCTCGATCAGGTCCGCCTCGACCGCGTGGCCGTGCGCGCCGGCGCCGGCCAGCAGGACGACCAGCTTGGCCGGCTCCACGCCAGGGCCGTCGAGCACGCCGAGCCCCGGTACCTCGCGCAGCCGCTGCCGGGCCGCTGCGACGCAGGAAAGGAGCCGGGCGCACAGCTCCTTGCCGTCCCTGGCGAGCAGCGCCCGCGCCGCGTCGATGCTGGCCAGGATCGAGCCGGTCGGGCTGGTCGTGTGGGTGGCCTCGAAGGCGCGGTCCAGCCGTGCCGGATCCAGCCGCCCGGTCCTGGCGAACACCATCGCGCCCTGCGTGTACGCGGGCAGCGCCTTGTGCGCGCTGGTCACCATCGCGTCGGCGCCCGCGGCGAGCGCGTGCGGCGGCAGGTCGGGGTGGAAGCCGAGATGCGCGGCCCACGCGGCGTCCACGATGAGCGGGACGCCGGCCTCGTGCGCCGCCGCGGCGTGCCCGGCCAGGTCGCCGGTCGTGCCGACGTAGGACGGGTCGCCGAGGAACACGCCGCAGGCGCCGGGGTGCGCCGCGAGCGTGGCCCGCACGGTCTCGACCGCCACCGGGCCCGGCAGCCCGGAGGCCGGGTCAACCTCCGGCCTGACCCAGACCGGGCGCAGCCCGGCCAGCACCAGGCCGAGCAGCAGGGACCGGTGCAGGGTCCGGGTGACGACCGCGTAGTCCCCCGGTTTGCCCGCGGCCAGCGTCAGCGCCTGGTTGCCGTGCGTGGAGCCGGCCACCGAGAACCGGCACCAGTCGGCGCCCCAGAGCCGGGCGGCCCGGCCTTCCGCGTCGGCCAGCAGGGTGTCCGCTCGCTTGATCGGGCCGAGGCCGCCGTACAGCGGCGCGTCGCCGGCCACCACGGTGCCGACCAGGTCGTGGCGCTGCTTGTGCCCGGGGACGCTCATCGGGGTCAGCAGGCCGGCCTCGGCCTGGCTGGTGAAGCGCAGCCAGGCATCCAGCAGCGGAGCGTCCGCCCGCAGCCCGCGCGGGTCACGGGCATCGAGCAGGCCGCCGGGGTCGCGGGTGGCAGGTGCACCGGTGTCGGCCATCCGCCCAGTCTGCATGATCAGCCCGTGGCGCAGCATGCTGGGGGAAGGCGGTCCGGGCCGGCCAGCGGCCCGGTGGACCGGGCAGGCTCGAGGCGGAAGGCAGGATCGCAGTGCGGATCTACATCAGCGCGGACATGGAGGGCGTGACCGGGCTCGTCGACGCCGGCGACGTCCAGCCCGGCGGCCAGGACTACGAGCGGGGCCGGGTGATGATGACCGAGGATGTCAACGCCGCGGTGCGCGGCGCGCTGGCGGGCGGCGCCGCCGAGGTGACCGTCAACGACGCGCACGGCCGGATGCGGAACCTGCTGCCGGACCTGCTGCACCCGGCGGCCGCCCTGATCCGCGGCCGCCCGAAGCCGATGGGCATGCTGGAGGGCCTCAGCGGCGAGTTCGATGCAACGGTGTGCATCGGGTACCACGCCAGGGCCGGGGAGCTCGGCGTGCTCAGCCACAGCTTCATGGGGCACGAGATCGAGGACATGTGGCTGGATGACCAGCCGGCCGGCGAGATCGGGCTGGTGCATGCCACCGCGGCGGCGCTGGGCGCCCCGGTGATCGCGCTGTCCGGCGACGATGCCGCCTGCACCGAGGCGGCCGGCTGGGATCCGGACGTCGCGACGATCGCGGTCAAGCGCGCACGGGACCGGTTCGCGGCGGAGCTGCGCCCGCTGGCCCAGGCCAGGGAGGCGATCGAGCAGGCCGTGCTGGGCGCGGTGCGGGCCGCCGGCGGGCGGGGCAGCGAGGAGCGGGCCGGCCACCGCCCTGGGCCGGCCGGGGCCGGCGCGGACTCGCGGACCCTGGCGATCCGCTGGCAGTCGGCCTCGGTGCCGGCGATGCTGGCCGGCATTCCCGGGGTCATTGTGACCGGCAGCCCGCACGGCGCAGGTCACCGGCCCGATGCCGGAGCTGTTCCGGCTGCTCAGCGTCTTCATCAGCGTGGCCGCGCTGACCGGGCAGCCGCCCTACTGCTGAGGCTGGCTGCCGCCGTCTGCGCCGGCCGGCCCGGCCCGGTCGTGCCGGTAGAACTCGACGGCCGCCGGCGGCAGCGGCGTGTTGCCCAGGATCAGGTCGGCCGACTTCTCCGCGATCATCATCACCGGGGCGTAGATGTTGCCGTTGGTGATGTACGGCATCACCGACGCATCCACCACGCGCAGCCCGTCCAGGCCATGCACGCGCATGGTCGACGGGTCGATGACGGACTGTCCGCCGGTGCCCATCGCGCAGGTGCACGACGGGTGCAGTGCCGTCTCCGCGTCACGGGCCACCCAGTCTCGTATCTGCTGGTCTGTCGTGACGGCCGGCCCCGGCGACAGCTCCCCGGCGTTGTAGGGGGCGAACGCTGGCTGGTTCAAGATCGTGCGGGTGATGCGGATCGCCTCGACCCACTCCCGGCGGTCGGTCGGGGTGGACAGGTAGTTGAACCGCAGCGCCGGGTGCACGGCGGGATCGGTGGAGGTGATCGTGACTGAGCCGCGCGAATCGGAGTACATCGGGCCGATGTGCACCTGGTAGCCGTGGCCGCCGGCCGGCGCGGATCCGTCGTAGCGGATGGCGATCGGCAGGAAGTGGAACATCAGGTTCGGGTAGGCGACCTCGTCATTGCTGCGCAGGAAGCCGCCGCCCTCGAAGTGGTTCGTCGCCCCTGGCCCGCTGCGCAGGAACAGCCATCGGGCCCCGACCAGCGGGCGGTTGCGCCATTTCAGCGCCGGGGCAACCGAGACCGGGAGCTTGGACGCGAACTGCACGTACACCTCCAGGTGATCCTGCAGGTTCTCGCCGACGCCGGGCAGGTCGGCCACCACGTCGATGCCCAGCGAGCTCAGCAGCCCGGCGTCGCCGACCCCGGAGAGCTGCAGCAGCTGCGGTGAGTTGATCGCGCCGCCGCACAGGATGATCTCCCCGGCGCTGGCCTGGCGCACGGCCGCGTTGCCGCGCCTGAACTCGACTCCGGTCGCCCGCTTCCCGCTGAAGAGGATCTTCGTCACGAAGGCCCTGGTGATGACCTCCAGGTTCGCGCGGCCGAGCACCGGGTGCAGGTACGCCCGGGCGGCGCTGAGCCTGCGGCCGCGGTGCACGTTGCGGTCGAACGCCGCGAAGCCTTCCTGCCGGTAGCCGTTGACGTCATCGGTGAGCGGATAGCCGGCCTGCTGCACGGCCTCGAAGAAAGCCCGGAAGAGCGGGCTGGCCGCCGGCCCGCGTTCCAGCACCAGCGGCCCGTCGCTGCCGCGGAATTCATCGCCGCCGGCCAGGCAGTTCTCCATCCGCTTGAAGTACGGCAGGCAGTGCGCGTAGTCCCAGGCGGCCATGCCGGGATCGGCGGCCCAGCGCTGGTAGTCCAGCGGGTTGCCGCGCTGGAAGATCATCCCGTTGATGCTGCTCGATCCGCCGAGCACCTTCCCGCGGGCATGATAGATCCGGCGCCCGCCCATGTGCGGCTCGGGCTCGCTTTCGTAGCGCCAGTCGTAGAATTTGTTGCCGATCGGGATGGTCAGGGCCGCCGGCATGTGGATGAAGACGTCCCAGCGGTAGTCCGGGCGGCCGGCCTCCAGCACCAGCACGCGGCTGGCCGGGTCGGCGGAGAGCCTGCTGGCCAGCGCGCAGCCCGCCGAGCCGCCCCCGATGATGATGAAGTCATACTGCTCGCGTCGTCCCCCGGCATCGGTACCGCGTTCAGGTCCCATTTCGGGATGTTATATCGGCGCACGCGGCCGCCGCGGACGCGGCCGGCCGGTCACTGCGGCTAGCGGGCCCGGCGCACCTGCACAACAGCGCGCTCACGCTTGCCCTCCAGGCGGAAGCCCTGATCAAGCAGGGCGAGACCGACGATGCCTGCCGGACGCTTGCCGATGCGGCCCGGCTGAGCACGCTGAACAGCTCACGGCGCATTGCACGGCGGATCGAGCGGCTGCGGGGCCAGCTGCGGACGGCTGATCACACCGCGGCCGTGCGGGACCTGGATGAGAAGCTGGCCTCGTTCCGGCGGGCGCGGGCGGCCGACCTGCCCGCCTGAGTCCAATCCCGGCGCAAACGCTCCGGAGCAGCAGGAACGCGCCTGGCTCCCGGCAACAAGAAATTCCCGCGGGCTGTCGATCGGGGCCTGGCTCGTTCGTGTGGGAATTGAGAGCCGGCGCGGCGCCGGCGAACACAGGACAGGAGCAAGGAAATGGCAAGGATCGTGCTGACCGAGTTCATCTCGCTGGACGGCGTCATGGAGGAGCCCCGCTGGACGTTCCAGTTCGAGCGCGGCCCGGAGGGCGGCAAGTTCAAGTTCGATGAGCTGTTCGCCGCCGACGCGCTGCTGCTCGGGCGGGTCACCTACCAGGGGTTCGCGGAGGCCTGGCCGTCGATGGGCGCTGACGACTTCGGCAAGCGGATGAACAGCATTCCCAAGTACGTCGTCTCCTCGACGCTGACGGACGCCGAGGCCACCTGGGGTGACACGACGGTGATCAGCGGCGATGTCGCGGCCGAGATCGCCAAGCTGAAGGCCAAGCCCGGCCGCGACCTGCTGGTCGAGGGCAGCTGCCAGCTCGCCCGTACCCTGATCCAGCATGGCCTGGTCGACGAGTACCGGCTGATGCTGTTCCCGATCGTGCTCGGGGCCGGCCAGCGGCTCTTCCCGGACGAGATGAGTGAGCCGGCCACGCTGGCGCTCACCGACGCGACGCCGGATCGGGACGGCGTCATGCTGCTCCGCTACCACCCGGCCCCGGCGGCGCCCGCCGAGGCGGGGCCGGCGTAGGCAGCCGGGAAGTCCGGCAATGCCCGGCCGCGGACCGGGGGCCGGTATGTTGCGTGTCCAGCGGAAAGGAGAACCCGATGAAGCAGTACATGCTCACCGTGCACTCCGTAGCGGACAGCGCGCCCCCGTCGGCCGAGGAGATGCAGCAGCAATTCGAGGACGTTGCCGCCTTCAACGCGGAACTGCAGGCCGCCGGGACGTGGGTGTTCGCCGGCGGCCTGCAGCCGCCGGGCACGGCCACCGTGGTCCGGGTCGCCGACGGCGAGGTGCTGACCACCGACGGCCCGTTTGCCGAGGGCAAGGAGCATGTCGGCGGGTTCTGGGTGATCAAGGCCGCCGACCTCGATGCCGCGCTGGCCTGGGCCGCCGCGGCCAGCCGGGCATGCGCTAACCCGGTCGAGGTGCGCCCATTTCAAGAGGAAGCCGAGGGCTGACGCCGGCATGCCGGCCGTGGACGCGCCCGCCATCGAGCGGGTGTTCCGCGAGGAATACGGCCGCGCCGTGGCAGTTCTGGTCCGGGTGTTCGGCGATATCGACCTTGCCGAGGAGTCGGTCCAGGAGGCCTTCGTCGTGGCGGTGCAGCGATGGCCGTCCGCCGGGATGCCGCCGAGCCCGGCCGGGTGGATCATCACCACGGCCAGGAACCGGGCCATCGACCGGCTCCGCCGCGAGGCCTCCCGCGACGACCGGCACGCTCAGGCGCAGCTCTTGCACGCGAGCAGCGAGGCCACGCCGGAGGTGGCCGTGAGCGACGACCGGCTCCGCCTGATCTTCACCTGCTGCCACCCGGCGCTCGCGCCCAGCGCCCAGGTCGCCCTCACGCTGCGGCTGCTGGGCGGGCTCACCACGACCGAGATCGCACGCGCCTTCCTGGTGCCCGAGCCAACGATGGCCCAGCGGCTGGTCCGGGCCAAGGGGAAGATCCGCGCCGCCCGCATCCCTTACCGGGTACCCGGCGACGCCGAGCTTCCCGAGCGGCTGCGGTCCGTGCTGGCCGTTGGCCCGGCTGCTGGCCGAGCTCATGCCGGATGAGCCCGAGGTCATGGGACTGCTCGCCCTCGTGCTGCTGATCCATGCCCGCAGCGCTGCCCGCACCACCGCGGCGGGAGCGCTGGTCGTCCTCGCCGACCAGGACCGGGCGCGGTGGGACCGTGACCTCATCGCCGAAGGCCAGGCCATCGTCCGGGCGTGCCTGCGGCGCAACCAGCCGGGGCCGTACCAGATCCAGGCGGCCATCAACGCGGTGCACAGCGACGCGCCCACCGCCGCCGACACTGACTGGCAGCAGATCCTGCAGCTCTACGACCAGCTGCTGGCGCTGGCGCCCACCCCGATCGCCGCGCTGAACCGCGCCGTGGCCGTGGCCGAGGTGCACGGGCCGCAGGAGGCCCTTGATGTCCTGGCGGACCTCAGCCTCGACGGCTACTACCTGTTCCACGCCATCCGGGCCGATCTGCTCCGGCGGCTCGGCCGTAACGCCGACGCGGCGCTCGCCTATGCGGCCGCCGCGGCCCGCACCGCCAACGCGGCCGAGCGGGCCTTCCTGCAGCAGCGCCAGGAGCAGGCGCGCAGTGCGTGAGGCCCGCCAGCGGGCTGCGCGCCCGCGGCGCCCGCGGCGCCCGCGGCGCCCGCGGCGTCCGCGGCGAGCGGCCGCTCAGCGCCGCGCGTGCTTTGCTCCGCCCGCGATGACGGCCTCCCGGTACGGCGCCTGCTCCCTGCGCAGGAAGTCCGGGTTCGTCCCGCGCGCGTGGACCAGGCCGACGGTCAGCAGCTGCAGGGCGACGGCGCCGCCGAGGAGCGAGGTGACGATCCCCGGCAGCCCCGCACGCGGGATCACCAGCCGGCCCGCCGTGACGTCCGTGCTCGCGATCGCGCCTGCCAGCTCGGCGCTGACGATCGCCGCTGTCCGCAGCCCGATCCGGCCCGCCGCCATCAGCAGCTCGCGGGCACCCTGAGCCGCCAGGTCGGCGCCGGGGCCGCCGGTGACGACCACGACGAGCGCGCTGTCCGCGTCGTGCGCGACCAGGTGACCGTGCAGCGTGTCCTCCACGCCGAGCACGGTGGTCGGGATCCATGCGCCCTCGGCGACCTTCAGGGCAAGTTCCCGCGCGGTGGGAACGTCGGCCAGGCTGCCCGCGGCGATGAGCCGCTTAGCCCGGCCCAGCTCGCGGCCCGCCTGCAGCGCGGCGGCGCGCATCGCCAGCAGCTCGCGCAGGTATCCGGCGAGGCCGGCGGCCGGGAACTCCTCCGCCCGGTATGCCGAGGCCAGGTAGCAGGCCGCCAGCATCGGCGAGGTGTACCCGACCGTGTGGCAGTACGACGTGTCGCGCAACGGCGTCGTCAGCACGACATCGGCGACCTCCTGGGCGGGCGAGCCGCCAGCCGCCGTGATCAGCGCGGTCCGCGCGCCCGCCGCGCGAGCGGCGGTCATTGCCCGCACCGTCGACCTGGACAGCCCGCCGTGCGAGATCGCGATGCACAGGCCGCCCCGCCGGGGTGCCAGGGCCTGGTCGGCTGCCTCGCGCGCCTCGGCCGGGCCGGCCGCGACGGCTGACCCGGCGACGGCGTCATTGAGGATCAGCGCCACCGCCCGGGCGCTGTGTCCCGACGTGCCGGCTGCCGTCACCACGATCGGCTCGCCCGCTCCGGCAGCCGAATGCAGCATCTCGGCGAGTCGCGGCAGTGCGCCGGCCAGCACGCCGCCCAGCGCCTCCGGCAGTGCCGCCTGCGCGTCGATCATGTCTTCCATGACCCATGGGGCCGAGCTGCGAAGCTCGGGATAGACGGCCGGGTCGTACCAGTCAGCAGTGTCAGCCACACCCACGACAGATCTCCTCACCGAAGGACTGCCGGAACGACCGGGTTGCCAGGCCGCGAGGCCTCGCCCGGGCTCCGGGGATGCCATCATCGTGCCGCACAGCGCGGGGCCGGCTGACGGCCAGCGCGACGATAGCGGGGATGGCGAGCGACCAGCCGCAGTACGCCAGCATGACGATGACGGCGAGGGTGGCAGGAACCGCTGCCCATCGGGCCGGGCCGTGCAGCACCCTGGCGGCGGCGGCCATGCTGCCGAGGTAGACGCTGAGGAAGAGCGCCGTCGGCACCGCCACCAGCGAAGCCGTGCTGATCAGCCGAAGTCCGTAGAGCGTGATCAGCAGCAGGCCAGCTGCCGCTATCGCCGCCAGGAACCGGGGTGCCGGCCCCTGGTCCTGGCCGACCGCGGGTGATCTGGTCAGCTGCCGTGCCATCGCGGCGGCGCCGGTGACGTAGGCGTTGGTCGTGCCGAGCGTCAGGACGACGGCCGCGACCGCCGCCGCGATGGTGCCGGCCGGGCCGATGGCGAGGCGGAGCAGGTCGACCAGCGGGACCGTGCTGGCGGCCGCGGGCCCGAGCACGCTGATCGTGGTGATGGCCAGGCCCAGGTAGAGCACTGTCGTGGCCGCGAGGGCAATGGCTATCACCCGGGGCAGCTGGCGGGACGGGTTCGCGAAGCGCGTCGTCAGCGGCGCGACGGCCTCCCAGCCCACGAACGACAACATCAGCGTCGCGGCCGCGTGACCGATGGACAGCCAGCCATGTGGCGCGAACGGGGCCCAGTGAGCGGCGCGCGCCGATGCGCCGGACCCGGCGATGGCCACCGCGATCACGCCGATCAGCAGGCTGACGAGGACGAGCTGGGCGCTGGCGCTGGCCCGCAGGCCGCCGGCGGCCAGCCCGAGCACGATCAGCAGCAGTATCGCGGCGACCGCCGCCCGCGCGAGCTGGCCGCCGCCGGTGAGCTCGGTGACGTAGCTGGCGCCGATCAGGCAGACGAGGGGAGCGCCGGCCACCACCGCGGCCAGGAAGGACCAGCCCGCTGCGAGCCCGGCCCGCGCTCCCAGGCCGGCCGCGACGTACTCCATGACCCCGCCGGCGGACGGATAACGGCTGCCGAGTGCGGAGAAGACAGCGGCGAACAGGCCGGACAAGCCGAGCAGGGCGAGCCAGGCCAGGATCGATGCCGGCCCGGCCTGGGCCGCGGCGAGGCCGGGGAGCAGCAGCAGGCCAGGGCCGAGAAGCGCCCCGGTATACAGGGCGGCGCCCCGTGCGGTGGTCAGGCTCCGCGGGCTGCGCGGCTGGCGTCGCGATGACGGTTTCATGCTTCCAGCCTGGCCGAAATGGCCTCGCATGCGATGGCAAATATGGCGTGGCCACGGCCATGATGCGCCATTTTATTGCGCGGAACCTACTGTAAGCTGATTTCCATGCCAGAGCACACGCCAGACAAGGTGGATCGTGCCATCGTCACCAGGCTGCAGCGCGACGGCCGGATCGCCAACGTCGACCTGGCGGACGCCGTCGCGCTGTCACCCTCGGCGTGCCTGCGGCGCGTCAAGGCGCTGGAGGCCAGCGGGATCATCGCCGGATACCACGCCGAGGTCAGCAGGGCAGCGGCCGGGCTCGGGCTGACCGTCTTCATCGGCCTGCGGGTCCAGGGGCACTCGCAGGACACCTCAACGCGGATCGAGCAGGCCCTGCTGGCCATCCCCGCCATCGTCGCCTGCTACCTCGTCTCCGGAACCGACGACTTCCTGGCCGAAGCCGCCGTGCCTGACCTCGCGGCCTACGAGCGGCTGCTGCTGGGGCAGATCCTCACCATCCCGTCGGTCATCGAGGCGCACAGCACCTTCGCCATCCGGACGGTCCTCAGCCGCGGCCCGATGCCCCTGGAGCACTGGCGCTAGCGGACGGCGCCGAGACGCCGTCCACCCCGACGTCGGCAGGAGCGGCGATCCAGCCGCGGAAATGGCCGACGACCCGCAGCAGCGGCCCGTCCCGCTCATACCTGACCCCGGCGGGCGGGCTGGACGGCGCTCCCTGCATCTGCTTGCCATAGGCCGCGAGCGGAGGGGCGATCATCCAGCCGCGAACGACGCCGTGGCGGTCAAGCCACGACGACAGGGCCTCCTCGTGATCGGCCAGTGCCAATGGGTCCGGCATCGCCGCCGCCCGCGGCTCGACCTCACGGCGCAGCGCGTCGAGCGCGGTGAACTGCCGGGCCGAGATCTCGTCATTGGCGAGGCGGCTGAGGGACGAGAGCAGCGTCTGGCATTCGGTCTCGAGCGCGTCGACCGCCCGGGCCGCGGCGGCGGCCGGGTTGTTGATCTCGTGCGCGAGACCGGCCGCGAGCGTGCCGAGGGTGACGAGGGATTCGCGCTGCCTGGCCGTCGACTCAATGGACCGTGCCGTGTGGTACAGCCCCTCGATGAGGTGCCTGCCGAACGGGAACCAGGCGTTGACCCGCTCACGCAGCACCTCGGCCGGTACCCGGAGCACCCGCCCGTGCGTCGCGCCCCGGCCGGTTGCGAGATAGACGCCGTGCTCGTCCCAGGCGCGGAAGCCGCCGGCCCAGCGGCCTGGCACATCCATCTTTCCCACCACGGTGTCCTCGCGCCCGATGTGGCGCACGAGGTCGATGGAACCGTCGAGCAGCACCCACCAGAAGTCCGCGTGCCCGCCCTCGCGGAACAGCTCCGCGCCGGGCTCGATGCGGACCTCCGCACTGCCCTCGGCCAGCTCGGCCAGCTGATCATCGGCCAGGCCGCCGAAGAGGCTGAGCGTGCGAAGCTCGTCGGCGCGCATCAGGTCGCGGCCAGGTATCGGTGCACGAGATAGACCGACATCGCGCCCCCGCTGGGAAATATGCTCACGTTGCCACCCGGCCGGGCGCCGGCGGCTTGTTCCCCGCATGCCACTCTTTCACGCGCGACGCAGCGCCCGCTAGCTGCGGTCATGACTGCCGAGCTGCGCGTCCCGCCAGCGGCGGCGCAGCCCGGCGAGCGCATCGGGCATGATCTCGCCGTACACGCGGAGCCTGGCCAGGCCGCCGTCGGGAATGACGTCAAGCCGGATGTGCGTGGCCGCCCGCGGGCTGTCCAGCAGAAACCGGTGCCGGGTGTCCGGCTGGACCCGGGTGTCCGGCAGCACCTCCCACCACGACGCCGGGCTGGCGAGCGCAGCGGGCAAGCCGGGCTCGGTCACGGCGTCCCCGGACACGGCAGACCCGGGAACGCTCGCCCCGGGCGGCGCGGTCTCGTCGGCGGCGAGCAGCCGGACCCAGCCGGGCGCGTTGCCGACGAAATACGAGGTGTCGATCTCGACCTGCCGCAGCCGGCCGGCCGCGGCCAGTGCCACCGCCACGTACTCGTTCCCCGGGCGCCGGCGGCGCGCGTTCTCCCAGCCCTCTCCCATCACCCGGGCCCGGCCGGGCAGCAGCAGGTTGGCCGGCGCGGAATAGAACGCGTCCGAGCAGCCGGCCACCCGGCCGCCGTTCTCCATCGCGGCCAGGTCGATCGTCCCCGCCAGGAACGCCGGATCCGGCAGCACCTCGCCGTGCACCCGGAACCTGGCCACGCCGCCGTCCGGATAGATCGACAGCCGCAGGTGCGTCCAGCGGTGCCGGTCGGTGACGGCGTAACTGTTGGCGGCGTCGCCCCGTGCCGCGGTCCGGCCGACCAGCGTCTGCCACGCCATCCCGGACAGCTCTGCCGGGGATGGGTAGCCGTCGGCGCCGACCGCCTCGACCGAGATCTCCGGCGGGTAGTTCCCGCGGAAGAACGCGGTGTCGACGACGACCCCGTGCACGATGCCAGCGGCGCCGAGCCGCACGATCGCGTGGTCATGCCCGGGCTCGCGGCGGCGCCTGGTCTCCCAGCCGTCGTAGATCTTGCCCTTGTTGCCGAACGTGCCCGTGGTGAAGGCGGGCGGCTCCGGCCGGATCAGGTTCTCCTTCTCGGCGAACAGCTCGTCGCTGGCAGCAACCACGCTGCCGCCCAGCTGGCGGGACGCCAGGTCGGGCAGCGCGGCGAACCCGGGCGGCGCGGGCCGGGCCTCGCTCATCGCCGGGCCATCGCACTGGCCAGCAGCCGGCCGCGGGGCTGTTCTCCGGTGACCGGCACGCCGCGCAGCCAGGTCCGGCGGACGACCCCGGACAGTGACATGCCCGCGTACGGCGTCAGCCGGTGCCGGTGAAGCAGCCTGGCCGGGTCCACCACGAAGGTCTCGTCCGGCGCGAACGCCACCAGGTCAGCGTCGCAGCCGACGGCGATCTGGCCCTTGCCCGGCAGGCCGGCCACCCGGGCGGGCCCGCTGGCCATCCAGCGGATCACGTCCCCGAGGCCATGACCGCGCGCCCGCGCGTGGGTCCACATCACCGGCAGCGTGAGCTGCACCGACGCGATCCCTCCCCACGCGGCCAAGAACTGCCCGAGTTCGCGCATCTTGAGCGCCGGCGGGCAGGGCGAATGGTCGGACACCACGCAGTCGATCACGCCATCGCCGAGCGCCGCCCACAGCCGCTCGCGGTTGGCCCGCTCCCGGATCGGCGGGCAGCACTTGAACTCGGTCGCGCCATCGGGAATCTCCTCCGCGGCGAAGGCCAGGTAATGCGGGCAGGTCTCGGCGGTCAGCGGCAGCCCCTCGCGCCGGGCGGCGGCGATCATGTCCAGCCCCTCCGCGCTGGACAGGTGCAGCACGTGCGCCCGCGCGCCAGTGTCGCGCACCAGGCTTATCACGCGGGCGATGGCGGCCGTCTCGGCGGTGGCCGGCCGCGAGCGCAGGAAGGCCCGGTACGCCGTTCCCTCCGGTCGCGGCGCGGCCGCGAGCACGCCGGCGTCCTCCGCATGAACGATCAGCAAGCTTGAGAACGAGGCTACGCCGCGCAGTGCCTCCGCCAGCCCGGTCTCGTCCAGCGGCGGGAACTCCGGCACCCCCGAGTCGGCCAGGAAGCATTTGAACCCGAAGACCCCGGCCTCGTGCAGGGCGTCGCGCTGATCGGCGTTGCCCGGCACCGCGCCGCCCCAGAAGCCCACGTCCACGTGGATCTGGCCGCGGGCCGCCGCCCGCTTCGCGTTCAGCGCGGCGGGATCGGTGGTGGGCGGGATCGAGTTCAGCGGCATGTCGATGATCGTGGTGATCCCCCCGGCCGCAGCGGCGCGCGTGGCGCTGGCGAAGCCCTCCCACCGGGTCCGGCCTGGCTCGTTGACGTGCACATGGGTGTCGGTTAACCCGGGAAGGAGCACCTCGTCGGACCCGAGTTCCACGATGCTGGCCTGGTCAGCCTGGCCGGCCGCGCCGTAGCCGCCAGCACCGCCATAGCCGCCAGCACCGCCATAGCCGCCAGCACCGCCGTAGCCGCCAATGCCGTCATAGCCGCCAGCACCGTAGCCGCTAACGGCGATGATCTCGCCGCCCCGGACGGCGACCGCCGCCGGGCGGATGCCGTCCGGCGTCAGCACGCGCTGGCCGCGCACGATCAGATCGGCCTCAGTCATGATCGCCTCGCCGCCGATGGCTCACATCTGCCCATGTGCCCCCTAGCCCGTCAAGGTACTCGCCCCGAAGGCGGGTCCGGTCACTGGCTGGTCCGGCGTGGCGGCGGCCTGGCCGCGAGCGCCCGCCGGCCTCCGCGCGCCGTCGGCATGGTCAGGCCCGCCGCCGGATGGGTCCGGCCCGCCGCCGGATGGGTCCGGCCCGCCGCCGGCCTCGCCCTCAAAGCCGGGCATTCTGCCGGGAAAGGAACGCCGGCCTGGCCATGGTCGTGCACCATGTGGTCGTGCACCATAAGGAACTGCGAGCCCGGGCGCGCGCTGTTGCCCTCGCGGCCGTGCCGCTCACGGCCGTCGCGCTGGCCCTGGCCGGATGCGCGGTCAGCAGCCTTTCCAGCGCCCCTGGCCCGGTGCAGTCCGCCGCCACCGCGCCGCAGTCGGGTTCGTCGGGCGCCCGGCGGCCGGGCCATCTCGCCGTCGTACATGACCCGGGACAGGTGACCGGCACGCTGACCGGGTCCTGCCAGGCCCGTGATGACGGCAGGCTGCCGGACCGGCACTGCACCCCGGGCGCGATCGACCCGGCGGTGACGCAGGCCGATCTGCAGACCACGATCTGCGTCTCCGGCTATACCGCGAAGGTACGGCCGCCGGAAAGCCAGACCGGGAAGTTCAAGTTCACCGGAGCCTACCCGGCCTACCACATGGCGAGCGGCACCGAGAGCGAGCTTGATCACCTAGTGCCGCTGGAACTCGGCGGGGCCAACGACGCGACCAACCTCTGGCCCGAGGCCGGCTCGGTGCCGAACCCGAAGGACTCGGTCGAAAGGGCGCTGAACAGGGCCGTCTGCGACGGCCGGATCCCGCTGTCCCGTGCACAGCACGCGATCGCGCGAAACTGGGAAACCGCCGAGTCCCGCCTCGGCCTCACCTCCTGACAGGGGAACCGCCGAGTCCCGCCCCGGCCTCACCTCCTGACAGGGGAACCGCCGAGTCCCGCCCCGGCCTCACCTCCTGACAGGGGAACCG
>WNGA01010547.1_pt1 | contig 33354 bp, 20 predicted proteins | sample 5400061 | NCBI WGS metagenome assembly WNGA01 (sample SAMN13153366, study PRJNA577476) | soil metagenome | isolation source: 100 cm soil or saprolite under grassland replicate 2 | place: USA:California | collected 2016-06-15 | reverse complement strand
TCGCGCCAGTCAGAACCTGGAGGACAACGCGAGCCTTGAATTCAGGTTTGAAAGTTCGACGTTTTTCCATCTGTGGATTCCCCTTTCTGGACTGTATCCGGTTGATCGAAAACTGTCCAGTTTTTGGGGTCCACTACAATCGCCGTGTTTTTTGAAGGCGTCGAAGTTTTTCATGATGTGGGAGTTCTCAATGTTGACTTTGGTACAGCGAGTTTTTGGACAAGGGTCAGTGGACGATATCCGTCGCTTCGGTACCTTGCAAGATCATATTTTGATGGCGCGATGAGCGTGTATGCAATATTGACTCGCTTTGTCCGACACGCGCTTCCTTCGGGCAACTGTACCGCTCATCCATGAGGCTTCGCTGAACTTCTTGTCGGTATAGCGTAGGAAGATCAACTTCAGCACCGGTGCCGAGTATTTCGGAGATTTCAACTTGGAGTTGGCGCGGAGTTCGTCGCTGGAAGCCCATAGACGTTTTTCGATCTCAGTCTGATTTGCAGGCATAAGAAAGTTGCAGAAGAATTTATTGGCTTGGACAATCGTTAAATTTTGGGGCCTCTAAATAGGGCGGCGGCAAATACTACAGACGCGGATATTCCAGGGCAAGGATAATCTATTGCAAGTGTAAATTATAGGGATTAAGGGGCTTGAAGAAATACTGCGGCTAGCCGCAAAAGGGCAGTCTTTCGGCTTCGATTCCGGCCCTCTGCGGCTAGCCAACAAGTGCAGCAAGCGCGCCCCATTTCTCAAACGGCCCGCATAATCTCATCCCAGCAGGTCGTATATCGTGGCGAACGCCGGCCGAAGCGCGTCCTCCAAACGCCGCCACTCCGAAACAGGCTACAGCGCGCCGCATCCCGCCCATATTTGGCGTTGACTCGATCAATCGCAGCCATCAACCGCCCGTACCGTTCGTACCGTTCGTTTTCCCAGGGGCGAATTGATACTCGCTCGACCACCTTCAACCCGCCCAATGTGATGCCCGCGGGCCGACGCCGGAATCTAGTTCGAAAGATTTAGTCAAGCCGGAAAAGGTGAGATAGCGTAATTAAATTGCGCCAGAATAGCGCACATTGCGAAGCGAACTTCTTGAACTCTGAGAATGGCCAGCGGTCATCATGGATACGTTCGTCTGGATCGTTGCGGTGAAGGTCAAAGCCCAATGCGCATCTGGCAACCTCGACGCCGCCATGTATCAGGAGATCATGCCCAGACCGAATGTGTTGATATAAGGCGGGGAAGTCACACGCACGAAATCCAAGTCAATCGCTGCAGGCTTAGATTGGCGCTGAGTCGGAGGGTTTGCTGGGGGTTGCATATGTTAAATCGGGATTCTGATAATCCGGAGGGGCGTCTCAGCCGCAGAAAAGCGTTGCTGAGCTGCGAGATTTATATTTTTCGAAACCCCCTCTTGACAGAAACCCCCTAGGGGGATATTAATCCCGCCGTCGTATCAATCACCCGGCGCTCAAGTAGCGCTCTACAAAAATCGCGGATCAGGCGGTCACCGAAACGCCCACTCGATAGGCGAGAAGTAAGCGAGGTATTCGATGACAGTACGAAACTTTATTGATGAGGTAGTGGACAGACTGAAAGCGGTTGGACTGTCACCAGAAAACACCCAATTCTTCGTAAAAATCCCAGGACGAAGAGACGGGTATTGCGCGGGCACATGGGATCTTCATCCGTCCCCCAAGTACAAACCAGGGCCAATTTTGATAATGAATCCGCACGCCCCCGACCAAGCCGCACCGGACGAAGGGCGTCAGCAATCACTAGTAAATGCCCGCCAGGCATATCGGGCACTCATGAACTATGCCACCGGCGAGGATCATATCCTGACCCTGGGCGATCAGCAGCGAGAAGGGGTCGCCAGCCTGCTCGAAGAGTTCGACAGGCTCGACGCCAAGGAACGATTCCAGCGTGCGGCCGGGCAATTTGGAGAACGGGGAAAAGAGTACGGAAAGAAGGGCGGCAGGCCGGCGAAGAAGGCCTAAGAGCGAAACGGCCACGGGTAAGCGGTGAGCAGTGGCTTTTAGTCGCGATGGCGCGGCTAATACCAGACACTAGCACCATCCGCAGAATGCAAGTTTATCGTCGAGAGAAACATGAGCAACTCACCAAGAATTTGTTATCTATGTGGCCGTCCGCTAGCTCCCCCTTTGAGCCAGGATCATGTCCCGCCAAAGCAGTTCTATGCGAAGGACGTGCGAAAGCAACACAGACTAAATCTCCGCACAATCACCGTTCATCAGGAGTGCAATATCTCGTACCAGTTTGACGAAGACTATTTCGTCAACACCTTCGCTCCTTTTGCGATAGGCTCCTACTCGGGGAACGCGTTCCTGCGCGAGTTCGTCCAAAAGTTCCGCTCGGGAAAGAATCGTAGGCTTGTTTCCAAGGTACGTAAGGAGTTCGAGACCCGACCGAGCGGCCTTGTGTTGCCTCCTGGTTTGGTTGCGAAGCGGTTCGAAGGCGAACGAGTGCATCGTGTCGCCTGGAAAATTATCCGAGGTCTCTACTTCCACCACTTCAATGAGTTCTTGCCGGAGGACACTCCAAACGGTTTTCAGATCGTCCCACCTGACCAGCCGCCCCCGAAAGAATTCATTATCGGGCTACCAGACTATCCGGTACGCGGTCAGTATCCAGGAGTATTCGACTACAAGTTCGCCAAGTTCCCGGAATTGAACAACTTCAATTACTGGGCGATGCTCCTATGGGATCGAATAATCATGATCATGTACTTCCATGATCCATCGTGCGATTGCGATAAGTGTCTAGAAATGTAGCCGCGCTCGCCCGTGTAGGCGATAGCCATATAATAGATGGAAAAATCTTTTGCTCGAAATCTACATGACCGGCGCCCATCGCAACGGCGCGCGAAATTGCCCGCGAGTCCGCAACTCTGCTATAACGCCGCTGTTAGATGACAGCCAAACCTCGGCGGAGGCCAGTAATGGAAGATCAAAAGAAAGACTTCTTCATCAGCTATACCGGAAAAGACCGCCAATGGGCCGAATGGATCGCCTGGCAGTTGGAAGAGACAGGATATTCGGTCGTCATCCAGGCTTGGGATTTCCGTCCCGGCGGCAACTTCGTGCTCGATATGCAGAAGGCGGCTGAAGCTGAGCGCACCATCGCCGTTCTGTCGCCCGATTATCTTCAAAAACCTTTCCCGCAAGCCGAATGGGCCGCCGCATTCGCCGAAGACCCGACTGGCGAGGCTAAAAAGCTGCTGCCGGTGCGCGTAGTCGAATGCTCGCCGAAAGGTTTGCTCGCGCCGATAGTCTATATTGACTTGGTCAACAGGAACGAAACGGAAGCGAAGGACGAACTGCTCAAAGGCGTCAATCATAGCCGCATCAAACCCGAGACCGCGCCTCGCTTCCCGCTCTCGCAGCCGTCGCATCGAGTAATCGCCGACCAGCCGCGGTTCCCCGGCGCGTTGCCCGCCGTCTGGAACATCCCCTTCCGCCGCAATCCGCATTTCACCGGACGCGACGAGTTGATCACCGAAATCGAGGAGGCGCTGGCGAAGGGAGAGGTCGCCGCGCTGACTCAGCCCCAAGCCATCACGGGATTGGGTGGCGTGGGCAAGACCCAGCTTGCGGTCGAATACGCCTATCGCCATGCGGCGGATTACGACATCGTCTGGTGGGTGAGATCGGAAGAGCCGATCACGATGGCAAAGGATTTCGCCGCTCTGGGTTCTGAACTGACTCCTCCCGTCGAAATAGTTATGGCCACCGAGTTTGCCGCTCTGGGTTCTGAATTGACTCCTCCCGTCGAGATCCTCAACCGCAACGTCGAGGCGGTCAAACGGCGGTTGGAAAGGATGTCGCGCCGGGAAGCGAGATGGCTGCTCATCTTGGACAACGCGACTGACGTGGCGTCCGCCGGCAAACTCCTGCCGCGAAATTCCAACGGACACATCCTGATCACTTCGCGTGACCAGAACTGGCGCGGCGTGGCTCAGCCACTCTCCGTCCTCCCGCTTGCCCGTGAGGACGCGATCAAATTCCTGCTCGAAAGAACCGGCCAATCGAATCACGAAGCCGCGAACGATCTGGCGGATGAGCTTGGTGACCTGCCGCTGGCGCTGGAACAGGCCGGAGCCTACATCGAAACCACTGGCAAACCGATCGCCGATTACCTGCGCCTGTTCCGTAGCAAACAGCGGGAGATGATCGCGCGCGGACAGCCCGCGACGGATTACGAAGCGACCGTCGCCACCACGTGGAATATTTCGTTTCAATCGCTGCGCGACGAATCGCCCGCCGCGGCCAATCTGCTCAACCTCTTCGCCTTCTTCGCGCCCGAAGGGATTCGCCGCGAGTGGATCGTCGCTGGCGCAGGGAGTCTGCCCGAAACGCTCGCGGTGGCAGTGGCCGACGAATTGGCGTTCGACGACATCGCAGCCGCTTTACGCCATTACTCGCTGGTCGAAGTGAGCGCCGAGCGGAACAGCTTCACAGTCCACCGCCTGGTGCAGGCCGTGTCGTGCAGTCGAATGACCGATGATGAAAGCGCGAAGTGGACGGAAGCTGCGGCGCGATTGGTGAACAACGCGTTTCCAGGCGGCGATATTACCCAACAACCGGAAACCTGGCCGTCATGCGGCGAATTGCTGCTTCACGCGTTGTCTGTCACGGAGCAGGCCGAAGCGTTCAAGGTTGCGAACGAGCAGACCGCGACATTGCTGAATCAGCTTGGACTGTATTTACGGGTTTTTGCACGATATGCGGAAGCGAAAGGGCTCTTAGAGCGCGCTCTGGCTATTGACGAGGCCTCTTTCGGCCCGGACCACCCGAACGTGGCGAATCGCGTCAACAATCTCGCCGGCGTGCTCAAGGATTTGGGCGATCTCGCCCAGGCCCGCAAGCTCTACGAGCGCGCGCTTGCAATCTTCCGCAAATTCCTCGGAGACGACCATCCGAACACCCGAACCGTCCGAGAGAATCTGGAGACGCTGATCGAGGAGATGAGCGGCGAAGGATGAATGATCGATACGCTCTCACCAACGTCGACGCCGCAGAGGAGCGCCGAGAGATGATCGCGAACTACTCCTGATCTGCGGAGGGCGTCGCAAATTTTGCAAACCTCTATGCGAGCCCGTCCCAGAAACTTCCGAACTCGCCCACCTCTTCCTCCTCGATCTTCCGCCGCTCTTCCGCGATCGCCATCAGCCGCCGATGCCGTTCGTAACGTTCGTTTTCCCACGGTTGCATTGGTATCTGATCGGCAACTCCAACCCGCCCAACATGACGCCCGAGCCGCGCAGTGACTTGCGGCGTGATGGCGATGATGTCCGCGTCGCCGAGCGTCGAGAGCGAAATCGAATCGGTAATGAGTCCATAGCGATTGAGAATATGCGGCCTTCCGTGCCGAGGGAAAGTGACCGCCGCCGTCGCCTTGTGCTACGATCCCGCCGTTTTCAGCACCGTTTCAGAATTGGCCTCGGCAGGAGGGCTTATGACTTCAGCTCATATCTTCATTTCTCACGCGAGCAAGGATGACGATTTCGTCAAGGAACTGCGCAGAGCGCTCGAAGGCCTCCGATTGTCGGTCTGGGTTGATTCACGCAACCTGCGAGGGAGCGATCAACTCTGGCCGGAACTGTCTCGATCCATCGCCGAGGCCCGGCATTTCATCGTTGTGTTCAGCCAGGATTCGATGGCTTCCGGTTGGGTGCATCGTGAATTGCAATATGCTTTGGAGATTGAAAGGCAACGGCTGACTGACGGTTTCCGCGTCATCCCGCTGTTGCTCGATGATTTCCCGCAAGGAAATCTCAACTGGGTCTTCAAGTCGGAGCGCATCTTCATCCGCCTCAGCTCGCAGCCAGGCGGAGTCAGCGAGGCCTTGCCGCAAATACTGGCCGCGCTCGGAGAACGCTTGCCCACCGACTATCAACCTCAACAAACATCGCCACAAAAGCCGGTTGAAGAATTGCTCGTCGAACTGAGCGATCCCAAAGTCGAGATTATTGACGGCAAGCGCCGGGCCTCGGCCACGGCGATGCAGGTTTATGAACCGGCGGACGAGACGGCGCGCAATGTCGAAAGCAGACGCTTCAGCTTCACCGCGCCTCTCGGACCCATTGAGGCTGACGATCTGCGCTGGTATCTGGAAGAGTTCTTCCGCTGGCCGGTCGGCGTGTTCAAAGAGCGAGCTGACGGCATAGCCGCGCGATTGCCGGATTGGGGCAAGCTGCTTTTTGATGCGGTGGCAAAGACCGATTCGGCGAAGGAGGCATTGAACGCCTGGCGCAACGCTGGAGATGGCGCGGATCGGCGCTTTTCGGTGATGGTGGACAGCGAATTACCCGATGGCGCGAGCGCGGAAGATCAGGCGGCGGCCTACGAAGCCGCGAGCATGCTGTTGTCTCTGCCGTGGGAACTGCTGCACGACGGGCGCGGGTTTCTCTTTCACGGCAAGAATCCAGTGCGCGTGCGCCGCCGCTTGCCAAATCGCAATCCTCAGAAAAGCGTCACGCGAAAATTGCCGATTCGCATCTTGCTGGTTAGCCCGCGCCCGGAAGAAAAAGGCGTCGCATATCTCGACCATCGCATCAGCGCGAAGCCATTGGTCGAAGCCGTCGAGGCTTTGGGTGAGTTGGCGAAGCTGACCATCCTGTCGCCGCCGACCTTCGCCGCGTTGCAGGCCGAATTGACGCGCGCCGCCGATGCTGGGCAGTCTTACGACGTTGTGCATTTCGACGGGCACGGCGTGTATGACCGCAAAGTCGGCCTGGGCGCATTGTGCTTTGAGGACCCGAAGGACGCGGATAAGTTGGAAGACCGGGCTATGGAGTTGGTTTACGCCAAAAAGCTTGCCGAAGTGATGCGCGATCATCGCATCCCGCTGGTCTTCCTCGAAGCCTGCCAGAGCGCGCAGACTGAAGAGAACCCCAGCGCTTCGGTCGCCGCCAGTTTGCTCAACGAAGGCGTCACGTCGGTTGTGGCGATGAGCCACAACGTGCTGGTCGAGACCGCGCATCGTTTCGTCCGGACGTTTTACGGCGAACTGGCCAGAGGCGCGCGCATCGGCTCGGCGACGCTGGCCGGGCAGCGGGCGCTGCAAACCGACACTTACCGCGGCAAGATCATGGGCGCGGGCGATCTGCGTTTGCAGGATTGGTTCGTGCCGGTGCTCTATCAGGAGGCGCAAGACCCGCGCCTGGTCTCGCTGCTGCCTTCGGAGCAAACGCGCCAGCTTCTGGAAACGCAGCGCCGGCTGAGCCTTGGCCGTTTGCCCTCGCCGCCGCCGCACACCTTCATCGGACGCAGTCGCGAGTTGCTCAAGCTGGAACGGTTGCTGATGAAAGAGACCCCGGCGGAACTCCGCTACGCCATCGTGCGCGGCGTGGGCGGGCAAGGCAAAACGACGCTGGCCGTCGAGGCGGCGCGCTGGTTCGTGCGCACGGGGCGATTCCGGCGCGCGGCCTTTGTCAGCCTGGAACATTACACCGATGCGCGCGGCGTACTGGATAGCTTGGGCAAGCAACTACTGCCTGAGGCCCTCAACTGGTCGGTCGCGCATTTTCCCGACTTGCGGCAGGCGCTCCAACCTGTCGAACGCGCTCTCAACGACCACCCAACGATCATCGTATTGGACAATCTGGAGAGCATTCTCCCTTACACAAAGTCCCACGAAGATACACGAATAGATGAAGATGGCCTCAGTGTTTCTTCGCGTGACCATGTGGATGTAATCTTCGCGCTTTGCCAATCGCTGATGCAAGCCGATGAGCGGACGCGCCTGCTCTTCACCACTCGTGAGCCATTGCCGGAGCCATTCAATCTCCGCCATTGTGAGATTACGATCGGCGCGCTCAGCCGCGAGGACGCCATTGAGCTGGTCGGCGAGGTGATGCGGCAGGAAGGCTTGACGCCGAAACACGACGACGTGGGCAATACGCCGCAGGAGATCATTGATCTGGTCGAAACGGTCAACCGTCACGCCCGAGCGCTCACGCTGATGGCGCGCGAAATCAGCCGCGGCGGCGTGCGCGCGACGACCGGCGACCTGCGCCGGTTGATGGGCGAACTGCACGCTAAACATCCCGACGACCGCGAAAATTCGCTCTATGCCAGCGTCGAACTGTCGCTACGCCGGTTGCCAGCGGAACAGCGCGAAAAGTTGTACGCGCTGAGCATATTTCACGGCGGAGCGTATCTCCCCGTTGTGGGATTGATGATGGATCAGGATTTCACCGCAGCAGAGAGACTGGCCGCCGCATTGATCGAAGTGGGGCTGGCTGAAATGATGGACTACGGCCACCTGCGGCTCGATCCGGCGCTCCCCAATTACTTGCTGGGTCAACTGAGCGCGACGGAACAGGAGCAGATCCGGTCGAGCTGGGTGGAAGGCATGCGAGGACTGGTAGGTTTTCTGAATAAGCAGCAGTTTCAGAACGCGCAACTCGCAGCGCAATTAACATTGCTGGAACTGCCCAATCTGCTTGCGCTTCTCGAGTGGGCGCAGGGCGCATTGACGCCGGAAGAGGTGGTTGGTCTGGCCGGAACGTTGGAATCGCTGCTGGCCCACTTGGGCCGTCCGCAGGCGCTAGCGCAGGCGACACGCGCGCGCGAACAGGCTGCCCGAGCGTTAGGTGCCTGGAGCCACGCTCAGTTCGTGTCGTTGCGACAAGGCGTTGAGCTTATGCTGGAGCAGGGCCGATTGCCAGAGACGAAAGCCGCCGCCGAACAACTGCTCGATCGTGCGCTGGCTGGCGGCGAAGCCGCTTATGCGGAAGCGGCCTATGATATTGCACTAGCGTATTTCCTTTTGGGAAGAGCGTTGCTGGAAATCGGAGCCACCGAAGCCGCGCTGGCGCCGCTTAGTGAAGCGCAGCGGCGTTTTCAGGCGCTTGCCGCTGCGGGCAATACCGATGCCGAACGCATGGCCTCCGTCGCGATCATCGAAGCTGCAGAATGCGCGCGTGATTTAGGGCGCTACGACGAAGCGGCTGCCGCTTTTGAAGAAGGCATCCGGCGCATTGAGAAACTCGGTGATCGCAGAGGGGCAGCCGTCAGTAAGGGACAACTCGGCACGGTTCACCTGCTGCAAAAACGCTACGATAAGGCGCTGGAAAGATACCGGGAAGCCCTCGAGATTTTAGAGTCGCTAGGTGAGCCGGGCAGCGTCGCCGCCGTCTGGCATCAGATTGGTATGGCGCATCGTCACGCCGGGCAGTTCGAGCAGGCCGAGCAGGCGTACCGGCAATCCTTGGTGATTAAGGTGCAACAGCAAGACCTCGCGGGCGAAGCTCTCAGCTTGAGTGAATTGGGCAACCTTTATGGTCAGATTGGACGGCTGGAGGATGCGGCGACCTTTTGCCGGCAGGCGGCAGATATTTGTGCACGATTGCAGGACCAGCGGAATGAAGGACTCACCCGCGGCAATCTGGCCTATTTCCTTATTAAGCTGAGACGTTACGACGAAGCGCGCCGCGAGCTGCGCCGGACGTTTGAGTGTATCCAGCCCTTCGGTCACGCAGCCGAACCCTGGAAGGCTTGGGACCTCCTGCACGACCTGGAGCTGGCCAACGGCGACGCCCAGGCAGCTGAAGCGGCGCGCGGGCAGGCCATCGCCAGTTACATGGCCTACCGGCGCGCGGGCGGCGAGAGCCAATCCATGGTGGCAGAACTTTTCGCACTGGTCTTCCAGGCCATTCAGCAGGGCGCAACGACAGAAGTAGAACAAGCCCTAGATGAATCGTCGAAAGGGGATGTCCCGGCTTGGCTCCAACGCCTGCTGACCAAACTACAAGCCATCCTGCGTGGCGAACTCGACCCGGCGCTCGCGGCTGATCCGAATCTGGACTATCTCAATGCGGCGGAACTGCAACTGCTGTTGGAAGGACTGGGCGCGAAGTGAAAAGTGGTGCCAGATGTCGAGTAGGCTGCTTAATCTTTTAGCTCTCTCCCTTTCCGCTGTTTACAGTATTCAGTTGCTGTCCGCCGTCCGCCGCGATATTTACCTGCTGAGGATTATTGATAGTGATCGGCGTTGAGTAGCGCCTCAAATCGCGCAACTGTCGCAGCGTTCGCAGGAACAGCCGGTTGTACCGATCCATCATCTGCATCACGTGCTGAATGGCCTTCTGTTCGCCTACGCGCGGTTGTTGGAGGGTTCGATTGGCGCGGAGTTCGATTGATACCCCCTACGCATCGGCTCTCGCCCGAAACGCGCAAGGAAGGCGGCAAAGCGCGAAGAAGCGGTCTGTCTCTCGCGAGGATGTCGCAAATTTTGCAAAACGCGGCGACGGGGAATCCTCGCCCCTGTGTCTCACTATTTCTCACATGGAACGCGCCTGCGGGGACGACCGCCCGCCGGCGACATCAGGCCGTCGCGTCCGCGGCGTTGAGCCACGCTGTCAATTGATCCGTCCGGAAATACAGCCCGGCCCTTTGAACCAGGTCGCCGCGCTCGACAGCTTCGACCAAAAGCCCGGCCAGTTTTGAGGCGCGATCGGCGTTGAACTCTGCCAAGAATGCGGCTTGCAGATTTGCCGGCGCAATCCACAAGCATCGCTCCCACTGGCGCAAAAAGTCTTGATATTCCTGCTCGACTGGCGGCGCGCTTTCGGCCTCGGTCGTACCTTCGACGACCTGGTCGTCGTCATCTTTCAGAGATCGTAAAGCGTTCCGCGATGTTACGGTATGAGCTCCGGCCGAATCCGCGACAGCCTGGCAGTCGTCTTCGATGGAGCGCATGTGAGCCTGAGAATGTCTCGAAAGGCTGTCCTTGCTCACGCCGTACTGATGGCCGATGGAGCGCAACGAACGCTCCCATGATCCTGACAGTTCGGCCTCGATCGCCTCGCGCTGAGGATGTTTGCAAATTTTGCAATGCTATTGAAATCCGCTCTAATTCAAGTTGATTGACGCTCTCCACGTAAAACCGTCAAGCTTACGTGGGAAGCGTCAAGAATATTCCTAATACGCTGTTGACTGCTTCTGCCAGCGTGGAGCTTCTGCCCGTGTTGCATGCGTTTGTATCTGAGCGCGGAGAGCGTGGCCTTTATCTCGTCGCTGTTCGAGATGGCGACCCCCAGATCACCGGGCGTGACCCAGGCCTGCACTGCTGTGAGCGCGTCCGGCGCTAGCCAGTAATAGGCTGATGAGCCGGTGCTTGAAGACACTGCTGAGATATAGCCAGCAACGTATTCCGGCTTGCCTAATTGAAGATCGCAACTCACTTTGTCACTTGTTCTCGCGCCCAATCCAACCAATCGTAGAGCGTTTTGCGGCGCATTCCCAGCCGATGAGCCACCGCCGAATGACTTCCCAGATGGGCCCGCTCTTGTTCATAAACCGCTAGCGCCATCCGGTAAATGTATTCCATAAGCGTTTCACCGTCGCGCAGCGCGGGGAAGCAGCCGCCGGCGCCTGGCGCGAGCGCAGGCTTTCGCTCAGCTTCTAACTCGCGGCGCGCCTGGTCTGCCGTAATTATCCGTTCGCCACCGGCTTTGGTGTGACTTCACCCAAAAGATGGCGTCGGGTGGAACCAAAAGATGGCGCGCCCTCCACGGGGAAGCAACAACTTGCGAGGCGCTTGCGGAGGCTTGGGTAGAAGCATGAAATGGCGGCCAGTGGAAACTGGAAGCAAAATGTGGCGCGCAGAAGAAAAATTATCAAGAGGACCATCAAATCACTTCCATAACGCCCCCACACCCTGCAATCACCTCGGCGCTTTACGTTCCATCATTACCAACTCAATTCCCAACTGACATCGCTATTTCCGAAGTCTGACGCGCAAGTGGTCGCGTCAGGCGTCTCATTGTATGTTTCCTGCCCGGGGAGTTTGTGGATGCTTGACGATCAACAATTGCAGGATTGGCGCCAGAGGCTTGGCCTCAGCGAGCAGGCCGGGCAAGTGATCCGACAGGTCAGATCTTCTGATCCCGCACGGCGCGTGCAGGGCCGTCGCGGCAACGTGCGCGGTTGTTTCCCCAGCCGCAAGATGGGGCACACCATTCAATATGAAAGCCTTACCAATGAACTGTCGGCCATCTACCTGATGGAATATCACGAAGAGGATTTGTGGGAGTATTGGGATCAGCCGCCTCCCTTCACTCTGCGATACAAAACCAAAGTCGGCGCCAATCACGGCCATACACATACGCCAGACTTCTTTGTTCTCCGGCGTGACAGCGCCGGATGGGAAGAATGGAAAATGGAGGGCGAACTGCCGGCGCTGGCCGAGAAAATGCCGGCTCGATATGTGCGCAGTGAAAACGAAGGATGGCATTGTCCGCCGGGTGATGAGTATGCCCGCCAGTTTGGTTTCTACTATCGCCTCCGTACTTCGGCAGAGATCAACTGGTCGCTGCAGCGGAATCTGCGGTTCCTGGAAGATTACCTGCGCGCCGACGATCAACGGCGATTGATCAGCGAGCCTGCCAGACTTTCAGTGACTTCGCTCTTGACCGCTCATCCCGGAATGACGCTGAGCGAATTGTCGGGCGCTGCCAGGGCGACGGTTGATGAAATCTATCTGCTGCTGGTCACCAATCAGATCTTTATAGATTTATGCGCGGCTCCGATGGTCGATCCTGATCACGTCTACGTTTTTCTCGATCAAGAAACGGCCTTCGCCTATTCCCAGATCGCCAGGCTTCGCCCTCCATCGCCGGCCGATGGAATGACGACATTTGAATATGCTGCGGGAATGGAATTGTCCTGGGACGGCAGGCAGTGGCGAGTCATCAATCTCGGCCAAAGCAAAGTCAGCCTGTTGGATGATCAAGATGGCTGTCGAGAATTGCCGCTGAGCGTCTTTGATGAACTCGTGAAGCGAGGCAGCCTGAGAATCCTTACTCCGGTTCCATCACTCTCCGGGCGGGAGAAGGCTTCAGAGATTATCGGGCAAGCCGGCCCAGAAGCGCTGCGTGAAGCTACGCGTCGCTATCGATTGATTGAGCCTTTTTTGAACGGCTCCCGGGGCCCAGATCAACCGCTCCCTGCGCGCACTCGCCAACGCTGGATGCTGCAGTTCCGCACTGCCCAGGCGACGCACGGCGTCGGATTTCTCGGGCTATTACCCGGAACCAGAGGCAACACCAAGCCCAGACTGCCAGAAAATGCGCGTGCGTTGATGAATAAATGTATTGAAGACAATTACGAGACGCTCAAGCAGAAGGGTAAATTCGCGGTCTATGGTCAGTATCTGATGGAATGTGAATGCCAAGGTATTCAGGCGGCAAGCTATAAAACCTTCGCTGCGGAGATTAATCGTCGCCCAAAGTTTGAACAGACTCTTAAACGCCAAGGGACAAGGGCGGCTTACTCGCATGAACCATTTTATTACGAGTTGAGCCCAACAGTTCCTCGTCATGGTGATCGCCCGTTCGAGATCGCGCACGTTGATCATACCGAGTTGGATGTCGAGCTGATCTGCGCCGAACCACGCCGCAACCTCGGACGCCCCTGGGCGACATTTTTGACTGACGCTTTCTCACGACGCCTGCTGGCCGTGCTTCTGTTGTATGACCCGCCGAGTTACCGCACCGACATGATGATCCTGCGCGAGTGCGTGCGCCGGCGCCATCGTTTCCCGCAAACCATCGTCGTGGACGGGGGGAAGGACTTCCATTCGCTCTATTTTGACGCGCTACTGGCGGCGCAGGAATGCACGAAGCGGATCAGGCCCGCTGGCAAATCACGATTCGGCTCGGTCATCGAGCGGCTCTTCGGCGTTTCCAATCAACAATTCGTCCACAACCTGCAAGGCAACACGCAGATCACGAAAAACGTCCGGCAAGTGACCAGATCAGTCGCGCCAGCAACACAAGCAATCTGGACGCTGCCCTTGCTCTACGAGCAGCTTTGCGAATGGGCATATGAAGTTTATGACACGAGCCTTCACACAAGATTGGAACAGAGCCCGCGCGCGGCATTCGAGAGTGGAATGCAAATGGCGGGAGATCGCTTGCACCGGATGCTCCGGTATGACGAGGCCTTCCGGCTGCTCACCTTGCCGACCACCCGCCGTGGCGTGGCCAGGGTGATTCCCAATAACGGCGTCAAAATCAACAATCGGTATTACTGGGCGAACGCCTTTCGGGATGCCGAATTGGGAGATATGAGTGTCCCGGTGCGTTACGATCCGTATGACGCCGGGCAAGCTTACGCATTTGTCAAAGGGATCTGGGTGAGATGCCACTCGGAGCATTATCACCTGTTCCAGGGCCGAACCGAACGAGAAATCAAGCTGGCGAGCAGCGAATTGCGGAAGCGACAGAGCCGCGGCGGCGGCGTCTTCAATGCCTCGGCGAAAAAACTGGCTGCCTTCCTCTCCAGCGTGGAAGCGCAAGAGACACTTCTGGCGCAACGGTTGCGGGACCTTGAGACGAAGAAAGTATTGTCTGCAATTGACGGCGAGAACTTTCTCTCGCGCGACCCGCACTCAGCCGCCACAAGCGCCGCAGATTCTTTTCCGGCTGACTCTGAACAACCGCCGCCCGCGATGATTCAACTCGACGAACCTGAACTCTACTCCGATTATTGACAATGGCCGCCAAATCAAAACCGACACAAACAGCACCCGAGCTCTTGACCAATTTCAAGCAGTACACCATGGCGCATCCAAAACTGAAGAGCATGCACGAGCAAGTTCTGCAGGCGATTCGCGAACCCGCAGGCTCGTCGTTGCTCTTCATCCTGGGTCCGACGGGGGTCGGCAAGACCACGCTCATTTCCCGGCTAATGCGACAGGTTACTCTCGATCTGCTGCCGGAGCTTGAGCAAGATCGGGAACGAATAGCCGTCGCCGGGATCGAGGCCGAGGCGCCGCCACAGGGCAACTACGATTTCAAGCAACATTTCAAGCGCTCATTGAAGGCGCTCAATGAAATTCTGATTGATTACAGGTTCGATTTGAGTTGGCAGGTTCCTGAAGCCCGGCGAAACGGAAGCATCATCATTCACGCCAGGACCACCGCCGGAGCTTTGCGCGGATCCTTGGAAGACTCCCTTAAACGCCGACGTCCGGCGGCTTTCTTTATTGACGAAGCGCATCACCTGGGCAAAGTCTCCGGTGGGCGGAAGTTTCAGGATCATCTCGACGTTATCAAATCATTGGCCAATACCGCTGAAATCTTGCACATTCTGGTCGGTACCTACGAGCTTCAACTTCTACTCAACCTCAGTGATCAGTTGAGCCGCCGAAGTCGTACCTTCCATTTTGAGCGTTACAAGTCCGGCCAGGCGTCCGACGTGAGTGCTTTTCAAAATGTCATCTGGAATTTTCAACACCGGTTGCCATTCTGTGAGCAGATGGATTTGCGTGAGCACGGCGAATACCTGATGGAGCGCAGCCTGGGGTGTGTAGGTATTCTCAAAGGCTGGTTCGTCAGAGCCGCTGGCGCGGCGTTGGACAAGGAGGCCAGAGCTTTGACAATCGACCATCTGAAAAAACATGAGCCGACCGTCGCTGAATGGCGCAGCATTGCGACCTGTTTGTTGGAGGGGGAAGAGTCCTTACGAGAATCCGAGGCTGAGATCGAGAGTCTGCGGTTACGGCTGCAGCAGCGCGTTCCGGTCGCCAAAGTGAATCGAGAAGAGCCGGAGAGCAATGGCCGGTATAGAAGACATCCTGGCGAGCGCCGTCCGCGACGTGATCCGGTTGGGAAAAAGTTGAATGCCGAAGACAGACGATAAACACAATCGGCCTGAGAGCTATGAGCACTGGGACTTGAATTTACCCGAGCTACCGGCGCGCAGTGTTTTATATCAGATCCGTCCGATTGGAATCGGAACGGCGGAGACCGAAAGTCTGGCTAGTTATCTGGCGCGCCTGGCGAATGCGCATCACACGCGGACTATAGATTTCACAATGCGGTATCTCTTCCCGATGACGAAGATCGTGCAGCCAGGCTTATCATCGGCAAATGGAGTGAGTGTTGTCGCCAACGAGTTGGTTGACGTTATTGAACAGCTCACATTGGGCGTCGGGATCAGGCCGATCACTTTCGCCCTGTGGGCTAATGTCATTCAACATGCGAAGTTGCTGAAAGATTCTCGCGCCTGGTGTGCAGAGTGTTATGCCGACCAAGCCGCTGCGGGAGGCCCGATCTACGATCATTTACGATGGGCGGTAGGGCCGGTGAAAATCTGTTCGCGACACAATTGCGCATTAACGGAGAGATGCCCTACTTGCAGAAAGCGAATCCCGGCGGCCCTGCGCTCTTATCTTCCCGGCTTTTGCCTATACTGTCATTCCTGGATGGGGAAACAGGACACAAAATCGGCATCGAGTGCGATGGAAGGAGTGAGCGATGACCGGACCTATGAACTATGGGCGGCCGAGCAGATCGGAAATGTAATCGCCGCCTCTCCGACGTTGCCTGCAGCGCCGACAACACACCATCTGATCCTGGCTGTGAGCCACTGCTGTAATCTAGTAGCGGAAGGTAATCGTAATCTGCTTGCGCATGCGCTTGATATCTCAGAGACAACGCTCGGCCAGATACGAGGAGGTAATGCCGCTCCGTCTATCAAGACACTGGTAAGACTCAGTTATCTGACCAAAATTCCACTCTTCAAGTTGTTAACGGACTCCGACTACGTGTTGGATTATCTCTCAAAATATCCAGTCGAAATCATAGATCGTCCAACAAAGCGAGCTCTCTATTCTCGCCGTTATCATCCAGTCGGTTGTCAGAGGCTGCGTGAGCGAGTGGAGGCCGCATTAACTGAGATTCCGCCTCAGTCGTTGGCCGAAGTTGCACGGCGTGTGGGATATAAACACTCATCCTCTTTGCGAGAGAAATTCCCGGAGTTGAGTAAACAGATTGTTAATAACTACAATTCGTCTGAAAGGTATTTTGAAGTCCGAAGATCGCAATTGGAGGCGGCGCGCAGCCACCCTCCGGACAGGGAGAATCAAAGAAAGTTGCTCGAGCAAGAACTGGGTCAATCGTGTCCCGCAACCTTGGAAGAGATCAGCCGTAAACTGGGGTACTCCAGTCAGCCCGGCGCAAGAAAGATCTTTCCCGAACTCTACCGTGCCTTGGCAGAAAAACGATGCCGGTATAAAGCGAGGCAGTTAGCAGAGTGTTTAAGCCGTTGCCGGCAGGTGTTAACGGCCGCGCTAGCGGAAGAACCGCCTCCGACGCTGCATTCAGTGATGGTGCAACTGGGGCTGGGTTACCCATTTTTGAAGTACCATTTTCCGCGGGAGTGCCGCGAAATCTCAGCCCGACGCTTGCGGTATCAAAAAATGAGACTTGCCGAGGCAGGAAACCGTTTACGGCAAGCGCTCCTGGAAAATCCCCCGCGATCTTTTAGGCAAATTTCTAACGAGATCGCTAACGAGATCGGCGTCGCACACCCAGTACTCAGACGGCACTACCCGGAACGGGTCCTTTCTGTTGTGAGCAGGTTCAAAGACTACAAACAAGGCTTTGCAATAGAGGAGAAAGTGTCTCGTCCGGACGAAGATTTGCTGGGAGCATAACTTGGCGTTCACGAAGTAGAAGTGTGTGCGGCGGATTCTGCTGAGTCTATCCACTCGACGGCTCGCTTGACGATATCCGCATGACAAGGATTCGGGGCGCACCAGCAAAGCAGCACAATATCGCCATGCGCCGCCAGCTGCGCGACCTGTCTCAGCTCGAGATAGACCTCATTTTTGAGATTGATCTGTTCCCACAACCAACGACGATATTTGACGAGCGCTTCTTCTCGCGTGACGTCCCGACCGATTTTAAACGGATTGCCGAGCGCGCTGCCCGGCTGGCCCGGCATCTCGCGCCCGATATATATTCCTTTGCCTCGATATGTCTTTTTATTTTCTATCGCGATCATAAATTCCTCCCTTCGTTGCTTACCAGCAGCCAAATCTCCGATCGGCGAAACAAGACGGAAAGTCGAACTGGGTAATGGCAAAAGCCCGATCTGCTGACCGGGCTTTCCTTTCACAGACTGCCAATCATTCTTTTTTATTCGGGCTGGTCATTGCCAAGGATTACTGTCACAAGACTCATAAATAGTCGTTTTCGGCCACATAACTTGTCGCATAAGCAACACTCGTGTCCACTAAAGTGAGACCATCTCACCCTCATGTCCGTCAAACCCCGACCACCTCAACAACCCCGTTGATGAGCAAGCTGTGAATTAACGCGCAAGATATGAGTAATCAGACGTTCTCTTGTTGTCGCGTTCGATTCAATTCCCAATCAGTGGCCGAGCATTCGATTATCGATTAACAAAGGAAGCGAGAGCCGAAAACCATGATTACTACGAGATCTCTACTCACCGCCTTTTTACTGGCGCCTCTGTGTGCGTTGACCGCAATGGCGCAAGCCAAGCCAAATTTCACTGGGAAATGGAATCTGAACCAGCAAAAGAGCAAGAGTTCAGATAGCATCACCATCGAGTTCAATCAAAAAGATAACAATCTCACCGAAGCCTTCAATGCCGGACAGGGTGGCGAGTTCGAAGCCAAATACACCATCGATGGCAAAGAAAGTGAAATCCCGACCAGCGACGCGACGATCAAAGCCACCGCTAAATGGGATAGCGATGCGCTCGTCATTGACTTTAGAGGGCCTGAGGAGGGCCGGTATTTTGTCCGCAAGCTAACGCTCTCAGCCGACGGCAAGACGATGACCATCAACCTCAAGCACAGCCTGCCTAATGGCGGAATGGCCGAGAAGATCTGGGTTTTTGAAAAGCAATGATCTCAGTTTTCCTGGCGCTTTTTTTAATACGACCGTTGAGGGGCATAGGCTGGAGTTGATCGACGAGCGCCGAGGTTCCCGCTCGCGCGGCCAGTACCTTGATGACCTGCTCCAGGGGCGAGAGCCGCAGCCAGAAGCCGCTCCATCTGCAGCCAATAGCTGACATCTAAAGGAGGAAAAATGGCGACACTCTGGCAAGACCTGCGCTACGGCGCGCGAATGTTGTTGAAAAATCCCGGCTTCACGTTGATTGCCGTCGCCACGCTCAGTTTGGGCATCGGCGCAAACACAGCGATCTTCAGCGTCGCGAATGCGATTCTCCTCCGCCCATTACCCTACCCACACCCGGAGCGCGTGGTTACTGTCTGGGGCGCAAATCCGAAGCTCAACCTTGGCCTGGACAAAATTCCCAATTCGCCCGGGCAGTTTATTGACTATCGGGACCAGAGCGACGTATTCGACCACATTGCCGCCATCGACACGGGTGATTTGAACCTGGAGGGCAAGGGTGAGCCAGAAAAACTCGGGACCACACTAGTGACGGCGGATTTCTTTGCCGTCCTAGGCGTCGAACCCGCACTCGGCCGGACCTTCCTGCAAGAGGAGGACCAACCGGGACATAACCGGGTGGTAATTTTGAGTCACAGTTTGTGGCGCCGCCGCTTCGGCGGTGATCCCGCCATCATTGGGCAGGCGATTACACTTAGCGGCGCCAGCTACATTGTCATCGGGGTCATGCCGCCAGGCTTCCACTATCCGCACGGTACAGATCTCCCAGCACTGTTGCGATTCCCCGCCCAGACCGATGTCTGGGCGCCAGTAGCGTTCACCCCGCAGCAGATCAATATGCGTTTCAATTGGGAATATCCCGTCATTGCCCGGCTCAGGCCCGACACCACCTTGCGACAGGCCCGGACGCAGCTCAGCAACATTGCTGCGAGAAACAGGGGACAGTACCGCCAGACCGACGCCAACTTCGACGTCATCATCGTGCCGATGCAAGATCAGATCGTCGGCGATTTCAAATCCGCCCTGCTGATCCTACTCGGGGCGGCGGGCTTCGTGTTACTGATCGCCTGCGCCAACGTCGCCAGTCTTCTGCTGGCCTGGGCGGTCGACCGACAAAAGGAGATCGCTATCCGTATCTCGCTTGGGGCACGCCAGCCGCGTATCATTCGGCAACTGCTGACGGAAAGCGCCCTGCTCTCACTGATAGGGGGTGTCCTTGGGTTCGTCCTGGCCTTCTGGGGAGCGAAGGTGATCGTCGCCCTGGCGCCGGAAAATCTCCCGCGCGTCAAGGAGGTCAGCGCCGACCTGCGTGTGGTTTCCTTCACCCTAATCGCAGCCTTGCTGACTGGGATGATATGCGGGCTCATCCCCGCATATCAGGCGTCAAAGCCCAACCTCTATGATTCATTGAAGGAGGGGACGCGAGGAGTGAGCCGACGGCGTCACTACATACACGAGGCATTGGTCACGGCCGAGGTGGCCTTGGCGTTAGCGCTGCTGATCGGCGCCGGTTTGATGATCCGGAGTATCATCAGGCTTTATCAAGTTGACGCCGGGTTCGATCCGAATCACGTGCTGACCGCGCAACTGAGCTTGCCCACTGCGCGCTACCCGAAGGTCGAGCAAAGGATGGCCTTTTACCAGCAGGTGGTCGCGCGGCTCAAGGCGCTACCTGGAGTCGCCTCGGTTGCAGGTACTTCCGCCATCCCACTGTCGGGGGTGGAAATTGGCGCGGGTGTGCTGATTGAGGGCCGGCCCCAGGCGGACTCGATGGACAAGCTGCCCCTATCTAAGGTCGAGGCGGTGACTGTCGACTATTTCAGAACGTTGGGAATTTTATTAATCCAGGGGCGAGGGTTCACCGAACAAGACAATAAGGACGCCCCTGCCGTCGTAATCATCAATGAGACCTTCGCCCGCCGCTACCTGCCCGGGGAAGACCCCATCGGCAAGCGCCTGAAGGTCGGGGCTGATCCAGATGATTCCTGGCAATCGATTGTCGGTATTGTCCGCGATATCAAGCATAGGACGCTAGAGGAGGAGCCACAGCCGGAGGTCTACATCCCTTATTTACTACAACAATCCGACTGGGCTCTGGGCATCGTCGTGCGGACCACCTCCGACCCACGGAGCCTGGCGGCCGCCGTCCGCCAAGCAATCTGGACTGCCGACCAGGAGGTACCCATCTTCCGCTTCGCCACTATGGACGAGTTCGTCTCCGACTCCGTCTCCAGCAGGCGCTTCAACCTCGCGCTTCTCTCCATATTCGCGGTCCTCGCGCTCTCGCTGGCCACGGTCGGCATTTACGGGGTGACGTCTTACGCTGGCGCCCAGAGGACGCACGAGATCGGCATCAGAATGGCCCTGGGGGCGCAACGCGGTAGCGTCATGACGCTCATAATCAGGCAAGGAATGACCGTCATCTTGATCGGCATCAGCATCGGGTTGATCACCGCGGCAGCGCTAGCGCGGTTGATGAGAAGGCTACTCTATGGAGTCGGGGCCGGTGATCCACTGACGTATATATTCGTCACTGTCTTGTTGAGCGGAGTCGCACTACTGGCGTGTTATTTTCCGGCGAGGAGTGCGACGAGAGTTGATCCGATGATCGCGATCAGACATGAGTGATCTCAGCATGTAGAGACCTAATGATGATTTTCCGACAAAGATGATCGAACTTTGGAGAGTTAATTGCTGCTGCCATAATTCATGTCGCAAACGACAATTTATCTGTCCTGTCACAATTACACGCCCTTCGTGGAGGCGATGTGTGGGTTCACTTAAAGATGGCGGCGGGTGAAACATAAAGTTGGCGCGCAGAAAGAAGGTCAATCTTTCAGCCCTTCACTAGAAGCATAATTTGGCGCTCGCGGATTGGAAGCATATGTGGCGCATCACTTTTAGCCTGTTGCACTAAAATCGACCCAAAATTCGATTTTGCACAATTTAGCCTATGCAATGGTAGTCCATAGCCCGACACATTAAAGCTTTCCTTTGGCGACTCCCAATTCGTGACGGAGCTGAGCCTCTGCACGCTCCGCGCGTAACCGCCAAGTCATCAACTCCTCATTGACTTGAAGCCATTGTTCTTCTTGCTCGGCGTATTTCTGCTCCACTGCCAGAAGCCGTGCGGCCAACTCGGCCTTGCTCATTTTCAAGTAACGGTGACGAACGCGGGATAGATCGCGATCAATCTTGATCGGCGCGACGATTTCCGGCGCATTCCCTGAGCGAGCTGGGCACTTCCGAAATTTTCCTCTCCAAGTGCGGTGTCGCTCATAATATTCGCGAGCCTCTTCGTTGTTGAGAATGGCCGTCTCAGAAACCCCACGGCCTTCCGGATCCAGTTCCTTCGAGCGTGCGACCAGCGAAGCCAGTGAAACCCGCCGCTTGTTTTTGAGCAGATAATCCACTGCGAGCTTCACCAATTCCGCAGTTCGTTGTCGCTTGGGATCGTAGACCTTTTCCTTCAGCCAGGGTAATATGACGAAGAGTTCAAACAGCAAGCATTGGCCATGGTCCGCAACGGCCAGAGCCCGCGTTCAGTAGCCGAAGCGCTTGGGATCAGTGAGAACCTGATCCATCGTTGGAAACGAGCGGCTCGCGCCCTGCCCCAGGCCGCCGAGGATGAAATTGAGCAACTGCGCCGGCGTCTGAAACAGGTTGAGATGGAACGCGACATTTTAAAAAAAGCCTTGAGCATTTTCAGCCGGCAGACGTGACCATGATCTATCGTTTCATCGCCAGCGAGTCGACCACTTACCCGGCAGTGATTTTGTGTCACCTGCTTGGGGTGAGTCGTAGCGGCTACTACGCTTGGAGAGAGCGAGGAGAGCGTCAGGATCAACTCGCGCCGAAGGTAGAAGAGGTCTTCTGGCGCCACTCGCGTCGCTACGGTTCGCGGCGGATCGCCGCCGAGCTGCGGGGTAAAGCCGGGCGGCATCGGGTGCGGCGGTTGATGCGCGAGCAAGGTTTGCGAGCCATTCAGCCGCGGCGTTTTGTGCCACGCACGACCGATTCCCGGCATGGTCAGCGGATGAGCCCGAATCTGCTCTTGGAACGAGAGATCAAAGTCGATCGTCCGCGACAGGTGCTCGTCGGCGACATCACCTACCTGCCGCTCCAGAACGGGGAGTGGGCGTATTTGGCGAACTGGATGGACCTGTTTTCGCGCAAGATCGTCGGTTGGCACGTCGCCGACTCCATGACGGCGGAATTGGTCATCACGGCGCTTGAGAAAGCGATCCTTCGTGAGCGTCTCCCGGCAGGACTGATCGTGCATTCAGATCGCGGCGGGCAGTATGTGGACACAGAGTTTCGCAGGCTGCTCGATCAACACGGATTTGAGCAAAGTATGAGCCGCGCTGATGAGACCTACGACAACGCGCACGCCGAGAGCCTCTTTTCGCGATACAAAGCGGAGTTGCTCGAAGACGGCGCGTTCGCCAATGTCGAGCAGGCGAGATCAGAGACCTTTGCTTATATCGAGGGCTACTACAATCGAGTCCGCCGGCACTCGGCACTGGGCTATTTGAGTCCGGAGGATTTTGAACGGGCTTATTATCAAAGAGCGGAAGGCCGCAAGTCACTCAATGAGTAAGCGACTGGATAAAGTAGAATCGCTGTGGAAGCTTCGCGGCATCTATTCGGATGCGCTGCGCGCGGCTTCTTGTTTAGGTGAGTTTTTCGCTTTGGGGCAGTCCCATACCCCCCTTTCTCAGCGATTGGGGACCGGAGCGCCTCTGTTTCGAAAGAGACGCTCCGGGTATGGTCCCGCCATCGCGCAGGCGCTCGGGTTGCTCTCCAGCAGTGTGCCCTATCCTCCGCGCGACGGTTCGATTGTCCGCAAGGTGTGGCGGAAGTCAACCAGGTAGTTTACTTATTGAGTTCAAATTGCGCCGCGATCTCTATCGGCGCGGCGTGAACTTTTGACAATCAACGAGGAAAGGACGTAAAAACTAAGCAACACTGGTGTCCACTAAAACAGGACCACCCCATTCGACCAAGTCCATCTCAGCGATCTCACTATCACAGTCCCGGACCAACTGTTTCATCCGCTCAGCCTCCGGGTAGAGCCCTTCTTCTACCGCATAATCAACCTGCTGCAAGGCCCACTTCTTATGCCGCTCGATTTGATAACGCTTCGCCGGCTCCGGAACCTTGCCGGCGCAACCGACGCAGGCGAATTTCGCCGCACAATAACCGTGGCTGACACATTGTCCGCCGATGACGTCAGCCAGGGTGCCGGCCTTGCCGCGCGCGCTTTCATACAGTTGTTGCAATTCGTCAGGTGAACGCAATACCGCCTCGCTCACATCGATCCGGGTTGCGACACGGGACAGGAAGAGGTCGGACGCCTCAGCCACCATGCTCTCAGTGGGTTTAGAGTAGTAGTCAGTCACAGCGAGGTCCTTCTGATGCAGCCACGCGCCAACGATGTCGACCGGGATCTTCTCGACCTGAACGGCATGGGTGGCAAATGCGTGTCTCAGCAAATGAGACTTCAGGACGACCATCTTCCCCTCGCGAGTTTTGAAGATCATTCCGTGCAAGAGAAAGCGCATACAGGCGGTAATTGTCCCCGCGGACAAATGTTGATAGTTGTACTGAAATAGATAGGGAGCCTTTCCAAAGCGATTGGCACGTCCATTCCCCCGATCGAACTCCACGCTTGGCAGCGGTTCACCAGGCTGGAGATGATAGTGTTCGCCCAGCATCCGGGCCGTCTTGACCAACAGACGCTTGGTCTCTTCACCGATAAAATAGTCCTGTGGTGTGTTGGTCTTCTCTCCTTTGGGAACAAGCCGCAAGACGTAACGGATCCGCGGAGATTGATCCTTCGCTCCGGGCGGCGCGGCCATCTGCAGACGCGCGATGCAATCCTCAGCCAGGCGAATTTGCATCACTTCGTTGATCCGGGCGCCGGTCGTGGTGAAAAGATCTATCGCCATGAGCCCGATCGTGGCGGCCGCATGGATGGCCTCAACTGGTATCAGCAACCCGGTTGAGCGGCGTTGCGCACAGAACATAAATCTTCCTTCCGTGACCGGCCACGTCAATAATCCGCCGACCGCGGCCAGAAAAGGTGAGGTTCCATAGCCCCAGGAGTCCAACCAGGCGTGTTTCGCCGCCACTTCTTCTTTGGACCCAACCGATGCATTGAGCCCCATCACACCACGCTTGAATAGTTCTTCAAACCAGAGCCCTTCGGCTGGCGCATCGCCGATCAATCGCTCGGCTTTGACCAACTCCAGAAAGACGTGATTCAACTCATCGGTAAAACTCATGCGGGCGGACCGAGCAACTAAGACCGCATTAGGTGAATAGGCCTCGGCGTGCGCGAGCACAAAGCTCCGCCGGTCCCAAATCCGAAATGAGAGTCGTTCTTGCCCGGCTAGTCCGCGCTCCGGATCACCTCCTTCCTCGTAGCTGAAGCTCAATGGAAAAGAGGACCCGCCTTTATTTAGTGAGTGCAGGGCTTCCTGGTAAGCGCGGTGGAGGCGTGTGATCCGGTTGTACCGGAAATGAGCTTCGGCACGGATGGCGGCGAACTGCGGGACGACCGCGTCGGTTTCGGCTTTGCGTTCATGTCGTTGGTGTTGGGTGATCTCGGCATATCGCGCCAAACCAGCGACGTGCTGATAAGCCAGCGGCGGTAAGATGAAAGGCCGGTAAATTTCTTGTTGTTGGGCAGGCAGACTGGCCAGCCACTGTGACATTAGTTGGCTGGCACTGTGATAATCGACCCAGAACCGTTGTCGAGTGGTTTCCGAGTCAGATGGGAGAATCTCTCCTTTCAGGTAGCCCGGGATACATTGTGTAGCATCCCAGTCCGCCATCTCCTCGAGTCCGAGGGCCTGGAAGAAAGCCTTGAACCGCCTGTGGAAAGCGACGAGCTTGCGAAAGACCGTACTCATTTCATAGCGCCGTGCAGCCATCACAGCCACCAACAGAGCCAGCGTGTCGGCCCAGGAATTTCCAACGACATTTCTCTCCAGATAGCCGACGACTCTCAGTGGGACAGACGGCCAGTCTCCGGCATGGCCCGGATCGCCGCCTGTTTTAGGCGCGACCAAAATTTCAGTCAGGATTTTACCGCGCAGGCAATTCCACGCCTGGGCGGCTGGATTAGCTGTTTCCACGTCGACCTCCAAGGGCGAACAGATACTCTAGATCAACATCTATCTCCGACCCGGAAACTGGTTGATCCGCTTGCTCAATAGATTGACATGGTTGCCGGTGAGGGGAGTGATCAGGCGCCGTGAGCATTTTGTCTTGCAATGATTGCTGTAAGGATAGATCCAGACGTTGATGAAGCTGATCCTGAATCTCGGCGTGTCGTTGCGGATCGAAATAATGTTGATAGGCTTCCAGCGTTTCCCACCCGCTTTTCCAACCCATGTACTCAATCAACTCCCGCAACCGGCGCTGCGTCTCTGCCTCTGAACGCGCCGTCTCATAGATGCTCCGCACGATCTGCGTGACGTACCAATGCCGGGCTTGATGGACATCCGCTTCAATTCCGGCGGCATGACAGGCCGGATTCCAGTAGTAATCGCGGAATGTCTTAGGGGTCAGAGGCGTCTTGTGACGTGATAAAAACAATGGCGCCTGATACAGGTCCAGTCCATCGCTTCTCGCGGCCTGCAGATAGTCGTCGAGTGCGTAGTGATGGAGATCGAGCCCGCGGCGCTCGGTATCGCAGTAACGCCGTAACAATTTGGCCGTGGCGGCGGAAAAGCGGAGAAACTTCACGCGCTTGCCATGACTGCCTTTGCCGAAAGCTTGTGTCTCCTGGAGCAATCCTCTCGCCACCCAATCGCCCAGGGTCTGCCCCACCACTTCGGAGATTCGACCGCCGGATTCAAAAAGGATTCGCGCGATGCACTGTTCACGTAATCGCCACCCGACACACCGACCGCCGGCGAGAATCCGGGCCGGCAACTGGGGATCGTCAATGACCTGCGGGACCCAAACTTCTCCCACCAGCTTGAAGTAACTATCTGAGAGGCGCTGCCTCTTCTTTGGCGTAATCACACCACTGATCTGCGGCATGCGTGGCCCCGAATCATCCTCTGCGAAGTGCTCTTCAACCTCAGCCAGTGTCGTCGGCAGGCCGTCAACCAGAGGATTATCGTGGTGATAAAGGCCTTGCGACCGCATGACTCGATAGTAGAGTTTGAGTGCCGACAGGAAGACCCGCACGGTGCTACGTGTGCCTGCGGTGAGAGAGACCAGTTGGAATCCGGCACGGTGTTCCTTCAGCTTGCACTTGAGACGCGCGATGAGGTAGTCCTCAACAGCCAGACGAATCTGCTCCGGGGCATCGGTCCAGTGTCGGCCGGATCGCCCCTGCCACTCATCCGTTTCAAGCCAACTGAAGAAAGGAACAAGAGCGTTGAGATAAGTGCGTGCCGTGCTGGTACTGGAGCGTTTGACGGCTTCGGTGGCAAAGATCGTCAGAGGGAAATGAAGGCGGTGATCGAGGTCAAAGACCAGAACCGGGTACCGGTGGTCAGCACTTTTCCGAGTGATGATGCGGAAAGCAGTCTCCATAGATGTGGCCGGAGACAGATAGGAACGTAAAAAATCAAGATAGTGCACGATTCGCCTTTCGCCTTATGCCATATATGACATAAGACTGAATCGTGCCCAAGATCAACGCTACACCGTCAAGTCCGAACTGACCGAATGCAGTAGCGTTGAATGCGTCATGCAACCACGGTCCGCTTTACTCGGCCCGCAACGCCTCTAGCGGGGAAGTCAAACTCGCTCGAAAGGCTGGGACGAACGATGCGATCAGCGTCGACAACCCGAGCGCCAGGACGGCTGCTATCGTCACCATGGAATTGTATGGATTTATGCCGTAAAGTTGATTTCCCAGAAATCGGCCTGCGGCAAATGTCGCTGGCAAGCCAATTAATAGTCCGATGACAATCAGCCTGAATGCGTCTCCTAGTATTAGCCGAACAACCTGGCCGCGATTAGCGCCCAGCGCCATACGCACGCCGATCTCGCTGACGCGGCGTCCGGCATTATAGGCCGTAATTCCATACAGCCCGATGGAGGCTAAGACAAGCGAAAGGACCCCGAAGAACGAAGTGAGTCGCGCAATCAGTCGTTGTTGCCTGAACTGTCCGGCTACTTGCTCTTTCAAAGGCCGAATCGAAATGAGAGGCAGATCAGGATCGACTGAAGCCATGGCCTGCTGCACCTGGGCGCTGGACAGGCTGGCTCCCGGCCTGGTCACAATGACAATGTCTCTCAGATAATGCGAGCCCGGACTGACTTCAGTCGCCCCGGCTTTCGGCGGAACATCATGCTGGGCTTCAGGAAGAAAGAACATTGGGGCAATCGGCTTGCCGAGGTTCTCCGGCAAATAACGGGCATCTTTGGCAACGCCTATGATCTCGTATTGGCCAGACCCCATACCGTCCCTGCCGAAGTGCTTTCCGAGCGGATCTTCATTCCGTAAAAATTTCCGCGCAAACGCCTCATTGATAACCGCCACGTGCCGTGCAGTCGCCGTGTCCTGTTCGGAGATACCGCGCCCTCGCAGGATCGGATTTCCGAGCACGTCGAAGTATCCGGCGGTTACTCGATTCAACGAGGCTGAGTTGTCGTCTCCGGGACCAGGAGGCGGATGCCCATCCACCCAGATGCCGCTGCCCCAACCGCCGCCGCTCAGCGGCGAGTATTTGCAGAGGGCCACTGCGGAAACGCCGGGAATGCTCGATAGGGAATCACGTATGCGCCGGTAAAGCGGCGTGAGCTGGTCCAGGCGGTAGCCGGCGGCCCCTGGATCTGTGTTCGCCACGATGCGTCGCTCCTGATCGAATCCAAAATCTTGTTTCTCCAGGCTGTGCAGCGCTGCTGTGAGCAGTCCTGATGCTGATAACAACACAAGCGAGAGCGCAGCCTGGAGCGCCACGAGTGTTTTCCTCGGGAGCGAACCCGCGCGGGTGGTGGAACGACTGGCCCCGCGAAGCGCTTCAATCGGGTCTACTCGTGTAGCCAGCCATGCGGGAGCGATGCCGAACACGATTCCGGCGATCAACGAAACGCCGAAGGCGAACAGCAGCACCGGCATTGACGGCGCTGCGTCGATTGGTATGCCGGCCAGGTCGCCACCCCTCGGAAATGCAAACTGTAAAATAAGACGCGTGCATGCGAATGCGATTGCCAGACCCGCCGCCCCACCAAGAAACGACAGCAAAACGCTTTCGGTGAGGGCCTGCCGCGCGATTCGTGACGCTTGTGCACCGAGCGCCATGCTCAAGGATATCTGCCTCCGCCGCTCCAGGCCGCGGACTAGCATGAGGTTGGCCACGTTGGCGCAGACGATCAGCAGCACAAATCCGGTAACCATCATCAGTATCTGCAGCCAGTGTCCATATTTGTCGGCCATGGCGCTAATGCCCGCGCCGCCGGGGCTGAGGAACAGAGTCTGCTCGGGAAATTTCGCGCGCTCGTTCGCGCTCATCTCACCCCAGTGGGAGAGCAGCCACTGCTTGAGCTCGACGCGCATTTCGGCCTCTATTGACGCGGCCTTCGCACCTGGCTGGATGCGGCCGATCAACTCCAGCCAGTGGTTATCGTACTCATCCAGATCGCCGTTCAGGAGCGGTTCGGTATTCAGCGGCAGAAAGAAATCGGGTGGATTGTTGCGAAGCGTGTCGCCGAAGAAACCCGGGGGAGTGATTCCCACAACAGTAAATGGCTGGTCATTGAGATTGAAGACGCTGCCGATGATGGAGGGATCCGATCCGTACCTTTGCTCCCATAAGCGATAGCTCATCACCGCGACGCGCGGAGCGCCAGCCTGATCATCGTCAGGCGTAAGCGTGCGTCCTGCATACGCTCTGATGCCGAACATGCTGAAGTAATTGCCCGAGACGAACTCGCCAGGATAGCGTTGGGCCGGCTCCGGGCTGCCGGCGCGCCGGATGCCAAATTGCAGTTGAACTGCCGAGAATGCCGCCAATTCCACAAAGCCCTTCGTATTGTCGCGAAAGTGTTTGTACAAATCGTATGAGACAAGGGAGAATTCTTTCTCTTGACTGTACCCGCCCAGGTAGCAGCAGCGTGCTTCTTTCCCCAGGCGGTAGAGTTCGCCGGGATTCGCTACTGGCAGCGACTTCAGCAGAACCGCATGCACTAGAGTGAATATAGAAGTGGTCGCGCCAATGCCCAGCGCCAGCGTCAGCACTGTCGTGATAGTGAACGCCGGCGCCATTCGCAAGCGTCTCAGTGCGTGGCGCGTATCTTGTATCAGCGATTCCAGGAACGGGAATCCTCGCTGGTCTCGATAGCTTTCCTTCATTGCCTCTACGCTCCCGAACTTCAGCGCAGCCTGGCGTCGCGCTTCAACGGGCGATAAGCCGGCCCGGATATTTTCGGCGGTTAGCAGAGCCAGATGTTCTTCAATTTCTTCCCGCAATCGCTCTTCGTCCTGCCGCCTTGTCGCCCATGAACTCAGTCGTTTGAAAAATCGCCTTAAGGTTCTCACTAATGTTCTCACTTCAGATCCTCAGCTTTCACCGCAAAGAATCGCTCGATGATGGCCGCGGTCTGTTCCCAGGCTCGAGTCTCAGCCTGCAATTGTTTGCGCCCGTCGCGTGTCAATCGATAGAAGCGAGCCCTGCGGTTATTCTCGGAGAGGCCCCATTCGGAGGCGATAGAACCTTCCTGTTCCAGCCTCAGCAGCACCGGATACAAAGTGCCCTGGTTGACGGTGAGAATATCACCACTGATCTGCTCGATCCGCCGGGCAATCCCGTAGCCATGCAGAGGCCCCAGAACATCTAGAGTTTTGAGCACCATGAGCGCCAGGGTGCCTTGTCGAACGTCAGTTTCCTTCATATCCCTATTGGGTTTCCCACATGAAAGGATGTCACACGTCATTTGGGAAAGCAACAGGACCAGGCAACGCCGGGTCGGTGTGTTCAATGTAAGAATCGCCCGGACATCCGCCTCGGGTTCCGAAACAGATAGCTCGCAGGCATTACTCCGATGAGCTCGCCGCATCGTGCGGATCGGGGTTCCGGGAGAAAAGTGATTACGTCACATTCTGAAAATTTCTGAAAGCTTCTGATGAAGCGCCTGCGGCGATGATGATGGCTCCGTAAAATAATATTCATATTCAATGGTATTGCATAGGCTGAGCCAGTTCTCTCAATGACTTGTCTTCCGTAATGAGCAATGGCGATTACTTATACGCCATCTTTTGCTTCAAGTCACATTTGGCCGCCAGGCGTTCGACTGTCGATATCAATTCGCGCACATTCCCCGGCCAGTCGTAGCGACAGAGCAGTTCCAGGGCCCCCTCCTGGAATTCGACGAAGGGGAAATAGTGGCGGATAAGAATCGGAATATCCGTTGGATGCTCTCTGAGGGGCGGCGTCAGGATAGGGTATCCGCACAGGCGATCATACAGGTCGCGGCGAAAGCGGCCTTCATCGATTTCGCGGCGGAGATCATAACTGGTTGCGGTAATCAGGCGTATATCTATATTGATCGGCTCTGTTCCTCCGACTCGCCAGAGTTTACGTTCCTGCAGGACGCGTAAAAGCATCGCCTGGCTCTGTCGGGGCAGATCATCGATCTCATCGAGAAACAATGTTCCCCCATTTGCCTGCTCAAGGCAGCCGACCTTGCGAGCGCGAGTTCCCATAAACGCCCCTTTCTCGTGCCCGAACAATTTGCTCTGGATCAAATCCGGATTGAACTCCGCGCAATTGACGTCCACGAAAGGCTTATTTGCGCGCCTGCTGGCCTTGTGTATGCCGCGCGCGACGAGATCTTTGCCTGTGCCCGGCTCACCGATGATGAGGACGCTCAGGTCGAGGCTTGCTGCGATCGCAATATTCTCCCTGACTTCGCGGATCAGTTCAGATTCGCCGATGAGTCCGTCAAATACCACCGAGCGCCTTTCAACTTCCGACTCTTCTTGATAGTCGCCTCCATCTCCTCCGGCCAGGACCGCGATCCGATACGCGGCTAGATGGGCGGCGATTTCAAGCTCGTACACAACTGCGTCATCCGCTGGCTCGTAGAACTTCACTACAAGATGGGTTTGCCCGCCGACGCTGGCTGCGACTTCAGTGATTCTCCCAGCCACGGCGCCGGCGTTCGGAGGTTTGAATTCGCGCTCTAACCTGCCGCGCTTGACCATGACACTGTGCAGATGGATTCCTTTCTCCGCCATGACCTCCGCCAAATCCTCCATCACTTCTTCTATACTCGCGCTCTGCGCCAGTCTGAGAAATAGACTCGCGCCGAATGAGTATTCTTTCCTGTTCGAATGATTATTGGGCATCATTGACATCCTCTCTTCCTCCAGTTGAGTAAGCCAGTAGCGTAAGGGAGTACTATCTGGACTTGGAATTTCAGCAGCTGAGTTAGACATCTATTGAAGTAGATGTCTAACTGACAGCGCCAGCCTACACGAAGATCAACAATGTGTCGGTCAGCGGTTGACTCTGTGAATGGTTGACTCAATTAGTAACTGACCTTAGTCACTTTGCCACGTGTTCCCGCGTCACTTTGCCACGTGTTCCCGCGCCCATCCCAACCAATCGTAGAGCGTGTTGCGGTGCATTCCCAGCCGGTGAGCCGCCGCCGTATGACTTCCCAGAAGTGCCCGCTCCCGCTCATAAACCGCTAGCGCCGCCCGGCCCAGGTAATCTATGAGTGTTTCGCCCTCGCGCCGATTGGGGAAGCATTCGGTGTTAGCCGGCGCGATCGCGAATTGTTGCTCGTCTTCTATCTCACCGCGCACTTGGTCTGTCGTAATCATCCGTCCGCCGGCTTTGGCAGCCAGGCACTCGACCGTCGATCTCAACTCGCGCACGTTCCCCGGCCAGTCGAAATGATAGAGCAGTTCCATGGCTCCTTCCTGGAATTCGACGGAGGGGTAATAGCGCCTGATAAGAATCGGAATATCCGAGAGGTGTTCTCTGAGAGCCGGGGTTCGGATACGGTATCCGCGCAAGCGATAATACAGGTCGCGGCGAAAGCGGCCTTCATCGACTTCGCGGCGGAGATCCTTATTGGTCGCTGCGATGAGGCGTATGTCTATTTTGATCGACTCTGTCCCTCCGACTCGTTCGAGTTTGCGTTCCTGCAGGACGCGTAAAAGCTTAACCTGGCTCTCCAGAGGCAGATCGCCGATCTCGTCGAGAAACAACGTTCCCCCGTTCGCCTTCTCAAAACGGCCGACCTTGCGAGTATGAGCCCCGGTGAAGGCCCCTTTCTCATGCCCGAACAATTCACTCTCGATCAAACTCGAATTGAGCGCTGCGACGTTGACGTCGACGAAAGGCTTCTTTGCGCGACTGCTGGCGCTGTGTATGCCTTTCGCGACGAGTTCTTTGCCCGTGCCCGGCTCGCCGATGATGAGGACGTTCATGTCCAGGCCTGCGGCAATCTCTATATTTCGCATGACTCCCTGCATCACTTCAGATTCGCCGACGAGTTCGTCGATTACCGCAGAGCGTTCTTCGCCCTCCGCCTCCTCGCGCTGGGTATGCGCCTCTCCTCCGGCCAGGATCTCGATCCGATGCGCGGCCAGATGAGTGGCGTATTCAAACTCGCCTACTGCCGCGCCGTCCAACGGTTCGAGGAATCTTACGACAAGTTGAGTTTGC
>WNGA01001731.1_pt1 | contig 33376 bp, 22 predicted proteins | sample 5400061 | NCBI WGS metagenome assembly WNGA01 (sample SAMN13153366, study PRJNA577476) | soil metagenome | isolation source: 100 cm soil or saprolite under grassland replicate 2 | place: USA:California | collected 2016-06-15 | reverse complement strand
GACATTGCTGATGCCGGAAATCGTCGGCGGCGTGTTGCCCGAAGGGTTGACCATCAGTACAAAGGTGTCGCTGGCCGTCAGCGCACCGTCACTTACGGTCACCGTGATCGTCGCTGTTCCGGTCTGCCCCGCCGCCGGGGTCACCGTGACCGTCCGACTGGCTCCGCTGCCCCCAAAGACAATGTTGCCGTTGGGCACCAACGTCGGATTGGACGAACTCCCGCTCACCGTCAGGCTGCCCGCCGCCGTCTCCACGTCCCCGACGGTGAAGCTGATCGCACTGGTCGAGCTGTCCTGGTTGATCGTCTGGTCCAGGATGTTCGAGATCGTCGGCGCATCGTTCACCGCGTTGACCGTCAACCCAAAGCTCGTGCTTGTGCTCGCCTGCCCGTCGCTGACCGTCACCGTGATCGTTGCCGTTCCGTTCTGATTGGCCGCCGGTGTCACCGTCACGGTCCGGCTGGCGCCGCTGCCCCCAAAGACAATGTTGCCGTTGGGCGCCAGCGTCGGGTTGGACGAACTCCCGCTCACCGTCAAACTCCCCGCTGCCGTCTCCACATCGCCCACCGTGAAACTGATCGCTCCGGTCTGGGTGTCTTCGTTGATCGTTTGGTTGGCTAGGTTCGAGATCGTCGGCGCATCGTTCACCGCGTTGACCGTCAGCCCAAAGCTCGTGCTCGTGCTCGACTGCCCGTCGCTCACCGTCAGTGTGATCGTCGCTGAACCATTCTGGTTGGTCGCCGGTGTCACCGTCACCGTCCGGCTGGCGCCGCTGCCCCCAAAGACAATGTTGCCGTTGGGCGCCAGCGTCGGATTGGACGAACTGCCGCTCACCGTCAAACTCCCCGCTGCCGTCTCTGCATCGCCCACCGTAAAACTGATCGCTCCGGTCGGCGCGTCCTCGTTGATGGTCTGGTTTGCGATGTTTGAAATCGTCGGAGGCTGGTTTTGGGTTGCGCCTGGATTGCTGCCAATCGGCGCATCATCGACAAGGATGCGGTCGAGAATGACATTTCCGGAGCTCTCCGGCCCGAGGGTGATTTGATTGACGGCCGCTCCATTGCCGCTGGTGATATTGACTTCCGGACTCGCCGGCTTGGTGGCGGTGGTGGAGACAAACAGCTTCATCGTACCATTGGCCCCGCTGCCCTTGGTCCATTCCACCCATACATGGTAAGTGGTGCCTGCCGTCAACGGCGTGGTTCCCGCAGCGCACACGCCGCCGTGGCAAACATCGACCGGCGCCCCCGCGCCATTGCAATAGAACTCGGCCACCTGGTTCAAGTCCGTACTTCTCCACGAAATGAAGGTCTGATACGGGGAGTAAGTAACCCAGCGCACTTGAAAATACATGTAGAACGCGTTCGAATACGCGAAGGTGCGCTGGATGGCTTGACCGCCGCCGCAGTTGAGCGATTGCAGGCCGTCCAGCACGGTCGTGGTGTAGTCCGCGTTCGGCGTGCCGATCGTGGTCCAACCGCTGTTTTCGAAGCCGGCGCCTTCAAAGCCTTCGCTCAACAGATACGTCGGCGCCGTTGAGGAGTTGACTGTCAGCGTGAAGGTGGCGGTGGCCGTCAGCGACCCGTCGTTCACCGTCACCGTGATCGTCGCCGTACCTGTCAGCCCCGCCGCGGGCGTGACCGTCACCGTCCGGCTCGCGCCGCTGCCCCCAAACACAATGTTGCTGTTCGGCACCAGCGTCGGATTGGACGAACTCCCGCTCACCGTCAGGCTCCCCGCCGCCGTCTCCACATCACCCACCGTGAAACTGATCGGTCCGGCGGATGTGTCCTGGTTGATCGTCTGGTCGGCGATGCTCGAGATCGTGGGCGCGTCGTTCACCGCGTTGACCGTCAGCACAAAGTTCGTGCTCGTGCTCGCCTGTCCGTCGCTCACCGAGACCGTGATCGTCGCCGTCCCGTTCTGGTTGTTCGCCGGAGTCACTGTCACCGTCCGACTGGCGCCGCTGCCCCCAAACACAATGTTGCCGTTGGGCGCCAGCGCGGGGTTGGACGAACTGCCGCTCACCGTCAAACTCCCCGCGGCCGTCTCTGCATCCCCCACCGTGAAACTGATCGCTCCGGTTGCCGTGTCCTCGTTGATCGTCTGGTTGGCAATGCTCGAAATCGTCGGAGGCGTGTTGTTGGGTGAGACGACAGTCAGCACGAAACTGTCGCTGGCCGTCAGAGAACCATCACTCACAGTCACCGTGATCGTTGCGGTGCCGGATTGGTTGGCGGCCGGAGTCACCGTCAATGTCCGGCTGGCCCCGCTGCCGCCAAAAGCGATGTTGCCGCTCGGCACCAGCGTCGGATTGGACGAAGAACCGCTGACGCTCAGGCTGCCGGCGGCGGTTTCCGCGTCCCCAACAGTAAAGCCGATCGGGCCGGTCGATGTATTCTGGTTGATGGTCTGATTGCCGATGTCGGAGATGGTCGGCGGGGTATTGCCGCCGGTGCAGTCGGGATAGAGATCGGCCTCATTGGTGGCGGACAATCCGGACGGGTCGGTCACGATCAGCACGATCCGATAGAAGTAGGTATCGGCATCGCAACCTACCGGCGCGGTGACCGTCGTGGTCACATGGTTGGTGTCGATGACTCCCACGTGTTCATGGTTGTTGTGATGCAGGATGGTCTGCCATTGATAAAGCAATTGACTGTCGCTGGACTGCGCATCGGTAACGTTGGCGGTCAGATTGTAAGCGGTGTCGCCGGTGATCGGATACTTGGATCCATTAATGGGACTGGTGATGGCGACCGAGGGCGGCGTGTCATTGACGGCGACAAGGAGCTTCGCGACGTCGGTGGCGGAGGCGCTGTCGGTGACTGTAAGTGTCACGGTGTAGCCGGTGGGAACCCCCGCGGGCGCGCTGAAGGCATGGGTGGGGTTCGCCGCGGTGCTGATCGCGGAGCCATCGCCGAAATCCCAACGATAAGTGAGCGGATTTCCATCCGCGTCCGAGGAACCGCTGCCGGTAAAATGGACCGTCAGGGGACTGGTGCCATAGATGACATCCGCCGATGCGACGGCCTTGGGGGGGTGGTTGCCGCCGTAGGTGATTTTGAACACTCCATAATAAACATTGATGTAGTAAAGGGCGTCGTCGGGGCCCTGGACGATTTGGACCAACCCGCCCACGTCCGTGGCGAAATTGCTCACGCTGACCGGTTGATCGTTCGAATCAAAGACGAAATTGCGGATCCATCCGTGATCAAAATCGGCGAAAAAGTAGGTGTTCTGGTATTGGGCCGGGAAATTAATTCCTTGATACCAGGTGCCACCAATGGAGCAGTTGCCATCAAACTGAGGACCTGAAACCGGTGATCCCGAGGCGCCGATGTTGATCACCGCCGCGTTGGTGCCGATGAAAATTCCGGTGCGCGAGGGACCGCCGCTGCTTCCGTGGTACCAGTCGATGATCGGCCGGGTGTGTACGAAATGCGGGATCGAGTTGGGAACCTGCAGGGCGGTGTTGCAAGGATTGGGCCAGGAGGGAGTGCCCAGCGTCGCTTCCTTGAGCAAGTCGCGAAAGGTAAAATACTGCTGCGCACAGCCGCCCGTGCCATACAGCGGGTTTGGCGCGTCAAGGTTTGAGGGATCAAGGCCATCGTAACTTGTCGTTTCGTCGAATCCCTCATAAACAGGCCAGCCGAAATTCATCCCCGGGCCCTTGTCAATGGCCATTTTTTCCCACGTGTAATAACCCACATCTCCAATGTAAAGCACACCGGGATTGCCCTCGGAGGGAATGTGTTCACCTGTGCCCGGTTTCAGGGTTATCCGGAAGGGGTTGCGCAGACCCAGAGCCCACACCCGGGAACGCGGGGCGCGGGGGTTGGCCGGATCGTAAAACGGATTGCTGGGAATGCCGTTGCCGGTCATCTTGTCAATCCGAACGATTTTGCCGGAGAACGAATCGACCAGTTGCGAACGGAAGGCGCCGATATTTTCCTTCGGCTTAAGAATGCCTTCGCTCAGAGCCTGCGCATAATAAGAAGACGGGTTGCTTCCGCTGTCGCTCAACTCGGCGCCATCACCGCAGGATGCCAGCAGCGTGCCGTCGGTTCCAAACAACAATGTCCCGACTCCGTGCGTATAACCGATGATCGGGAACCCCGTGCTGGCGCTTTCGCCGACGAGAATGGTTCGGCTTGCGGGGTCCACGCTGTGAAAATTGTCTGAAGCCCGGGCGGTGTATCGCGTGATGCGACCGATAGTGGCCTGGAAGTATTCGTTCCCCGAAGAGTTGTAGCTCGGCGTGCCGAATCGGGTCAGATAATAATGGTCCACCACGTACAACAGATAGAGGTAACCATTCTGAAGAAAATCGGGGTCGAGCGCGAACCCGAGCAAACCGTAATCGCCCCAGTTACCCACTTCCTCGCTGATATCAACGAGGGGCGGGTTCAGTCGGGCACCGTTCTGAAAGACCCATACGTGGCCATCCCGGTCCCACTGATACATAGTGCCGACCGCGTCGAAAGTAATGCCTGCAGCCCCGTCCCAATAACCGCCGACGTCTGTTTCGACAAAGCCGGCCGGAAGGGTTGCGGCCCGCACCAGGTTCGGCCACAGCAGGGCACCGCCAAGCAGGAGCAGGGCGAGAAAATGTTTCAGGGGGACACAGCCGGACCGGGATTTTGTCGTTGAATTCTCGGCCGCCGCCGCCAGGAAGTGTTGGTCATTGTCGAAGCGGGGATGGGGGGGTATTATAGCGATGCTCATTTGGGGACTGGCACAGACGATCTGCTGTTGTAAAAGTTCAATTCATTCTCTTGGACTCCCTCCAACAGGCAGCATCGGATCGTTACCGAGACCCAAACGCGTCGCGGACAACACGTCCGCACAACTTGGCAAAAGGAATCCCCGACAGTCTTCTAGCTAACTCAGTCACGTGGGATAGCTAGTCCTGCACCAAATGCGCGCGACGGAAGTAATCATTGGAAATCAATATATTATGACTGCATTCGGGCGACGGCCACAGGGCCGGCAGTGCGAATGCAATGAGAATACAATACATCCGATCAGTTGCGACCGGTGCCGGAGACGTTCCCGGTAACGTTCTCACACGAGCTGATAGGTGGCGGTCTGGAGATCCCGCACCACGCGCAGGTAATCATCACTCATCAACCAGGCGTATTCTTCGACCTTTTCGGGATGGGCCATGAGTTCCACCTTGGCTTCCTTGGCCAACTCCGTCACCCGTGCCAGTCGCTTGCCCTGAAGGCACTGCGAGAGAGCGAAAAAGTAATCCGTCGTGCGGTGGCGCCGCACCAGCCGTTTGTCCACAAAGCCGCGGTACGCACGGTTCAAGGAACTCTTCTCGCCGGGCCAGAACGAAAAGCTCCGGCGAACCTTCTGGCCAGGCGGAATAACCCCGTCCAGCAGCATGTTTGTGCAAAGGTGCATGTGCCGATGACCGTCTATGTGCGAGGGCTGTTTGCCATAAAGCCGGACGAACTCCTCCGCTTGCGCTTCGTAAACATCTCGAAATTCCTTCCGCAAAAACGGATTGTAAAGAACCTGCGCATACCTGTTGCGCTTCAAAAAGCGTTTGATGCGAGAATGATTTTGTTTCAGATGCGTGGGGCAGTGGCTGGCGGAAAAATCTTGATTGAGATTTACGTGCAAACCCACGTCCATGCCCAAATCCCTCGCCAACGCCGCTGCACGTTCGGAGTCGTCCATGAAGACCATTGCGCTGACCGAAGTGATTCTGTTCTTCTCATAGCAAGCCAATGCCGCGTCCGTTGCGCTCTTCCATCCGCCCCAATCATCCGCATTGATGATGAGCATGCCCCCGGAAACCAACCTCCCCTGCGACGATCGCTCGCTGGTTTCGGCGATCGCTCCCGGCGCACAACGCGCACTCGCTTCGTGGCGGTGGCGTTCAAGCATAGTTGCGAACTGCCGCGCTGCTTTTTGCGGACGGTTGCCTCAGGAAGTAATTCTTCAACCGCGCCATCTGCTCGCGCCGCTGGAATCGAACGACGTCCTCCGGAACCAGCCGCTCGACCCGTTTCAGCGCCAGCCAGAAATACCCGGCAAACAACGTGAAGCCGCCCAGGATCAGGGGCGGGCGGGTCACTTGATAAATCGAACGAAACAATTGCCACAGAGGATGCCGCCCCAACAGGTAATCTTTCTGGCCCAACCGGAAGCTGATGGCGAGCGGATTGTCCTTGGCCGAGCCCATCGAGCGATGATGGAAGCAAACCCGCTCGGGGAACGTTCGCGTCTGCCAGCCCTTCATGCGCGCGGTGAGCACGGCGAGCACGTCGATGCCGCCGCCCTTCATTGGTTTGTAGCCGCCAATATCCTCGAAACACTCGCGCCGGAACAACTGACACGCGCCCGACACGTGCTCGATGCTGCTGTATCGGAAATCATAGGTGCCTTTGCCCTCGGTGAACGGCGCGCCGCCCACGCCGAGCTTCGGATTCTCAGCGAAGTGGCGCATCAGCATCTCGAACAAGTCCCGCTCGAAGGACATGTCGGCATCGAGATTCCCGATGATGTCATACTTGAGGTCTTTGACCCGTTCGCGACCCGCGTTGAAACTGAAAACCTTGCCGCCGAAGTTTCGCTCCTTCCGCTCCGGCATGCGCACCAAGTCAATCCAGTCGTGCTCGGCGGTGTATTTCCTGACGATCTCATCGGTGCGGTCCGTGGAACCATCGCTGACAATCACCCATTTCAGCGGCCGCACGGTCTGCGCCACCATCGACTTGAGCGTCAACTCGATGTAGGCCTCCTCGTTCCGCGCCGGAGTAATGAGCACGCAGGTTGGCAGGGGGACATTCATGCGGGTTCGATGGACCGCAACGGAGACCTCGCTTAGCGGAGTGCCGCAGGCGATTGCACCGGAGCCGTCAGACTGTTGACGCCGTTATCTTTCCGACTGAGAAACTGGTCGAGCAGAGCCAGCGCGGCGAACATGGTGGCCTGCCCCCAGTGCAGCGTGGGGGTCTTGTTGGTGATCAACGGATATTTTCGGTAATAGAAATAGCCGGTCTTATCCTGCATGTTGGCGATGGTCCACTTCGCCACTCGGAGCGCAGTCGGCACGCTGTCGGGATGGAGATCGCGCAAGTTGATCAAGGTCTGGATTGCTTGCGAGGCACACTGGATGTCAATCGGCAAGGTCTTCCGGTCGTAGTACCGGGGAGTGCCGTCGGGTTTGAAAAAGGTTTCGATAAAGAACGTATAGCCTCTCCGGAGAGACTCCTGGTATCGGGTCGATCCGGTGCAACGGCAGAACGTGTGCAATGCCTCCAATACATAGGCCGAATGAAAGGAGTCGATCCAGGCCCACTTCTCTCCCACTCCATAGTACCAGCCGCCCTTTTCCGTCTGATGGTGCACGGTAAACTGAACGGCCCGGTCGGCCATCTCCCGATATCGCGCGACGGGGGAGAGTGAATTCACCCGCGCGAGAAGACTCGCTCCAATCATGCTCGAATTGTGAATCAGAATGTCGGCATCCGGGTAATAGCGCAGACAGACGCCTTCGTCGAGTTCCATCCAACCCAACTCGTCCAAAATAACATCGCACGCACTTTTGGCGATGGCCAGATACCGCTCGTCACCGAAAGCTTCGTAGGCGTCGAGAAAGGCGTGCGAAATCAAGCCCGTCCAGACGATCGTCGGGGCGCCCTTTGGGATGTTGCCGCCGCGCGATTGATAATCGAAATGATTGCCCCAGCAGAATCCCCGGAATGCCCGGCTCCGATTGTCCGTCAGCCATTCAAAACAGAACTTCATCCGGTCCAGGAAGGCGGGATCACCGCAAGTCTGGTAGAGTCTCAAATAGCCTTGAGCGAAAAAGCCCATCCCCTTTGTGCTCATCCCCGGCTTGATCCGCAGCAGGGGCCGGAGATTGATGGGGAATCGCCTGACCGCCTGCTGCCACACCTGTTTCAAGAGTGGAATGTTCCAGGTGAACAGAGGGGCGAAGGGAGAGGACAGACCGTCAAACGTATCAAAGGCCTTCCAGTTTGACTGTTGAACCCACCTGTCGAGCTTCATCAAAGCCTGGTGAATTTCGTTATCTTGACTCGCCGGTTTCATATTCGCCTATCGCAACGATTGGTACGCCGCCAACAGGTTTTTGCTGACGACGGACCATTGCAATTCCTTTTCCACTCGCTCTCGACCGAACTTCCCCATTTTCTCCCTCAAGCCGGGTTCATCCATCAGCTTGGCGACGCCCTTGGCAAAGGCCAGTTCGTCATTGCAAGGGACGAAAAGGCCCGCGTCCTGGGCCGAATATCGCGTTTCTTTGAGATCGTAGGAGACAATCGGCTTGCCGCAGGCCATGTATTCCATGACTTTGATCCAGGTCGAAACGTCATTCAGAGGGCTGGAAGGATCCGGGTCCACACAGATATCCGCAGCCGCCAGGTACTCCTGCAGTTCCTTGTCTGAGATGTATCCCGTCAACTCAACGTGACCATCCAACTTCAATTCCTGCGCCAGTTCCCGCAGATCTTGCAGCGAATCGCCGCTGCCGATGATGACGCAGTAGAAGTCCTGACGTTTCAAATCAGTGAGCAGGTGATTCAGCGAGCGCAACAGGTAATCGACGCCGTCCTGCGGATTCAGGCTCCCGATATAGCAAAGAATCGTCCGATTCATCTGGCGCAGGCGCTGGCTGGGTGGCGACACCGCCATGCGGGTCCGGTTCGGTCCGTTTCTCACGACAAAGACCGTCTCGGCTTTCCTCCCGCCCCGCTGTATCTGGATTTGCTTGTAGGACTCGTTGGTGGCGATCGTGGCATTCGCGAGCTTCAGGTTTCCCCATTCCACCAATTGCAGTGCCCGCGCCAGAAAGTCGTTCCGGGCGCCATAACGGGAACGGTACAGCTCCGGACAGAGATCATGATGATCGAAAATGTACTTCTTGCCAAACAGCTTGTAAGGCAGCGCCACGAGAAACAGGGTGTCGGGAGGATTGTGCGCGTGGATCACGTCGAACCCGTGTCGGACCGCGACATACAGGCTCATCGCAAAGCAAGCGCTGGTGAAATAGGCATATTCACTCAGGTAACCGAACAATGATTTCAACTTGATCCAGACCCGCTGCGCCAGGGTCGGGTTCTCACAAAGCGTCTTCTGGAACAGCTCCAACCGGGGAATCCGATAAACCTGGACCCCGTCAACCACCTCCGATCGCGCCTGTCCCTTTTTCCTCAACGACACCACCGCAATCGAGTAGCCCGCCTCGGTGAGAGCGTCGCACTCGTTTTTTACCCGCGTGTCGTTGGGAAACGAATTCTCAACGAACATCAAAATTCTACCAGCAGATGCCTTCATAATTGGCCGGTTTCTCACGCAAATCAGGGAGGAGCCGCACCAGATCGATGACCATCCGGTCGTTCGCCAGTGCGGCAAGCTCCTTTTTGAATTCAGGACATTTCTTGCTGATGATCACGACTTCGCTGCTTTCAATCGCTTCCTTCACCGACTGAACCATCAGAGAAGAAATGTGGGGGATGGTTTGCTCGATATATCGCTTGTTCGCCCCGAACACTTTTGCCAGCGATACTTCCTCATCATAAACCGCCACCTGGTAGCCCTTGCCGATCAGGGACTCGATCAAAAGCACAATCGGGCTTTCGCGGAGATCGTCGGTCCCCGCTTTGAAGCTCAGCCCCAACACACCGATGCGTTTTTTCCCGGTCCTGCGGACCAGATTGAACGCCAGGTCCACTTGCTTCTGATTGCTTTCCAACAGGGAACCCAGCATCGGCAGATCCAGGTCCTGCTGCCTGGCCTTGTGCAGAATCGCGCGAAGATCTTTGGGCAGGCAGGATCCGCCGAATGCAAATCCCGGCTTCATATAGTAAGGGGACAAGTTGAGCTTGGTGTCCTTGCACACAATTTCCATGACGCGATGGCTGTCGATTCCCATTCTTTTGCTGATGTTGCCGATCTCGTTGGCGAAGCACACCTTGGCGGCGTGAAAGGCGTTGCAGGCATACTTCACCATTTCAGCCACCCGGATACCGGTAATCTCCACCGGCGCCTGCAGGCCGGAGTACAGTTCGGCCACCCGCTTCGCGCTGGATTCGTCCTGAGAGCCGATCACCGTGAAGGGAGGATTATCAAAGTCGTGCACGGCGGTCGTTTCCCGCAGGAATTCAGGATTCATGCAAAGGCCGAAGTCGCGGCCGCACGACTTTCCCGATTTCTCCTCCAGCAACGGCCGCACCACCTGCTCTACGGTTCCGGGCAGGACTGTGCTGCGAACGTTCACTACATGGTAGGCGTCGCACCCGCGGAGCAGGGCGCCGATCCCGCCAATCACGCGCAGTATTTGATCCAGACCCAGGCTGCCGTTTTCATTGCTCGGCGTTCCGACGCAGATCAGAGAGACATCCCCCAGAACCGGCGCCTCGGTGACCGCACGGAGGCGTCCGGCCTTGATACCTTGTTGAATCAATTCTTCCAGGCCCGGTTCGATGATCGGACTGCGACCATCGTTGATCATGGAAACCTTGTGCGCATCCAGGTCAACGCCGGTCACCCGGTGGCCGTGATGGGCCAGGCAAGCGGCCGTTACGCATCCCACATAACCCATTCCGAATACAGTGACGTTCATAGACACTCGCCGATCTCCTGGCTGATGGTTTTCCTTCGCCGCGGTTGGGAAGCGAAGTTCGTAGTGTCATTCCAACCACCGCGCCCTGGCTTCTGTTTTTCTGCGCGAGCCGACTGAAACCACCGCGCAGATTTCACTTCCGACATAACTATTCCCGCTCCTGGAAAAGCACCGCCGGCAGCGCGCGACCGATTCACGCCTGGCTCTCCTTGGACCCGGTGCCCCTCCCTGTCCCGCGGCCCGGAGACGTTTCACCTGGACCCGCCGTCGAATTCGCCTGGATTGCCTGTCGGTAGTACGCCGCGATGTCCCGGGGCAATGCATGCCAATATCGGCCCGCGAATTCCTGTTTCACCCACTGCAGGAATTCGCCATAGCGGGAGGCAGAGTATTCGTCCCAGCGGCACGACTTGTCGCCGAAAGCAATGTAATCCGGGTGAACGTTCACCATGGCCATCCCCCCGTGAGCGGCTATCCATTTGAGCTTTTTCTTCCAAATTTCATTGGACTCTTCCTGGAGAACCAGGAACAGCGTGGAATCCTGAGCCAGCGTGTAGGGCATCTCCACAAATCCCTTACCGGACTGCTTTCGCGACACCCAAAAGGGAAATATTGTTCCCGCACCCTCCGGCTGCGGCTCGAATGGATCGGTGTCGAAAGTTGACGAGTCGTAGGCGATGTCGAGTTCGTGCATCCAGGTCAGGTTGCGCATCATGAAACCGGAGCGGAAACCGACCGCATTCCACTCCCGCAGGAAATGATTGATGCGATCCGCGCTGGCTCTGAAGCGCCGCCAGGATCGGTAGAGTTTGCCGTCGTGACGGTGATCGTGCACGCCGACTTCGAAACCGTTTTCGGTGAGCCAGCGGCGAAGATCCTCAGGGACGCGATAGGCGCCTTCGGGTATGAAATTGAACGAAGAGCGGAACCCCAGCGACATTTCGAGTTCGGCAAGTTGTCTCACCTGCTCGACCCCTTTTGGTGATTCGACATCGTGCGTGAGCACCAGCGCAAACGTCAGACCGTGTAGCCAACCCGTCCATCCGGCCGGCGCCCTGGCGGCGGGCTCGAATATCGGCCAGAGCTGGCTGTACACCCGGCGCTGTCGATTGGCCAGCCGGCGACGGAAGGCCAATTGCGCGCGGCGGGGGATGATCGGCTTGAATTGGTAATAGACGCGCACCAGGGCGAACCAGAGTACGCAAAGCACCAATGCCGTAAACTGGGGGTTAACGAGATGGGAAATAGTCCGCATAGGCATAACTGTTCCTGCAGCACGGTCGTTGATTTGAGAGAGCGAATTGAGGGCCACTTTAAACCTTCCATCGTTGGTCGGAACAATTCGTCGTCGCTGCTCCGATGGAAAGCACACTTCGTCCTCGTCAATTCGCACCTGTGGCAATTGACTGCATCAAACGCGTCCGGCGTGTTGTTTGCCAGACGAACCGACGGACGCACGGCAGCCTCAAGGCACCCGTGCAGGACTGCGTTCTTTCCGTTCAGCCGTGTCTGACTTCGGTTTTCAACGCGAAAGGCAGGATTCTCTTTGAGAAAACTGAATCCGCTGCGGATGCAGCAGGCGTTCCGCCATCCGCTTTTTGGTGTTCACACCCATCCGGATCATCCGTCGGATCCGCCCAATGGAGGTGCTCACAGTTCCGCGCACAGCGAGTCGGGCACATAGCGCCGATACTTGTTCAAGACGGCCTTTGCATCGGCTCCGGACTCCGCCAGCAGAGACCTCGCCTGCTCAACAACATCCCGATTCGTTTTTTCCGACTCAATGACCAACAAAACCATGTCCATATACGCCGCCACCACGGGTGTTACGCTGGTCTGGCTGACGGCGGGCATATCAAAGATGATATAGTCGTAGTCGCTCATCTTCAGTTTCGGCACCAGCTCCGTAAATCGTTTTGGCAGCATCCGGGAAAGTTTGTCGCTCGTTTGGTTTGCGACTGCCAGATAGAGATTCTCGCTCACCAGGGCAGGATTCCGTTTCTCGCCTTCCAGCACGTCGGAGAGTCCGCAGGCCGGCCGGCCTTTGTAGAACGGATGGGCCGCGCCCTGCTTGAGGTTCATATCGACCAAAAGGACATTCCCCTCGCCGGTTTCCGAAAGCGTCGCCGCCAGTCCGGTAGCCGTCGAGGTGACCCCGGCGCCTTTCGAACAACTGGTAATCGCAATCATCTTGGGTTTATGAGTCATGTTGTTGATCTCAAAATGCGTAATGAGACGATTTCGCAATGCTTCGTAGTAAGCGCGCAACCCGTGGCGCGTCTCCCAGGGCGCAACCGCTGCTCCAGTTTCACCCGGAGAAGAATCTGCCCGACTCGCTTCTTCGGGAGGATCGTCCGACTTCGCAGCCAATTGGTTTTGTCCAGCGCCGGCGGTTGGCGGCGCGTCAACCGGCAAACGGGAATGGCCGTTCGGCGCAAAAGGGATGCTCAGGAAAAGGGGCAGACCCAGCTTGTTCGTTACTTCTTTCGGCCGGCGAACCGAGCGGTCCAATACCAACTCAATAAGGAACGCCCACCCGATGCCTCCGAAAATCCCCCCGGCCAGCGCCATCAGCATGTTCTTTTTCGTCTTTGATGCGGCCATGAAAGGCGGCGTCGGATCTTCCGTCACCTTGATATTGGGCAACTTCTCGTCAATGTGCGACTGTTCGAGGCTGGCTTTGTAATTCCTGTAACCCCTCTCCCACACTTCCCGTTGCCGTAGTAAATCGATTATTTTGGCCCCGGTTGTTTCCAGGTTGCCCGCTTCCGTTTGTAACTCCGCCAACTGGCTCGTCAGAATTTGGATCGTCGCATTCAGCCCTGAAATCTCGGTGGCCGCCGCCGCGGAATCCAGCAGTGGATTCTTGTTCGCCGCCGGACCCGCCGCGTTCCCGGTCGGAGAAACGTTCATTTTGACCAATCCCGGATTCTCCTCCTCAAGCTTCTTCTTTTTCTCTTCCAGACCGGTGATTTGCTCCCGGATGCCTTTGACCAGGATGCTTTCGCCGGTGTAGTCCCTCAACAACTCGGCCTGCTTATTGCGAGCCGACGTCAGTTGCTGCACGATATTGCCGTACTCCTCCTGCTTTACTCGGGGCAATGGAGGCGCTGATGTTGTCTTTACCTCGGCCACCTTCGTTGAATTTGTTGGCGCCGTTCCTTTGATTTCATCCAGTTCGGCTTTGCGCGCCGCCAGCTTCATCTGTGCCGTGAGCAGATCGCCCCGGATCCTCGCCATTTGGCCGGCATTGGCCTTTTTGGCTTCATCCAGAGAGGCCACCCCAAGCTGCTCATACAACGTGCGCAACTCCTCATCGGTCCTCGCAAGGTTCCCACGCAGTTCGTCGGCCTTCTCCGTAAAGAACTCGTCGGAAACGCCCGCCTCCAGGTGGATCTTGAGATGTTTTTTCTTGTACTCGATGATCAATTCCTTCAGGACCCGCTGAACGACGTTGGGATCCGGGTGCTGGAAGGTGACATAAATGTCGCCACTGCCGTGCGCGGCATCAGCGACCAGGTTCTTTTTGATGACTGCGGCCGCCTCAACGAGGTTGCCGGCCTTGGTCGATTGTCCGAGAAGGATTTTCTCCGGGCCGATCGTCTGGGCCACGGCGGTGGCGAGATCGAAACTTTTCAGAATCGCCAGTTCCGAGTTGATAATGCCGAGTCCGCCGGGGTCTGTTGGTCGCGTCCTCGCTTCCGTAGCCGCGGGGTCCATCGGCCGGTTCTCCCGTTCCCGCACATAAGGAATGAGCAGGGTCGCCTCTGATTTGTAAACCGGCTGCCGGGTGAAAAACAGGAATGCTGCCGCCGCTATCCCTGCCAAAGCGCAGGCCAGAATCTTCCCTTTGTGCCGGAAGAGCCCATAGTAAATATCCGTCGGCCCAAGCCCCTCCTGCCTGGGCTCCGCCGAATCGTCGATATTGGTTTCGTCTGCGGGTGTCATTGGCTATAATGGGAATACGATACAGTGTGGTCGTGGCGAATTCAGATCCGTTGCATCAGGACAGATGCCGATATAACAATCTGCCGAGCTTACGGGACAATGGGATTGGCAGCAAACGAAAAATCCCGTTGAACCATCCGAACGCCCGGTCCCGTTCGGCCACGAAGGCCCCCTTTTGAAAGTCGTACTTGAAGTAATCGATCTTGTGCTCGTCGGCCCCGTAGCCGAGCTTGAACCGGCGCAGTCCTTCGTTGGCAAGCGACGTTCTTCCAAAATGCAAGGAAGCGTAGTCCCGGCTGGCATACCATTTGATCGCCTCCCACTGGATCAGATTGTTGCCGCGCAAGTGTTGAAATTCCAGGTCCGATGCCCCGAATTTGTAGATGGCTTTGTCATCAAAATGAAAGAATACACCTGCAGCGATGGGCCGATTCTGACAGGAAGCCACCGCCACAAAACCGTTTCCTTCGGACAGTACGTGATCAAAAATACTCCGGAAAAAAGCAATCCCTTGCGGCGGCAACCCGTGCTTCTTCCGCGTCTTGCAGTGCAGGGAATAAAACGTCTGGAGCGATTCCCAGGACCGGGAAATGGCGACTTGAACCCCGGCGTTTTCCGCCTTCCGGATCGCCCGGCGAACGGCGCTGTCAAACCGCATGAAAACTCGATCCGGACGGTCCGACAACGCCAGGATGTGTCCAAAGAAGCTGAGCGAAGGGGGTCCCGATCGGGAATGCGACCCTCTCCATTCCAGATACCTCCACTTCCGCCTGCGTCCGAAGTCCATCGCTTCCTGGAGAAGGTCCTCGGCGGATACGGAACCATCGCACAACATCGGGCATTCATCCGTGAACGGCAGGCAGACACCTCGTTTTCCCGTCAAAGGGCTGTTCACTTCCATTAGTGGCAGCAACGCCGACAGCCGTTCTCCGTCCAGGACGCCAAAGTAGCAGGGAGAATGTCGGTAGGTGTCGCGCAGCACGCGGGCCCATCCGGCACTGTGAAAAGACGAGGCAGCCGCGTGAGACATCACCCACTTGTCCCATCCGGGCATTTCCAGCGGATTTAACCGCTGCACTCCTCCTTTTCGCGCGGACACAACGGACCGATGTTCGACGCCCGGGGATTTGGCAATGACCTCAGGTAACGGCGTCATAAGTCCTCTGGGAAGAGCCGAGCAGGTTCTTCAACTCTCGCACCACCGTCCGAATCTGCTCCGCGCTCAACTCCGGGTACATCGGCAAAGACAGGACTTCCTCCGCACAGCGTTCCGCGACCGGAAAAGATCCTTTGGAGTATCCCAGACCCTGATACGCCTGCTGAAGATGCAGCGGCATCGGATAGTGGATCGCGCACGCGATTCCCCGGTTCGCCATCGCCTGAAGAATCTGGTCCCGGCGCGGCAGGCGCACCACATAAAGGTGATAAACGTGACGGGCATACGCGGCTTCGACCGGCAGGACCAGTTCCTGGATTCCGGCCAGTTGCTGGTCGTAAAGCCGGGCGTTGGTTCGCCGCGCGTCGTTGGCCCGCTCCAGGTATTTCAATTTGACGCGCAGCGCGGCGCCCTGGATTCCGTCCATCCGCCCGTTCCACCCGATTACCGCGTGATAATACTTCTTCGCCTGCCCGTGATCGCGCAGCATCTGAATTTTGTTCTTCAGTTCGTCGCCGTTCGTCACCACCGCTCCGGCCTCACCGAGGGCCCCCAGGTTTTTGCCCGGGTAAAAGCTGAAGCAACCGGCGATTCCCATCGAGCCCGCCCTCCGACCGTTGTATTCGGCGCCATGCGCCTGGCAGGCATCCTCGACCACGTGCAACCCGTGACGCCGCGCTATCTCCAGGATCGGATCCATGTCCGCCGGCTGGCCAAACAAATGGACCGGGATGATCGCCTTCGTCCGGGGAGTAATGGCGCGTTCCAGCAGTTCTGGATTCATCGTGTAGGTCCGTTCATCGATGTCCACAAATACCGGTTTGGCGCCGCAGAAGCTGATGGCCTCGGCCGTGGCAATGAAGGTCATGGGTACGGTGATCACTTCGTCTCCTGCCCCGACCCCGAGCGCGAGCAGTGTCAACCAAAGCGCATCCGTGCCGTTGCCGACTCCGATGGCGTGGGAGGTTCCACAAAACGGAGCGAAATCCTGCTCGAACCGCGCGACATAGGGACCCCCGGCGAACGCCGAGTTGTCAATGACTTCTTGAATGACCGCGATCAATTCCTCGCGCATCGGACCGTGGTGAGCTTTCAGGTCTAAATTGGGTATTTGCATATTACTTTTTGCCCGGAAGCATCTTTAATACCTTCGCAGGGTTGCCCGCCACCACGCTGTGCGGCGGCACATCCCTGGTGACCACGCTTCCGGCCCCGACAATCGCGTATTCTCCCACCGTTATCCCGCAAAGCAAGGTCGCACTTGAACCAATCGAAGCCCCCTTCTTTACCAGGGTCGGAACGCATTTCCAGTCCGCCTCCGTCTGCAATTGACCGTCGGCCGTGGTCGAGCGCGGATAAAGGTCGTTGATGAAAGTCACATTGTGCCCAATGAAGACTTCATCCTCCAGCGTCACTCCTTCACAGATAAAGCTGTGACTGGAAATTTTGCAGCGATTCCCGATCTTCGCCCCTTTTTGAATTTCCACGAACGTGCCGATCCGCACGTCGTCGCCAATCTCGCAGCCATACAGATTGGTGAAACCGTAGATCCGCACTCCTTTCCCCAATTTTACATCCGGCGTGATCTGCTGGTAAAGCTGCCCTTTTGACCCTTTTGAATTCTTTCGCCGCCTCATGCGCAAACCATTCCGGGCTCACGCGCCGTCCGCGCCTTGGGCGCGTTGGTTGAGGAAGTCATTCTGCGGTCTTCGGAGATTTCGATGGCAGCACCGTTTCGTTTCAGGGACGCCGACGCTGCCTCCAGTATCTTGACCAGCTCCAGACCCCGCCGCCCGTTGGTCAGCGGCGTCCGGTTGTTTTGGATACAATCCAGAAAATGCTGGCACTCCACCTTGAGCGGTTCTTCCTGCTTGAGATAGGGCACGTACATGTCGCCATAATGATACGAATACTGAAACTCGGCAAAGCTGTCGTAATGGGGCGGCACGTCAACGCGCGAGTCGAATATTTTGATCTTTTCCAACGGCGCCACATCATCGTAAACGATCATTCGCTTTGAACCCACGATCGTCATCTCCCGCACTTTTCGCGGGTCCAGCCAACTGCTTTGGATCAGCGCCGACCGATGCTTGCGGAAGGTCAAATGGATGTTTGTCAAATCTTCGATCCCCGGCGTGATGTGGGCTTCGCCCCGGCAATTCACGCTGAGCGGCAGCTCCTCCAGGATGTGCAGAATGATGGAGATATCGTGCGGCGCCAGGTCCCAGGCCACATTGATGTCCTTCTGAAAGAGTCCCAGGTTCAGTCGGCGGGAGCTGATGTAGCGAACGTCTCCGATGTCGCCCCGATCCACGATCTCCTTGATCTTTTTGACCGCCGGTGAATACAGAAACGTATGTCCCACCATCAAAACCAGGCCCTTCTCTTCGGCGATTTGAACCAGTTCTTCGCACTCCTCGGCGGACGAGGCCATGGGCTTCTCGATGAACGTGTGCTTGCCCGCCAGCAAACTGGCTTTCGCCATCGCATAATGGAAGCGGACCGGCGTGGCGATAATGACGGCATCAAGTCCGGCTCCGTTGAGCAGATGGCCGTAATCCTTGTGCCCCTCCACCTCCGGATAGAGTGACCTCAGGTGCGACAGCCGCTGCTCGCTGGCATCGCACATCAACTTCAGGTTGCAATCCGGCAGTTGACGAAAGTTCCGGATCAGATTGGGACCCCAGTATCCACAGCCTACCACTCCGACACTGATTTGTTTTCTCATATTACCTCGAAAGTACGGGCCTGCTTAGCATTTGTGTTCTTCGTCGCGTCCGGGTTTCACGTACTTGTGAAATCAGAGCGGGAATTGTTTTAAATATTATCTTAATGTCCAACCACAGCGACTTGTTCCTCGCGTAGCTAATGTCCAGATTGATCATCTCGTTAAACGTCGTCTTGTTCTTCCCGTTGACCTGCCAAAGACCGGTCAAACCCGGCAACGTGTCAAATCTCTCTCGCTGCCAGGGAAGATAGTCTTCACATTCATAAGGAATGCAGGGCCTCGGACCCACGATGCTCATTTCTCCCCGCAAAACGTTAAGGAGCTGCGGCAGTTCGTCCAGCCCCGTCGCCCGAAGGAGCGCGCCCAGTGGAATCAACCGGGAATCCCCCCGCGCATCCATCTTTGTCATCGGCGTCTCGGAATGAATCAGCTCTTTGAGATAGTTCTTGTGCGCCCCGTTGTCCGCGCCGACTTTCATCGATCGGAACTTAAAGCAAGTAAAGTGGTTCCCGCGATAGCCCACCCGCTCCTGGCGGAAAAGAATCGGACCGGGAGAAAGAATCTTGATCCAAAGCGATATGAAGAGGACCAGCGGAGCCAATGCGGGCAGCGCGAACAAAACGCAGGCCACATCCAAGGCCCGCTTCCAGGCCGGCACCCCGCTCGACTGCACCGGGATTCTCAACTCCTCCCAAACCATATCAAATACGTCTTTCACAAGTTTTATGTTGCGGTTCTGGTGAACCGGCAGGTGGCCTTTAGCTCCTTTCGTACCAATCAGTTGAATAATTGTTAACCGATTGATCCCCAAACACAAAGGCACGCATCGCTCGGATGAATTGGGCGCGCCATTGTATTTTGAATTGATTATGCAATGCACTTGCACTTCAAAGTTCATTGGGTTGTGCTTTTCCCCTTAATCATTGGCCGTTACCGGCACGACTGTGGTGTGGTTCCGGCGAACGGGAGGATTGTCCTCCGGCCGGTCCGTGCCAGCCGCCTTTTCGGGATGCGGATCCATCTCGCGGCATCAGCGCGCCGGCCAGCCGTTCGAACGGGAATTGCGCCGCACAAAGACCTCGCGGCGGAACATCAAAAGATCCTTTCGGGGACGTACACGATGTCGGAAGGCCTCAAATAAAGGAGCCGCTTGCTCTTTCCATCGAGCGCGCGTTTGAGATTGACGGTATAGTGCTTCAGTTGTCCTCCTTCGTGCCGGAGGACGGCAACCTTTTGCATGTTGGCCTTGGCATTATCGAATCCTCCCGCCTCCGCAATCGCGTCCAGGACCGAAATGGACCGATCCACCATCAGCTTGCCGGGGTGCATCACCGACCCGGTCACATAAACCGGATAGGCCCACGATTGAACGGTTACGGAAATCTGCTTCAACACGAGTTCTTTTTCATAACGCGTGAGCAGGTCTTTCTGCAGTTCCGCGGGCGTTTTTCCCGCCGCCGTCACCTCGCCGATCAAGGATAGATCAATTTTGCCGTCACTGCGGATTGTCTGGGCGGTGTTCAGGTTTGGTGATCCGGGAAATGAAATCGCAATGACATTGCCCTCGGTGAGCTTGGCCGAAACGTAAGGAACCAGGTCTGACTCAAGAAGTGGCGTTTCGGTCGCGCAACCGGACAGCGAAATGACAATGACACAGACGAGTGCCGAGAGTTTCGCCAACCGCTTTGGCCGGTCCGATCGCCCGGTTCCATCCAGGCATTCCACCTTGTTCATGGATGCGTTTTTCATGCTTGATCGCCAGCTTTTGAGCGCCCAGAGATATTCATGGAGTGGCTTCGATCGAGAGGAGCATACGGAAGGCACCGGTTTCATCAACACTTTAATCGTTCGCACCAGGCGTTTGACAGGGCGAGTTCAAGAATCGTCGCAAGAGCCGTAGCCGCCGAGGTTACGAGGCGGAAGTGTTTTTCGTGCCAAAATCCGCCTCCTTACGTCGGCGGCTACCCTTCTTGAACTCACCCTCGGACGTTTGAGCTCGAATCATCGTTGCTCCGAATGATGGACACCCACCCGGCGCTCGCCCCTGCCGCCGGCGGTCGGTGCAGGATTTTACATGTTTTTTGGTAAGATTGTCTATTGTCTCCCGGGTCAAGGAGAACTAATTTGGCGCCAGCACAAATTCACGGAAAGTCTGATGCTATGCTGAAAGTCTCCGGCAACGGCTCCATCACCACATGTGACGGCATCCGGCGACGCGATTTTCTCCAGGTCGGCATCCTCGGCGCCCTCGGCTTTACTCTTTCGAACTGGGCCGCACTCAAAGCGCTGGGCGCCGTCACCCCGGGCAACGACGAGAAATCGGTGATCCTGATCTTCAATCTCGGCGCGCCCAGCCAGCTCGACACCTGGGACATGAAACCTGACGCGCCCCGCGAGATACGCGGGCCGTTCAAACCGATCAAGACCATCAATCCGGACATCCAGGTCTCGGAAATTTTACCGCTGCACGCGAAGCTGGCCGACAAATTCTCGCTGGTCCGGACCTGCTATCACACCGCCGCCGCCGTCCACGACACCGGCCATCAAATGATGCAGACCGGCCGGCTCTTTACCGGCGGCGTCAACACGCCGCATGCCGGGTGCGCGCTGGAATACCTCAAAGGCCGGCGCAACGAACTGCCGGCAAACGTCATCCTGCCCGAAATGATGGGGCCGACCGGCGGCAACATGCCCCACGGCCAGGACGCCGGCTTTCTCGGCAAGGCCTTCGACCCCTTCGTGCTCAACGCGGACCCGTCGAAAAAGGACTTCAAAGTGCCCGACCTGCTGCCGCCGCAGGAAATTGGAGACGCGCGACTGCAACGACGTCGCGATCTGCGCGAAATCGTGGACGAAACGGTCAAAAATTTTGAAGCCAGCCCGAGCGCGCAATTGATGGATTCGAGTTTCGCCTCTGCCTATCGGCTCATGACCAGCGCGAAAGCCCGCGAGGCGTTCGACCTGACCAAAGAACCGCCAAGCGTCCGCGAACGCTACGGCATGACGCGCTTCGGTCAGTGCTGTCTGTTGGCGCGGCGATTGATCGAAGCGGGCGTGCGGTTCGTCACCCTCAACACGTTCATCACCGTTTTCGATGAAATCACCTGGGACATCCACGGTTCGAAACCGTTCACGTCCATTCAGGGCATGCGCGACATCGTCGCGCCGATGTATGACCAGGGTTACAGCGCGTTGCTTGAGGATTTGTTCCAGCGCGGCATGCTCGACAACACGCTGGTCTGCAACCTCGCCGAGTTCGGCCGCACTCCCAAGATCAATCCGGCCGGCGGACGCGATCATTGGCCCCAATGCTGGACGGTCTATTTCGCCGGCGGCGGTGTCAAAGGCGGTCGCGTCGTGGGTAAGAGCGATGAAATCGGGGCCTACCCGGTCGAGCGACCGGTCAATCCCGCCGAAGTCGTGGCCACAATTTATCACAGCCTGGGACTCGATCTGGCCACCGAACTGCCCGGCCCGAGCGGACGGCCGTTCCCGCTGGTAAACTACGGCACCCAGCCGATCCGGGAGTTGTTCTGAGGCCGGCCAAACACGCCAAAGGACGCGAAATGAATCCAAAATCAGATTTGTGTGGCACGAAGGGTCAGGCTGAGGGGGAACAGATCGTTGGATCGCCGCACCGCGTCGCCTATCCCAAAGATTGCTTGCTATGCTCAGCGTGAAGTCGCGCATTTCGCAGGCGATACGGGTCGCCACCGTCTGCTCTGTCGCCCTCCTCGGTTGCGCCGCCTCCGCCGGCGCCGGCACTATCGAGCCCGTTCAATCGACCTTCCGCAATCACGTCCAGCCGGTGCTCGCCAGGTTCGGTTGCAGCTCGGGCGCCTGCCACGGCGCCGCCGCCGGCCAGAACGGATTCAAACTTTCCCTCCGCGGCTACGACGACGAGGGCGATTACCTCGCGCTGACGCGCAACGCCCTCGGACGCCGGATCATCCCCGCCGATCCCGGCCGCAGCCTGCTCCTGCTTAAGCCGACCACTGCGGTCCCCCACAAAGGCGGCAAGCGATTCGAGGTCGGCTCACTGGAATACCGCGTCCTGGCCGATTGGATTGCGGCCGGGGCTCCCGGACCGAAGCAAGACGATCCCCGCATCGAGCGAATCGAAACCCTGCCGGAACATCGGGTGCTCGCACCCGCGGAAAATCACCAACTGATCGTTCGCGCCTGGTTCACCGACGGCCACAGCGAGGACGTCACGCGCTGGGCCAAATACACCGCCGCCAACGCATCGGTCGCGCAGGTTGACGACAACGGCCTGGTGCAGGTGGTCGGCAACGGCGAGGGTGCCATCACCACGTGGTACTTGAGCCGGATTGCCATTGCCTCGATTACGGTCCCCTACACCAACACCGTTTCGCCTTCCCTTTTCACCCGGGCCAAACGACGCAACTTCATCGACGACCTCGCGCTGGAAAAATTACGGGACCTTAACCTGCCGCCGTCGCCGCGTTGCAACGACGAGGAATTCATTCGCCGGGCATTCCTCGACACTATCGGCGCGCTGCCGACCGCGCAGGAGACCCGCGAGTTTCTGGCCGCCTGCGCGAACGAACGGAACAATGGAGCGGCGGAGTCCTCGAGTGATGAAACAAATCCCGCCGACACTCCCTCACTCCCTCACTCCGAGACTCCCTCACTCCAACGCTCCGAGACTCCCGCCACTCCCGCCAACGCCCGCGACCGGCTCATCGAGGCGCTGCTGCAACGGCCCGAGTTCGTGGATTACTGGACCTGCAAGTGGTCCGACTTGTTGCTCGTCCAGAGCAAGAAGCTGAAGCCCGCGGCGATGTGGTCGTACTACAACTGGATTCACAATAACGTCGCCGCGAATACTCCCTGGGATGCGTTCGTCCGCCAAATCGTCACCGCCCAGGGGAGCACGCTCGAAAATGGCGCCGCGAATTTCTACATTCTCCACGAGGACCCGCGCGTAATGGCCGAGACGGTGTCGCAGGCGTTCCTGGGCATGTCCATCAACTGCGCCAAATGCCACAATCACCCGATGGAGAAATGGACCAACGACCAGTATTACCGCTTCGCCAATCTCTTCGCGCGCGTGCGCGCCAAGACCGGCTCGGCCGAGGGCGAGACCACTGTCTTCGCTGCGGACAGCGGCGACATCGTCCAGCCGTTGACCGGGAAGGCGCTGCCGCCGACGCCCCTGGACGGAACACGGCTCGCGATGGATGACCCGAACGACCGGCGCGCTGCCCTGGCCGCCTGGCTCACCTCGCGCGATAATCCTTACTTCGCCCGCTCGATCGTGAATCGCGTCTGGAAAAACTTTTTGGGCGTCGGGCTGATTGACCCGGTGGACGATCTGCGCATGACCAATCCCGCGAGCAACGAAAAACTGCTCTCTGCCGCCGCGAATTATTTCGCCGACCGGCAATTCGATCTCAAGGCGCTGGTGCGAACGATTCTTCAATCCGAGACCTACCAGCGCACCAGCGCGCCCCTGCCGCAGAACGCGGCCGATACCCGTTTTTATTCGCGCTATTACCCGCGCCGTTTGATGGCCGAAGTATTGCTCGATGCCTACTCGCAGGTAACCGGCGTCCCGACGGAATTTCAGACCGACCTGCGCAACGAGAACCGGGGGCTGGGAGAAAAGTATCCGCTGGGCTTTCGCGCCATCCAGCTCCCCGACACCCGGATCGCCTCCTATTTCCTGAAAACCTTCGGCCGGCCGGACCGCGAGAAAACCTGCGAATGCGAACGCACCGCCGAGCCGAACGTCGCGCAGGTCCTCCACATTGCCAACGGCGACACCATCAACCAGAAGCTGTCGGCGAAGGAAAACGCGATCTCCAGGCTGCTCGCCGACAAAACGCCGCCCGACAAAATCGTCGAGGACGCTTACCTGAGCGCGCTGTCGCGTTATCCGACCGGCACGGAGCGCGAGAAGATGCTCCGGGCGCTGAGCGACGCGAAGGATGGAGAACTTCGCCCGCTGGTCGAAGACCTGTATTGGGCGCTGTTGAGCAGCAAGGAGTTTTTGTTCAATCATTAGCGCGGATGCGTCACAAACGATTCAGGTCCGATGCGCGGTCTCTCACCCACGGTCCTCTCCATGGGCCGACTCACCCCCGGCCCCACCCAGGAGGGGAGCAGGCGTTGATCCGCGCCTTGATAGTTCCCCTCCTGGGAGGGGTTAGGGGCGGGTTTATGGCCCCAAAGCATGCGGAAAAACGAATGGCGGCTTTCCATGATCCTCCCGCTCACCCGCCTTTCCGCCTTCGCCAAGGCTACGGCGGACAAGTCGGGCACCCTCTCCCCCTCCGAGGGGGAGAGGGATGGGGTGAGGGGGCCACTCCATTCAGGTCCAACCGTTGTCTCATCCCCGTCTTGTCCCTCCTGCTGGTCTGCGGCGCGCAATGGGCACCAGCCGCTCCTGCGGCAACGAACGACTACGCGGCTGTGGACGCGATCTTCACCGAGTATTGCCTCGATTGCCACGGCGCGCAGGAGCCGGAGGCCAGGCTCGTTTTGGAAAGCTTCGATCTGCTGATGAAGGGCGGCGAAAGCGGCGCGGTGATTGTTCCCGGCAAGAGCGATGACAGCCTCCTGGTGAAAATGATCGAAGGCCGGGCCGAAAAGGACGGCAAAAAACTGATCATGCCGCCGGGAAAAAAGCGCGAGAAACTCAAGCCGGAGCAGATCGCGCTCATCCGGGCCTGGATCGAGGCCGGCGCCCGGCCACCTGCCGAGTTCAAACCCCGGGAACTGGTCGTGCCGAAAATCGAACCCAAAGTGCCGCCCCGCAAAGCGGTCAACGCGCTGGCCTACGCGCCCGGGCCGAAACTCGTCGCCGCGGCCCGTTACGGCGAAGTCGAGTTGCGATCCGCGGAGTCCCATGCAGTGCTTCGCGCGCTCAAAGGCAATCGCGGCAGCGTGAACGCGCTGGCGTTTTCACCCGATGGCAAACTCCTCTTCGCCGCCGGCGGCGAAGCCGGCTGGCTCGGCGAAGTGAGGCAATGGGACCTGGCCGACGACCGTTTGGTTCACCTCTTCGCAGGACACAGAGACGCGATCTATTCCGTGGCCGTGTCGCCGGACGGCAAAACACTGGCAACCGGCAGCTACGACCAGAAGATCAAACTGTGGAACATCGCGACCGGCGAAGAGATCAAAACCCTTTCCGGCCACAACGGCGCCGTTTTCGGTCTGGCGTTCCGTCCGGACGGCAAAATCCTCGCCAGCGCGAGCGCCGACCGCACCATCAAGCTCTGGGACGTGGCCAGCGGCGAACGGCGCGACACGCTCTCGCAGCCGCTCAAGGAACAGTACGGCGTGGCCTTCAGCCCCGCCGGCAACCGGCTTGCGGCGGGCGGTGTGGACAATCGCATTCGCGTCTGGCAAATCAGCGCGAGCGCCGCCGAAACGACCAACCCGCTTCTCGAGTCCCGCTTCGCCCACGAAGGCGCGATTCTGAACCTCGCCTTCTCGTCCGACGGCAAGACGCTGGTCACCTCGGCGGACGATCGCACGGTCAAGCTTTGGGACGCCGGCGGGGCCGAGTTGAAAGAGAAACTGTCGCTCGGAAAGCAGCCCGACTGGGCGCCGGCGTTGACCTTCGCGCTGGACAACCAGGCGCTCGTGGTCGGACGGCTGGACGGCTCGATCGAATTCTACGACCCAGCCAACGGCAAAGTGTTGCCGGCGCCCAAACCGGAGTTGTCGCGCGCCGAACCGCGCGGGATTCAGCGGGGCAAGGATGTCAAAGTCAAACTCGTCGGCAAGAACCTGACCGGCCTGACCGAAGTGAAATCGCATCATCCCAGGTTGAAAGCCGAGCTCGACCGGGACGCCGAACAAAAACCCGACGAGGTCTGGCTCCAGGTCAGCGCACCGGACAATTTGCCGCGCGGCGGCTACGAGCTGTCGCTGGTGGGCCCGGGCGGCGAGAGCGGAAAGATCAAACTGCACGTGGACGATTTGCCGCAGGTCTATGTCCCGGAAACGAACAAGGCTCTCACACTGGAGTCGCTGCCGGCGGACGTTTGGGCCACGCACGAAAAGAGCGGCGACGCGGAGCAGTGCGATTTCGACGCCAGGGCCGGCGCAACGATCGTATTCGATGCGGCGGCGAAAAGCCTCGGGTCCAAATCCGACCTGGTGCTGACGTTGTTCGACTCGACCGGCAAAGCGCTGGCGAGCAACAACGGCTTCGCGGGCAGCCCCGATCCCTTCCTCGCCTACACATTCGCCGCCGACGGACGTTACCGCGTTCGCGTGAACGAGCTGTTGCTCGGCGCATCGCGCGACCATTTCTATCGCCTCTCCGTCGGTGAATTGCCTTACGTCACCGGCTGTTTTCCGCTGGGCGTGCCGACCAATCTGGAAACGGAAGTCGAATTGATCGGCTACAACCTGCCCACCGACCGCAAAGTGAAGGTCAAAGGGGAGAGCACCCGTGAAATCGCGCTGCCCATCGACGAGAAGCTCCGAAGCCGGCGCGAATTCAAACTGCTGGTCGGCCAGGGGCCGGAGCTGGTCGAGTCGGAGCCAAACGACACACCGGACCGGGCCACCCGATTCAGCGCGCCGGCGGCGGTCAACGGCCGCATCTGGTCAACCAACGGCGCGGCGGATGTGGATTTGTTCCGCTTCGACGCGAAAGCAGGCCAAAGCTGGATTATCGAAACACAAGCCGCCCAGCTCGGGTCGCCGGTGGACACAAAAATCGAAACGCTTCACGCCGACGGAAAACCGGTCGAACGCCTCGTGCTGCAGGCGGTGCGAAACACGGCCATTAACTTTCGCTCCATCGATTCGATCGCCAACGGCATGCGGCTGGACAACTGGGAGGAAATGGAGCTGAACGAGTTTGTCTATCTGCAGGGTGAGGTGATGAAGATTTTCCGCATGCCGCAAGGTCCCGACTCGGACATGCTCTTTTACAGCGCCGCCGGCAAGCGGCGCGGCTACTTCGACACCTCCGTGATCGCGCATGCGCTGGATGAGCCGGGCTACGTCGTTATGCCCTATCCGCGCGGCGCGAAGCCGGCGCCCAACGGCCTGCCGATGTTCACGCTCCATTACGCGAATGACGACGACGGCGAACGCAAACTGGGCACCGATTCCAAACTGCAGTTCACCGCGCCGGCGGATGGCGCGTACCTCGTTCGCGTCACCGACACGCGCGCGCTCTCCGGCGAGCGCTTCGTCTATCGCCTGATGGTTCGCGCGCCACAGCCCGATTTCAAAGTGACGTTGAACGGCGCCAATCTGACGGTCAATGCGGGCAGCGGCCGCGAATTTACCGTGACCGCCGAACGCCTCGACGGCTTCGATGGCGACATCAAAGTGGAGCTGGCCGGTCTGCCGCCCGGCTTTTCGGTCTCGACCCCGCTGGTGATTCCGGCCGGTCACACCGAAGCCAAAGGCACGATCAACGCCGCGCTGGAGGCCGCCAGGCCGGATGACACCAACGCGTCCATGACCACGGTGACGGCGACCGCGACGATTGACGGCAAAGCGGTGACGAAAGAGGCGAACAATTTCGGCAAAATTGCGCTTGGCGAGAAGCCGAAGCTCTTCCTGGCTTTCGAACCGGACCCGAAGGCGCAGCCGAGCACGCCGGTTTCCCAGGACGCAAACCGAGCGCTCGAGATCACGATTGGCCCCGGCCAGACCGTCCCCGCCTGGTTGAAGATCAAACGCAACGGCCACGATGACCTCGTTACCTTCACCGTCGAAAACCTCCCGCACGGCGTGATCGTGGACAACATCGGACTGAACGGCGTGCTGATCCCGAAGGGTGAAAACGAGCGGCAGATTTTTTTGACCGCGGCGAAGTGGGTGCCGGAGACCGACCAGCTTTGCTACGCCGTGGAGAACCAGGCCGGCCGACAAACTTCGTTGCCGGTGCTGTTGCGTGTGCGCAAGGCGGGTTCGCAGATCGTGACCGCGACAAAATAATCGTTCCCGCGAGCCTGTCAGGCCGCGATTTCCTGCGGACCTTTGCCGCCGTTCACGAGAAAGAGCACGGCCATGCGCACGGCCAGGCCGTTGGTGACCTGTTCCAGAATGACCGAGCGGGCGCTGTCCGCAATTTCGCTGTCAATTTCCACGCCGCGGTTGATCGGGCCCGGATGCATGATGAGCACGTCGGGTTTGGTTCGGCTCAGGCGGTCCCGGTTCAAGCCAAACAGGCTGGTGTATTCGCCGATGCTGGGAAACATCGTCTTGCGTTGGCGCTCGTGCTGGATGCGGAGGAGGTTGATGATATCGGCGTTGGCGATGGCTTCCTCGACATTGTAGGTCACCCGACAACCCATCTGCTCGAACACGCGGGGCACCAGGGTGCTGGGGCCGCAGAGCGTCACCTGCGCCCCGAGTTTGGTCAACGCCCAGATGTTCGACCGCGCGACGCGGCTGTAGAGAATATCGCCCAGGATGGTGACACTGAGCCCTTTGATCTTCCCTTTCCTTTCGCGAATGGTGAACGTGTCGAGCAACGCTTGCGTGGGATGCTCGTGCGCGCCGTCGCCGGCGTTGACGACGCTGGCGCTGAGGAAGCGGGAAAGAAAATGCGGCGCGCCCGTCGCGCTGTGACGGATGATGATGATGTCGGCGTTGAGCGCCTCGAGGTTGCGCGCGGTATCCTTCAGCGTCTCACCCTTCTTGAGCGACGAAGCCTCGGCGGTGAAATTGATGACGTCGGCGGTCAAACGAAGCGCCGCCAGCTCGAAACTGATGCGCGTGCGGGTGGACGGTTCGATGAACAGGTTCACGACGGTCTTGCCGCGCAAGGCCGGGACTTTTTTGATGGGGCGCTGGCCCACGTCCTTGAACGCCCGTGCCGTGTCCAGCACCGTGGTGATTTCCTCGGCGGAGAGCGATTCGATGTCGAGCAGATGTTTGCGGTTCCAATTCATTGCTTTTCCAAATAGACCATGTCTTCGCCGTCGGTCTCCTGCAAATGGACGTTGATGCGTTCGCTGAGGGAAGTGGGAACGTTTTTGCCGACGAAATCGGCCTTGACGGGCAGCTCGCGATGGCCGCGGTCCACCAGCACGGCCAGTTGAACCCGTTTGGGGCGGCCAAAATCATTGAGCGCATCCAGCGCGGCGCGCGTGGTGCGCCCGCTGAACAGCACGTCGTCCACCAGCACCACCGTTTTGCCGGTGATGTCAAAGGGAATCACGGTGGGATGAATCTTCGGCGCGACCTGTTGTCCGAGGTCGTCGCGGTGCATCCCGACATCCAGATTGCCGACGGGCACGGCGTGCCCCCAGATGCCGTTCAGGAAACCGGCCAGTCGTTGCGCCAGGTACACCCCGCCGCGCTGGACGCCCACCAGGACGACCGCGGCGCTCGCGTCATTGCGTTCGGCGATTTCGTGGGCGATCCGGGCGAGGGCGCGTTGCAGGGAGGTGGCGTTTAGAATGACGGTGGGTTCCGACATAGAAAAACCGAACGGGCCCATCTGCCGATGAACCGGTTCGCTGAACCAGGAAGCCTGCTTTCATGCTTTCCTTCGCGATCTCACCGGATCGCATTAAAGGATCGTGTGCGACGGCCGTCCGCTAATTGCTTTGGCTGCTCGGGGACGGTTGCGCCTGCCGGGATTTGCGCCACTTGGAACGGTATTTGACAATCCAATCCGTCAATGCCCGCTCAAACCCGATATCGTAGCCGGCCTTCTCCGACTCGATCCATTTGTGCTTCAAAATCTCTTCGCGTTCGGCTTGGAACTCGCGGTAAAGGCTCGAGTTTTTCACCAAGTCATTTGCCGAGGCGTCTGATCTGTCGCTCATAAATCTGATGGCCGCAGTCATTTGGTTCACCGCAATGTAACATTCGCCGCCGCATTGACAATCTAAAATTACCGCACCCCAATCCGATGCGCCCCAACCCCCTGCGAGTCCCGGTCGCCGCCATGGACCCGGGACAAAGCGGCGCGAGCTTCGGACAGCCTGGGATCGATCGCCATCAGCCTGGCCGTGGGTTGTTGCCGATACGGCTCGCCCGGGGGTTGCTCAGGGGTTCGAGCGGGGCGCGGGTGCCACCCTTCTTTCTTTCGAACGCAACGCCCGCTCGCGCCGGATAATTTCATTGCGCAACAATTCCTCGGCGGACCAGCCGTGTCGTTGAGCATGTTCGGCCAAAACAAACAGCTCGCGGGCTACTGCGGCTTTTGTCGTGCGGCGACTTGAATCCCGGCGTTCGGCAAGCAAGTTCGCCTTGCGCGCTTTCTTTACGAGTTTCTCGGCGCGGAGCAAGGCCGGGAGATGTTTCGGAATGCCGTCCAGGGCCGAAGCCCGCGCGTGCCGGGTGCCGTGCTTCTCCGCCCGTTTGATCCGCTCCCAGTTCGCCCAGACCTGTTCCACGTTCTTCACCCGGGCATCGGCGAACACGTGCGGGTGTCGGCGGATCAGTTTATCGGTGATGTGTCGGGCGACCTGCTCGAAGCCGAAGGCGCCGCGTTCCTTCGCCAGTTGGCAATGAAAGACCACTTGCAGCAGCAGGTCGCCCAGTTCTTCGACCATCTCGTGATCGTCGCCCGCTTCGATGGCGTCCATGAGTTCATAGACCTCCTCCACGGCATGGAAACGCAGCGTCCGGTGGTCCTGTTCGCGGTCCCACGGGCAGCCGGTCGGCGACCGCAAACGGGCCATGATTTTGAGCAGGTCGTGAATGGCGGAATTCTTTTTCATAACTGAATCGTCGCGGCCTGGCGGCAGTCGCGTAAATTCAAGGTTGGCCCTCGAGCACCGAGGCGACGAGTAATTGCGTGACCGAGAGGAGAAATCGATAGTTGAGCGTGTGCGGCTTGTCGCCGGGCTGGTGATAGAACGGGTTGCGAAATTCGGAGGTGTCGGTCCACATGGTCGCCGGCATCCGTCGCTGCCAGAACGGAGCGTGGTCGCTGCGCAGCAGGACGGGAAAGAATTTTTCCAACCCCGCGCTCACCCGCAGTCCGATGGCCGGGAAGCCGGGCAGGTACGTGCTGGCCCGGACCAACAGGGCGTCGAGGACACGGTAGGATTTCCGATTGGCGAGGAGCGCGAGAAAATTGCCCTGGTCCGACACGCGCACCGGCAGACCGGGCGGGATACGTTGCGAGCCGGCTTCGTCGGAGGCATAACCGACCATTTCCAGCACATGAACGTATTTGACCTGGATGCTGGAGGAGGCCAGCCACTGGACGAAATCCTGGCTTCCCAGCATGCCGTCCTCTTCCCGGTTGAAAGAAACGAAGCCCACGTCCGGCCGCGGTGAAACGGCAGCGCACGCCTTCGCGCACCCCAGCATGGCGGCGACCGCGCTGGCGTTGTCATCGGCGCCGGCGCACCCGCCTACGCTGTCGTAATGGGCGCACACCAGCACCAGCGGGCCGGAAGCGTTTTTCGGCAAAGCGACCACGTTCCACCACGATCCCTGCAATTCGACCGGGTAACCCCAGCTTTGAAACTGCGCCGCGATCCACACGGCGGTGTTCTTGTTTTCTTCCGGTTCCCGTTCGAAGTGGCGCGGCACCGCGAGGCGTTCGACCCACCCGCGCAGCTCCTCCTCGGCCACCGCGGCCAGGCTCTTGCTGACTTGCGGCAGGGGCGTCTTCGCCAACGAGCGGGAGGCCTGTTTGGTCAGCATGGTTCGTTCTGCAACGGCGCAACATCGAACATACAACGCCTAAAGAATGACCAGGTTGTCGCGATGCACCACTTCGACCCGCTCGAGCCGGCGGGCTTTGACTTCACTCGAACCAAAATCGGCGATGCCGCGGGCGAATTCGGTTCCGTCCAGGTCGCAAATCCGCACGACGTCGCCGGCGGCGAATTCGCCTTCGCACCGGGCGATGCCGGGCGGCAACAGGCTCCGGCCCTTTTCCCGCAGCGCCTTCTTGGCGCCTTCATCCACGAAGAGCGCCCCTTGGGGATGATGAAAGAAGGCAATCCATCGCTTGCGCCCTTTGAGTTTGGTTGGCTGCGGAACGATCAACGTACCCTCTTCGCCGGCGGACAGGATTGCGGCGAGCACGTTTTTCTTTCTTCCGGAGGCGATGACCAAAGGGATGCCGGAACGCGCGACGATTTTCGCCGCCTGAATTTTCGAAGCCATTCCGCCCACCGCCGTGGCACTGGCCGTTCCGCCGGCGAGTTTCTCGATCCGCTCATCCACCTGCTCGACCAGGGGAATGGTTTTCGGGTTCGCCCGGCCGAAATTTTCGATCAGGCCATCCACGGTCGTCAGCACCACCAGCAGGTCAGCAGGCAACAGGCAGGCCACCAGCGCGGAGAGCCTGTCGTTGTCGCCAAATTTCAGTTCCGTGAAAGACACCGCGTCGTTTTCGTTGATGATGGGAACCACGCCGCGGCCCAGCAGCGTGACGAGCGTGTTGCGCGCGTTGAGGTGGCGTTCGTGGTGCTGCAGGTCGTCGTGGGTCAGCAACACTTGAGCGACGTGGAGTTCGAACTGCGAAAACAATTTTTCGTAGGTCGTCATCAGACGCGACTGACCCACGGCGGCGCATGCCTGCAACTCCGCGAGTTCCGCGGGCCGTTTCTCATAGCCCAACGCGCCCATGCCGGCCCCGACGGCGCCGGAGGTGACGAGCACGATTTCCTTGCCGGCCTTGCGCTGCGCGGCGATCTGCGCGACCAGTTGCTCGGCCTGGGCGAAATCGAGCTGCTTGCGGCCGTCGGTGAGCACGCCGGTGCCCAGCTTCACCACGATGCGGCTGGCATTTTTCAGTGCGTCACGATGCACGGGGAGTTCGTAACAAAGAAGTGGTCCAGTGTCGAGAGGTGTGATGTTTGAGGCGTAATTCGTAATTCGTAATTCGTAACCTTTAACGCATTATGCATTACGCATCACACACTTGTCTCTTGCCTGCCGCCTGTCGCCTGTTGCCTAATACGCCCCATGCGTCAACCGTCATTGAATTTCCTGAAAACCCTCGTCAACACTC
>WNGA01004735.1_pt1 | contig 33397 bp, 33 predicted proteins | sample 5400061 | NCBI WGS metagenome assembly WNGA01 (sample SAMN13153366, study PRJNA577476) | soil metagenome | isolation source: 100 cm soil or saprolite under grassland replicate 2 | place: USA:California | collected 2016-06-15 | reverse complement strand
AGCGCACCTGAACGAACCGTACGAAGTCCGCTTCGACCGCCATGGAAACATGCTTATCGTGGAGATGAAGAACCATATCGTCCGCCGCGTGGAGGCGGAGATGAAGAACGTCCGCCCCGCAGAGCGTGCTAAGCGTCGCACCATCGCCACGGTCGTCGGCACCGGCGAATCGGGCTTCGGCGGCGACGGCGGGCCCGCGACGAGAGCGCGACTCAATCAGCCGCACAGCCTCCAGCTCGACCGGGCAGGGAACCTCTTCATCTGCGACATCGGCAACAACCGCATCCGGCGCGTCGATGCCAAGACGGGTATCATCAGCACGTTTGCCGGCACCGGGGAAAAAGCGCCGACGCCCGATGGCGCCCCCATCGCCGGCACGCCGCTCAACGGCCCGCGGGCGATCGACTTCGACCGTGACGGCAATCTTTGGCTCGCGCTCCGCGAGGGCAACGCCGTCTACAAGCTGGATCTTCGCGCCGGCACGGTTCATCACATCGCGGGCACCGGGAAGCAAGGTTTCACCGGCGACGGCGGTCCCGCCAAACTCGCGACTCTTTCCGGCCCGAAGGGACTGAGCATTGGACCTGATGGCAATGTTTACCTCGCCGATACCGAAAGCCACAGCATCCGCATGATCGACCTCAAGAAGGGGACGCTGGAGCTCATCGCGGGTACTGGCCAGCCGGGCGACGGGCCCGATGGCGATCCGCTCCAGTGCAAAATGAAACGTCCTCATGGGATCTTTGTCGACCCGCAGGACGGCAGTCTGTACGTCGGAGACAGCGAAGCACACCGTGTCCGTGTAATTCCTAATGCCGGCATCGCGGCACTCCTCAATCGTCCTCGTTGAAACGGATGCGATTGCCAAAGGGGTCGATGACTTCCATGCAGCGGGCTTTCCACGGCGCCCGTTCAATGCCGGGGCGCAGGTAAGGATAATCCTTGGCGGTGATTTCCTTGTGATAAGCCTTCAGCCCGGTCATGCGAACGAACACGGTGGAGCCGGGACAGGCATCGCCGTAATGCTCGGAGAGGTGCAGCACCAGCCCGCCGCGCGACACCTGCATGTAGAGCGGCGCGTCCTTGCTGAAGCGATGTTCCCAGTCCACCGCCATCCCCAGGAAGCCGACGTAGAATTCCCTGGCCTTCGCCACGTCGAAGATGCGCAAAATCGGGATGACCTTGTCGAATGTTTCGGGCTGCGTTTTCATGGAAAGGTGATACCAGCAGTTTCTGCGTTCCCGCCATGATTCTTTCGTGGCTTCCTGCACGGGGCCGACCACTCCCTTTCGGCGGGACCCATCGGCCACGTGTGGAGGATGAACCGTCTGGCCGAGATTTGCGGCGAAGGCGAACCGGGGACAAGTGAGATCGTAAGAGTTGCGCAAGGCCGTCGGATGTCATAATGGATAGCCCACCTGCATCATCCTGGCTGGCATTCGCGCGCATTCATGAATCCACTCAACTTGATTTCGCCAGAGAACCGCTGGATGGCGATCGGCCTCGGCCTGGTAATCGGAAGCATCCTCCTTTCCTGGCTCGCCGCGATGGTCCTTGGCGGATTTAAGTTCGGCAAGCTGGAGCGCCGGGTCGCCCATTCCATCCCTCGGGAACAGTACGACGCCTTTTGGAATACACTGCGAGCGCGGCTGGCGGAACTGGGGTTCGAGGCCATCGACGGCGAGAGAGTTTACGTGCAAGGCGGCGCCAGATTCAGCGACGTGGCCACCCAGACTCACGCCAAATCCATGAAAGAACTGCGCGTGCAGGGCTCCGACGACGGGGCGGCCATCACCGTGGAATTGTCGCTGCGTTATCTTGACCCGATTGTGGGTGACTCGGGCGAATCGGCCTATCGGGACGCCGTGCTGGATTATGTTTCGGGCCAGACCGGCGTGATGCAGGTGGTGCCGAACCGGAGTTACAGCGCGCTCAGCAGCTTCGTCGGCGGAGTGCTGGCGTGCGCGGCGATGTTGGTGCTCAAGTTCACCGGGTACAGGCCGGTGACGCCGCCCATCCTGCTGGTAGCCATCACCGAAGCCGGCATGGCAATCCTGGCCCTGATCACCATCCGTCGAAAGCCCCGTGAGTTGACCGGCCAATGGCTGGCGGTGGCGGCTATCGCCTTGAGCGTGTTGGCGGTGTTGGGAGCGATGGTCCTGTAAATCCTCGGTTCAGTCGGCAAGCGGAGGAAACGCGGAAGCGATTCGTGGCAAATGTGCGATAGCCCCAATCAAAGAGACCTCGTAATCCTGGCGTGATGGAAAAAAGATAAACCGGACAGGCCCACCAAATACGCCGGGTTGCGTAGCGATAGACATCTGCGCCGCAAACCTGCGAGTCATCGGCCAGGAGCAGTCGCAGGTCACGCAGCAGGTCTGCTTCACTCAACTGAAGCTTCATCCGCACCCAATCGGCTTGAAGCGGAGCGATGTTGAGGCCGCGTCGTCCCAACACATTTTCCCAATTGGGGACCCAACGCCTACAGAATCCGCACGAATCGTCGTAGAGGATCCAGGCCGTCCGCGGGTCTCAGGGTGATGGCGAAGCGGACATCCAGATGAAGCGCGCCATGGGACTGCAGGGTGATTCGCCGATGATCGAACGGACCCCCGGCTCGAGAAACAACGCCCGCCAGTCACTGGCGACGAGGTTGTAGCCAAGCGAAGGTCTGAATCTCGCGATTTTGCACGTTGCGATGAGGCTTGCAAAAAACCGTTCGGTCAATGAGATTGTCGCCCGATGGCCGAGCCGAAGGATCGAGAGGAAGGCGCTATTAAACGCTTCCTCGGAGTCGTCGAAAAAATCGGCTTGAAAGCCATTGCGACTGGAAACTTCGGATGGTTCGTCTTGCTCGTTATAGCAGGCGGAATTGTATGGAAGCTCCAATCAAGCGATTTGAAAGAGGTTCTTCTCAGAATCACTACCACGCTTGGCTGGCTCGGCTACCCGGTCGCGGGTATCACCATCCTTGTAAGTGTGCGGATTTTGAGATGGAGAGAACAATTTTTCAACGACGAGATGCGCAGGATGGCCGATGTCCGAAACGAGGCTGTTCAAGAAAGGCTCAAATTGCCACTTCAATCATCCATCGAAAGGAGAACAGAGAATGAAAAACGCACTTAGCGTATCCTTGATACTTTTGGCAGTCGGGTTGCCGGTCTACCTGCTCTACTGGAACCTTTTTCGCCCTGTTCTCATCGAACGGCTAAAGTACCGGCTCTTTAAGGCCAGAGACGATCTCCGACTCATGGTAATTCGAGGCGAGATCGGCGAGAAGGAAAAGGCTTACCCGATCTTGGAGCGTTGGTGCAACAAGGCGATAGCCGTAATAGAGTGGGTAGATTTCGCGGAGATTATGGCAACAAAAGTCGACAAGGCAACCGTCCTTGAAGTCGAGCGCGATCTCCAGATTATCGATGAGGCGAATGTCCGGCTGCGGAAGGTCTTCTCTGATCTGAACATGGCGATGATTGGCGCAACTTGTGTGAACTCTCCCGGGTTTCTGTTGATTATAGCCCCATTTGTTGTGTTTGCCGTTGCGATATTTTGGTTCGGCCAAACGAAGGCATGGGCGTATAGGCGCTACAATCATGTACTCGGGTCGATCTACGTTCAGCCAGCATGAAATCGGCTGGTCGCCGCTGAAGCGCCAGTGGTTCACAGGGCGAGCAGCGAGAGTAACCGCCCAGTCAGCCTTTTCTCCCCAATATCCGATCGAGCGAGTCCGACGTCTGATAGACCAGCGCCTCGGGGTAGTGCGGGTAGGGATGAAAATACTCGAACGTGACGTAGCCGCGGTAGCCGGCCGCATCGAGCGCCTCCATCACCGCGGGCCAGTTGGTCGTTCCGTCAAGCAGCGGACGGAACGTTTCGAGGGAGTAGTCCGTCCCCTTTTTCGTGAATTCCTTGAAGTGGATGTTCTGGATGCGCTTGCCGAGCACGGGAACCCAGTGTTCGGCGAACTGGAACATGGAGATATTACCCGTGTCGAAGTGCACGCGCACGTGGGCGCTGCTAAAACTGTCGACGAAGGCGTTCATCTCCATCGGGGTCATCAGGTAGCCGTTGAAGAAGATGTTCTCGATGTTCAGGAAGACGTTGAGCTTCTCGGCCTGCACCATGAGCTTGCTCACCGCTTCGCGGGCGCGGCGGTCGCACACGTCGTTGGGCACCGGCTCGTGGTCGGTGCGCCACGGGATGTGGACGGCGCCGGGGACGACGAGTGCGTTTTGCACGCCCAGGTCGCGGGCGGCCTGGGCGATCTTCCCGGCCAGTTCGAGGCCGCGGGCGCGCTTGGATTCGTCGTTGCTCGTGAGCGGGTAGGGCCAGAAGAGGAACGAGCAGAGTCCGCTGATGGCTATGCCGATCTGGTCGGCCATCTTGCGAATGGCCTCGTAGTCCTTGGTGCCGTGTTTGGGCGAGAGGTCATTGTCGAGATCGTAGTTCAACTCGATGCCGTCGAAGCCGGCGTCCCTGGCGAGCTGGAGACATTCGCGGAGGTTCATCCGGTCGGGATACGGGAAGGCCCAGAGATTGATCGATTTCTTCATCGTATAGCGCTTGGGTGAGGCGCGGCGCGGGTCGGGCTGTGCGGGCGTGTCCGCGGCTGCGGCGGCGCCGGTAACGAGCGCGGCGGCGCCCGCGGCGAGGGTGGACTTAAGCGCCTCGCGCCGGCTGAAGCGGGCGGCGGAGCGCGCCGCGGGACCGATGGGACGAGGGAAGAGACCAGAGTGGAGTTTCATGGAGATTTGATGGCAGGAAAGCCCCGCGGTGGCAAGGGCGGGAGAGAAGTCGCCGCTCACTTCGCGTTTCCGCCCTTTTGGCTCAACGCCGCCTTCGTGGCTGCTTGCAGTTCGTCGAGCGTGGGCTTGAGCGCCTGCTTGTCCTTCGAAGCCATCCGGTCGATGAACAGAATGCCGTTCAAATGATCGGCCTCGTGTTGCACAGCCCGGGCCAGCAGGCCACCGGCTTTGAAGGAGAACGATTGGCCGTCGCGATTGAGCGCCGTGACCTCGACCGCTTCCGGCCGCGCGATTTCCTCAAAGATTTCAGGAAAGCTGAGGCAGCCTTCCGGACCCGGGACCGGCGGGCCGGCGGGCGTGACGTGCGGGTTGATGAGGACCAGCGGCATGGCGGCATCCACGTCCGTCGGCTGGCCGTCCCGTTCCAACGTGGAGGGTCGATCTATCACCCCGCGCAAGTCGAGGACGGTCAATTGCAGCGCGCGGCCGACCTGTTGCGCGGCCAGGCCGATGCCGGCCGCGGCGCGCATCGTCTCGAGCATGTCGTCGATCAACTTCATGACCTCGGGCGTGATGCGTTCAATGCGCGCGCCCTTCTGGCGGAGCATCGGATGACCGTACTTGAGGATGGGCAATATCATTCGTTGCCGGGGAACAAGCTCACACTTCGGGCCACTGGCGCATCAGCCCTGCCAGGTCCTCGACACCGGGGCTTTGAGCCGTGCGGACGTAAAAGCCGCTGGTGCTGACGCCGCACAGGGCGCTGGCGGCGTTGTCAAAGCCCAGCAGCTTGCCGAGGCAGAACCCGGCGTTGAAGTGGTCTCCAGCGCCGGTCGTAATCAGCGGCCGCTCCACGAATGGCCCGTCGACAAACGCGACCACCCCGCCGCCGGCCGCCAACGCGAAGCTGACCGGATGCACCACCAGCGTGCTGACTGGCGTGCGTTTTTGGATTTCCAGCGCGAGCGCGCCAAGTCCGTCGCGCGCGCGGTTCGACGTGTTCAGGCCGAGGACTTCGCCGACTTCGTAAGCCTCCTTCTCATTCAAACCAAGGATGACTTCGAAAAACCGCTCGAACGCGGCAATGAGCTCGAGCGCCCGCGAGATGTCCTTGGACGTGCGCTTCTCCGGGTCGGCAAGGTCGAAGAACATGACGCGCCGTGCGCCGGCATGGGCCGGAGAAAGCTTCGCCAGGAGCGACGCCCACAGATCGCTCATTCCGGGAATCATCGTCCAGTTCACGAACCCGACGAGGTCGGCGGTCGAGAAATGGTTCATGAACTTGTCGTGGCCGTAGCGGCGCTGGATGTTCTCCCACGTCACTTCGTTCAGCGAAGTGGTCTTCGTCAGCATCAGTTTGCCGTCGTCGAACTCGAGCGCGTCCGTGTGGCCGGGATCGGCGATGCCGTGGACCTCGGCGTTGCGCGCGAAGTCGGCGAAGACCGGGTGCAGATGAGGATAGCCGAGGGCGCCGACGTAGGTGACCTTGACGCCGAGGCGGGCCAGCGCGTTGGCCATGATGGGGCCGTTGCCGCCGAGCTTGGTGCGTTGGTTGACCAGTTCAATGTTCGTGCTTTTGCCGGCGGCGCCCGCCAACCGTTCCGTTAACGCGCGGATGCCGCCCAGCCGGACGAAGTGCTCCGGACCGTCTCGTTGGTCGACAACGTGGATGATCTCATCGACGAACCCGTCCAGCCCGGCAAAGGCGCGGAGCCGGGTGACCCGCTCGATGCTGCCGAGGAGCCGGGCGGCGGTCTGTTCACGGAATTCTTCGGGTCGTATCATGACGTTCAGTAATCAGTAATCAGTATTCAGTATTCAGTGTTCAGTATCCAGGGTTGAGTCATCAAGGGTGGGTGGGAATCGGTCGCTACAAGTCGATCCGCAACGACTGATTACTGAATACTGATTACTGATTACTGAATACCTGAAGGCGACAGGCATCGTCATTCCACTGTCACGCCGAGAATTTGCAGGATGCGTTCCAGCTCGTCATCGCTGAAAAACCGGATGTCCAGCGCGCCCTTGCCATCGCGGTAGCGGAGCTGGACTTTTGTCCCGAGGCGCTCGCGCAGTTTATTCTCCAGGCTGGCGACATGAGTGTCCCGGAGCGGCGCGGCGGCGGCGGCTTTGCCGCCTGCCCCTGGCGCCGCCCGATTGGCGAGATGGGCGACCAACTCCTCGGTCTGGCGCACGTTCAGGCCCTGTTTGACAACGCGCTCAGCGGCCAGGCGCTGCTCGGCCTGGCTTGGCAGCCCGAGGATGACTTTGGCATGCCCGACGGAAAGACGGCCGTCGCGCAAGAACGCTTGCACCTCGGACGGCAGCTTCAGCAGGCGCAGGGCATTGGCGACGGCCACGCGGCTCTTGCCGACTTTGGCAGCGACATCCTCCTGGCGGAGCAGGAACTTCCCGACGAGTTCGGCGTAGCCCTGCGCTTCTTCGAGCGGGTTGAGGTTTTCGCGTTGGAGATTCTCGATGAGGGCCAGTTCGAGCGCGGCGCGGTCGTCGGCCTCGCGGACGATGGCCGGGACTTCTTTCCAGCCGAGCTGTTGGGCCGCGCGCCAGCGGCGTTCGCCGGCGATCAGCTCGAAGCCGTCCGGCCTGGGGCGCACGACCAGCGGCTGGATGATGCCCTGGGCCTTGATGGAATCGGCCAGTTCCTGGAGCGCTTCCGCGGTGAATTCCTTGCGCGGCTGAAAGGGGCACGGGCGGATTCTATCCAGTGGAATGTGCTGCACGCGGTCGCGCGGCTCCACGGGCGAGGCGGCCGTGACGGTCGTCGTGGTCGCCGCTGTCGTGAGCGTCGCCGGGGCTTTTGGCGCGGTCGCCGCGCCGCCGAGCAAGGCGCCCAGGCCGCGGCCCAATGCGGGTTTTGCCATGCGACGAGAGTGTCAACGGGAGCGGAAAACGTAAAATGAAAAACGTGGGAACGTGATGCGTGATGCGTGATGCGTGATGCGTAAAACGTAAAACGTAAAACGTAAAGCGTAAGAGCCGCCGGAGGATTGCTGGGCTGCGAGGCGACGGTGTGCACCGACTCGCGTTTACGTTTTACGTTTTACGTTTTACGCTCTCCCGCGTGAGCAAGAAGAGCGCAAAGATCGCCGCCCTCATTGAACGTTGCCGGGGCCGTGATCTGGAGGCCCATTACCTGGGATATTTCGAGTGTTTCAATGCGGGGCTTTTTTACGAAGCGCACGATGTGTTGGAGGAACTCTGGCTGGCTCAGCGCCGGGGACCGAACGACGCTTTCTACAAAGGGCTCATCCAGTTGGCGGGCGCGTTCGTGCATTTGCAGAAGCACACCGCCGCGCGGCCCCGCCTGCGGCCGGCGGCGGCCCTGTTCCGGTTGGCGCGCGTCAATCTACAGGCGTTCGTTCCAGTGCACGAACGCCTCGACGTAGGGCGCACCATCGGGCTGATCGACGACTGGCTGGCCCGGCTGGATTCCGGCGCGCCTGGCGCGAACCCGCTCGGTGCGGGCGGCGCCCCAAAGCTGCTCCCGCTGCCGGGCTGGTAACCGCAAGCTCTCCTTCTTCTTGGCCTCTGTTCTCTCTGTTTGCTCCTGTTCCAATTGAATGATTACCGCTAGCAGCCCGTTCAAAAACTCCAGGTGGGGTTGTAGCGGCGGTCTGTGACCGCCGAAATCGGGCCAGAATGCGCAGTTTCTTCGGCGCTCATAGAGCGCCGCTACAGTTATTGAACAGGCCGCTAAGCGACTCCCCGTATCGGGCCATCGTGGAGTCACCGGGTTCGGCGAGCGCAGGACTCCCAATTCTCCGCTTGTCGCCGGTGCGGGATAGTCCTTCACGGTTAGCTGACAATTGCGCTTGACGCGGCCAGTGCCGGCGCGACAGGTGTGGAAAACGTCGCGCGGGGTAACACGGCTCAGCAGCAGTCCGCTACTCGTGGCCCGGTCAAAGCCGCGGTGGCGTCCTGCGCAACCTGACCCGATTGGTCCGGGCATTAGCGTCCGTTTCGGCGTGAAGCCTCCGAGCCTGGCGAGGTCAGCTAACCGACTTTTTCTTTCACGTTCGTTGGATTTTCTTCTCGCGCGCGGCGGGCGCGCCCGGCATTTTCGGTCCGTTATGAACCCTTCTCCTTCCCGCACACGCATTTCCCGTCGTCACTTCCTCACCACGACCGCAGCCGCGCTTGCGGCCCCCGCGTTCATTCCGGCCCGCGCGCTTGGCGCCGAGGGCCGCCCCGCGCCGTCCGAGCGCATCGTCATCGGGATTGTCGGCTGGGGCATGCAGGGACCGCACAACACGAGGATGTTGATGGCCGAGAAGGATTGCCAGGTCGTGGCGGCGTGCGACCTGGACCAGCGTCCGCTGAAGCAGGCCGTGGACACCGTCAACAAGCACTACGGCAACACCGATTGCAAATCCTACAAGGATTTCCGCGAAATGTTCGCCCGAAAGGACATCGATGCCGTGATGCTCGCGATTCCCGATCACTGGCACGCCATCGCTTCCGTCGAGGCGTGCAAAGCGAAAAAAGACATCTTCGGCGAGAAACCGCTGGCGCGCACCGTCGCCGAACAGCAAGCCATCGTGAAGGCCGTGCAAAAGAACAAGCGGATCTGGCAAACGGGCTCGTGGCAGCGCTCCGAGGCCAACTTTCACAAGGCCGCTGAAGTCGTCCGCAACGGGCTGATTGGAAAAGTGAAGCACGTCGAAGTCGGCCTGCCGGGCGGGCACAGTGATTTCAAGGGAACAAAGGACAAGCTCTTCGTGAGCCAGCCGCCACCCGAGCTCGATTACGAAACGTGGGTCGGCCCGTCGCAAATGATGCCCTATATCGAGGGCCGGGTACACATGAACTGGCGCTGGAACTACAACTTCGGCGGCGGCCAGTTGCTCGACTGGATTGGGCACCATTGCGACATCGCCCATTGGGGGCTCGACCTCGACAGCAGCGGCGGCCCATTGGAAGTCGAAGGCAAGGGCGAATTCCCGCCCAAGGACGCCGTGTGGAACACGGCGACCACTTATCGTTGCGAACTGAAGTATCCGAACGACATCACCATGACCATCGCCGGCGGCCACTCGGACATCAAACCGGGCACCAAATGGATCGGCACCGATGGTTGGGTCTGGGTCGACCGCAGCGGCGCCTTTGAAGGCTCCAAGCCGGAGTGGAAGGAGTGGAAGGAGATCCCCGCCGACATCCGGAAAGTGAAGCTCTACGAATCCCGCAACCACTGGCGCAACTTCGTCGATTGCATCAAGTCCCGGCAGCCGACCATCACGCCGGTCGAGACCGCCCATCATTCCGCCATCCCTGGCCATCTGGGCCTCATCGCCATGCTGGTCGGTAGGAAGATTCAGTGGGATCCGGCGAAGGAAGTCATCGTGGGCGATTCGGAAGCCAGCAAATTACTCACCCGCGAATACCGCAAGCCGTGGAAGCTGGGTTAAGTCGACTCCGTCACCCACTCCGCAGGGCAGGTCAGAGTGGCGAACGGCGACATGATGGCCAAACGATCACTCCCGCTCGTATTTCCCTCCGGGCAGGCGACGCTCGAACTTGATCAACTCGTTCTGCAAACGCAGAAGCAGCTTCTCCCGTTCGTGAGAGTCGTGTTCGGCCACTCGGCGCAACTCATGCACGATGCTTTGCACTACGGTGGTCAGCTCGTGCAACTCCTCCCGCAGCTTCTCAATCTCCGTCTTGTTCCGATCCGTGTCCTGCGCCACCGTCAGTAACTGCCGGAACAGGCTGAAGAACTCCTTCCACACGGCTCAGATTGCGGCTTTCAACTCGGTCAGCTTGGCTCGTGTCCGCTCCCGCAACTTGTCAATGCGTGCCTGCTTGCGCCTCATTCCCTTCAGCACCCGGTCAATCTCCACGATGCACTCCGCCACGGCCGCCTGGTAGCGGGTGGCGCTGCTCTTGGGCCGTTCCAATGTCAACGCCTTGCTCGACATGACTCCCATTTACCACGGCCCGACGGCATTGCAAGCCCGGAATACTGAACCACAGAGAAGCGGCGGGCGCAGAGACGCTTGCATGGGAATCCAGCCCGCGACCTCACGGTCGCAGCTACCTTTGCACTCGCGCCCCGCCGCCTTTCATGAGCTTTTCCACTTCGCCCTGGTCCGCCATGGAGGTGTCGCCCGGCGTGGTCATCGCCAGCGCGCCGTGGGCGGCGCCGTAGTCCACGGCCTGCTGCGGGTCGCCGGTCGTCATCAGGCCGTAGATGAAGCCCGAGGCGAAGCTATCGCCGCCGCCCACGCGGTCGAGGATTTCCAGGTCGGGATACTTGCGGCTCTCGTAGAACTTGCCGTCCATCCAGGCGATGGCCGCCCAGTCGTTAATCGTCGCGGTCTTCGCAGCGCGAAGCGTGGTGGCGGTGGCCTTGAAGTTGGGAAAGGTCTTCGCGGCCGTTTGGATCATGCGCTTGAACGCGCTGACGTCGATGTCGAGCAAGTGTTCATCCGTCCCGTCGACGTGGAACCCGAGGCAGGCGGTGAAGTCTTCCTCGTTGCCGATCATCACGTCGACGTGCCTGGCGATTTCCTTGTTCACCTCCTGCGCGCGCTTCTGGCCGCCAATGGATTTCCAAAGCGAAGGCCGGTAATTGAGGTCGTAGGAGACCAGTGTGCCGTGCTGCCTGGCCTTCTGAACGCACTCGATAACCAGTTGCGGCGTCGTGTCGCTCAACGCGGCGAAGATGCCGCCCGTGTGCAGCCAGCGCACGCCCAGCTTGCCGAAGATATGGTCCCAGTCAAAGTCGCCCGGCTTAAGCTGGCTGGCGGCGGTGTGGCCGCGATCAGGAATGCCCACCGCCCCGCGCACGCCGAAGCCCCGCTCGGTGAAGTTGAGGCCGTTGCGCGTCTCGCGGCCGATCCCGTCGAACTTCGCCCACTTGATGAACCGCGTGTCCACGCCGCCCTGGAGAATGAAATCCTCCAGCAACCGGCCGACGTCGTTGTCGGCGAACGCGGTGGCGACCGCGGTCCTGAAGCCGAAGCAACGACGCAGGCCGCGGGCGACGTTATATTCGCCGCCGCCTTCCCAGACCTTGAACTCACGAGCGGTGCGGACCCGTCCTTCGCCGGGATCGAGCCGGAGCATGATTTCGCCCAGGGCGAGCATGTCGTAGGCGCAGGAACCGGCGGGTTTAATGCTCAGAGCGGGCATGGGCAGGTTTAGAATTTCAAATTTCGGATTTCAGATTTCAAATCAGGCGAGGGGTGAACTTGCGAAATGCCATAGCGGAACGCAACTCGTTTTTGAAGCCAGATTCACGCGCCTTTTGACTGCTCTCGACAACGGCAGTCACGGAAAAAGAACCACGGATTTCACGGATGTCACGGATAAGAAGTCGCGGATGCTAAATCTCATCCGTGGAATCCGTGAAATCCGTGGTTAATGTTCGTTGAAAAGTGCGGCGGCAGGAACGCGGGCTTCAGGACTGCCGTCCGTCGCCATGGGCTTGTCACTGCCGGGGCCGCGCTTCACGATGCGCGGCGTGTTGACTTTGGGCTTACGTCGGAGCGTGGTAATCCCCGTAGGGACGGCATTGCTCGCCATCGCAGCGGGTTGCCAGCGCCAGCCTGACGCGGCGAAAGAGCGCATTGCGCCGAATCCAAACGCCCCCGCGGCGTATCCGGTCGTCACGACCGCGCCATCGAGCCACATCGCACGAGCGCGTCCGCACCTGAGCGATGCGGGCTGGAAGTCGGCGCCGTTCTGGGTGCTGCACACCGAACTCAGCCCGGCGATCCTCGTCCACGCTTCGACGCGTTACCTCGGGTTGTTCGCGGACATGGCGGAATGCGGGTTGGGCGCTCCCGCGCACATCGCCTGGTCGACCCGCGACGGGCCGCGCGCGTTCCCGGCAGGCACGACGCACGACGTCTCCGCGATGGAGGAGAATTGGCTGCTGGTCTGGTTCGCCGGCTCGCCGGGCTGGACGAACTGGGACGCGCCGTGGGCAGTCTTCCTCCAGCGCAAGCCGAGATGGCTGCGACTCGACGAAAAAGGGCTTCACCTCGAATTCCCCGCGGCTGCGGGCGACGTGGTCGTCCTGCCCATTTACGGCTGCTTCAAGCTGCCGCCTGCCGGGCGCGATTATTTGGCCGAGCACGGATTGCCGAGCCGCAAGCTGCTATCGTGGCAGTGGGAAAAGTCGTTGGCGCGCGATCCTCTTATGCGCCTGCGCTACTGGGCCGGTGCGACACGGGAACTGCCGATTTACTGCGAGGAGAGCTTCAGCGTCGACCGTGGCCGCGATGAAGTGACGATGCGCTGGCGCTTCGAGCGCCATTCGATTGAGGACGATTGGAAGACCCGGCGCCTCAAGCTCGCGCCGGTCAGCCCGTCTCTGGGTCTGGCCGCCAAAGACAAAGCGTTTCCGATCCGCTTCTCGAAGCCGTTTTTCGACATGGAAATCCCGACACCGTTCGGTCCCTGCGTGGCCGTCCAGGGCGAGGACGGATTCGACGCGACGTTTCCATGGCTTCACTACGTGAACGAGTCGTCCGCTGGCGGCGGAGCGGACTCCAAGGCCCTCGCTGCGGCCAAGGAGACTTCCTCGGCGGCGCCCGGGTCGTGGTCGACCTTCGGACGGACCGGCCTGTCGCCGCTGGGCGAGGAGGCCGCCCGCTGCTCGGCCAAAGCGCGGCAGGCTTACAAATCGGGGGACATCGATGGCTACGATTATGCGGCGTACCAGTTCGTCCGCGAACTGACCCTCTTGTGGGTTCGGCAGAAAGGCGCGGAATACTTTCGCAAGCAGCAGCCTTGGCACTCGATGGAGTGGATGGATGAGGAAGTGTTCGTGGCGGGTTTGCACGCGGGAGGCTGGAGTCTCAATGGGCCGAACTACCCGGCGCGAGCGGCCGAGCGCCTGTTTGCGACCCGATGGAATAGCTTCACCGACCCGGACATCGGCCGGTTCTACCGGGACTGGTTGCGCGAGAACGCGCGCCGCGAATTGGGCTGGTGTGCGCAGCGGGGGCTGGCAACGAACGCCGCAACAAACTTAGCCCACGCGCGCTCGCTGCTGCTCGATGAAACGCCTGCGCAATTCGAGCGCCTGGTTCCGCCCGCAGCGCCCAGCCCGTATGTCGCGGGAGCCGAACGCGAAGTCCCCGGACCGAACCCAGCTCTTGTGACCGAGGTGCAGCTTGTGGATCGCGACGGACGGCCTTCGACGAATGGATGGCCCCGACTGGTCTGGCCGGCCTGGAGGACGCCCTCAGGGGGCGAGTGGAGCTTCGGACGAATGAAGCCAGTGCGGGAGGGCGAGCCAAGGTCCGTGCGGCGGATTCCATTGAACTGGAACACCGAGGTCATCACGTTCGCGGGGCCGTGAGCCGCAGAGGGAGCCCGCCAAGAAGGCGGCGCGGCCGTATTCTACCGCGTGCGAGTGAACTGGCCCGGCGAGCATCGTTACGGGAAAAGGAGGAACCGGCCATCCCGCAGCGAGACTCCCGCAGCACCGTTGCCAGGACTGCTTGCCGAACCAGAGTCTCCTTGCGCCTGGCCCTTCGCGTCGTAGAGTTGCCATCCTAAAACATCCTTGTTCTTCCATGCAACAAGCGTGTGGCCGTCGGATGCGCTCAAGGCCAGCAGACCCGTTCGCATGCCGGCTGTTCCGGGCGGCTTGATTTCCCCGGGTGGCAGGACAGCGCCATCCTTGTCGAGCCGCGCGAAGTAGACCTGCCCTTTCGTGGGCCAAGCCGCCACGTAACCGGTGTCGGCGCGGTGAATCGAGTAATAGGTCATCGGACAGCCAGCCAGTTTCCAAGGCGTGCCGCTGAGGCGAGTGCGGAGCGGCTTGCTTCGGCCTCGCTGGTCCCACAACACCACGAACATGTCGCGCTCATTGTCCGTCTCTTCGCGATACAGCAGGGCCAATTTGCCATCCGCGCCGTATGCGGCGCTGGTGGTGCAGCAGTCACAGGGATTCCAGGCCGGATTGAGTTCGACGCTCTCGGTGAAGACTTCTCCTTTGTCGCGCGAGAGCATGGTGAAAAGTTTGCCGGACAAAAAGCAGGCAGTGACAGCCCCACGCTCGTCAGCCGCGAGGGAGAAGCCTTCGCTGGGCTTTCGATTCAGGTTCCTCACCGGCGAGAATGCTTTCGCGCCCGGTGGAAGGCTGGCATAATACAGGCTCCATTCTTCCGTGGGCAGCTTCAATTTCCAGGCATTGTTCGCCATGGCCACATGCACGCGACCGTCCTTGCCTGTGGCGAGGTCCGCAGCGTGAAACTTCAGCCCCGGTTTCTTCGAAGCGGCGTCCACTATCGACATTGGCTCGCTAAATGTGGCGCCTGAGTCCGCTGATTTCACATATTGTGGACCGTCCGGCGCATCGAGCAGCAAATGAATCGTGCCGTCCGCTCCAAGTTCAGCTTTCAGCGCTTTGCCGTCAACGGGCACACGAATCGCATGGACCCGGTTCGTGTCGTGCTCGCGGGTGTGGCCGGTGAAGACCACGAGGAACGACAAGCTCAGCGTGGCCAGCCTCGCGCTCATGCCGCGGCGCAGTTGCGTTATCATGCTTGAGCAGTTATCCCCGCAGACGGCAGACCCGTCAACAGTTAGTCGTTATTTTCGGCGGGCGATGAACGTGAGTTCGGAGGGGGGAACTCTGATCGGACCGAGGGTGGCGTCGCGGACGAGAAGCGCGTCCGCCTCCCCGGTCATGGCCGAGGCGTGCAGCACGCTGCCGTCCTTGAGGCGCACTTCGCAGGCCGCAGGCGCAGGCGAGGGTTGGCGCAGGATGGCGGCCAGCACTTCCTTCTTCGCGTCGTAGGTCCTGACCCCGAAAAGCACGGAACCGGCGCGGACCTGACCGCCGTCGATGCCGCGAAATTCGGCGTCAACAAAGTCACCTTGCGACAGAAGCAGGCCGGCGCGTCCGGGGAGAATCCGTTCCTCCAACTTCTTGGCCAGCGGCTGAAAGACGATGCGGGCGATGTTGACCGTTGAGACCGGCGTGTCCTTGAGCAGCCCGCCCAGGCGAACGGAACTTTCCGAGGCTCGCTCGACGGCGCCCGCGATGAAGGTCCCATTGCGAAGCAAAACGCCGGGCGGAGTTTTGTCGGCCAGATCGACAGCCGGATTGCGCTGGGGCGTGGGCCGGGACGGGAAGAGGTGTGAGGCGGGCAGCGGACTTTTTGGGGTCGAGGGGCTGCTCCAGGCGAGCTTGGCGACGGCGTTGCCGCCGGTGCTGAACGTTTCCAGGCGGAGATCGTGGCGTTCGCCCCCGACGAGAGCGGCGCTTTCGCGGCGCTCGAAAAAGAAATTGTCACCCCCGGTCGCGAGCAGCAGTTTGCCGTCTATCCAGAGTCGGGCCGATTCATCCGCAAGCACGTAGAACGTGTAAACTTCCGTGTAATCGGCGAGGAACTGGCCGGTCCAGCGGACGCTGAAGTTCCCGCGCTCGAACCCGGGCAACGGGTCGAGGCTCGACCAGTCAAAGTCGATGGACGAGTCGATGCGCGTCCAGGTCGGGCCGGTAAAGTCGGGCCGGCGGTAATAGGTGGCCAGCAGGCCGCTGGCGCTCGCGCCGAGTGTCGCGGTGTGATTGGTCAGCGCGCTACGGGCGAAAAGCCGGTCCTTCGGGATGGGAGTCCGGGCCGTGTTCGGCCCCTGCCAGAAAAGTTGGGCCCGCGCGGGGCCCTGGAGATGAACGTACTCGAACCGGAGCGCCACGCGCTGGCCGGCGCGGAGCGGAAGCGGCGATGCCGAGAGGACCTCGCCGGCCGGACGTTGCCCCCGCTCCGCTGCGATGTTGCCGTCGAGCAAAAGCCGGCCACCGTTGTCGGCGGCGAAGGAGAAGGTGTAATCGCCGGCCACGGGGGCTTCGACATCGCCAGTCCAAACGACGCAGAAGTGGTCCGTTGGCAACTCGGGGACCGGCTCGTCGAGGCCCCAGTCGAAGTCTATCGATTCGTCCAGACGCACCCAGGGGTCGCCCGTGAAGTTGGTGTTCGCGAAGTAAAATCCGAGCAGGCCGTTGCCACGGCCCTGGCCCGATGGGGCGGGGTTCAGGCTCCCGCCGAAGCTGAGACGATGGAGGTTGGTCAACGGGATGGTGTTGGTCGCGTCCACGGTGAACGCGCCATTGGTGAACTGCACGTCACCGTTAAGCGTGCGGCCGTCGAGCATCTGGAGCAATCCGGGCCGGGCGGAAGCGCAATAGTCCGCCAGGCAACAGAGCAGGAGTATCACATACGAACCCCTCATCGCTGATAGAGCGGGATGTAGTGATACGGCATCGCCAGGATCATCACGTAAACGCCCGTGCAGTAGACCGGTCCGACGCCCCCGTGGCCGGCATCGAGTTTCGGTTCCCAGTAGTACCGCTCGCCGCTGAGCGGGGAGACGTTTTTCAGCAGCACGTCCTTGAGTTGCGAATACCACTTGGCCCAGGTCTCGCCGCCGATCATGTACTGCGCGGGAGCGGCGTAAAAGTTTCCGTAAGTGAACCACTGGTCGTTGCGCTGGAAATTCCGCATCATATACTCGGAGCCTTGCTTCACCATCGGATCATCGTAGAGGCCGCAGACCTGGAGCGAGTAAATCGCCGCCGCGGTGCGCGCGAAGCCGGGGTCGCGTCCGGGCTGATAGGCAAACCCCCCGCTCGGGCCGTGCTGGCAGGCCTTCACGTAACGCACGGCGTCATCGATGGTTTTCTGCGGCACGTCGAGGCCGCCGTTTTTGGCCGCACGCAGCGCCACGACCTGGAGCACCGTCACCGAGATGTCCGCGTCGCTGGCCACGGGCCGGTAACGCCAGCCGCCCTCGCGGTTCTGCGTGACGACGATGAGCTTGATGATTTTCTCCAGCTTCGGCCGCATCGCGGGCGAGCGGGTTTGCCCGTAGATCTCGGCCAGCGCGATGGAGGCGATGCCGTGGCCGTACATGTATTGGCCGTTGTTGCGGTCGGCAAAAGTGCCTTCGGGCCGGATTTGATCGAGCAGATACTGCGTGCCGGCGGAAACGTTCTTGCCGAACTCACCTTCGCCGGGCAACTGGCCGGCGGCCAGGTAGCCCATCAGGACGTAGCCCGTGATGGCGACCGGGTGGCGCGTCTCCTCGCCGGCGGATCCCCACGCGCCGTTCGGAAGCTGCTTGGTGCCGAGCCAGCGCAAGGCGCCCTTGATGACCGCCTCGGTCTTCTCGTCCACGACGACTTCGTCCTTGCGCGTCGGCGCCGGGGCGGCGACGGCGGAGAAGGCGAGCGAGGCGAGGAGGGTGGCGGTGAGGGCCAATTGTTTCATCGAAGGATTCTGATGCACGGCGAATTCCGGTGGATGGCAAACGATCCGTTCATCTGGATGAAATGCCCTCCCAGTGCAGCAGTACTTCTTCGATCCGGCGAAGCTGCTCTGAAGTCAGAACGCCAAGACGCCGCATGAAATATTTTGGCGGAATCGCCTGGATGCCCTGAACCAGGAACGCGCCCTCGTTGAGAAAGTGAGTCGGCACCGCAACCTCGAATTGCGAACCGCGCGTGGCCCTTGTATGGGGGATGACGCCGATGAGCGCCCGGTCGGCGTCCGCGTAGGGAATGCTGATGACCAAGGCAGGACGGACTTTCTGGGTGATGCCGAAGTCCACCTGCCATACTTCGCCACGCTCAGGCACGCCGAGCGTCCTCCTCCTTGTCGAGCGCGCGGAAGGACTCCGCGGCCAGCGCGGCAAAATCGTCGTCCGTCAGGTCGTCGGTCATGGGGACACTCTCGACGATGGCGCGTCGAAGCTCCCTGCGCTCCGTGTCGGAGAGCTGTGCAATCTCGTCGAGGATGTGGGCGACAGCTTGCGTCATGGCAGTAACATACAAGACTCACCAATTGGAGCAAGCGCAGGAACAGCGGACGGACCATTTTGAAGCGTCGCTACGCGACGCGGGGAGAGCGGGGCGATTTTCCGTCGGCTGAAGCCCACGGATATGTTCAGGGCATCGCTCCGCGATGCCGGGATGTCCGCGTCCAGAGCAGAGTGAGCGATGCTCGACGAATTCATTGTCGATTGTTAGGACCCCGTCCACATGTTGTCAGTCTGTAACCCATCGCTCGTGCTGAATGACTTTGTTGTCCGGGCCGACCCAGACAGAAACCATGTCGTAGTCTCCGCCGTTCTTGGAGCGTGAAAAAGTAAGAGTCTCAATCTGCAACTCAGCATTCGTACCGTAGTGCCGCCTCACGCCATCGTCTCGCAACGCCCAAACTGGGTAGTTCGTGAGCAACGATGTCTGGAGCGGTGCGCCGAGCAGGTCGATAACTGCTTCGCGTGGCACTCCCACATCGACCTGCCTGTATCGCTCGACAGTGAAGCGAGACGAGTAAACCGTGTTCCCGAGTCCGATGAAGTCATGAACTGGGCCGAGAAGAATCAGACTAAGAATGAAAGGGATTAGGACGAGAAGGCCCAAAATGATTGTCACCTCAGCGACAAATGGACGAATCGTCTTCACGCGTGGAACCGCCTACTTCTGCGACCCCTGGTCGGAGAGGTTGCGAAGGTACTGCTCAACAAGCGGCCCGTATTCCTGTGGGTATTTCTCGGCCTGCGACTGGAGAATCGCGGCGCGGTCCCGGCCGGGGAGGCGGGTGAACGTTCCGGTGCCGGTGGCGCCCCGGCGCTCGCCGTTGGCGCCGCCTGTGCCGGCCCAATTGCCATCGTTGCCGTTGCCTTCTGGGAGCGGCTGGCCCTCGCCTTTGCCCTGTCCTTCGCCCCGGCCCTTGCCTTGACCTTTGCCTTTGCCCTTGCCCTGACCCTGGGCTTGGCCCTGGCCCTGGCCGGGCTGCTGGCCGGCGCCCTCGGAACCGAGTCCGGCCTGGGCGAGCGAAAGGGCGGCTTGCGCCTGGGCCAGGGCGTTGGCGGCAGCTTGCGCGCTCATTTGCGCGGGCGTGCTCTGGCCGCCGGAAGCCTGGGCGCTGCCCTCGCTGCTGCTGCCCTCGGCATTTTGAAGCGACTGTTGCGCGCCAAACGGTAGCTGGCCCAGCGCGCCCGCGGCCAGCGGGCCGACGCCGTTGGCGGCGTTTTGCAGGGCTTCGGCCGCGGATTCCATTGAGCCTTGCGGGGTGGCTTTCTGGGCGGCGGCCAGGGCTTCCGCGGCTTTTTGAACCTCCGCTTGCTGCTGGGAAACGTCGCTCAGGGAAGGTGACTGGCCTTTCTTGCCGTTCTTGCTGCTGGCCGGATTGCTTCGCTTGTTGCATGGCGTTCTGGGCGGCCTTCATCGACTCGATGGCCTTTGGCAAATCGCTCTGCCCGAGTTGTTGGGCGGCGTCGTTCGCGGCCTGCTGGGCCTGGGCGAGCGGTTTGGCCTGCGGGGAATCCTGGCGCAATTCGTGGAGGGAACTGGCGATCTCCTGCTGCTGTTTTTGCAAGGCGTCCATCAAGCCGGGCGGCGCCTGCTGGAGTTCGGACAGCGCGTTGTTCACGTCCTGCTGCGCCTGCTCGATGGCCTTCTGGGCCTGCGCCAGGTTGTCGTTATTCTGCGGCGGGAGGCCAAGCTGGTCGCGCAGTTCATCGATCTTTTTGTCGAGCTTGTTCTTGGCCTGGTAAAGCTCGTTGAGGGCTTGCTTCTGCGGGGGCTGGGCTTCGCGGGCGGCCGGTTTGTCGAGCTGGGATTTGGCGTCGGCCATTTGCTTTTGGGCGGCGTCGAGATGCGGGGCGGCCTCGGGGGCGGGGGACTCCGCTTCCTGCTTCAACGCGCCGGTTTCCTGGCCGAGCTTGTCCTGTTTCTGCGATAGCTCCTGCGTGGGTTGCGGCTCGGGCTGGGGTTTGACGGCTTGTTTGGCGGTGGCGCCCTGGACCTTCTGCTGGTCCTGGATGACTTCGGCAAGTCTCTTGGAAAGTTCTTCGAGCTTGGCGAGGTCTTTCTCGGCTTGTTCAAGGCGGGCAACGTCTTTGCCAAGAGCTTCATCCGCCTTTTGCAGCGCGTCGAGCGCCGCCTGTTGCGCGGCGGAATTGTTCTGCTGCTGCGCGAGGGCGTTTTGGGCCTTCTGCATCTGGTTGGCGGCGTCGCCCAGGGCGGAAGCGGCTTCGGGCGAAGGGGTGGCGGCGCGCGCCTGGAGTTCCTGCGCCTTGTCCTTCAACTCGCCCTGGCGCGGCGCCTTGGCGGGGAGATCCTTCTTTTCCGCGGTCGCGGTCTCCTGCCGATGGGCGTCTTCATCCTTTATTAGTTCGCGAACTTCCTTCTGAAGCTCCCGGAGCGCGGCCAACGCGTTCTCGGGTTTCTCGGCGAGTTCCTCGGCTTTGGCCAGTTGCTCTTCAAGGGCGTGCCGGGCTTGCTGCATCTCGGCGAGGGCCTCGTGCTGGCGGGGCTGGGCTTTTTCGACGCGGCGCCTGACGTCATCCTGTTTCTCGAGGCTTTCGCGGGCGTCCTGCATCTTCGCAACGGCGCCCTTGAGGTGCTCGGAAGCGATGGGCGCCAGGCTGTCGATGTCGCGGCGGATGAGGTCCGTGTCATCGACGACTGCGGCCTGTTCGGCGGCGCGCCGGTCGGTTTCGTCCTTCTTTTTCGAAGTCTGGGTTTCCGCGGTGACTTTCTTCTGGGCGTCCATGGCGCGGTCCAATTCCTGGAGCGCCTGCTTGAGGGCGTCGATGGCGTCCTGGGAGAGGAGCAGCAGCCGGGCGACCTCGCGCATCTGGTCACGGGCTCTCCTTTCGTTTCCGATGGCGGAAAGGAGCTTGAGGCTGTTCTCCTGGAGTTCCGTCGCGGCGGCTTCGAGCGCGGGCGTCAAGCCGCCTTCGCGGGCCTGCTGGAGTGCGGCCTTGGGGCGCTCGGCGGTCGGACCATCGGGGATTTCGTTGGAGAGCTTTTCGAGTTTCTTGAGAATGGCGGCCATTTCGTCCTTCAGGGGATTTTGCTCGGACTGCTGGTAGCGAAGGCTGATCTTCTGGTTCTCGTCAAAGGTGTGAAAGCCGGACTTGCCGTCGGTGGATTTGGCCAGCGAAACGCCCAGCCACATGTTGGCGGTCTGGCGATTGGCCAGCTCCTTGAGGCGCAGCGACATTTCGTAGAGCGCCTGCTGGCGCTGGTATTCGAGGACCAACTGCTGGAGCTGGACGATGATGGTCTTCTGCCCGGCGAAGGCTTCGGTGGCGTGCCGGGCGGAAGCGGCCGGATCGCTGGCGGCGCGCGTTTGTTGAAGGAAGGCGATGACCTTCTCCATGTCCTGCTGCGAAAGCCGGTCGAGCACGGAACGGATGGCGCGCAACACCTTTACGTCTTCGCCCTGGATGCCATTGCGGTCGAACTCGGCGACGATGGCTTCGAGCTGTTCGCCGACCTTACGCGTGGTAGTTTTGAGCTGTTGTTGCTTGAGTTCCTGCTGGAGCACGCTGTCGGCTGGACTCAGCGGGGCCGTCTCCGCGGCGCGCGTTGGCGCGGCGCCAAGGAGCAGGATGGCCAGGAGGCTGGGCGCAAGAACGGGAGGACAGCGTTTCATACTTCGGTGTGTGTTCAGGCCGGGTCCAGCCGTCGCCAAAGGCTAGAGGCTGACCTCGTAAAGACTCGGCGAGGGAGCGGAGGTATTCAAATGAAAAGTTTCCCGATTGGGATTGCGATTCACAGACCGGCCGTTACGGTGTTCAGGCAATGAAAAGGCGACGCCCAATCGCATCTCAGTTCCGAGGCGCATCGGCCGGTTGAGCGGCGTTCGCGCACACACCATGAGAGCACGACACTTCATTCCACTCGCGCTTGTGCTGGCCGGATGCAGCAGCACGGGCACGCACCGCGCCCCCACCCTGACCGCCGACCAGGCGAGGACGCTCGCCCGACAGTTAGCCAACGAACAGGCGCGCTCCCTGTACGGCTCGGAGCCGTTTTGGAACGGTGCGCCAGCCCGCTTTGTTCAGGGCCGCTGGATTTGGAACGACCGGCGAGCGTATGGTCTTGGCGACATCCAGGCGACGGTGCGCCTCGCGGCGGACGGTTCGTCACGCTCGGTCGATGTCATGCTTTTGGATAATCGGCCTGATGATACATCGCGCTGAACCCACCGCCAACCGATCAAGTTCTCAGCTTCGCCGCCTGCCAATCCCAAAGGGATTGCGTCCCAAAGCCCAGGGTCGTGAGGAACGAGCTACCCTGGGACAACCGTCAAGAAAGGAAAACCCCAACGGGGTTTCGTCTCGGGTGAACACATGGCGTGTGGCCGCAACCCCGTTGGGATTGGTGTTTTTTTTGCGTCTTACACCCAGGGTAGCTCGTTCCTCACAACCCTGGGCTTCATTACGGAATCCCTTTGGGATTCAAACAGAGTACGCCCTTCAAAAGCTGGTTGGCGCCCGATTAATGGGATGGGCCTCTGGCGTCCTTGACATCGTTTACATCGTAAACGACTCTCCTCCCATGCCGACGATTGTGCAGTCCTGTCGAATCGAAAAAGACGATGCCGCCTTGCTCGCCCGCCAGGCCAAGCGCCGTCATCTGGAGGTCTCCACCTTGAGCAGCCTTTACCTGAAGGAAAAGGCGCTGGAGGAGGAGTATCCCGGCATCGGTTTCCGGGACGCCGCCAGCGGGCGCGAGGCCCACGTGCTCGGGCATCGTGTGGCAGTCTGGGAAGTGGTGGAGGTCTATGGCGAAGCGAAGACAATTGCCAAAGCGGCTGGCCATTTCCGCTGGCCGCCCGCGTTGGTGCGGTGCGCTTTGGCGTTCGCCAAGGCGTTCCCTGTCGAAATCGGCCAACAGCGACAAGCCGAGGTCGGCGCGTGAAGCCGCGACTGTTGGCCGACGAAAACCTCTCGCACCGGCTGATTTCAGCGTGCCGGCGGATGGAACCCGGATTTCCCATCCTCCACATTTCCGATTGGGAAAAGGGCGCTTACTTGTCGGCGAAAGATCCGGCGCTCCTGATGACCTTGCGCGAGCATGAAATGATTCTGGTGAGCTTTGACCGGGCGAGTTTGGCGATGCACGCGGGCACGCTGACCCGCGAAGGCCTTGGTCATGCCGGAGTGATTCTCCTCGGGCGCTCGGTGCCCGCCACCGCTTACGGCAAGCAGGCCCGGCTTCTGGTGAACCTGTGGAGTGAGGCCAAAGGATGGGATTGGGCAGACCGAATCGAGTACTTGCCCGGGCCGATCCTTTAGAACAAGTCGCACCAACGTTGGCGCTCGTGATCTCTTTAAGTGCTAAGTAGTACTTGAGTTGGCGAGCGCGCTGCTAACGCCGCGGAAAAGTGTCCAGATCGGATAGATCAATATCGCCCCAACCGGGCGGCGCGGTGATGTGATAGCGGGTCGGTGGCCCGGAGGCGTCGATTGCGTCGGACGGCCTCAGAAGCGGTTGTTCTTCGCTGTTGCCTCTTACGTAAGGTTCCCACCGGGCAGGCTCCTCGCGTTCCTCTATGTTGCGTATTGCCCAATGTTTCCACAGGGCAGGCGCGTTGGTCGGCGCAGACCTGCTGATCCAGGGAGATGTTGACCGAAGGAACGATGAGGCCGAAGTTACTGACGGTGGATTGGTTATCCAGCCGCTCTGCGCCCAATGCTTTTCCGGGGCAGGAGACACTTGGGTCAGCATCCCCTGTGCGACTGGGTTTCCAGTGTTCCACAGTTTGTCGTGCATTCGCATCCCCAGCCCATCACGGCGGTAGGCTAATTCCGTCCACCATGGCCGACGGGGATCCAGAAACAGCGCTTGGATCAACACCGCGTCGCCGGGTCTTAGCGGCGCCGTCGATGCAGCATACAGCGGCGAGGCGAAATTGCTTGTGTTTGATAGGCCGTCGAAACGGGTATCCGAAAAAATTCTCACGGGCACGGAGCCGGTGTTGGTAGCTATGAGCACTCCAAATGGGATTATGTTGGTAATCAGCCCCAACCCGACGGTGGTGGAACTGCAAATGATCGGCCCGTTCGTGTATCCGATAAAGACCAGCCTCACCTCCATCCGCCCGCCCGGTGGGAGGATGCTCCACACGACCATCACGCCGACCACCAGCGCTAGCGTGATCCCGAGCCACCATCGCCTCCGCCTGCTCATGCGTCACGATGGCCCGGTCCCGCGCGTTGTCAACGCGGAAGGGAGCATGCATACTTACACGGCAGCGCGTCCCTACCGCTGAATCACTTTTTCTTCGCCTTCCCCTGGCGCTTCTCCTCGATGGCCGCCTGCGCCGCGGCCAGGCGCGCGACGGGCACGCGGAAGGGGGAGCAGCTCACGTAGGTCAGACCGAGGCGATGGCAGAATTTCACGCTGTCGGGGTCGCCGCCGTGTTCGCCGCAGATCCCCAGCTTGATGTCGGGCCGGGTCTGGCGGCCTTTGGCGATGGCGATTTCCATCAGTTGGCCGACACCGGACTGGTCGATGATGGCGAAGGGGTTCTTCTTCACGATCTCCAGCTCGGCGTAGTGCGGCAGGAAGCTGCCGGAGTCGTCGCGGCTCATGCCGAGGGCGGTCTGCGTGAGGTCGTTGGTGCCGAAGCTGAAGAACTCGGCGGTCTCGGCAATTTCATTGGCCGTGAGCGCGCCGCGCGGCTAGGACAAGCTTTCACCGAGTCCGCCGAGGACCTGACGTCCGACGTCCTCGATGATTCCGCGCTGGTGGTCGAACTCCTTCTGCGTACTCACCAGCGGAATCATGATCTCCGGCTGCACGTCGAAGCCGCGGCGTTTCGCGCGAATGGCGGCCTCGAAGATCGCGCGCGCCTGCATTTCCGTGATCTCGGGATAGGTGATGCCCAGGCGGCAGCCGCGATGGCCAAGCATGGGATTGAACTCGTGCAGTTCGTGCACCCGCTTGGCGATATGGTCCGCGGAGACGCGGAGCTTCTCGGCCAGGAGGTTTTGCGCGCCGTGATCGTGCGGAAGGAACTCGTGGAGTGGCGGGTCCAAAAATCGAATCGTCGCGGGCAGCCCTTTGAGTTCTTTGAACATGCCGAGGAAATCCTCGCGCTGGTAGGGCAGCAATTTGTCGAGCGCCTTCTGGCGGTCCTCGGTCTTCTCGGCCAGAATCATTTCGCGCATGGCGTCGATGCGGTCGCCCTCGAAGAACATGTGTTCGGTGCGGCACAAGCCGATGCCCGACGCGCCGAAGGCGACGGCATTGGCCGTTTGCTCGGGGTTGTCGGCGTTAGTGCGGACTTGCAGGCGCGTGGCCTGGCTGCACCACTTCATCAACTGCGCGAAGTTCTGGAACGTGCCGCGCTTCCGTGCCTCGGCCTTGCCTTCGAGCAGGCCCTGGATGACTTCGCTGGCGGCGGTCTTGATTTGGCCGGCGTAGACTTCGCCGGCGGTGCCGTCGATGGACAGATAATCGCCCTCGTTGAACATGTCGCCGTCCACGGTCAACGTCTTGGCGTGGTAATCGACCTGGAGTGCCGCCGCGCCGCAGACGCACACCTTGCCCATCTGCCGGGCGACGAGCGCCGCATGGCTGCTGACGCCTCCGCGCGCGGTGAGGATGCCTTCGGCCGCGATCATGCCGCGCAAATCCTCGGGCGAAGTCTCGACGCGAACCAGAAGGACTTTCTCCCCCTTGGCCGCGGCTTCGACGGCCCGTTCGGCGTTGAAAAAGATCCTGCCACTCGCCGCGCCGGGTCCTGCGGGCAGGCCCTTGGCGATGACTTTCGCCGAGTTGACGGAAGCGCGATCGAAGATCGGGGCCAGCACCTGTTCGAGTTGCTCGGCCGGGACGCGCGTGACGGCCGTTTCCCAGTCGATGAGTTTTTCCTTCACCATTTCGCAGGCGATGCGCACGGCCGCCAGGCCGGTGCGCTTGCCATTGCGGGTCTGGAGCATGAACAACTTGCCGTCCTGGATGGTGAACTCGAAGTCCTGCATGTCCTTGAAGTGCGCCTCGAGGGTTTTGCGGACGCCTTCCAGTTCCTTGTACGCGTGCGGAAGGACTGATTGAAGCCGGGCCACGGGTTCGGGCGTGCGCACCCCGGCCACGACGTCCTCGCCCTGCGCGTTCATCAGGAATTCGCCGTAGAACACTTTCTCGCCCGAGGCGGGATCGCGCGTGAAGGCGACCCCCGAACCGGAGTTTTCGCCCGTGTTGCCGAAGACCATCGCCTGCACGTTGACGGCGGTGCCCCATTCGGAGGGGATGTTGTACTTGCGCCGATAGACGATGGCGCGGTCGTTCATCCACGAGCCGAACACGGCGCCAATGGCGCCCTGGAGCTGTTCCCACGGGTTCTCCGGGAAGTCTTTTCCGGTGCGGCTTTTCACCAGCTTCTTGAAGCGGCCGACCAATTCCTTCAACGCGACGGCGTCCAGGCGCGTGTCTTCCACGTCGTGTCCATTGCCGAAAAGTTCGCCCTTGAGACCATCGATGACCGTCTCGAACGGTTCGTGATCTTCACCCGGCGACTTCTGCACGCCCAGCACCACGTCGCCGTACATCTGGATGAAGCGCCGGTAACAATCCCAGGCGAACCGCTCATTGCCGGTGGCCTTGACCAGCGCCAGGACGGTCTGATCGTTCAGGCCGAGATTGAGAATGGTGTCCATCATGCCCGGCATCGAATCGCGGGCGCCGGAGCGCACCGCCACGAGCAGCGGGAACCCCTGCGAGTCGCCGAACTTGTAGCCCATGATCTGCTCCATGTTGGCGACGCCGGCCTCGATTTGCGCCTGGAGCTGCTTCGGGTAGCTGCGTTTGTTCGCGTAAAAGTAAGTGCAGACTTCGGTGGTGATGGTGAAGCCCGGAGGCACCGGCAGGCCGATGCGGGTCATCTCGGCCAGGTTGGCGCCTTTGCCGCCCAGGAGGGCTTTCATGGAACCGTCGCCGTCGGCTTTCTTGTTGCCCCAGGCGTAAACGAACTTGGGTGATTTCGTGGACTTGGTTGCTCTGGCCATAGTGTCGTGTTGCGTGCTGCGTGTTGCGTGATCCGAAAACGTGAAACGTGTTGCGTCAGACGACTGATCCTCGTCCTGTTTGCGCGAAAACGGAACGGCGAGACTAACAAGGGAAAGGGGGGTGTCAACGCGCTTTTCCGCTTCCAGCCTCGAGGAAAAGCTCCTCCTGCCGCTGTGGCATCACTTTTCTCGCCAGTTGCGTCACCAGGCTTGGGTAAACGCCAACTGGTGGACCGGGAATTTGTGTGCGCTCTCACCCTTCACCCTGGTCCTGCTCCGCTCCGGTCGAATCTTTCCGCTTCACCGGCCGCCCCGGTTCCGATATCCTGTCCAGCGTGAATCTCGCGTCAGCATTCGCGACGAGCGCCGGGCACCACGGCGCCAAACCGGCGGTCTTCTGGGGCAACCAGGAATACACGTTCGAGTTGCTGCAGGCCCAGGCGCGTTTCCTGGCCGTCACGCTCCAGCGGCAGTTTGGCGTGCGGCCCGGCGATCGCGTTGCGCTCTGGCTGAAGAATTGTCCCGAGTTTATCGCGGCGCTCTTCGGCATTTTTCACGCCGGCGCGGTCCTCGTGCCGATCAACAATTTTCTCAAGCCCGACGAAATCGGCTTCATCCTGGCCGATGCCGACATCCACGTGCTGGTCACGGACCAGTCGATGGCCGAACACCTTCCCGAGTTGCTGGCGCTAAGGCCGGGACTGAAGTTCTGGCAAGTCGAGGAATTCGCCAGGCCCGAGAACCGGGATGCCGCCTTGACGGCTCCGGCCGACGTTGCGGGCGTGGCCACGGAGGATCTGGCGGTGATCATCTACACCAGCGGCACCACCGGCCGGCCCAAAGGGGCGATGCTGACGCACGGCAACTTGCTCCACAACGTCGAGAGTTGCCGGCAGGTGCTGAGGGCCGTGGACCACGACCGGTTCGTCGTGCTACTGCCGATGTTCCACAGCTTCATGATGACGGTGGGGGTGCTGCTGCCGATGATTGTCGGCGGGTCCATCGTGCTTATCCGATCGCTCCATCCGCCCAAGGCGGTCCTTCAAGAGATTCATTCCCGGCAGGCCACGATTCTGCCGGCGGTGCCATCGTTTTTCCGAACGCTGGCCGGGGCGGCGCCGCCCCCTGGAATGCCGCTGCGGCTGTGCATCAGCGGTGGGGCGCCACTGCCCGTCGAGGTCTTGCGCGAGTTCAACCGCACGATGCCGATGCCGCTGATCGAAGGCTACGGCTTGAGCGAAGCCAGTCCGGTCGTCAGCCTCAATCCCATCGCGGGCCCCTGGAAGGAAGGTTCCATCGGCATTCCGATTCCCGATGTCCAGGTGTCCGTGCAGGACGACGACGGACGGCAGCTTCCCGTGGGCGCCACCGGCGAAATCTGCGTGCGCGGCGGCAACGTGATGCGCGGTTATTGGAACCGGCCCGAAGAGACGGCGCAGACCCTGCGGGAGGGCTGGCTGCTGACCGGCGACATCGGCCATCGCGACGCCGATGGATACTACTTCATCACGGATCGGAAGAAGGACATGCTCATCGTCAATGGCATCAACGTCTACCCTCGCGAAATCGAGGAAGTGCTTTACCAAATCCCCGGCGTGAAGGAAGCAGCGGTCGTCGGCGTGCCGGACCCGCGGCGGGGCGAGCACCCGGTGGCGTTTGTTGCGGCCAAAGAGGGCGCTACGCTCGACGAGAAGACGATTCTTCAATTCATCCGGCAGCGCCTGGCGGACTACAAGGTGCCCAAAAAAGTGAACTTCATGCCGGCGTTGCCGCGCACCGCGACCGGCAAAGTCCTCAAGCGAGAGCTGCGGTCGCAGGGGTGAATCTCTCCAGTACTTTTTCCGCGGTAGCCGGAGTGCTGCTCGCCTTGCTACCGCTCCGGGCCGCGGAGCCAGACGCGCGTCGCGATGCGACAGTCGAGGCGGTGAAGAAAGTGATGCCGAGCGTCGTGAATATCGCGACCGAGGAAGTTATTCCAATCCGGGATCCGATGGAGAACTTGTTCCGCGAGTTCTTCGACCCGTACTACCGCCACCGGCAGCCGAACACGCAGTTCTCGCTCGGCTCGGGGGTCATCATCGATGAGGAGGGTTATATCGTGACGAACTTTCACGTCGTGGGCCGCGCCCGGCGCGTCTGGGTGCGGCTGCACGATGGCCGCGAATTGGAAGCAGACAAGGTGGCGGTCAGCCCATCGACGGACGTGGCGCTGATTCGCATTCGCGCGAAGGCGGGAGAGAAGTTCAAGGCGATTCGATTCGCGGCGGACGACGACCTGTTGCTTGGGGAAACGGTGATTGCGCTGGGAAATCCTTTCGGTCTTGGGGGCTCGGTGAGCAAGGGCATCCTCAGTTCGAAGACGCGCCGGCCGCCGACGGAGAACGAACCCCTGGACGTGGCCGACTGGCTCCAGACCGACGCGGCGATCAATCCCGGCCACAGCGGCGGTCCGCTCGTGAACCTGAACGGCGAGTTAATCGGCATCAATGTGGCTGTGCTCAACCAGGCGCAAGGCATCGGCTTTGCGATCCCGGTCCGGCGCGTTTCGGAAAAGCTGGGCGAGATTTATTCGCCTGAATTGGATGGGATGTGGTTCGGCGCGCGGGTGCGGCCCGGCAGCGTGCCGTTGCAAATCACGGCGGTACAGGTCGAAAGCCCCGCGGGCAAAGCGGGTTTGCGCGCTGGAGATTCGATTCTCGAAGTCAACGGCCGCGCCCCGCGCAGCTTCATTGACTTCACCAGCGTCCTGCGGGCCGCCAAGGACGAGCGCGACCTGAAGTTCTCCATTCAACGCGGCTCGGAGCGGCGCACCGTCACGGTCCGGCAGGTGCCGGAAAAGTCATTCTTCAACGCCGAGCTGATCCGGAAGAAGATTGGCGCGAGTGTCCAGGAACTGACGCCGCAAACGGCCCGCTCCTGGGGCATGGCGGGCGCCGAGGGCTTGCTGATCACGACGGTGGATCGCGGCAGTGCCGCGGCGGCCGCGAACCTGAATCGGGGCATTCTGATCACCAGCATCGACGGCCTGGCCGCGGACGATATGACGCAGGCCGCCAAACGGCTTTACACGAAGGCCCGCGGCGACAAGGTGCAACTGGGCTTGCTCCAATCCGTGCAACGGGGCGTCTTCGCGCGGCTCCACCAGGGCGCCGTCGAACTCACCGTGCGGTAGCCCAAAGATTCAGTAGAGACTGTAGATGAACGGCGCGAGGACCGAGCCTTTGGCGGCAACAAGGATGGCGCCGAGAACCAGCAGGAAGAAAACGACCGGCATGAGCCACCACTTCTTGTTCGAGCGAAGGAAGGTCCAGAATTCTTTGATGATGCTGAACTTGGTCATGGCATCGAAAACGCAAGTCTGTGTACGGATTCAATAATGCGACGGGCGACGATTTCGTTGCAGAACTTGTTGATATTAACGCGATCGGCCGAGAAGTAAAGCCTGTTTTCGAACAATGGGAGGCTTCGGGCGCGACTTGCGCGCACCACCAACGTAGGGCAGGCGTCTCGCCTGTCCGGCCGAGCGAAGCGAGGCCAAAGTGATGGGAATGCCGCGCCGTTCCGCGCGGCAGGGCGGGCGAGACGCCTTCCCTCGTTCCAGGCGCAAGTTCGGCTGTGGTTGTGTTTCCAAAATGCACCCGACGCCTGGAAGCCGAGATGTTCTCAGACGCGGGAGGCGGCAGCTCAAAAAATGCTGTAAATAAAGGGCGCGAGGGCCGACCCTTTGCTCACGACGAGAACGAAGCCCAGCACAAGCAGAAAAAACACAATCGGCATGATCCAGTATTTCTTCCGTTCCTTGAGGAAGCTCCAAAACTCTTTGACGATGCTCAGTTTGTTCATGGGTTCACCAGGTTGGTCAGGCTTTGGAAAAGGCGACGGGCGACCATCTCGTTGCCCGGCACATTGAGATGGGCCGCATCGCCTTCGAGGTAGAAGGCGGCGCCCTGAGGATTGAGGTCGGGCGTGGTGTCGATAAGCGGCACGCCCAGCTTCTTGCTGACGGTGGTTTTGGCGCGCAGAGCCGGCGGCGTCTCCGGCATGTCCATCTCAGTTACGGCTGGCATGAAAAGCAGGACGGGCTGGATGCGGTTGCTCTGGGCCAGTTGGCAGATGCCTTCGATCTTGTCCCGGAAAAAGGCGTCGGGATCCTGTTTCTGCTGTTCCTTGAAGAAGGTGTCCTGCTTTGGATCCAGCGGAACGAATCGGGTTCGCGTGCGCTCGTATAAATCCTTGAGCTTGTATTCGACGATGAAGTGGTAGGTCGCAAAGCGGCGCAGGAAATTCTTCAGGCGCACCCGGCGCAGGAAAGCCGCGATGAACTCAGGGCTGTTCTGATCGCCGAACTGGGTCCAGAGATTGGCGTCCGCCAGCACGACGATGTCCGGTTGATAGCTCAGGCCGAATTCCCGCAAGTAGGTATACATTTGCCCATAGGACCAGGCGTTGACGCCGGCGTTAATCACTTCGACTCGTCTGCCGGGCCCAACGTGCTGCTGGAGCATTTTCTCAATCAGTCCCGAGTAGGTTTCCGCTTCGTTCAGGCCCCAACCGAAAGTCTTCGAGTCACCGAGGGATAGGATGCGCAGCGTGCCCGCCGGTTTAGGCACCTGGAATTCTGGGCCCCGAGTGCCGCGGGAGTTCACATGGACGGGCTTGTGGTCGATTTTGGTGAAGCAATCCTGGTTGGGCTTCAGCTTCCAGTAGAGCTGGGGATCGGCGGAGTAGATCTCCACATTGCCGTACCCGGCGATGCGCAAGACGATCTCCAGTATCAGGAAGCAGAACAAAAAGGCGCCCGCCATGAGGGCAAGATTTTGCAGCCACCGCTTCAGTCGGGGCTTCTTGATGGGCTTGGATTCAGAATTGGCGCTCATAGTCAGCAGGGTTCTGAGCGGCGGGGCGCTTTCTGGTGATCCAGTAGCTGGCCGCCTGGGGCTCGAACTTGCGGGAAAGGAAGTCCTTCCCGAACGCCCGCGCGAGCAGGCCGAAGGGAGTCATCACTGCAAAGTAAAACACCGACAGGAGGACCGTCGTGACGATGAGCCCCAGCGACAAGGCCAGTCCCATCCACGCCAGGTAGGGTATCTTCAACGCGCGAGGTGCGATGGCGCCGAACAGGAAAAGCAGCGCGCCGGGGGCCAGGAGATACGGCCAGAGGACCTTGTGCCGATACAGGCACCAGCCGCCCAGCAACAGGAACACGCCGCCCACCAACAAGCCAAATTTGCGCAGGTCGCGTGGCGTCGTGGACAGTTGCTGGAGTTCTTCTTGAATCATGTGGGTAACGGGCGCCGGAACGGTTCAGCGACGACGGGCGATGACGATGAAGAACCCGCCTTCCCGGTAACCGCCAAGGACCGAGCGCGATTGGTTCCACGCCCGGCTCAAGCGGGTGCCGGGCGGCTTCTTCTCGAACAACCGCTCCTGCGAGTCAAAGACCATGCTGCCAGTGGGTTTGGGGATGGAATTGACGAACTCGAGGTTGTTTTCCTCGAGCCAACCCATGACTTCGCCAATCGTGTGGCAGCGCTCATGGGGATGGCAGTACTGATCCTGAAACCAGGCTTCGCGTTTCCCCTCCGCTGACACGCGGCCGAAGTGCGGGTCCAGCACCCGCCCGGTGATGCCGGTCCAACGGTAGAGCCCGCGGCGCGCCTGGTGCAGCTTGCGGCTGTAGCGGTTGTAGAGGCCGACGACCACGTAACCGCCGGGCCTGGCCAGGCGCGAAATGCGGGCGAAAGCCTTGCGCGTGTCACTGGTATGATGGAGCACCCCGTTGCTGATCACGTAGTCGAAGAAGCCATCCTTGAGGCCCGGCCGGAAAAGGTTCATTTGAGCGAATGACGCGCGCTCCA
>WNGA01000345.1_pt1 | contig 33402 bp, 33 predicted proteins | sample 5400061 | NCBI WGS metagenome assembly WNGA01 (sample SAMN13153366, study PRJNA577476) | soil metagenome | isolation source: 100 cm soil or saprolite under grassland replicate 2 | place: USA:California | collected 2016-06-15 | reverse complement strand
CGCGGCCGATGCCGAACGCGTTCTGCATCATCGCGGTCGACATCGGCGCGAGCTGGGTTCGTAGCGAGGTGCCGGATGTCCCGGCGGTGGCCTGAAACAACGTCGGGTCGTAAAACGGCCTGAATCGCGGCTCGATCGGTTGCAGCGCCGCTTCGAGGCCACCTGCCGCGAGCAGCTGGCGCCAGGTCTCGTGTCCGTCGATGTCGGTGGGGCTAACGCTCGACAACACGAGCGAGCGGTCCGCGTTGCCGACGTTCCAGCCCGACCGCCGCTGCAGCTGGAGGGCGTCGACCACCGACTCGACGTCATCGTCGTCGGAGATCGCGTCGCAGACGAAGGGCGTGGCGACGAGCGCGCCCACGCCGCCGATCCAGCCGAGCTGCACAAGTGCAGCGCGTCGGGTCGCCGACAGCTCGGATCGCCGCGACGAGAGGTGATCGAGCATCGCCTCGTTCCACCAGCGCGCGCCCACCAGGTCAGGTCGGTCGTAGTGCGTCTTGCGGACGAACGAGTCCCAGTTTCGACCCGTGCTCACGGCGCCACCACCGCCGCGATCGAGATCGCGCCCGCATCGGTCGCGACCGGCGACACCCGGGTGTAGAGGCCGGCGGCGCAGCCGGCAACCAAGAACACGCCGTGATTGGCGATGCAGCCTGCGCCGTCACGGCGCGCGTCGAAGTAGCGCTGCGCGACCCAGCGCTCGGGGAGCGCGTGCGCGAGCACGTCGGCCCAGACTTCGGCGAGCGTCTCGCGGCCGATCACGACCTCCTCGCCCTCGCAGCCATAGTCGGTCTTGAGCACCCAGGCCTCGCGCTCGGCGAGCAGTTGGGCACGGTCGGCCTGCTCCAGGCGCTGCGTGAACGGGATGGTGTCGCGGATGACGGCCTGGGCTTCCGGCGAGAAGCGGTGAAGCTCCTCCCAGCAAAATGCGAACGCCCGCTTGTTCTGGGGCAACACCGCGCCGAACGGGTTCAGCACCGAGACCTGGCCGGCGAGCTCGGCCGCGAGCAGCGCCGTGAGCGGACCGGTGAGCGGATCCGGATCGGGGAACGGCGCCTCGTCGTCGCGGATGGGCAGCCGTTCGCCCCACCAGTCGGTCTTGTAGTGGCGGAGCACGAGATCGAGCCGGCGGCCGAACATCGCGACGCCGTCACCGGGCAGCGGTTGCAGGTTGTACGGCGAGCCGAGCACGACCTCGGCGCCGAGCGCCTCGCACCAGCGCCGGTAGAGCGCGATGAGACCGAGATCGTCGGTGAGCTCGGTCGGGTAAACGATGCCGACGGTAAGCGCGCCTTCGCGGCCGGCGAACCGCGCGAGCAGGGCGGCGAAGCGCGGCCCGAGGTCACGGTTGAGATCGACGAAGCCCTCGGCCGCCGCGTGGTCGCCCAGGCACACAGCTTCGGCGAGGCCGCTCGGGGTGTCGCAGTTGACCTCGCAGACGACCGGAGTTGCGCCGGCGCGTGGGGTTGCGTCGGCGCCGGATGGCGCTCCGTCGCGCAGAAACACGTCGGCGCGCGCGAGCCCGTGCCACATCGGCGCCGACGCCTGCCACATCAATTTCTGCACGGGCGTCATCGCGAAGAAGTCGTCGAGCAGGCCGGGCGCGCGGTGGACGATGTGGCAGAGCTCGTCGAGCACGCCGGCGACCGATTCGGCCGCCGCGGCGAGGGCGGCGTGGTCGGCGGGCGTCAGCCAGTGCGCGCCCGCGTCGAAGCGTGGGCGCCCGTCGATCCAGGGGTCCGTGATCAGCCCTGAGTCGGTGAGCGAGCGGGCGAAGGTGGCGTAGTCGGAAACCGTCATCCGATCGCCGTCGCCAGCGCCGCCACCGCGATGTACGCGAGCCCCTCGATGAGGCCCACCTCGAAGTTGCGCTCCTGCACGACCAGGCGGTCGAGCGCGCGGCTGCGCATGCTCGGAGGACAGCCGACGAGTGGGCCGACGACGAACTGGCGCACCGGATAAAGCGCGACCGCGAGCAGCAGCGCGCCCGCATACGCGCGCAACGACGGACCCCACCCCGCGAACGTGCCCTCGGCGGCGTGAGCGACGACGAGCGCGAGCCCGAGCGTGAGGCCGACGAAACTCGTGGCGGCCGCCATGTTCCCGGCCAACACCTCCTGCGCGTCGTCGTAACGGGTCAGCGTGCGGTAGAGGACCTGCATGCCGAGCAGGGTCGCGACACCGATGACGAAGAAGACGACCGACACGCGCAGCGAGGCCAGATCACGCCCCGAGAAACAGTTGACGAGGATCCAGCTCACCGCCACGTAGTGGCCGCTGGCAATGAAACCGACGGCGGTGTTGCCGCGATCGAGCTCGGCGCGCATTCGGCTGCCCAGCAGCAGCCAGCTCGCCAGGTTTCCGCCCAGCCAGATCAGCACCGCGCCGATGCCCGTGTACGCCGCGCCCCATCCGAGCGCCGAGCGCCAGCCGGCCGATTCGCGGATTACGCCGTCGACGACCAGCATCGACAGAACCGCGAGACCCAGGATCAACCCGACCCGCGACAGGCCGCGGGCGATCGTGAGCTTGTTCTGCGGGATCGACGCCGGTTCGGCAGCTGCCGGGGCGCTCACGCGCCGCCCTCCGGCCTGGCGGTCACTTGCCCGTCTCCCGCGACATGATGAACAAGAGGAACCGGTCGAGCAGCTTGGCGACCATCGCGCCCGAGTGTAAGGCGGGGCCCCGGGACAGCGCTACATCGGAGCTGACGCCGTGGCTAGCGCGGGTTGTCCGGTGGAACGACCTGGACACCCTTGCCCGCGGCGCCGCCGGCCGCGGGCTTGGCGGCGGCCCGACGCTCTTCCTCCACGCGCTTGCGCTCCTTGGCGGCCTCGACGCCCCAGCGCTCGTCCTCGGCCTCGAGCTGCAGGCCGCCCGGGGCAGCGCTCTTCTGCGCCGCCGTCTTCTCGGGCGCTGAATTCTTCAGCCGCGCCGGCGGCGGCTCCGCCCGTTTAGGGGCGCCCGCGCACGACAGTGCGAGTAATCCGATCGCGCAAAACCGCCGCACCAATGTCATGGCAACCCCACCAGGGGAAAGTTTGCCACCTCGACGGTGGCGCCGCCAGGCGAGCGGACCCACTTTATCGACGAGGACGAAACGCGACGCCTGAGGTTGGAGATGTTTTCACGCGGCATCGGGATCCTGGTCAGCATGCTGTTGCCATTTCTGGCGATGGTTCTTCCGTTCGGGCACCTCGAGAAAATGAACGCGCTCGTCTGCGGCGGGCTGGCGCTGGTGCTATCGTTCGGGGCGCTGTCGTGGGATTGGTGCCGCCTCGGCGCCGCGGCGGTCGGTGTTTGGCTCGCGGCGTCCGCCCTCTTCTTCGCCCCGACGTTCGTGGAGGGGGCGACCACCGTCACCTCGGGCATCGCGCTGTTCTTCTTCTTGGCCGGTCCGTTCAGCGCGCGGCCGCGGGTGATCCGAGCCCATGTGCCCGCGTCGGACCCCGCGAACCACGACGCCAGAACGAAGCTCTCGCACGCCGCCTGACGGCGCGGCGGTGTCAGTCCGGACGCGGCATGAGATAGAGGACGCCGAGCACGATGAAGGCGGCGCCGGCGAGGCGCCGCAGCCACACCGGCGACACCACCCGGGCGATCGCGGTGCCGCCGATCACCGCGAGCGCCGACGTCGCGGCGAGCGCGAGCGCCGCACCCGCGAATACCGCCCACTTCGCCCGCGAGCCCGCGGCCATCGAAAGCGTCGCGAGCTGCGTCTTGTCGCCGAGCTCGGCGAGGAAAACCGTTCCGAGGGTCGAGAACAGCACCTTCCAGTCCATGCGCGAAACTATGCGCCGCTGTGGGGCGCGGGCCAAGCGGCGGCGGCATCGGCGCGGAGGATCCTCAGCGCAGCTCGACGCCGGCGGCGAACATGGCTTCGGTCGTGGCCCCGGGCGCGAACGCGAGCGACGTCCGGAGCAGCTGGACGCGGATCACGAGCGCGGGATCGTGGGCGGCGCCCGGTTGCGTGATGGCGCAACACCACCGGATCTCGGGATCCAGCCGTAGCACGCCGGGATCATCGGCAGTTCCCGTCGACGAGATAAGTCAGCGTACGTCGAACGCCACGCCCACCGTCGTTCCCGCCCAGAACCGCGCGGTCGAGCCGACGCTGCCGAGGGGGGCGACCTCCAGCGCGTAGGCGCGCGGGAACGCCTCGACGTGTACGCCGGCGAAGGCGGCGAGCTTGGCGCCGAGCCGCAGCCGAAGGTCGACCGCCACGCGGCCCCCGACGTCCAGGCGGGTGGCGGGCGTCGACGGTGACAGCCCGCTGCCTCGCGCCGTGAACGGCACCACCGCCAGCCCCAGCGCGCCGGTCAGCTCGACGCTCGGCGACAGCTGATGCCGCGCCACCGCCGACGCGCTGGCCGGGAACCGCTGCTGTCGCACCGTGACCGACGCGGATGTCGATGTCCGCTCGGTCGCCGACAGGATCCCGGCCGCCGCCGCCAAGCCGAACGCGCCCGAACCCACCGCGAATCGCAGCTCCGCGCCACCCGCGACGTCCTCGGTCGCGGCGCCGTCGAGGCGTCCACCCAGGCACACGTCCATCCAGGGTTCGCTCCCGACCGCGGCCGGCGGCGGTGGTGGCGGCGGTAGTGGCGCGACGATGCTGGGCGAGGGTGGGCCCGCGAACAGCTCGAACGTCGGCGGATCCAGCGCGAGGGTGATGAACACCGCCGCGACCCGCGCGCGCTCGCCGCAGTTTCGCTCGAGATCGGTGTACTGGCGCACCTGGCCGTACGCCGCGATCTCGAACTTGTCGCCCAGATCCGTCACGCGCGGCGGGCGCGCGTCCGGTTGCGCCGCCGGCTTCCCCAGCGCCGGGATCAGCGCCGCAATCACCGCCTGGCGGCTCGGGCATTCTCCCGTGACCTCCACCGATTCGGCGACGGGCGCCGCGGCGCTGGTCTCCCCCGTGGGCGTGCCCCCCAGAGCCAGCACCCATCCCGCGAGCACGGTTACATTCATGCGACGGTCACCCGATAACACTGAGCTTCGAAATGCGTCGTATGCTACTGAGGTCCCGATCCCCAGCGCCAGGAAGATCATGCATCGCGCGCGATCGCTCCCGAAGCTCGTCGTCCCGATGTGGGTCGGCCTCGTCGTGGCCTCGACGCTGGGCGCGGCCGGGTGCGGTCGCTCGGTGCACCTCGGCCAGCTCGGCGACGGCGGCGGCGGCCCACCGGACACCGGCAACGGCTCGCCCGATGCCACCGACGGCGGCAGCAACGTCTTGTGGCAGGCGACGTTCGAGCCCGGCGATCTCTCGGAGTGGATGGCCGACGGGAACGGCGGCGCCTACGTCGTAGGTGCCGGCGTCGCGCCCGCGGTGACGACCGCCTTCGCCCACCGCGGCAGCTACGCCGGCATCGCGGCCGTGATGCCCACCGCCAGCGTCGTGGCCGACTCGTATTGGTTTCGCACTCAGCCGAGCCCTGACGCCGCGTACTACAGCGCTTGGTACTTCATTTCCGGTTCGATTCAGGTGCAAAGCTGGCTGAGTCTGATTCACCTCCGCGTCAGCACGTCGGGCGACGGCCACAACCTCGTGCCGGTCTGGGACTTCAACGCCAACCAGCGTCCCGACGGCAGCTTGGTCCCCCACCTCTACAACTTCCTGATGAAGGTGAACTTCGAGCAACAGACGCTCGCCGCGTGGCCGCGGGCGACCTGGTTCCACCTCGAGATGTACCTGCGCAAGTCGCCCACCAACGGCCAGATCACCATTTGGCAGGATGACGTTCAGGTCCTCAACGTCACCGGCGTCCCCACGGCGTCGACCGACTGGATCGAGTGGGCCGTCGGCAATGCGTCCGACGGCATCTCGCCGTCGCCGGCGATCGTTTACGTCGATGACGCCGCCATCAGTCTGACGCGGCTCGGAGATCAGCCCTGACGTTCGCATAATCAGGGTGGAAGGCTCACAAATTGTCTGGCTCAGTGTGTCGAACGGCGCGTTTGTGCCCTGACGCCTGGCGCGGCGCGGAAAGTAGTGAAGCTTGCTGCGCTGCCCTCCCATCTCCTGTTTAGCTTGATTGAAATGCACCCCGCCCCACTTCGTTCCCAGCGCCGCGAAGAGCCGCCACGCCACCTCACCGTGGTGGCCGGGGGCGGGGGCGTCGCCGCGGCTCCTGGGGCACCGGTCGGGACCTGGGCGGCGAACAACCAGCGCGACGCCGCGTTCCGGGAAATCTACGACAACTGGTTCGACGACGTCGTGCGCTGGCTTTACGCGCTCGGCGTTCCGACGTCGGACACCGAGGATCTCGCGCAGGAGATCTTCCTGGTCGTCCGCCGCAAGCTAGCGCGCTTCGACGGCGGCAACCTGGCCGGGTGGCTGTATCGCATCGCGCAGCTGACGGTGCGCGACCACCGCCGGCGCGCCTGGTTCAAGAACCTCGTGATTCGCCGCAAGGACATCGACCTGACACGGATTCCCGGACACACCGACAGCCCAGCCCGCAATTACGAGGACGCGGAGAGTCGGCGCATCTTCCAGTCCTTGGTCGCGAAGATGAGCGAGAAGCTGCGTAGCACTTTCGTGCTGTTCGAGATCGAAGGTTACGCGGGAGAAGAAATTGCGCGCATCCAGGACATCCCACTTGGGACGGTCTGGACGCGGTTGCACCACGCACGCAAGGAGTTTTGGAGACTGGTGAACGATCAGCGCAGCCCCGAGGAGACGAAACGATGAACCGGTTGAGAGATTACGTGGGGGAGGATCCCGGATCTGAGCGCGGGCTCGGGCTGTTGCGGGCCACCCCGCCCACGCCGGCGATGCCCGACCTCAAGCGCCGGGTTTGGCACTCGCTTCAGCAGTCCCACGTTTCGTCGGGGAGCCGTGCCCGCCTGGGCGGCATGCGGGTTCTCGCGCTTGCCGGCACCATCATGCTGCTGGCGGGCACCGCGGGTGCCGTGATCAGCGGCCGCTGGATCGTTCCCGCGCTCGAGCGCGCCCAGTTGGCCTCCGTCGCCGCGACCAGCGCGCCGCGCGCCGAAAAGCCGCGCGCCGCCCGTCACGTCGTCCGCGCGGCCCCGGAGGACATCATTCAGGAGGAGGCCGCTCCCGCCCACGTCAGACGCCGCGCACCGGTCGAGCGCGCGTCGAGCCGCGCCACGATCGCGCCCGTGCGGACGACCGCGCCCGCCAACGGCGAGCGGACGGTGGTATTCGACGCCCTGGTGGCGCTGCGGCGCGATCACGACCCGCGCCGCGCCAGCGCGCTGCTCGACAGCTACCTCGCCACGCACCCGCAGGGGCCGCTGCGCGAAGAGGCGATCGTCCTGTCGATCGAGGCGGCGGACGCGCGCGGCGACCGCGCGCTCGCCCAGACCCTGGCGCACCGGTACCAAGCAGAGTTCCCCGGCGGCCGGTTCCGCCAGTTCGCGCAGAACCACACCGACGCCGACTGATTTAGAGCCTGACGAGGGACCGGGGGGTCCTCAAGGTCAGGGAGGATGGGCCCGCGCGAGGCTAGTCGCGCGCGGCCCATCTTTTTTTTGTGATGGGGACCCTGAGAGGGTCCCCAAACCCTCCCGCGACGAGCTCCGGCGGGCAAAGCCCGCCTACGCTCACGCGAATAGGGAACCCGCGGGCGCGAGCCTTGCTACGCGTACATGCGGCGGTTTGCCCTCGCCCCGCGAAGCGGGGAGAGGGTAAGGGTGAGGGGCCGCCGGCGGTAGGCCGGTCAGGTGGCGCGGATGGTGGGCGGTTGCGGGGCGCCGGCCGGGGTGGCGACGACCTGGTAGAGGTTGTGTTGGCGGGTGCGGAAGTAGGCCGCGCTCACCAGCAGATAGAATTTCCACGAGCGGTAGAAGCGATCGCCGTAGCGCTCGCGTAGGCGCGGCCAGGCGGCGTCGAAGTTCTGCCACCAGGCCATCAGGGTGCGGTCGTAGTGAGGGCCGATGTTCTGGACGTCTTCGGGGACAAGGATGTCCTCCATCGCGGTCGTGAGCTGCCCGAGCGAGGGGATGGCCGCGTTCGGGAAGATGTACTTCTCGAACCACGGATCGATCTGCGTGCGCGCGTTGCTGCCGCCGATGGTGTGGATGAAGGCGATGCCGCCCGGGACCAGGCAGCGCACGGCCTGCTTCATGTAGTCGCGATGGTTCTTGGGGCCGACGTGCTCCATGAGGCCGATTGACACCACCGCGTCGAAGCGGCCAGTCGCGCTGCGGTAGTCGTCGAGCCGGATGTCGATGGGCAACTTCGGGTAGTGCTGCTTGGCCCACGCCACCTGTTCGCGCGACACGGTGTAGCCGACGACGTTGGCGCCGTAGTTCTCGGCGGCGAACGAAGCGAACCCGGCCCACCCGCAACCGAGATCCAGCACGCGCGCGCCGGCGCGGAGACCGATCTTGCGGCACACGAGGTCCAGCTTGGCCTCCTGGGCGGCGTCCAGCGTGTCGGCGTTCTTCCAGTAGGCGCAGGTGTAGACCATGCGGCGGCCGAGCATCGCCTCGTAGAGATCGTTGCCGACGTCGTAATGGCGCTCGCCCACCTCGAACGCGCGGGCGGCCTGCCGGTTGAAGAGCCGCGCCCGCACGAGGTGCAGCCCGAGCACCCAGTTCCCGGTCAGCATGTCCTGCACGCCCGCGCGCACCACCCTGTCGATCATCTGGTCGATGGCGTCGCAGTCCCACCATCCGTCGGTGAAGCTTTCACCCACCCCCAGGGTGCCGTCGCGCAGCACCCGCTGGTAGACGCGCGGGTCGTTGATGCGGACGTCCCAGGGGGCGTCGCCCCCGACGGTGATGCCGGCGCGGGCCAGCGCCTCGCCCATGAGGTCGGCGGCACGCCGCTCGTCGAACGCGCCCAGCAAGCTTTGCGCGACGGCGTTCATATCGCCGCCCTCGGGGCAGGCGTCTTCGGGGCGGACCGGCGGCCGAGCCAGCGCTCGGCGCCGGAGAGCGCGAGGTCGACGATCGGCGGCGCGGGCAGCCGGGCGCCGGAGAACATCCACGCGAACCCGGTGGCGATCGCGCGCCGCCCCAGCCGACCGAGACGAGACGGCGCGGCCGACGGCGCCGGTGCGTCCGGCGGCGGCGATGCGTCCGGCGGCGACGATGCGTCCGCCTGAACGCGGCCCGCGGGCGCGGCGCGCCAGGCGGCGGCCGCCTCGCGCAGCCGGAACACGCGCCGGTACTCGCCGATGAGCGGGTGCGCCGCCAGCCGCTCGGGGTAGCGCGCCGGCTCGCCCGCCAGGATTACCTCGGCGCAAACGCGGCCCGAGACCACCGCCGGCAAGATTCCCTCCGCGGTCAGCGGCTGCGCGAGGCCCAGGCTGTCGCCCACCAATAACCGCCCGCCGCGGCCGTCGCCGTCGATGGCCGCCGCGCCGTCGAGGTGCGCCGGATCGAACAGGTAGTAAGCGTAGCCCTTCATCGCCTTGGGCTCGAGCTCGGGTGCGGCGTCGCTCGGCACGTGGCCGGCGGCGAGGAAGTGCGCGCGCGCCTGCTGCCAGGCCGCCCGCACCTCGCCCGGCTCCACGGTGCCCGAGCCCACGTTGAGCCAGTCGGTCTTGGGCACGTTCCAAGAATAGCCACGCAGATCGTCGTGGAGCAAGAGCTCGGGCTCCCCGTCGCCGCCGGCGCGTGCGCGCGCCACCGCGGCGGGATCGGCCGGAAACTCGTGCTCCTGAACCCCGACCGGACCCTGCGGGCGGGGCGGGGCACCGAGCCGCGCCACCGGACAGTGCGTGCCGCCCGCGCCGACCAAAAATCGCGCGCGCAGCCCGGCGATGCTCCACAGCCCGTCGTCGTCGCGCGTGATGTCGGGGACCTGAACCCCGAGGTGCAGCTCGGCGCCGCTGCGGCGGAGCAGGAAGTCATCGAGCTCGTAGCGACGAATGAACCAGCCCCGGCACGCGATCGATCGCGTTTCGCCGCGATACGCGACGTGGCAGGTGTTCCACTCCCACAGCCGCCCCGGGTAGTCCCCGGGCGCCAACGCCAGCGCGTCCCAGATCGGCGCCGACAGCCAGCCCCCGCAGAGCTTCACCCGCGGGAACTCCGCCCGGTCGACCACCGCCACCCGCGCCCCTCCACGCTCGAGAAAATGCGCGCACGCGCTTCCCGCCGGTCCCCCGCCGACGACGATCACGTCCATGACCTCGGTTTTCACGGCAGGCATAATGGGTTCACAGCGCCCAAATCGCTACTCGTTCCTCGCGTCACCGGGGTCATCGTCCCGACAGCGCGGGGAGGCGCTGCAGGATCGCCTCCGGCAGGTTGCGGACGACCAGCATGATCGGGCGCCAGAACCAAGGAAGGTAGGCTTCGGTCCGGCCCCCATCGATCGCGGCGACGATGCTCGCCGCGACCCGATCGGCGCGCGCGAACAGGGCGTTCTTCGTGTGCCCGGTCGTCATCGGCGTGTCGACCGGGCCCAGCTTGAGCGTGTGAACACCGACGCCCCGCGACCAGAGCCGCGTGCGCAGGCCTTGCAAGTAGACGTTCAGCGCCGCCTTGGACGCGCCGTAAGTGTAATTGCGGGGCCGCCCGCGATCGCCGGCGACGGACGAGAGCACCGCGATGTGGCCCGGTCCCGCGGTCTCGAAGTGAATGCCCAGCGGTATCAGCAATGCCACGACCGAGCCAAAGTTGGTGGCGATGATCCGGTGCGCTTCAGCAACGTCGCGCTCGCTGGCCAGCTGATCACCAAGCAGCCCGTGCGCGACGATCGCGACGTCGATTTTGCCGCCGAGGCTCTCGAGCGCCTCCGCGACCGCGCTCGCCGCCGCCCCCGGATCGTTGAAGTCGACCGCACGGGACCCCGCGACCGCGTCGCCGCGCGCCTCGACCAGCGCGCGCAGCTTCGTCGGGTCTCGCCCGACCAGAAACAACCGCGCCCCCCGCCCCGCGTAGATGCGCGCCACGTCGGCCGCGATGGCCGACGTCGCGCCAAAGATCGCGACGCGGGGCGCGGGATCACTCACGCGGCGATACTACGCTGGGAAGAGTCGCATCGCGCCGCCGCTTCATCGAAGCGGGCGGCACGGAGACCCGGTCTCCGCGTTACGGGTTGCAGGCGGTGCCGCCAGCGTCACAGCCGTTGAGGCACGCCGTCGTCGTGGTCACGCAGGAGGCGGTGGCGTCGCACATCTCGGCGGACGTCAGGACGTCGACCGTGCACGACGGGCCGGCGCCGCACGGCGTGCCAGTCGGCTTGTCACCACCGGCGACGCAGACCTGGGTTCCGGTCCCGCAGGAGAACGTCCCGTCCTCCTTGCAGGGATTCGTCGGATGGCAGACGCCGCCCGCGGTGCACGCGACGCAAGCGCCCGCGTTGCACACCTGGTCCGAGCCGCAGGTCGTGCCGTTGGCTAACACGATCCCCGTGTCGGTGCAGACCTTCGCGCCGGTGGTGCAGCTGAAGATCCCCGTGTGGCAGGGGTTGCTCGGCGTGCAGGGGTCTCCGGCCGCGCAACCCATACATGATCCGTTGGCGCACACCATGTTGATCCCGCACGAGCTGCCGTTGCTCTTGTTGGTGGTCTCGTCGCACACCGGCGCGCCGGTCCCGCAGGAGATTGTCCCGTTCTTGCACATGTTGGCCGGATTGCAGGCCATCCCCACGGTGCACGCCGTGCACGTTCCGTTGTTGCAGACCCGGTTCGTCCCACACGTGGTGCCGTTGTTCTTGTTGCCGGTCTCGTTGCACACCATCGTGCCGGTCGAGCAGGCGTTCACGCCGGTCTTGCACATGTTCGCAGGCTGACAGGTCGTGCCCGCGGTGCACGGCGAGCACGTCCCGTTGTTGCAGACCATGTTGGCGCCGCACGTGGTGCCATTCGGCTTGTTGGTGGTTTCGCCGCAGGTGGAGATGCCGGACGCGCACGTCGTCGCGCCGTTCTTGCACATGTTCGAGGGCGGGCAGGGCGTCCCCGCGGTACACCCGGAGCACGCTCCGTTGTTGCAGACCTGGTTGGTCCCGCACGACGTCCCGTTCGGCTTGTTGCCGGTCTCGGCGCACATCGATACGCCCGAGGCGCACGAGGTTGCGCCTGTCTTGCACACGTTCCCGGGCGAGCAGGTGGTGCCCGCGGTGCAAGCGGAGCACACGCCGTTGTTGCACACCAAGTTCGTCCCGCACAGCGTTCCGTTGGACTTGTTGCCGGTCTCGGCGCAGACCGATGCGCCGGTCACGCACGACGTCGTGCCGGTCTTGCACACGTTCGGCGGCTGGCAGCTCGCCCCTCCCGTGCACGACACACACGCCCCGTTGCTGCACACGCGGTTGGCGCCGCACATGGATCCGTTGACGAGGTTGGTGCCCGTGTCCGCGCAGCTGATGGGCGCGCAGGAGGTGAAGCCCGCGTGGCAGGGATTGGTCGGTGTGCACGCGAGCCCGGCGGTACACGCGACGCACTGGCCGGCGCTGCACACCAAGTTCGTCCCGCAGCTGGTTCCGTTGGCGACGTTCCCGGTCGCCGTGCAGACCGGTCCACCCGTGTTGCACGTGGTGGTTCCGGTTCGGCAGGGTTGGTTGGGGACCGAGCAGCTGGTCCCGGACATACAGGTGCCGCACGTGCCGGTGCCGTTGCAGACCCGGTTGAGCCCACACGACGTCCCGGGCGCCAGGTTGGTCCCCGTGTCGGTGCAGGTTGGGCTTCCGGTCGAGCACGCGAGGGTTCCGATGTGACAGGTGTTGGCGGGCGCGCAGGTGGCCCCAGCCTGACAGGTGGCGCAGTCGCCGCTCTGGCAGACGAGATTGGTCCCACAGGACGTGCCGTTGGGCTTGTCGCTCATCTCGGTGCACACCGCCGCGCCGGTTGCGCAGCTGATCGCGGCGGTGCGGCACGGCTTGTCGGTGAGCGCGCAGTCGGCGCCGGCGGTGCAGGGGACACACGCACCGCTGCTGCACACCATGTTGTCGCCGCACACGGTGCCATTCGCCTGCGGCTGCTGGGTGTCCATGCACCCGTTACCGGGGCAGGTCGTGGTTCCCAGGTGGCACACGTTGGTCAACGTGCACGGCGATCCGGGCGTGCACGCGGGGACGTCAGCCCCGCCGTCCCGATTGCCGCCGCCGCTCGTGCCCGCGACCCCGCTCGTGCCCGCGCCGCCGCTCGTGCCCGCGACCCCGCTCGTGCCCGCGACGCCCGTGGTGCCGCCACGACCCGCGATCCCGCTGGTCCCGCCCGCTCCCGGCGTCCCGCCGTCGAGATCCGGGTTGGCGCGCAGCCCGCCGCAAGCCACCACCGAGCTACTCAGGAGCACGCACGCGAGCCATCTACGATTGAGCATCACGACTCCAACGGTTCAGAAACGAAGGCTGCAGCTCACACCACGCGACACGACATCGGGGACACATCCGAACGCCTGCGCGGCGCCCGCGGGCTCCGCGGTTCCGTTTCGCGACAGCAGGAACAATACCGACGCGCCCGCCGCCAGCGCCCCCGCCGCCGCGAAGCCCACGATCGAGAAGGTGATCGCGCGGTCGTAGTCGTCCTTGAGCGGTTTGCACGCCTCCGACAAGCTGCCGGTCCCGCAGTCCTTGCCGTATGCGCCGCCGACCATCCCCATGTGGTTGTTGAACGCGTCCTGCGCGCTCGCCGCCGAAAACACCTCGAGCGTCCCGAACGCCAGCGCCGCGACCGCGACGCCGCCCGCGATCAGCGCGGACACACGCAGCACGCCCGTGTTCGACGCCGGCGCCGATTGCGCCCGCTCGACCCCCGGCGTGGCCGTCGCCGTGGCCGTCGCCGTCGCGTTGGAGGGCGCCGCGCTCGACCCCAGCGTCGTCCCACTCGCAGCGGGTGGCGGCTCCGTGACCGCGGGCGCGCGCGCCACGGTCGGATCGGGCGCCAGTGCAAAGCTGCGTTGCTCGCGCTTCCCGCCCACGATGGTGACGGTCTCGGTGGTCGGCACGTATCCGTTCGCGCGCACCTGCACCTCGGCCCGTCCTTTATCGACACGGACGGGCGCCGCCAGCGGCGCGTGTCCGGCGGGAAGGCCGTTGACCAGGATCTCCGCGCCCGCGGGCGTCGCGCTGATCGCGAGCTCGCCGATGTTGCGCTTGGCGTCCTCGAGCTGTCGCCCCAGATCCGGCTTGTTCTTCGCTATCCAGGGATGGTCCGGCGCCGCCAGCGCCTCGGTGAGATACCGCTCGGCCTCGAGAAAGTGCCCGAGCTCCATCTCGACCAGTCCGAGGTGCGCCGCGGTTCGCGGCGACGGCGCCGTCTCGTACGCCTTCTCGAAGATCGGCAGCGCGCGCCCGGGCTTGCCCTGCGCGCGAAGCTGCAGCCCCTGTCGGATGAGCGCCTCACTCTCCGCCGCCGGGTTGCCGGCGATCGCCGGCCGCGCCAGACCCGCCATCACCACCGCGACCAGCGCGCAACCCAAGCTTCTCGCCCAGCTGTGCCTCACGTTCTTCCCCCGTCTTCAGTCGAGCAGCGGAACCCGCCGCTTGCGCGCCGGCTTCTTCACGACCGCGGCTTTGGCCGCCGCCGCCGTCGTCGTCACGGCCGGCCGCCGCGCGATCGCGGGCGCCGGGTTCGCGAGCACGGACTCCGCGGGGGGGCGGGATTCGGCGACGGCTGGCAGAGCTTCCTTCGCCACCGGTGCGGGGTCGGCGACGACCGGCGCGGCTTCCTTCGCCGCGGGTGCGGGGTCGGCGACGACCGGCGCGGCTTCTTTCGCCGCGGGCGGGGGCTCCGCAACGACCGCCGGTTCCGGCTGGGGCTGCGGCATCGCGACGATCTCGGGGGCCGCCGTCGCTGGCGGTGTCACCTGAACCGTCGACGTCGCGTAAGTCTGCTGCTTGGCTCGCCCCGACCCGCCACGGCTCAACACCAGCGCCACCGCGCCAATCGCGATCGCCATCCCGGCCGCGACCCGGGGCCACGGACCCGCGAGCCAAGAGCTCGGGCGCAGGTCGTCGCCATCCGGGAACGCACCATCGGCGCCCAAATTGAACGGAAGCTGCGCCGGTCCGAGCGCGACCGCTGGAACCAGCGACGGCTCCGAGACCTCGGTCATCTCGTACATCTCGGGCGACTCGGGCGGCAGCGTCTTCACGAATGGGCTCGGCGTCGCCGCCTCCGCGACGATGGCGGGCGACGACGGCGAACGCCGCCGCAGCCCACGCAGCCGCGACTGCAAGAGCTCGGATGACCAGTCCCGATCGGCCACCGCCTCGGGCACGGTCGACTCGGGCACGGTCGGCTCCGCGGCCACCGCCTCGGGTGCCGCCGCATCCGCCGCATTCGGCTCCGCTGCATCCGGCGCCGTCGCATTCGGCACCGTCACCTCCGGCGCCGAGCTGTCTGGCGCCGTCACCTCTTCGTGCCCGCCGCTGCGGCGCTCGGCGAACGTCCCTTCCCAGAACAGCCGCACGCGCCTCGACGCAAACGGCAGCAGCGCGCGTCCGAGCTCGGTCACGCCCGCGAACCGCGCCGCCGGCTCGCGGCTCATCGCCTTGAGCACGATCGCTTCGATCGCGGCGGGCAGTCCGGGCGCGAACGTGCTCGGCGGCTGCGGCCGACCGGCCGCGATCGCCTGCAGCACCACGTTCAGGTTGTCGCCGTCGAACGGACGCCGCCCCGCCAGGCACTCGTAGCTGATGACCCCGAGCGCGTACTGATCACTCGCGGGCCCCGCCGCCCTGCTACTCACGACCTGCTCGGGCGATAGGTAACACGGCGAGCCGAACAGCGTGACCACGCCTTTTATCGACGCCCGCTGCGGGATCGCCAGCGGCTCGGTGTCGGGCGACAGCGAGATCCCGAAGTCGAGCACCTTGGGGTGCACGCTGCCGTTGCGGGGGACGAGGAAGATGTTGTGGGGCTTGAGGTCGCGATGGGTGATTCCCAGCCGATGCGCCGTCGCGATCGCGCCGCACACCGGAACCAGGATGTCGGCGGTCTCCTCGGGCGACAGCGCCCCCGAACGCGCAAGCCGCTCGGCCAGGTTCTCGCCGCTCAAAAGCTCCATCACCAAGAACAGGCGTCCGCCGGTCTCGCCGCCGTCAATCACCTCGACGATGTGCGGGTGGCGCACCCGCCGCGTCACCCGCGCTTCGAGCAGAAACCGCGCGCGCGCCTCGGGCACGGTCGCGAGCCGCCGATCGAGGACCTTGATCGCGACCGGCTTGTCGTCCTCGGTCTGGCGCGCTTCGTAGACAGCGCCCATCGCGCCGGCGCCGATGAGCCGAACGACTTTGTATTTCCCGAGCTCTGTCCCCACCGCGAGCTCTGCGGTCGCTTCCTCGTTCACCCTCTGCTCCACACTTGATGCCCCCCAACGAACGAGCGGATCTTGCATGTTCGTTAAGTTCGTAAATATAGTTTATGAAGTACCACGAACCTTACCTAGCTTCCAACGTAGTTACCGGAGAAGTTTCCGCTAGCGTCCCCCACGGGTCAGAAAAAATCAGCCTCCGTAGTTGTTTACGCCGGCGCCGGATTGCCGGACGGGTGTCCGAGACTGGTCGGACGGCCGTGTTCGCGCGGGGAGGCGTGGTTGTATATCAGCGGAATTACGTGGTTTTTCTCTGGAGGCCAGCCCGGCCCGAGCGCTGACATTGGTGATCAATCGAGGAAGGGATGGCCATTCTCCGCGACCGCATAGTGAGACGGCGCAAGGCGCGTCGCGAAACGGGCGATGCTGCGGCGGTTCGCCGGCTAAGCTTCGCTCATGCGCAGGGACATCGTCGAGCTCAGCATGAAGCCGGGGGACGGGGTGGTGAAGATGGGGGCCGCCGTGCAACTCAACCTATTCGCGCGAGACGGCGGCGGCGGGACCGACCTCATCCCTGGCAACATGGCGGCCTGGTCCAGCTCCGCCGATCGCGTCGCCGAGGTGAACCGACAGGGCCGGCTCACCCCGCGAAGCGCCGGTGCTGTGACCATCACCGCCCGCTACGCCGAGCAGAAGGCCACGGCGGTGTTCACGGTCGTCGACTGACAGCGGGAGCGCGCGGCCTTCCTAGAAACTGGTGTTCTGGAATCTGATCGTGAGTGACTGTCGCAAGGTTCGTTGACGTTCAGGGTGAATGCCCTTTCGCAGAGGCAGGCCATGACGATCGGCTGCCCGCCGGCGCTGCAAATCCTGCCACCAACCGCGGTCTCGTGACAGTATCGAACGCAGCATCGCTGTGCGTCTGTGTCGTCAGGCGGCGACGGTGAGCTCGAGGAGTGCACACGCGCCATGCCACGTTCTACGCTCATGTCGAGGTACGAGTCGTTTCTGCGTCGGCCGCGTCGGCTCGCGCCGGTGTGGAGCGGATTGGCCCTCTGTTTGGCGTCGGCCCTGGGCTGTGACGGCGGCCAGGGGGCGGTCACCGGCGCGGCGGGATCGCACCCAGGCGGCGCGGGCGGGACGAGCGTTGCGGGCTCAGCCGGCACCGCGGGGCCCGGGGGAACCACCGGAACGGGCGGCACGACTGGCTCCGCCGGCACGACCAGCTCGGGTGGCACGGCAGGGCCCGGTGGCACCACCGGAACCGGGGCCACGGCCGGCGCGACCAGCTCAGGCGGTACGACAGGCACGGCGGGGACGTCCGCGTCGGGCGGTACGACCGGTTCGGCAGGGACGGGTGCGGGTGGCACAGGCCAGGGCGCGGGCGGCAGGGGCGGGTCGGGCGGGGACGGGCGCGGTGGATCCGGTGCACGAGGGGGAGCGGCCGGCCTCGCGGGAGGGAGCGGGGGCGCCGGAGGCGGCACCGCCGGGGCCGGTGGCGCAATGTTGTCGGGCGGGTGCGGGAAGCCACGCACGCTGCAGAACGGAACCATTACCCTCACGTTCAACAACGCTTCGCGGAAGTACATCCTGCGCGCCCCCGACGGGTACGACAACAACCACGCCTACCGGCTGGTCGTGGCCTACGCCGAGTCCGGGTCATCGGCGATGTCGGTGGCGACCAGGAATTACTTCACGATGGCAACCTTGGACACCGGCAAGACCACCATTTTCGTCGCTCCCGACGCCGTAAATGGGGACGGACAATGGAGCAAGTCCGACGTCCAGTTGACCGACGCGATTCTGGCGCAGGTCGAAGGAGATCTCTGTGTCGACAAGACCCGAATCTTCGCGACCGGATTCAGCTTCGGCGGGGGCATGGCCATCGCCGTCGCGTGTACGCGCGCCGACGTGTTCAGAGGTGTCGCCTTCTTTTCGGGGGCTGATCTCACCGGCTCATGTACTGGGACCCTGACCAAGCCCATCGCCTACTATGCCTCGCAGGCTAGCCAAGACAGCACCGGTACGCCCATGCCGAGTAGCGGCAAAGTGAAGCAGGCGGAGTTCGCCGCGGTGAACGGCTGCACACCGGAGCCGAATGCATTGAACTTCCCAGCCGCCGGCCAACCGCACACGTGCACGATCTACAAGAACTGCTCCCCGGGACATCCCACCGTGTACTGCGTCTTCGACGGTCCGCACGGATGGGAGCCGAGGGATCCAGGTCAATCGATGAGCTGGAATGCCCCCGAAGCGTGGAAGTTCATCACGCAGTTCTGACCGGCGAGGCCATGGCGTCCATCCTCGACTCCTTTCGGCAGGTGTCCACGGAAACGGATCAAGCCCATCGTGAGGCGACTCGACCATACATCGACCGACGATGTAGGTGTGGTGGGGCGAGACGGCGGCCAAGCCGGTCGGCGAAAGTCGGTACGTTGTTTCACACAAATGCGCCGGCTCGCGCAATCTATTGTGCCACTCTTCCTGCTAAGGACGATTTCCGGCGAGTTGGCAGCATTCCACTGGCGCCCGCTGGTTTAGCCATCACCGACCGTGAACACGACGCGGACTCTTAGAAAAGGAACAACCCATGAGTTGCACTAGCGACCCGCCATCGTGCTCCGTTCGCGGGCGCGGCACTCGTGCCGCACAGCGGCGCGCACGCGGTCGTGCCGGGCTCACCTTCGTGGTTCTACTTGGTGCTGCGTGTACCGGCAGCATCGGCCCGCTGGGGCAAGGCCCGACCCCGACCCCGACCCAGGCCGGAGGCGGAGGCGCGACGGGTTCCAGTCAAGGCGGGGGCGCGTCGGGTTCCGGCCAAGGCGGAGGCGCGGCGGGCTCCAGCCAAGGCGGAGGCACGTTGGGAACCGGCGGCACGACGCCCGTCGTGCTCAGCAAGGGTGGAGTGATGTTACGCTTGCTCACTCAAGCCGAGTATCTCGCCTCGGTCCGGTCGCTGCTCGGCACCCTCACGACCCAGCTGACGCCGCCCGAGGATAACTCGGTCGCGGGGTTCGTGTCGGTGGGAGCCGGCCAACTGTCGGTGACCGACGGGGCGGCGACGGCGTACGAAACCGCGAGCCAGGCAGCGACAGCCGAGGTCTTCGGCAATACCCAACGCTGGCAGACGCTCGTGGGCTGCGCGCCGAAGCCGGATCTCAGCGACGCCTGCGTGACCACCTACATCAGGACCTTCGGGCGCGCCGCCTTCCGACGCGACCTCACCGAAGAAGAAGTGCAGCAGTGGTTGGGGGTGGCCAAGAACGCCGCGATGCTGGCGGGCACCGCCGCGTATGGGCTGTCGACGGCGACGTCCGGACTGCTTCAATCGCCGCACTTCCTCTATCGGGTCGAGGCCAACGCGGTCGACAGCAGCAACGGTCGCCTGAAGTACGACGGGTTGTCGATGGCGAATCGCGTCTCTTACTTGCTGACCGGTGGGCCACCGAGCGCGGCTCTGTTGGATGCCGCCAAATCGGGTCAGCTCGACACCGCGGACGGCGTCAAGACCGCTGCGGCGCCCTTGCTGACGAATTCCGCTCTCACCGATCGCATGGCGGCGTTCTTCAACGAGTACGTCCAAGCTCCGCAGGTGATGGCCATCGCCAAGAGCACGACGCTGTTCCCGACCTTCACGACCGCCCTCAAGACCTCCATGCTGACGGGCGCCCAGATGTTCATCAAGAACATCGTGCTGGGAGCCAATGCGGACGTGCGGTCACTCTATGACAGCGACACGACGTACGCGGACGCCAGCCTCGCCACCCTCTACGGCGTGACGGCGCCGGCCTCCGGGTTTGGCCAGGTGAAGCTTCCCGCGACCAACGGACGCGCGGGTATCTTGGGTCAAGCCGCTGTGATTGCGGGTCAATCCCAGTCCGACCGCACCTCTCCGACCCGGCGAGGGATTTTCATCCTAGAGTATCTCTTGTGCACGGCGGCGCCTCAGCCCCCGGGCGGCGTCGACTTGACGGTTGTTCCTCCTGATTCGACGCATACGACGCGTCAGAACCTGGAGGCTCATCGCGTGGATGTGAGGTGCGCTACATGCCACTCGATTTTCGACCCGATGGGGCTTGCGCTCGAGCATTTCGACCCGATCGGACGGTATCGGGAAAAGGAGAACGGGTTGGCCATTGACGCCACGGGTACCCTGAGCGGCATGGCCTTCGATGGAGGAGCGCAGCTGGGCGCCGTGTTGAAACAAGAGCCGAGGGCGACGGCCTGCATGTTGCGCAATTTCTATCGCTACGCGAACGGCCGCGCGGAAGACGACAAGGACCTGGCCCAGATCGACGTTCTGGTCAAGGCGCTCGCGGCGCGCAACTATGTCTGGAGCGGTTTGGTTGCAGACTTCGTGGCCAGCGACGCCTTCCGTTCCGCCCCCGCACTGCCTGTCATGACAGGGAGCATGTAAATGGAAACCCTCAAGAAGCTCAAATTCTCTCGGCGGCACGCTCTCCGCGGCATCGCGTCGGGCGTCGGTGTCTCGCTGTGGCTGCCGGTGCTGGACGTCATGTGCAACGAGAACGGCACCGCGTTCGCGCAGGGAGCGCCGCTGCCCACGACCTTCGGCATCTTCTTCTGGGGCAACGGGGTCTATCCAGGATCAAACTGGACGCCGAGCGGCACGGGTGACGGCGACGCCTGGCAGCTTCCTCCGGCTCTGTCGGCGTTCTCCACGCTCAAGGGCGACATGACGTTCGTCACCGGGCTGGACATGCTGTCGGCGGAGTTCAAGGGACATGGCTGGGGCGCGGTCTACGTCCTGGCTGGCGGTGACGGCACGATTTGCAACACCATCGGTGACATCTCGAAGTCGCCCAACGGCGGAAAACCCGAGACGTCCCAGGGCACGCAGTGGCTGCCGACCATCGACCAGCTGGTCGCGAACGCCATCCACAAGAACGAGCCCTACAAGTCGCTCGAGACGGGCATCCTGAAGTACACGGGCATCAACATGGGCACGGCGAGCCTGAATCTCGCCCACATCGGCCCGAACATGCCCTTGGCGCCCGAGCGGGATCCCGTGAAGTTTTTCAATAAGCTGTTCAGCACGGGCGCGCCGCCCTCGATGGGCACCGGGCTGCCCATTGATGTGTCCAACAAGCTCCGGCGCAGCATCCTCGACGCCGTGCTCGCCGACGCGAGGCGCTTGCAGATGACTCTGGGTTCGGCGGACTCGAGGCGTCTCGAGGCTCACATGGAGAGCGTGCGGACGCTGGAGCTGCGCATTTCCACGACGAGCGGCACCGGCGGCACCGGCGGCGGGGGCACCGGCGGTTCCAGCGGTTCGACCTGCCCGAGCCCGGCGACTCCGACGGCGCCCGCGGCGAACAGCGACCTGTCGAAGCTCACCGCTACCAGCACCGCCATGAACCAACTGATCGCGGCGGCGCTCTCGTGCAACATGACGCGCGTGTACTCGCACCTGTGGTCGGGCGCTCGCGACGACAACCACTATCCCATCGTCAACCTCGACACCGAGCACCACACCCTGACCCACGACGGCAAGATGGCGGAAGCGCTGTCGATCCAGAAGTACATCATGGCGCAGTACGCGAACCTGTCGCAGACGCTGAAAGGCACGACGATCGGAGCGAGCAACCTGCTGGATCAGACCATCATCTACGGCATCAGCGACGTTGCTGAGCCGCAGGGTCACGTGATGAAGAACTATCACATCGTGCTGATGGGCCATGCCGGTGGCAAGATCAAGGGCAACCGCCACATCCGCAAGGTGGGACGCAAGGTGACCGAGCTCATGCTCTCGCTCCAGCAGGTCATGGGCATGAACATCACCTCCTTCGGCACCTGGGACAAGACGAGCACGCCCTTCAACGAGATCCTCGCCTGATGTCGTAGTTTCCAGCGCGTCGCTTCGATCGCCTGTGCCTCATCGGCCAGGGATGGCGAGAGTTCTTCGTTCAACGGTTGCTCGGCGCCTGCAGAAGGACGAGGCGCGCGCCCTCGACGTCCTTGCGCAAGCCGTCGCGGCCGCGCGTGGGCTTCGAGAAACCCCACTCCCAGCTCGCGTGTCCGTGGAGCAGGAAGAACTTGGGGATGCGCTCGAGCAACGAGGGCACGCCGAGCGTGGGGATGGGCCGCCCGCTCTTGCGCTCGGTGCCAGCGGCGTCGAGGGCCGTAGTGTGGCTGACGACGTCGCACGTGAGCGCGACCTGCTCGGCCACGCCGGCGAGCGAGGTCAGGTGGTCCTGCTGCAGCCGCAGCTCGAGGTAGGTGAAGTGTCGGGCCCAGCGCAGCGCCAGCGGGGCGGGTAGCGAAGCGAAGCGACGTTCGTAGACGCGCCTGGCGTAGACGCGCTGGGGCCACGACACCTGGCTCAGCACGCAGCTCGAGACCAGCAAGTCCGCGCGCTCCTCGGGCGGCAGCAGGCGCGGCGGCGTCATGAGTCGGTAAGTCCAGCAGAGTGCCTCCAGCCGATCGCGCGCCTCCGCCGCGTTCTGCGCCACCGCCACGGCCTCGTCGATCCGTCGGACGAGCTGTCCGTTGACGCCCGTCAAATCGAGGACGCGCAGCTCCGTGCGGGCGCGCAGCCGCGGATCTTTCAACACGCCGGCGACGGTCGCGTTCAGGGCGTCGGCGTCGATGTCGACCAGGACCAGCTTCTCGAAGGCCTTGGCCAGCTCGACCAGCGGCAGGTCGAAGGCATGCCCGGCTCCGAGAATCACGGCCAGCTCGCGTCCCTGCGTCTGGCGGATGACGTCCTCGATGAAGGTACGGTTCTTCTGAGCGTGCGACCACCAGCCCTCGCGGTTCTCGCGTTGGGTCTTGCCGATGCCCACAGAAGTGTCGCGGAACTGCAGCTTCGCTAAGGCGTCGGCGTCGATGCGGGTATCGAAGATCCAGGGCACCTCGTCCGCCTGGGGCACCAAGGAGAGGGCGGTCAGCGTGTCACCCAGGTTGACCTGCGGCGTGTTGGGATCGTGCTGACCGATGCGGTACATCCTCCGCGCGAAGTTTACGAGGGTTTCGAAGTCTTCGTCGACGCGCGGGCGTGAGCCGGCCAGCACCTCGCGCAGGTGCTCGGCCTCGGCCAGCGAGACCGGGGGCTGCTCCACGAGCGGGACCTCTTTCAGGTACCAGGCGAGGGCGCGGTCAACGGCGGAGACCGCGGGAGCGATGCGGGAATCAGGCGATGACAACCACGGCATTTTACTCCGCGCCCCAGAACGCGGACTCCCGAACGTGGATCGCGCTGCGAGATCGCTCTCGACGTCCCCTATCGCGTCTCTCGACGTCCCCTATCGCGTGTAGACAGGTCGTTCCGGTAACATGAACCCGATGCGGAAACGGCTGCTGGTCCTTGCGCTCCGTAGCCTCGAGCGGAACCTAGACCTCGAGGCGCGCCGCGCCAGCGTCGCGTGTGGCCGCGAGGTCTAGCACGAGGCGGGCCCCGATCTGGGCGCCGTTGCTCGAGGGCCACTTTCGCTTGCGCGTCTTGCCCTTCGATACGAGGTCGGCGAGCTCGGCGTCGGTGATGCGGCGGCCGGCGATCTCGAACCAGATCACAAACGCGCAGCCCTCGCGCCAGCGGGCGCAGCCCCAGCCGCGATTTCCGGCTACCAGGGTGCCTTGTTTGCAGCGCGGGCAGGCGAGCGTGGTCGAGGCGGGCGGGCTCGCGGCAGCGGGCTTTGGTGGCGCGGGTTTCGCGAGCGGCGATGGCGCGACCGTCCGCACCACGCCAGCGCCGCCGCGTATCGCGTTGACCACGTCGCTCACGTAACGCGAGATGTCCGCCATGAACGCGGCCCGCGTCTCCTGTCCGCGCGCCATGCGCGAGAGCCGCGCCTCCCAGGCGCCGGTCAGCTCGGGCGAGGCCAGGCTCTTTTCCGGCAACGCGTCGATGAGGCCGATGCCCATGTCGGTCGGCACGAGGTTCTTCCCGTCGCGCGTCACGAACGTCCGCCGGATCAGGGTTTCGATCGTCGCGGCGCGCGTGGCTGGCGTGCCCAGGCCCGAATCGCGCATGGCGGCGCGCAGCTCTTCGTCGGAGATGTCCCGTCCCGCCGACTCCATCGCGCCCAGCAACGTCGCCTCGGTGTGCCGGGGCGGCGGGCGTGTCTGCTTGGTCACGACCTCGAGCTCGCCGTCGAGGCGCTGCCCCTCGGCGAGCGGTGGCAACACGGCGCCGCCGTCCCCGTCCGCACCCTGGCCCCGGCTTCCGCGGTCGGCGTCGGCGGCGCGGCTGTCGCCGAGCTGAGCGACCGCCTGCCAGCCGGCGATCAGCCGAACCCGACCGCGCGCGCGGTAGCGATCGGGTGGCGGCGGCAACGTGGTTAGCAACGTTTCGTCGCTGGCCGCGTCGTCGCCCCGCGGTTCGGCCGCGTCGCCGCGCGGTTCAGCCGGGTCGCCGCGCGGTTCGGCTGCGGCGTCGCCGCGCAGTTCGGCGTCGGCGCGCGGCGCGGTGGCCGGCGCGCCCACGCGGATGACGACGTCGGTGAGCGCGAACTCTGCGTCGGGGTGGAAGGCCCCGAGAAAGCGGCGCGCCACCAGATCGAAGATGCGCCGCTCGTCCCGCGGCAGCTCATCGAGGCGCACGGGCTTGCCGGTCGGGATGATGGCGTGGTGGTCGCTCACCTTGCCGTCGTCGAACACGCGGCGCGAGCGAGCGGGCGGCGTCGCGAGCAGCGGTGCGGCGAACGGCGCGTAGTCGGGCAGCGCGGCCAGCGCCCCGAACAGCTTGGGCAGCTCTTTGCCCAAGTCAGTCGTCAGGTGGCGCGAGTCCGTACGCGGGTAGGTCAGGATCTTGTAGCGCTCGTACAGCGCCTGCGCGGCCGCGAGCGTCGCGGTCGCCGACAGTCCGTAGCGCCGGTTCGCTGTCCGCTGCAGCGACGTGAGGTCGAACAGTAGCGGCGGGGACTCGCGCACGCGCTTTTGCCGCAGCCGCTCGACCACGGAGGCGTGGGGCCCGCCCGCGGCGGCTGCACCACGGGCGACGATGGCTTCGGCCATCGCCCGCTCGCCGAGGCGCGATCGAATCGCCTTACCATCTGGCAGCGCGACGCCCCAGACGGCGGTCACCTTTTCGGTGGCCTCCGCGGGCGTTCCGAGGGGCACGAACACGCCGCGCACCTCCCAGTAGTCACGCGGTTTGAACCGGCGGATCTCGAGCTCGCGCCGCACCAGGATCGCCAGCGTCGGCGTCTGCACGCGGCCGATCGAATACAGTGGCGAATCGCTCTGCCCGCGTCGGCCGTGCCGCGGCGGCTGGGGCGAGCGGGGCCGCGGCGCCGCGGCCCGCGAGCTCACCGTGACCGCGCGGGTGGCGTTCATGCCCACGAGCCAGTCGGCCTCCGAGCGGCAGCGCGCGGCGCTGGCGAGCGCCTCCAGCTCGACGCCGGGGCGCAGCCCGGCGAAGCCCGCCCGGATGGCCTCGTCGGTCAGCGACGAGATCCAGAGACGCTTGATCGGGAGGCGGCTGCCCGCCAGCTCGTACACGTAGCGGAAGATGAGCTCACCCTCGCGTCCAGCGTCGCAGGCGTTGACGACCTCACTGAAGCGCCGGTCTCGCAACAGCTCCCGCACGGCCCGCAGCTGATCGCGCGTGCCCTGCACCGGCCGCAGCTTGAAGGTCGTGGGCAGCATCGGCAGCGTGTCGAGGCGCCAGGCTTTCCAGCTGGGTTGGTAGGCGGCCGGCTCCTCGAGCTCGACGAGGTGACCGATGCACCAGGTGATGACCTGCCGGGAGCCCTCGATGGCGTGTTTGCCCGCGCCGCGCGCGCCCAGCACGCGCGCCAGATCGCGCGCGACGGATGGTTTCTCGGCGATGACGAGCTGCACGGCGGCCCCAGCTTATCGACTATCGGCCGGAGCGCGCGCGAAGTTCCGCGGCTCGCGCCGGTAACGAGTCCGGGAGAGTTCTCAGCGCGGCGTGAGCGCGAACGTCACGGTCACAGTCGCCGTGACCTCGACGGATCCGGGTTCGACGGTGGCGTTGGCGGCGGGCTTGGATTCGAACTTGAACTTCTCGAAACCCTGGAGCGGGTTGTAGCTGTCGCCCACGCCCTCGCTCACCGAAAGGACCTGCCCGACGCGCAGGAACAAGCCCTCCGCCATCGCGAGGGCGCGCGCCCGCGCCTTGCCCGTCGCCGCGCGCAGCGCCTCGTTCTGCGCCGCTTCGGGATCCTTGAGCGTGAACGCCACGCGATCGACGGTGTTGGCCCCGGCCTCTAGCGCGCGGTCGAGGATGCGCCCGACGGCCTTGATGTCGCTGACCCGCACCTCAAGCGTGTTCGAGACCGTGTAGCCGAGGATCGCCGTCGCCCGCTGCGCGCGGTTCGAGTCGGGGATGCGCGGGGTGACGCTGATCTGCGACGTCTTGATCTCGCCGTCGGCACCGATTTCCTTCTTGAGCGCGGCGAGCACCTTCTCCATCTTGCGCTCGTTCTCCTGCGTCGCCGCCGTGGCGGTCTTCTTGTCCGTGGTCACGCCCAGCGTGAGCTCGGCGCGGTCGGGCTTGGCCGAGACGGTGGCTTGTCCGACCACGCGGACGGCGGCCGGAGCGGTTGGGGTGGCGGCCGGGGGAGAGGCCGCCCAAGCGGTGGTGGCGAACAAGAGGAGCCCAAGGCTGCCGCAGAGTCTCGACATGGGGAGATGGTATCGCGGAACCTGGCTGGCCGATCTCGGTCTGCGCCTCGAGCTAACGGCCGATGGGCAACGCCACACCGCAATCGCCTGACTGCGGCAATCACGCCTGGGCCACGGTCGCATCAGCGCCGGCTTGACACGGGAGATATCTCTAGATATCTTTCTGATATGCCAAAGAAGCCATCCAACGAAAGTGCACTGTTCGTCCGGCTCCCCACCAACGCGGTCGAGAAGCTGCGCCGCGCCGCGGACGTCCTCGGGGTGCGGAAGAAGGATCTGGTCGCGGGACTGGTCTCGAAATACGTCGACCCCGACAGCCGCCAGGGCTTGAGCGCGCTGGGCGCGCTGTCCACCCGCAAGGTCACGGTCGACCTGGGCGAGACGGGACCGACGCTGGGGTCGTACTCGTTCCAAGCCTACGACCTGCCCGAAGTGATGAACGCCGAGCAGGCGGGGCAGTTCCTCCAGATCGACGAAGCGCTGGTGATCGAGATGGCCGAGGCCGGGAAGTTGCCGGGCCGCAAGCTCGGCACCGCCTGGCGGTTCTCGCGCGCGGCGCTGGTCGCGTGGCTGTCGGGGCCCGACAAGCCGGGGCGGTCGTGAGATATTCACGGGATATCCCGACGCTGTTGGTGCCGACGGTGGTCGAGCAGACCCAGCGCGGAGAGCGGGGGTGGGACATCTTTTCCCGGCTGCTCAAGGACCGCATCGTGTTCCTGGGGTCGGAGATCGACGACGCGCTCGCCAACGTCGTGATCGCCCAGTTGCTGTTCCTCGAATCGGACGACCCCGACAAGGACGTCGTGATGTATGTGAATTCGCCCGGTGGCGAGGTCACGGCGGGCCTGGCGATCTACGACACCATGCAGTGCCTGCGTTGCCCGGTCGCGACCTTCTGCGTGGGGCAGGCGGCGTCGATGGGCAGTTTCTTGCTCGCCGCGGGCGCGAAGGGGAAACGCCACGCGTTGCCGAACGCGCGGGTGATGATCCATCAGCCGCTGGCCGGCTTCCGGGGGCAGGCGACCGACGTCGAGATTCACGCCCGCGAGACCCTCAGGGCGCGCGATATTCTGAACGCGCTCTACGCCAAACACACTGGGCAGACCCTCGACCGCATCCAGCACGACACCGAGCGGGACAACTTCATGTCCGCCGAGGAGGCGAAGGCCTATGGCCTCATCGACGAGGTGCTCGCCACGCCCGGGGACGGTCGAAGGTGAGGTGGATGCTTCAGCCGAGGTTGTGAAACACGCGTTGGACGTCCTCGTCCTGTTCGAGCGCGTCGACGAGCTCGAGCACTTGCGTCGACTTGTCCTCGGGCAACGAAATCAGGTTCTGGGCCACGTACTCCGACTCGGCCGATTGGACGGCGATGCCGCGCGCTTCGATGGCCGCCTGCAGCTTGCCGAAATCGGTGAACGCGCCGCGGATGACGGTCTGGGGCTCACCTTTGTCGTTCGCGCCTTCGCCCATCTCCTCGAGGCCGTGGTCGATGAGGTCCAGCTCCAGCGCCTCTGTGTCCTTCCCAGCGAGCGCGTCGGGCGCCAGGCGAAACACGCCCATGCGTTTGAACTGGAACGCGACGCTCCCCTCCGCCCCCATCGCGCCGCCGTGGGTCTTGAACGCCGAGCGGACGTTGGCGACGGTGCGCACGACGTTGTTGGTCGCGGTCTCGACCATCAACGCGATGCCGTGCGGAGCGTACCCTTCATAGAGGACGATGTCGTAGTTCTCGGCGCCCTGCCCCGACGCCTTTTTGATCGCGTTTTCGATCTTGTCCTTGGGCATGTTCGCGGCGCGCGCGTTCTGCAGCACGCGACGCAGGGTCGGGTTGCTGTCGGCGCTTGGACCGCCGGCCTTCACGGCGATGGCAATGTCCTTCCCGATTCGGGTGAACGCCTTGGCCATCCGATCCCACCGCTTGAACATGGTGGCCTTGCGGGTTTCGAAGATGCGTCCCATGGCGCGGAAGGATTATCACAGCTCAGCGCCGCGCGGCGCGCACGCCGGCGGCGATCGCGCGCGCCACCACGTCGGCGGCCGCGACCTCGACCGCGTCCGCGGCGGCGGGGTTATCGCCGGTGGCCAGGCAGAACATGGTGTCGCCGTCGTACATCGTGTGCGCCGGGCGTACCGCGCGCGCGATCCCGTCGTGGGCGATGGCCGCGACGCGGTTGACCTGCTCCTTGTTCAGGCGCGCGTCGGTGACGACGACGCCGATGGTGGTGTTGGCCCCGGGGACGAGGCCGGCACCGCGGTCCCATCGCGTCAGCGGTGCAATCCATTCGTGCCGGTCGTCGTCCCAGATGCCGCCCATGCTGTTCGCGACCATGACCGCCGCCACCCGCGCGCCCCCGGCGGTGACGGTCGCGATGCCGACGCCGCCGGGCTGCGTCTCGTCGCCGTTGCCCGCCTTGGCGACCGTGGCCCCAGTACCCGCTCCCACTCCGCCCATCGCTGGCGCCGGCGTCGCCGACTGACAGGCGGCGAGCCCGTTGTCGCGGTTGGGGCGCGCGCGTGGATCGCCCGCCAGCAGATCGAAGATCACCGCGCCGGCGACCGCGGGAACCTTGAGCGGGCCGATCTGCAAACCGACGCCGCGTTCTTCGAGGAACTGCATCACGCCCGCGGCCGCTTCGAGGCCGTACAGGCTGCCGCCCGTGAGCAGCACCGCCTGCGCGCGTTCGACCAGCGTGCCGGGCCGGAGCGCGTCGGTGCCGAGCGTGCCCGGCGCGCCGCCTCGCACGTCGACGCCCGCGACCGCGCCGCCCGGAACCAGCACGACGGTGCAGCCGGTGCGGCCGCGCGTGTCGCTCCAGTGCCCGACCGTCACGCCCTTGGGCAACACCACCTCGCTGTCGCCGCTGTGGTGCTCGCCCTCCGTGTTTTGCCTAGTGTGCCTGTCCATCGCGTCTTTGCTCCTGCCAATAACCTAACGCCGCTGGCGCGTTAGCGTCCGATCTCCGGGAACGCGGCGTGCGCCAGGTTCGCGAGAGGTTGCACGACCGACGCGAGCTGATTCGCAACCGCAGCGGAGGTGGCGGGGCGCCTCAGCGGCGGCGGATAAACAATGATGGTCTACGGCGACGAGGTGCAGACCTCGACGCGGAAGTTGTCGATGCGGCTTTGCGCGACGCCGGGGCCGCCTTTGTGGAAGTCGACGGCCATCCCGCTCAGGGGCGGCAGCGCGCACTCGATCTCTCCCAGCACGGTGGCGTTGTAGTTGAACTGGAAGGAATTCCCGCCCCAGCGGATGAGATCCCAGTGTCCGACCAGGCTTGGCGCCGGGACCGCGTAGCTCACGTTGTGGGTGCTGGGATCGCCGCAGCTCACGCCTCCGACGTTGGTCTTCAGGTACTTGCCGAAGTCGTCCCAGCCCATCCCGCCCATCGTCCCCTTGTCGGTCACGTCGTACGAGATGCGGATGGCGAGGCGGCAACCAGTTTCTACCCGACAAGGTCCGCGTCCAGCTCGAGCTTCTCGACCAGCGCGGCTTCGGCAACGGGATGGTTCACGCCCGCTACCGCGCGAAGACCTCCATGGACGCGGGTTAATGCCCCGGCCGCGCGGGCGCCGCGTTGGGCGCGACCTCGGGCACCTTGCCTTTCTTGAGCTTCTTCTCCATCGCCGCGCGCGCGAGAGGGGTCTCGGGGACGGGGATGGCGTTGTCGGCGGCGACGACGTGGGAGCCGTAGGCGTTGGCGTAGACGCGGGTGAACTCGGCGCCGAACAGGACGATCTGGGACGAGTAGTAGATCCAGACCAGCAGAATGGCGAGAGAGCCGGCGGCGCCGAAGGTGGACCCGACGCTGGCCTTGCCGATGTATAGCGAGATTCCGAACTTGCCGACGTGAAACAGCAGCGAGGTGACGAGGGCGCCCACCCACACGTCGCGCCACGCGATCTTCACGTCGGGGAGGATCTTGAAGATCGCGGCCAGCACCAGCGCGACCAGGCCCAGCGACAGGCCGTAGCTCAGCAGGTAGCCGACGATCACCCATCCGGGGATGAGGCCGCCGATCCACGAGTCCAGCATCGCGACAGCGGCGCTGAGCACCAGCGACACCAGCAGCAGGAAGCCGAACCCGAGCACGATGCCGAACGACAACATGCGATCGCGGATGATGCCCTTGATGCCGCGGCCGGGCTTGGGGACGACCTTCCACACCGTGTTGAGGGCGTCCTGCAGCTCTATCAGCACGCCGGTCGCGCCGACGATCAGGGTGGCGATGCCGACGATGGTCGCCACGATCCCGCCGCCCTTGTGGTTGGCCTTGGTCAGGATGGCCTGGATCGCGGCGGCCGCCTCGGTGCCCACCAAGCCGGAGAGCTGCTCGACGATCTTCCCTTGCGCCGCCTCCCGCCCGAGCGCGAGGCCGGCGACGGCTACGACGAGCAACAAGAGCGGTGCCAGCGAGAAGATCGTGTAATAGGACAGCGATGCGCCCAGGCGCGGCGCCTTTATCGTTACTCCATTCGGATGCCGACTGCTTGAGCAGCCGCGCTGCGTTCTTCAGAAACTTCATCGGGATATACCCGCGACGAGTTGGTCAAAGTCGGCGCGCGGAGACGCTGTGTATGAGACGAAGGATGAGCAAAAGCGCTATCGCTCCGATGAAGGCTACGAAGATCGTTCCCGCCAGGCCCCCGAAGGGCTGACCGATTCGAAACCGATGGAAGATGAAGCTGCCGATGAACGATCCGACGACGCCCACCACGATGTCCCCGACGACACCGTACCCGCCGCCGACAATGGCGGAGGCAAGCCAGCCCGCGATCAAGCCGACCACAATCCACAGCAATATCGTTTCGATTGACATGGGACCTCTCACGACAATCTAGTGACGATCCTCGGGCGGACAATCCCCCAGGACGCATCGCTACTCCGCGTCATTGAGCTGGCCGTATCGTCGCGCGAGGGAAGAAACCGGGACAGCTCCGGCGATAGTCGGCCGCGCCCGCGCCGAAGCGGGCGAGCAAGGCGCGCTCTTCGAGGATCCGGATCGGTCCCGTCAGCGCGCAGGCGAACACCACCAGGAACCACAGCGCGGCGCGCGTGCCGAGGACCGCCGCGCCCGACGCCACGAACAGGATCTCGGCGAGCTGGATGGGGTGACGGAGGTAAGCGTAGACGCCCATCCGGCAGAGGCGGGCCGGAGGATCAAAAGGCTCCGGGGTTCCGCCCGCGGCCGCGAACGCGTGCGTCGCGGCCACCGCCAACGGGACCGCGGCGAGCAGCGCGAGCGCGGCGATCGGCGCCGCCACGGCGATGGGGATCTGACGCGGGGTCGCGTCGCGCGCCGACAATGCCAGCGGGATCAACACGGCGAACGTCCCGACGAAGCTGGCCCAGTAGGCCGCGAGACGAAACCGAAGCCAATCTCCGCGTCGCATCGCTCGCTGGACCAAGCCGCCGAGCGCGACCGCGGCCGCCAGCGCCGACCCGATCGGGAGGCCGCGATGGACGCCGCCGACCACCGCCACGGAGGCGACGGCGGCGAGCCATGCCGCGGCGGTGGTGGCCGGCCGCCGCGCGAGGCCGCCCCAAGTCGTCGCGGCGGCGGTCCACGCGGCCGCCGCGAAGGCCGACGGAAGATCCACGACCGGGCCCGCGGACGGAAGCGAAAGCAGGCAAACCAGCGTCGCAGCGAGGCACGCCGCGCACCACGCTGCCCGTCCGGCGCGGCGCGCGTCGGCGATGCCCAGGTGCTTCGACAGGGCGCCCGCGCCCGCCGCGAGCACGCCGCCGTAACAGAGCGCGAGCCACGCGGGGTCGGTCGGCGCGACGCCCGGGCTCATCGGGCGGCCACCGCGGGTCCCGGGGAACCCGCTTGGGGGGCGACGAAATGCTGGCGCACGAACTCCTGCAACAACGAACCTTGCACCTTGCTGGCGAAAAAGCGTTCGAGCGGCTCGAAGTACCAGCGCGGCGCGACTCGCGGCCGGTAGCGCGTCGCGTGCGTGATTCGGGTGCGGCCGTCGGGAAGGGCGTCGAACGTGAACGAAGCGTCGATCAGTTGGGCCCAGTGATCGAAGAACTCGCGGCCCGCCTGCTCGACACGCAGATCGACGTCGAACCGGCGCGGCGGCTCCGCGCGGGTGACAGTCGCCAGCAGCGACCCGTTGTCGAACACCACGTGGCGGACGGATCCGGTCGCGACCCCATCGCCCACCAGCGCGCGAGGGCGGGGCAGGATCGCCGCAAGAGCAGCGTCGACCGGATCGGCCGCGTGGTCCGGGAAGCCGAGCTCCAGGTGGGCGACGGTGGCCCAGACCGCGTCGCGGGGCGCGTCGATCACGACGCTGTCGGCGATCGTCACCGTCGGGAGCGGCCGGGCAGGCAGGTGCACATCCACCCAACTGGCGGCGGCCGGCAACAGCAGGAGGCCGATGGTCAGCGCACCGGGGGCACGCTTGCCGCGCCGGTGTCTCACGATCGCGCCCGTGATGGCGGCGACGATCACGACCGCCAGGACGTAGATCGGGAACACCACGATGAGGCACACGGCGCCTTCGCCCAAGATCGGGATTCCTCCGGCGAGCGCCAACCCGCCCATGAGCAGCCCGGTTCGCGCCGGGCGGGCGGGACGGAAGGTTCCCCCC